>Ga0179593_1459924_pt1 | contig 20758 bp, 24 predicted proteins | sample CZODoug2_1_08_16_FD_185931 | JGI IMG/M metagenome (GOLD analysis project Ga0179593, IMG submission 185931) | Vadose zone soil fungal communities from Angelo Coast Range Reserve, California, USA - CZODoug2_1_08_16fungal (PacBio error correction) | ecosystem: Environmental > Terrestrial > Soil >... | reverse complement strand
TGACCCACCAAAGCAACACTCTTTATCGATGGACTTCATCGCTTTCGGCATCATTTGGTGCGATTCCGGTAAAGTTTTTTGGCCTCTGTCATTTTTCCAGAGGGCCGTCCCAGTCTTTTTTATGCTTTGCCTCATTCTGGAACAGTCTTCCTCTGTTCGGGCGCGGCAGTTTCTGTTCCCCTTGCATTCTGAAAATGTCGTTCCACACACTTGTCCCCCATCGTTGGACTTTTTGGACGGCAGCTTAGAACTCTTAATTCAGACTTCCGTGCTAGAGCCGATTCAACTACCCCTTCCCCTCCCCCAATTGTCCTGATCTTGCCCTTGAAACTGCCGGCCTGCCCCGCCGATCGCTTCGTCTTTTCTATTCAACTTTTCTTCCGCGCGTTCATTCCTGTTCCCAATCCCGGTGAACGCTGCGCTGTCTTTTCGCACTTAAACGTCGTTGGCCCGTTAACGGTTTTCCTTCCTCCCTATTGCAAGCAAATACGAAATTTTTCTGATCCCGGCTTACGTTTATGTTCGTGACTTTTCATGAGTTTTACAGCGCTGCTCCTCCCGGTGCCCGCTAGTGATTGTGCGGGTTATGCGGTACGATTTGGTGTTCTTTGAAGTGAGGCAGACTCTCCCCGTCCGGAAGATTATCGATTTATATCGACGCCCCCCCCGAAAAAAACAGGAGGTATCCTTTGCGAGTTTTGAATGTTCGCCGATCATCCAGATAGCTGTGTTCTCCTACCTCCATGAAGATTGTTCTTATGGTTCGTTAGTTCGCCGTTTTCCGGTACTTGAAAGCGAAGATATGTTGACTCTTCCCAACCCGTATTTGTTTCGCTGACAGATGAATCTTTTTGCCGCATTTTCTCGTGTCCGAGCTCTTTTGACATTGATGGAGTTCATAGTCTGTTTCCTCATCCCGCCACTGATCATGTATCATCATTATGTTAATGCCCTTCCGTCTATACCTACTTCTCCCGATTGAGCGTGAGATTCCGGACCTGCCTTTTATCAGCGAGCCACCTTTGCCGAGTCGTGTATTCACGAGTTGTGATTTTCCGTCACCCCTTCCTTTCGAGTCCCCCGGCCGCCTTTCGACTGTTTATCTTGATTGCCTCGCGTTCCGCTTTTTCCCCTCCCTCCCTCCTTCGGTTTATTTTTACCTGCCTTTATTTGGTTTTTCCCCCATGATGCCGGTTTTGGAAAGAATTTGAGCCATTGACTGCCTCAACTCTTTCCTCCCTCTACGAGAAAGTCTTCGGAGAATCTTCTTTTTTTGCCTTCTTTTCTTAGCCCTTCGCACCAGGCTCGCGCTCGGGAGCGCTGCCAGACGCAAAGGTCCCCCACATAAATGTTCTTCCCCTTCGTCCCCCTTGGTGTGTCGGCGGAGTCTTCTCCGTGCCCATTTGTTTTTTGAGACCCACTAACCTTTAGTGCTCGGAAAGATTGCCCCGATGCTCCCCCACACGCCTTTTTCCCGCCGACCCTCAGCCTGCTTTTTGGTTGAAGGGCATGTCTGATTCCGTGAGCTGTCTTGTTGGCCTCTCCCCCGGCCTTGTCCCCCCCAAAGCAAGCCAGGTTTATCCCCTTGAAATTCTGCACTAGCGTGGCCCAAGCACGCCCACGTGAGCGCATTGTAATCCCGGGCCGACGCCAGAGTTTTTTTTGGTCTTTACTCTCCCAAGACTGGTTCCCCAAAGCTAATTGAAACTTTCTTTACATCCCACCGCTTTAGTTTTAAGTATTTCCTGATTTCCCAGCTCTTTTACATTCAAACGCCGCCAACCCCCCGATCACCGTGGCCTCGGGAAGCCTTAGTCTAACGAAATCCAGCAGTCTGAAAAAAAACCCGTGAGTGGGTTCCGTTTTTTTCTCCCCGGCTGCGTAAGCATCGCTTTGGGTTTATGCCTCAGTGCCGTGTTTTTTTTTTGACCCCTTCGATGTAAAGCCGGCACGCACTACCGCACCGTCAAAACTTCTCGCGGTGGCATGGAATCAACTTTTATTGAGGTCCCTCTGTGCCGACGGATACTATCGGTATAGAAAATTGGCACTTTTTAAAGCTTTCGGTTCATGTTCCCACCAGTCACCGTGCCGCTGGCGCCTGTGAGCAGCGAGCCCACGAACGTTCCCATTCGGTTTCGGAGTTCCGGCTCCCCAGTCGGCTCCAGAAGGATCTAGCTCTTTCTTTTTCCCACCGACTTTTTCTTACCACACTCGGCATTTTCTCAGTTTATTCCCCTCTTCGTCAACGCATGACATGTATAGATTGGTTTCCTCTTTCCCCTTCTCTTCCCGGGGCTCTTCCGAAACCAAGACGGCAACATTGCTTTTAGTTATTTCTTCTTTTGTTTCGGGAGGATGGTATTGTACTGTCCTCATGAGCAGCGCCAGCACCCGGGCCCGGACCCGGTCACCCGTAAGTTTTTTTTCTACCGGCTGGGCCCCTTTGTTAGGCAGCTGCTCCCAGGTCCCCTGTCGATTTTGGGTCCCCGGGCAGTTTGACTGGAATTTGGTTGCTGTCCAGGCGGCCATGAGCTTTTTTCAACGCGTACCTGTGGGTCATGATTTTCATCCCTAGGCTCGGCCCGTTTCGCTCCGGGCGATGCTTCGGGCGGAACGCGTCGTGGCGCCTGCCATTCCTCGGCGTACGTTGATCAATACATAACTCCGACTATAATGCTCAGGTTTTTACCTTAATTTTACCCCCGACATCTTTGACCTTTAAGCTTTTTTTTCCCACTCGCTTCTCCACGCATTTTCTTATTTTTCTCGCCCGTCAACTATACCAATTAGGCCCCCCCCCTTCCTCTTTTTCTTGTGTCCCCAGGCTGGGTAAACTGCGGGCTGGACTCTCCTCTTATGGAAATTATGCCGATTGCTCCTTTTTTTTGGTTGGGTGTCTTTGGTTCAGTTTTTTTTTGGCGCCCACAACACCATACTCATTGCGTCGCGTGTCGATTTGCGAAAACTCAACTCCCGAGATGTCCTCCCCAGTTTGGCTCTTCCCTATCTCCCCACTTTATTGACATAGAAATCTTCATTTTGCCAGCGGATCAAAGAGTTTGTTTTTTCCGTAGACCCTACAATTTTGCCATATTCCGAATGTTCGCTGAGACAGGCGCCTCCTTTCTTCTAGGCAATAGTGATAACGCCTCCTTCAGGGGAATTTTTTTTTCCGTCTTTTTTCTTTCCGCGCGTCACTAAACTTCACCTCTCCTCCAGTCACCCCCCCTTGCTGGAGCCAAGTCTCATTTGCGCAATCTTTTACTTTTTCCCTTGATCCACCCCGGGGGATTTCATTTCTCCTCCCCGCCATTTCCTGCCTGTCCTCGTTTCGTGTTTTCCCTTTATATGATCACTTGCTATCGGTCTTTTGGACAGTGCCTTCTACCACCAGTGGCCTATAAAGAGTCACTCCCCCCCCCCCCTTTTCTTTAACCCCTTTGTTCCGTTGACTTCCATTAAACGTCGTTTCTGCGAGGGGCCTCTTGAACAAATTTTTTTCCCTGTTCCTGACCTTTTCTTAGCGACCAGCCAGATCCCTCCTTTTCTTCCCCCTATGTTTTGCCTCATCACGGGGCCAATCCCAGGAATAGTTGTTTTTGTACCTTTCGTAAGGATCTTCGCGGCGTGGGAGCGACGGTGTTGGCTTGAAATGAACCCGTTCCTCGCTCCCCCCTCCTGATCGGTTTCTCAATCTCTCGCGCGTTCAGGCGAGAGTCTCCTATTTCTAGTGCTTTCTAACTGAGCGTTCCGATTCGTGTTTTATGACTGACTTGTTTTTTGCCCCGTCCGATGACGGCTGTTCAGGTTGCTGGGAAACAACGGGGTTGGCTTTCCTGCGAGGAAACTATGTTTTTTTTCGAGTTATTCCCGTTAAACCCCTCTTTTTCATTGTTTCTGACCCCGGATGCTGTTCCGCTGTTCCGAATCTTTCTCGTCCTTAACCGTTTCCTTAATGTAGAGGCTACCCCTGTCCCTCCCAGATTCCGATTTTCTTTTTCACCCTCTCTTCGTCTGACGCGGCAGGATTCCGTTCCCTTTCCCAAGCTTTACGTCCCCCCTTGTTCCCGAAGCATTGCAAATATTTCCAACCTTCTGATCTCTCTCTTTTTCTCTCTTTTTGTTGGTTTCACTGTTTGTTTTTTCAGGAAGTTGTCACTCTTTCCCCCCCTTTGTACGCTGTCTTTCGCCCGAATCTTGGACGCTTTTACTCACTTGGTCGGCGAACTCCGCCATTCCGGTCGCAATTGGAGCATTCTAATACACGTTCCAGGTTTCCCCGATCCTTTTATCGAAGAGCTGGCCAAACCATTCAGCTCGGTCCCCCTACACATCCAGTGTTTTTCCGCCTGACCGTCAAAATTTTTCAAATTTTGGCTTTATTGCGCCCTTCCCAACACACCCGCTTTTGTTGATCCAGCACGGAGATTTGTCCTTTCTCTTGACCCCTACGACCTTTCGCGATTACTTCTCCTGATCACGGTCGAAAGGAAACGGATCTTCGGTCCTCAGCAATGCCGCGCGCCCTTTTTCTCGCTCTCGCACTTTTCTGGTCTTTTTCCCCCACCGCCCGCGTAGTTTTTCAGCCACAATTCTCCCCCGCCACGGCGGTCAGCCGTTAACCGACCGATTCTAGGGCGTCGTTTTTCTTATTTTTAAACTCCGAAGAGGTCGTAAATGTCCCTCCGATATGGCCGTCCCTCGACTGCTTTTTCTAAGGCCAGCTGGCTTTCTCGCATGACCTCCGGTTTAAGGAGCGTCTGACCAAAAACCTTTTGCCCCCGGAAAGCGGTTTGTCTTAGACTTTTCCTTGTGTGGTAGCTGGACCTTCCACCAAACCAAGGAGCGTCATCTCCTGTATCGCCTTTCACTGCCTCCCCCTGGTTTTCGCGTCCTGGAATCCCCACGGTTTTTTTTTGGTATCCCTTTTTCATCCTTTGCGCATATGAGAATGCGCGCCTGAAAGGTTTTGTGAGCTCCGTTCGTCCATCCTTTTACGAGCTATGAGATTTAATGCCAACTTCCCCGGCACTAGTCTGACTACAGTGGAGGGCCCCGACGAAGCCCTTCCCTTGCGCTCTCCCCCATTCGTTGATTTTTCAGTTTCTGATTTTTTGATTTCCAGCCCCCCCTTCTTGCGATTGACTCTATGAGGTTTTGTCTTGATGTTTTCATTTTTCCATGGGAGCTTTTTCCCTGATCCACATTGTCATACAGATCGTTCGAGTTTCCTTTGTATCCATGGGCCCCCTTCTTTGAGTCGCATTTGAGTATTTTGCGCCCCCCACCCACAAAATTGGTACCAAAAACCTTCGTTCCTCCGACCGCACACCTGCTGATATTTCCCGGATGTCCCTTTCCTGTTTGGGCAGTTGGCGATCACGGTTACCCCCCCCTCCCCGTCGCGGTATCGTTTTTTGTCTTTGCTTTCTCTTTCGACACCACAGGCGCTGCTCTCCAGGGATGTTGCCCCTCCTCGGACGGTCACTTCATGTTGTCTTTTCTTCCCTTCGAATATTATCGTAGGTGTTGCTTTTCCCCCCTCATTCCGGAGATACATTTTGAGGAGCCCCCCTGTGACTCAATCGACGGCGTATCTGCCTCCAGGAGTTAGGCCCTATTACAACCGGTCGCGTTGCCCACAGATAATTCCCTCAATACCCTTAGTTAGTCGTCCCTCCCTGCCCGCTGTCGCCTGAACCCTTGGCTTGCATGCCGCCCTCCCCCTCCCTGTTTCCGTTTACGCCGGTCTCCACAGATCTGACAGTTTTCGTTTTTGACGGTTTTTGACCGTGTTGCCTTCTGCTTGGTCTTGCTCGTTACACAAGCTTGCATACCACTACCGATCCCCCTCACTAAAGCTCTTGACCCCTTCAACTGGTCCTATTGGTTCTTTTCCCTCCCTCCTTGCTCCCGTGTACACAGATTTAGTAGTAAGAATAGAATTTTCCCCGCTTTTGGCGCCGACTGAACCAACCTCCTCTTACACTTTTTTTTCCGTTTTTCCGAGCCATCGTGAGAGTCGTAGATTCCGGCGCGAGCTTCTGCCCGCCTTGTAATATATCCAACGAATATTGTTTTTTATTTTTTACTCGTCCCCCTCTTCCTTTTGCTCTCTGATGTCCCCGAACTGTGTTCATTTGAAAAGGCTCTTTTCCCGGCCCCCGAGACAAGCTTGACGCTGCATTAATGTCCCCCTTGTCCTCCTTTTTGTTTTTCTTTCGTCGGAATATTTACCAATAGACTTCTTCTTCCCCTCCTCCCCACCCCCGTCCCCCCTCGTTTGCTTCCACAACCACGCACGATCCCCCGTTTCTCCTCCCTTCTGGCCCCCAATTTGGCGGAATGACTCCGTTCTTCCCTGCCCTGATGAATTCGGTCTGCGTGGTTTTTTCTTGATTAGAACCTTTTTCATCGAATACGACATCTCCCCTTTTACGTCTCTCTGTACCTGCCCTTTATGAAAAGTTAGTTGTCACTTCTTTAGATCCTCACCAAGTTACGTGTCACCCCCCCCGGCCACACGATTTCCCCGAGTGCTGCTCCCTTGCGTGCGTTGCCCCCCTTCTTCAAGAGTCATTCATGTGATTAAGAGGGCTTTTTTGGTTTTCCCCCGGCTTTTCCCTTTCCACCCCCCTGAAATCCGCAGAGTCCTGTACAGCCGCCCCCCCCCCCCCGACCCCATATATGCTCATGGGTAGGCTTACAATTCTTTTTGGAACGTCTTTTTCCCTCGTGTGTTCTTGAGTTCATAGACCATCTCCAAGTTTCTTGTTTCGAAACCACGCTTTTTCCTCTTGTGCGTCCGCAGCCTACGCTGCATGGCCTTACCGATTTTCTTTGGTTTATGTTGTTTTTTCAGCCTTAGGCATAGGCTCTTTCGCGAAGATGAGTACCCCCGGGTCCCAGCCAGATTTGCTTCCCCTTCTTTGACATTTGTTCTAGAATTGCCGTAGGCTCCACTGGCTCCCTCCTCAGGTACTTTCCGGAATTCATGGTCTACCTTATACATTTACCGCAAGTCGAAGGCCTATCCCACACTCGGAACTTGATCTTTAATCCCTCCTGATTCCCGTAGCAACTGTTCTGTCCTTTACTTATCTGGAATCATGTTATAGTTCCCCATACACCCAGTGATCGTTTCTCACGACTCTTAATGTTCTGACATATGCTCGTTTTTTTCTTTCGCTCAAAGCATTGTAAAGTCCCTTCCTCTCTCCCTTGCAATTAGAACATAACAACCCCCAAGTTGCTAACCTGAATTTGGCGTTCGGAGCCACAAGCACTCTTTTTTCCCCAAACTAGTTACTTTATTTTATGTTAACGATCAGCAAACATTCGGTCGGCTCTTCGAGCCTCTCCATGATGTCGCATCCATCCGATTTTCAATACAGGAGCCCACCTCAGCCCTTTCCTCGTCTTTCTTTCCTGATTCTTCAGTGCGGCCAACTACTTAGCGTCCTTGCCTCCCATCCATTTTTATGTGTTTTGCTGCCTTCCCCCCTTATTCCATCTTCTCTCACGAGATCGCTTTTTCAAGACGACTCGGCACTGGTGTCATCATTCGGGTCCCACTCGCTTCCTTCCGCTCGGGAAGGATTTTCAAATCCTGAAATCCGAAATCCTCCCACGCAACTGGCCCGGTTCCTTCCTGTTTAGATATATGCCTTCTTTCTCCCCTTGTCTGGCCTTAGGCGTTTCTATAGATCAGTTTTGGTTTTCCCCGGTCCCTGAGAATTATGGCTTCCTTGTTTAGAATTTTTCCCTCTTATGCGAGGGACACTACCTCTAGCCTTTGTCCTTCATGTAGTGACACCCTTTCCGTTTTTATACTTCACGATTTTTCCTTCCTTGTTTTTGTGGCTAGGCGTAGAGCCAATTTCCTTTCGTCTTTCCTGTTGCCGGCCGCCTCTTTACTCCAGGTCCACTACCGCGGGTGAATGGGGAGAGCAGCAGGTCACATCACCAGAAGCAAGAAACGGGAGCCCTGACAGCTACGCCCACCCACCCGCGGGCCTTTATTTGCCAGACCTCTACCCATCCAAAATCCCCCTCCCCTTCCGCACCTTCCTTATGGACTTGCTTCGGCCGACGTGCGCCGTTCACTTCCCCCCACGTATCCCGCCTGCGCTTGCCATGTGCTCTCTAGGTTTTGTATGGTTGCTTCTCTCAGGGGACTCTGCCTCCGTGGTTGCTCTCGATATCAAGCCACACGTCTCGCCTACTTTATAGATGGTAGACCTTCTACCACTTGGAGAGATGCCGCAATTGTTCGCCCCCCCTGCGTCCTGGACATCGGCTGGGACTTTTTTTGCCTCCTCGGAGTTTGGGCCTTTTTGAGAGTCCTCTGCTTTCCAAGATTCTTCCGTTTCTGTTCCTGAGCTTCCCCGCTCCGGTCGTCTGCGTTTTTATGTCATTTTTTCTGCTCCCCCCACCCCATCGGTGGGACTTGTTCCGTGCGAGACGGCTCCCTGCCATATGGACCTCCGAACTCGCCGTTCCCGTTTCTTTCGACCTAGTATCCCCCTCAACAACGCAGCCCCGGGTTACGTATCCGGCCCCCCATCTTGCGAGGTTCCAGACCGTTGACCCAGGTGCGAGTTTCGTTCGGCCACTGCGAATATATCCCAATTGTTATCCCGCTCTTCGCCAACCCCTTGTTTTACCGTCACCGACGCTGCTCTAAGCCGACCCCATAGCTTTCCGGTCCCCTTCGTTTGTCTTCCGTCAAGCAACCGACGACCCGAAATGTATTCTCAATGTGGCCTTTTTTATCGCCTCTTTTTCTCGCGTTTGAACGTCTCTTGTTTCGCCGCGGCTGCCCCTCTATGTTGACACCCGACCGTTGTCGAGTGGTTTGATTTCTTTTACGTGAAACTTCCTACCTCTCTCCGGGCTATGCTCCTGGCATAGACCCCGCCCCCACCCCAGTCCAACCCCCCTGAACCAATGGCTTCTGGCTCTTCTCCCGATTGAGCGCTCACATCGACAAGAGATCATGAGTCCAGAAGCACATGCCCGAGTGGTTTTTTTTTTTTCTCCCCCCCTCTTTCTTTATTGGCAGTTCCCTTTACTTCACTTGCTCGCATTGCTGATCATGCCCCCCGCATGTGCGTGACTTCTCCTCCCTCTTTATGCCTACTTTTTCCCCGCTTAGGGACGGACCCCCCCCTTGACGATGGCTTTTACTTGTCTTCGTGAGGACGCCCCCATCAGTCTCCCGACCTGTTTTCGGTATGTTCCTCCAGATGTCCCATTTTCTTTTTTTCACTTTCGAATCGTTCTTTGCGTTTTGTCCCGCTGAAACCTCCCTTTCCGCAGACGACATGAACCCCTCTGCGAACGAGCTTGATTGCCGAGCACTGACTTCTTCCCCATTCCGCTTTTTCCTCCTGGAAGATAATGTAAATGAATTTGGCGTTTGCCGATTTTTTCCGATTGAATTTCTTTCAACCTTCCTCGCCCTTTTTTAAGCCTGGCATGAAGGTCATGCCCCCGATGTAGTTGGCTTTGAAAGTCTTCGCCAGTGACGCCCTCCCTTTTTCCCACGCATGTTCCGAGCACTCCTTTGTCGCCTCCCTTGTCGCTGCTGGCTGGCATCCCTTCGACTGCCAGGTCCGCTAGCAGAGCATTTCTTTCATTCCTCACACCCCCCCCCCTCGGTAAAGGCGTTTTCTTTCGTTTTCGCCGGTCCACCCTCTCACAGTTTTGTTCCACCCCCCCCAACCTTTTCGTGACTGACAACGACTTCCCCACTTGCGCCCAATCTCCCCACCCACCCCCCGCCTTTTATCCGCCGTGCCGCCTCTGTGGTGTGACTTTCCCTTTACAGCTTTTCCGTCCCCTGTCCCGCTGTCTGTTCCGATAAAAACTCCCTGCACCCAAATGGAAAAGATTCCGTCCCCCATGTATGAAAGTCCGGCCTCTTTTCTAAGAAGCCAACTGCCCACGCCACTGTGATTACCTCTTCCCTTCATGGTTTTATTGGCTATTCTACCATCTTCCCAGAATGGACCCAACTCCCACTTGGTTCGTCCGGAAGTTCCCTCGAGGCCACGTCGATCCTCTCTTCCCCAGTTTTCTTTACCATCCCCCCCTGACGAACCCCGTCTCCCCTTTTCTTCGCAAGCCTCGATTTCCCTAGTTGGTCCCCAAAAGCGGGCCGGTGGTGCTTTTAGGCCCGCCGCCTTGAGGAGACCGGACTCCGGGCGTTGTTTCCCGCGTCACATCGGTTTTTGTTTCGTCTTTTTGTTTTCCTCGTCCCCCCGATTTTACAGAGCCTCCCCCTGCCCCACACTGTCCCAAAAATCATTCCGTGCCTCTTTTTTTGTTTTCCCCCGCTGTGCCCCGGCGACGGATGCAAGTGCCCTTTTTCCCTTTTTCCTCTTTCCTATCCGTTTTTGACAACCCCTTTGACCGTGCTCTGTCGCAGTGTTTCAGCACGAAGTTTCCGGTTTTATTCTCTGCTTCCCAAGGCCGGTTTACCGATTCCTTGCCCTGCTTGTCCGACGACTTTCGCCCCCCGCCCAATGGCTTCTTCCGTCCAATTTTTCCACAGTGGTCCCTCACTTGGTTTTTTTTTTCCCCTCGATCCCCAGTCTGTTGCCTTTGAGAGGCCTCAAATCTTTTTCAGTTTCCTTAAGTTCTTTTTTTTTTTTTTCGTCCCGCCCCCCCCAGGCCAAAATTTTTTTTTTTCTACATTCTTTTTCGCGTTGTTTTCTTTGTTTTGGTAGATTTTTCCCGCTTTTTCATCCCAGATCCTCCCCCACGATTCTACGACGGCACTCCTCCCAGTCATCTGTTTCGACCCCTGAAAGAGGACACCTCCTACTTTTTCGTTGTGGCATTTCGTGATGAAAAGTGTCAGCGGGGCAGGAGACGCGGGGCATAGAGACCCCGACTCACGGTGCTTCGGACCGGGGCATGAGCGGGGAACACTTTCCACTGACTTTTTGACGCTGGAATTTTCCCGTTGCTGCTAATCTCCTCCGCGCCAATCTCGTGGCCCCTGCAGAGCGTGCGGTTTCCGAACGCCAAACGATGCTTTTTGGACGCGGCAAGCCCCCACTACTCCTCTTATAGCTTCCCCTGGACGCCTTGCACTTTCAACAATAGTTGCGGGCTTTCTCAGCACAGAGTTCACACACTACCACCCCCTCCCCCCCCTGCTGTATTGCAGTCTCCCCATCATCCCGTGAAACTACGACCACTTTTTTGTGTTCACCCACTTGTCTTTTCTGGTGGAAACATTCTGCCGTCCATTTCCCCCTTGCGCGGTTAAATAACTGTCGGAACTCCTGTTTTGCGGAGCTCGTGTTTGTTGTTGTTAATTTTTTTTTCGCCCAAAACCCCTTTTCTACCTCTTTTTCGATGGACCCCCTCTCCGCGGACGCCACTGTGCCGCTTCCCCTCTATCCCAATAGGAATGACCTCCTTCCACCCTTGATCCCTGCTCTCAGCTTTGGGTTCTCTCTCTGCTCATCTACCGGAACTCTGCTCTACTCTTGCGTCCCCGTTTCTCCCTTTGGTATTAGGCGCCTTCCGAGGAATGCCTGCAAGGGGCTTTGATGCCCCCCCCGTTTTTTTTTTCATGACAGGATTTTCTAACCTACCCTAACTTGCAAATCACAATAAACATTCGGTTCTCCTCCCCATTTTCACCTCTCCACGGCTGCAACGGATTTAACCAAAAAGGGATCCTTCTCTCTCCCACCTTCTGTGCTAGTTTTCGTAGTAATACACGTTTTTATTCCTGGACCGTTCGCTGGTGCCCCCTTTTCCGGGGCCCACTTTTTTGGAGATCCGACGTTCTCTAACCCGGTTTGCACCTTTTTTTGTGCAGCTTCCATTCCCTTGTTTTCCCCGACCCTTGGTCCAAATTGAGCCCGTCGATTCCTTCACATCGTAGCTCCCCAGCGCTAATAAGCCTTTATCTTTCCATAACCTTTCCCTAGCTACGCATCGCAGCGTTTTAATTCTCCGGCTCTTCTTTCTTTGAGATGGTCCTATAAGGCTTTGTTCTTCCGAGCCGATACATTAGACTTTTTTGTGAAGCTCATCTGAGAGATCCTGATTTGTCGGTCCCTCCATGAGATATTTCTGTCTCCTGAGATGTTTACTCTCCAGTTTCTGGGGCATTGCGGCTAATTTAGTCCCCTTGACAATAACTTCCTCCGTCATTTGACTCTAACCCCTTTTTTTGCCATGGGCGCCATTCTCTGTACCTCCGTGTTTCTATTTCACTTTGGTCCTTCAACCCACTTTGGGTCCTTTTTCCTTACCAGAGTTTTTGGCCGCCTCTTCTCAACTAATTTCTCTTCGTTCACGTTCGAAGGTCACACCTGCCTGAGTGCCCCCCTATTCTTACTGATGCTTCGTCGCCACCGGCCCCCCCCAGCTTCGGTCTCGTTGCCCCAGACATCCCTTAGACCTTCTTTTCCAGCCGCAAAGACCCACCCCTTTTCCCCCCTCTTCTCCCCTCCCTCTACTTTTGTTTTTTTGGTCCTCTCCCCTCTGTTTTTCCCCTGAAGGGTTCACTGTTCGAACCGTGAATTTCCCATCTCCGAAAAAAACCCTTTGACCCCTTTTTTCAGCCACTTCCACCCACACTATCTTTTGATAAATCGTCTTCGAACATGTCTGACATAGCCCTCACGTTTCCTTTCCCTTAATAGGCTATGAAGAGCACTGGGAAACCTTCATTTCCCTTCAGCACCACCCACTGTTCAAAAGTTGTGACGCCAACTCACCCTGAACACCTGTTTGTCGAGATGTTGTGCACCCCCCCCTAGTTTTGTACTCCCATGAAGATTGTCGTAATGCAAGATATAGCCTTTCACAGTACCCCCTCCCTCTCCTTTTCCGGAGTACCAGTAACGATTACGTCAATCCCTGTGATGAGAGCACCTCTCGACTATGGTCTTGCCTAAGACTCGATTATGCCATCACTGCTCCCTGCCCGACCTAGAGAGTCCCTTAAATACATGCCGGTCTTGTCGGTTCTGATTCCCCTAACCTATCGTGGTCGTTACCTGGTCCTTCTTTTCGTTAAGGAAGAGAGTTCCTCACTTACCCGAGTGCTCTATTGACCAGTCACCTCGTTTTCCGACGTCCTCCCCATTCCCCTTTTTTTCCCCCGAGGCCTTCTTTTCTCTTTTTTTTTCTCCTTAAGGGCCCACGCTTCCTACCTTTTCCCGCAATTTTCCTTTTCTTTACTCCCGAGAAGTGAGTTGCTGACTTCCCCTTTTTTTACATGGTGCCAGCTTTTCATTTTCCCTTTCTGATGGACCTTGGCGAGAAGCAGGGTGTGAGGGTCGCCTCTGCATCCTTTGACGCCTGTTGAGCATCTTTGAATCTTTGATTCCCCCGCTTTGATTGCTTGTCGGACGAAGTCACACAGCCTGGATAATCGCCCTAATTCGCTCGTCCCCCTGCCTTCTGAGCTGAGAGTAGCCCAAAAATGCTGTATCCGCCATGACGACTCTCGGTGATATCCTAACTTGGCTCTCTGTTCCTCGCTCCCCCTGGAGAGTTTCCCTTTGCCGCGCTGCTAGTTGAATGTTGTCGCCCTTTTACCCTCTTTTTATGCCCGAGTTTGGTCTTCGTCCCCCAACAACTTGTTACCAAACCATTCGCGGCCGCTCGAACCCCGTGTCCTAGTCGGTTAGTCGCTTTTTCCCTTTGTGGGCCCGAAGCTTGTGCCCCACCTGAACGGTGCTGTCCTCCTGTGTTCTCCTTTTCGTAGGATTCGGTGGTGGCTCCCCCCTCCTAGAGGGTTACTTGAATGGTCCCCAATCCGAGCGTGACCCTTTAACCCTCTATTTTTTCTTTTTTCGTAAAAGGGGCGAGTCTGAGTGTCTGCCCGCCGACCCCCCCCTTCGATCCTAGTTGGAGAAACCCCGAATCCTTCTCACTCAGCATTAGATCTTTTGCGAAAGGCTTTATGCCCGTACCACCACCCGCTCTATTTTGGAATACAAGATCTCCGAATTGAAGAAATGCCTCCGTCGTGGTCTTCCCGATTTTTCTGCCGACCCTATGGGTCTCTTTTCCTCCCCCCCTCCGCTTTCCCCCTTTCCTTTTACCCACCCTCGCGACTTGGGAGGCGTGCCGAAGGCCAGTGTTCTTGTTTTTCCTGCTCGCTTGAAACCGTATGCCCGCTTCCTTGCCCAATTACAATCCTTTTGATCCAACAAGACCCCATATCTTATAAGCCACATTTTTGGCCTTCGTGTTCTGGCCCTCGCCACGGAACATACTTGTCCCCCAGTGTTTCTTCGAACCCCTTCAGCCCTCGCATTTTGGTCTCCAGCCTTTACAAACTTTTTGAAGTGTTTTCTCTCCCACTTTGCAGTAACGTCGTTTCATATGCGTTTGTCCCCCCCCTACTGCAGCCTTGATCTCCTAAACCTTTTCATGCCTTGGCCTCTACCCCAGGGAAAGTTAAGGGTTGTCATTCTAGGAGCCGACGAACTGGACCGGTTAAGTTCTTCCGATCTCTTTTCTTTTTCCCCAGCCTTTGAAGATAATCCTGTTTTCTTAATCCACCTGAATTACTCCTTTTTTTACGGGTGGCCCCCTTACGTTCTCATGTTACAATCTTTCGTTATTTCCCAAAGTGCCAAAAAACCCCCCCCTATTCCTGATACCCAACTCCCGAGAGTTCCGCCCCCTCGTCGCTTCATAACCCCATCTTTTTTTTTTTCATCCGTCTTTCGCATTCCCCCATTTGAAGAACACGGTGCGCTGGTGGCGTTCGTTGATTCAGAACCCTGTGGAATTACTTTGGACACTTCTTGCTTAAACCGTTGATTCAATGCCCTGGTGACCAAGTTTTTTCTTTGGCTCCATCTTGTCTCTTTCACTCCCAACAGCGGCCATGTTCCCTCGTTACCGCTTTAGGCGGCCTGCCGTTGGCGTTCTGGGAAATTTGCTTTCCGCTGTGTCCTTAATGGGGCCCTTTTTTTTTTTTCTTTTGGTTTCATCTGGTTTCAGCCACCCCCAACCTGCACTCCTACGTTGTACTGAGTACCAATGCCAACTGCCCTTCTGCCCTTGGTAGGAGCCACCCAGCTTCTTGTTTTTTTTTTTGAATTCGGACTCTGGGTCCTATCAAGAGACGGTTTTATGTTCGACAAAACTTGTCATCGGGTCGCCTTCTCCCCCCACCTCACGCCCCCCCTTCTGTCAGTACCTCTGCTTCTTTTTTTTTTTTGCCGTGCTGGCATCGCTCATGGCGCTTCTGCTCTTTCATTATAGATTGTTCCCTCTTGATATCTCACTGAGGGCGCCAGGCGTCATCCCTTGGTCGTTTTACGCTTCTCTCCAAGCGCGCACCTTCCCCGAATTCCCTGCATAAAGGGGTGCCCTGCCCCTTCCTCCTCCTTTTTTTCCCCCCGCATAGTCCTCCTGTTTTACTTTGAAACCCTCGGCCCCCCTAGAGGAAGCTCATCCCTTCGCAAATTGCGGTCTTTTATTTAATGTGCTCGCAATCCATTCCCGTGATTCCTTTGTTAAAGCGCCAGTCATGCGGCGCTCTGCTCCTTTTATTTGTTCGCCAGCCTACGTCTCAAAGCCTCGAGCTCCCTTTCACTGGCCCCCTGAATCCGCCTTTCTGCACCCTTTTGTCTTTGGCGTCTTCTTACGCGCCGAGTTAACTCCCTCGGGCCCTGCTTCCCCACCCCGGGCTACGGCTTCGCTGTTCGCGCAAAATATTTCCAGCTTCCCATCTATTTCCTTGGCCAGATGCACTTCTCCCACTCCCCCCTCTCCCCCTCGCGGGCGTCGGGTAATGACCCTTTCTTCCGATGTCTGTTCGCGTCGACAATTATCGCCTCGACCTGCCTTATTTCATGGTTTTTTTTCGTCGAAAATAGATTTCCTTCTCCCCGCCTCCCCTTCGCCCGTTCTTCACCGACTCCCTTCACCCCGCCAGCATCTTCGGCCCTGCTTCGAACCTGAGGGAACCGATGAGCCCCGCGCCGTCCACTACTCCAAGAAAGACAGGATCAATCCTCTTTGTTCGGATGATTTGCCCCGTTCTCTGGCCAGTGGAAGTGAGATTGATGCTAGGTCCTACGTGAACAGTTGCGCCACTTTCGATTGTCTGAGAGATTAGTCTCGGAAAATGATGGTTTTTCCGCAGTTGGGAGAGATGGTTGTCCTTTTACTGATCGGTCGAGGGCAACACGCGCTCCCGTTCGTTCTATGAACGGTTCTGAAAAGTTGGCCCGTATTTCCTCTTTTTTCAGGTTTGGGGAGTTGAAAGGTTCTCTGCCCTTTACGTTTCTTCTTCCTGGCTGAGAGTCTCTTCCCGGTCCCCCTTTGTTAACTGGGGCAAGGCTCTTGTCCATCCCGCTACCAGGGTTTCTGCCTCCTCTACAACATTTTGACGTGCCCTCAATTCCTTCGTATTCCCAAATCCCCTTTAATGACAGCCCCTATGGCCACCCCCCGTGCGGCTTCTCAAGTGGATCCGCTCGGGATCCAGTATTCCGCCCGCATCGGCTTTTTTTCATAATCATCTTTTGCTGTTATTATATAGCTTCCCTCATCTCCGTGTTGTGCAGCTAATCTCTCTATGAACAAGAAGTCCCCTTGTATTTCCCTCGCGGCCCGGCTTCATCATTGGCAGTGAGTCTTTTCCTTTTCTCATTTTAAGCCGCATTTGGACACCTAGAGTCCGTTCTTTACCGAGGGCCGTCGGCGCGCCTAGGCGGGAACTCCTTCTCCGTCTCCGTTAGGCCCGGCTGCTCATGCGTTCCGTTCGTTTCATTCCGCCCCCCGTAAATTTTTCCCTTTACGGACGACCCCCTGCTCGAATGAAGACTCCGATTCCATCTTACCCCTATTTCCACTAACCCACTGAAGTAACTCTTGAAGACGTCCACCTCCAACGGGTACAGCCGATCTGCTTTTTTGGCCCGCGCCATATCCTTCAACCTTTCCGACCCCTTCGCTATCATGAGCAAGTTTACGCTCCTACGCTGATTTCCGCATTTTTTCCCCCCGTCCACTGGTCCCCCGGTTCTCCTGACTTTTTTCCCCACAGGTTTTTGAGACCAACTCATTGACTCGCCCTTCAGGGCTCTCTTATCCTTCTTTCTGAGCCTGTACTCTTTTATCCTTCTACCTCCCGTTTTGCCCTCCGCGTCTCATTTCCGTGGACGATTCTGTCGGTGACTCTTTGAGTTTCTTTCCTTTGACTGCTCTCTCCTCGGCCTTCGATCTTACATGAACTCTCCCACCCCCAACCCATTCCTGCACCCCCCCTGCTTAGCCTAGTACTCTCCTGGCCTTGCGCATACCCCTCTGATCGTCTCTCAGCTTTGTCCCCCCCTGAACTCCTTTTGGTTCGGGACCCGATGGACCGTCTCTCGCCTTGCTGACACTTTTCGGAGCTTGACGTTTCTGCTGCCCGATGTAACAATTTACTGTGATTGACACTAACGCGCCCCTCAGCCGGAGCAATCCTTTGGTCTATGTCGTGACCGTTCAGGGGAACCGTCGTTTTTTGCTAGGTGAGACCCTCCGAACGATCAGGGGATGGGCCCCCCCTCCGTGGTATTGTCCCTTTGAAAGGTCAGAGATTTTTTCGCACGTCTCTGTTTCCCCTGCCACCCTTTAGCAGCCGTCGCCTCCAATGTACCCCGTAGCGCCTCCCAAGCAGACGTTTCAAGGTTACCTGCTGAACTCAGTTCCTATTATTCAAATTAATGCCCTCGCACCTGGCCTCCATCTCCTGACATTTGTCTGATTTTTTCCAGATATCCCCCCCCAGCCCCTTCTTTCCCCCGTTCTGACTTGTCAGTCCCAGCCCCCCTATGAACTTTCCCTCCCTCCGCTTTTTGCCAGGCCTTCGACCCCTCTCTGCTTTTTAGAAAGCCTTGCGCTCCCAACTCTCCGCTGCTCCGCCTTGCATCCGATTCTTTTCATGTCCGTCTTTTTTTTTTTTTCTTTTTAAGCCCCCATTTCTTCGCTAGACAGGCCCATCACCCCCCTCCCCCTCTTTACTGCCCATTCCCCCGCGGTGTTTTTTTTCCAGGCGTCGATAAATGATGCCAGGCTTTTATGAACCAATCCCCCTTAGCTTTCCTTTCGGAACCACGATGCCCCCCCCCGATGCGGTCTTTCCACCAATTCCTTTGCAGCCCAGTCCGTGTCTTTGCGGGTTTGAAGGCCCCCGTTTACAGAGCGTCTTTCGATGTCCTGGTTTCGCCCTAAAAGCCCAGCACCAAAAGCACCTGGTCTTTTTCCCACCTCACTCCTTCCAGCTTTAAGCAAATTCCCCTTCTTTTTTCGCAATGAGAGGACCCTCGACCGGTAACTTCTACCGTTTCATTGGTAATTGTAACTCTCCAATACTTTCGCACACGAGTTTCCATTATATCCAGGTTTCTTTTCCATAGAGACAGTCAGTTTGGCCGGATGTTATTCCCAGGTTCTTGTACCCTAACCCTCCACCCCCTCTAACAGTATCATCTTGCCTCCCCTTCATGAGACCTTCTTTAAACCACAGCTATTACCCCCCAAAACATTTTCGGTTGCGGAGTTTGCCTGCGGCGGCCCGGACTTCGTGGGGTTTTTTTCTCGTTTCCCCCCCTCACATCGCGGGCTTTTGTTTTGGCTTTGCACTCTAGCTTTTCCGATTCCCCGCCACTCTTCCCCTTTTCAAAAAAATGGAGCCTTCCCGGTGGGAATGGTGACTCCCAGGATTTGAGTAACTTTTTTTAATTTCTAATCCAGTCGACACATTTCTTCTTAGTTCTTCCCTCTCCAGCCCCACGTTGTCCAGTCCTCTGGATCTTGTCTCCGTCTCCCCACAGAATGTAATTCGGTTTAGGTCTCTTCACTTGCGGCCTTTTTATCGGGTTCCCTGCCGTCCCTGCTCGCTTTTAGAACGCGGCCGCCCCCCCTCTTCCCAGTTGCCGCCAGTTTTATTCTTCGAATCCCCCACCCTCTTTCATTTATAGTCCCTTCGTGTGCCCCCTCATTATGTTTCACGAATCCCCTTTTTTCTCTTTAAGACCCCCCCTGACTTCCCCTGTTCTTAGCGTAGTTACATTTCTTTCCTTCGGTTTTTGTAGCGGGTTTCTTCCCTTTGCGTGTCACGGCCCCCCTGCTCAACCCCCCCGGCTCCTGCCGTCATTAAGAGTTTGTTTTTTCGACCTTCGCCAGCCCGGTAACGATTTTTTCGGTCTTCTGGCATCTCTTCCACGGACGGTTTAGGCTACCTTGACTAGGTTTCATCTATTGTGGGAGCGGCAGCGCAATCTCCCTTTTTAATCGACTTTTTTTCCGGGGAAGCCCAGATGGGTCGCATTCCTTCGATGCGGGATAAGCTCTTGGGAGCCCCCCCACCCGTTGGCCAGGCTCTCCGTTCCCCGACCCCGCAGGCGAAGATCTTTTCTCTCTGTTCCTAAGCCACTCAGATTTTACCGTCTTCGAGTGTTTACCCCTTTCCACAAGCCAAGAGCGCCCGTCTGTCTTGCACCTCCGACTACGAAAACTCCCCCCGATAAGATCTGTTGATTTTTTTCCCCGGGAGGTCCGGGTTCCCCACGCTGTCACTTCTCAACGCGTTGCTTAGAGTTGAGATCCTTCTGGCTTGTGGTCATTTGCGCCCCACCTAGTGCTCCATCCGGGGTCAAGTTTGTTGCTTAAAGTAAAATATAAATCCGATGAGTAATTAGCACCATTTCTTTCTCGGGTCCAAGATGCATTTTCTTTCTGACCCTTCCCATTCCTTTGGTCTAAAGAGGGTTTCTCTTGGTATCCTCTCCCATCTAATTCCCTCCTCGAGACTCTCCTTATTGCGGCGCCGTTTTGCCTTCTTAGCTTTTTTTCATACCCTTGCGCAAGGGCTTCCGGCAGCGCCAAGAACGGCACCTCCTTCCCGCCCCACCTGTGCTCTTAATGTATCACCTGGAAATTCTTACAGTAACCAACCCCCCTGTGATTCGTTTCCCCGCCGCGACCTCCCCTTCCTTTGGCAGTTCTTCTCCCCTTCTTGCCTGCCTTTCTGCCTTTCTTTTCTCTTTCCCTTGCTCCCCCACCATCGGTTTGGTTATAAAGCTTAAATCCTCTTCTCTCAAACTCTGTATTTGCCCCTTTTGGCCCCTCCCCTTTCTTAAACTGTCGTTCTGCGTTTCCAACTCTTCCCACTTTGCGGCAGTCTCTGACGTTAATAGTGAATGACTCCCCTCCGTCCTTTCGCGTTTCAATAAAACTGGAGACCTCCCCGGCATCGGTCTGGTCCCTTCGCCTGCTCGTCGGAGCTGTTTTTCGCACGGAAGGGGTCTGACTGACTCGATCCTGGAAAAACGATCCCCTGGGGCTCTACCCCGATCCCCTTATAGATGGCGTCTTTCGCCTATCGCTTTGTCGGTTCCCTCCTTTTTTGAGATACTATAGATCTTTCGGGCCTGTCGAATTGTGTCTTTGGCCCCGTCCTAGCCTCTCTTTTCTGATGATCAACACCGCTGTTTTTGCTGGTCCTCCATGTCCGTCTGACCCCCCCATCTTTTTTTTCTGTTTGAATTTCGTCGTCCCCCATTTTTTTCTTTTGAGACCTCAGTTCTTTTGAAGTCGGTTGATTTCCGCAGCCTTTAGAGCCCCTGTGCATTTGTTTCGAAGGTGACCTTTCGATTCCTCTCTTTTCTTCTTCTTTGTTCCGGCTCACGCGTACCTTCTCCCGTTGCGTATGCAATCGTACTCAGTTTCGACTGATTTGTGCACTACTTCCCGAAACCCACAT
>Ga0179593_1652428_pt1 | contig 20759 bp, 15 predicted proteins | sample CZODoug2_1_08_16_FD_185931 | JGI IMG/M metagenome (GOLD analysis project Ga0179593, IMG submission 185931) | Vadose zone soil fungal communities from Angelo Coast Range Reserve, California, USA - CZODoug2_1_08_16fungal (PacBio error correction) | ecosystem: Environmental > Terrestrial > Soil >... | reverse complement strand
GGCAGGCGGAAAACTCTTTTTTCTGGCCTTTTCCGGATCTTTTTGCGCTCTGCTGGTGTCCCCCTGACAGAGGACTCGGCACGATTCTTTTTTAGGGCGTGTGTCAGCTGGAACCGAGCTGGCACCGCCCCTTTTAGAGAAGAATCTAGAGACTCATATCTTGTCGGGAACGAAGGTTTGATAGATTTGGAAAAGGCTTCTTGCATTCCTGTAGGATCTCGGAGCGGACCGTCGGGAGATTGTTCTTTTCCTAGAACCGCGTTACAGCTGAGCCTCTTTCGGGCGTTCCCCGGAAAGAGAGCCTTCCTCCCAGTCCTTTGCGAGCTTCCGGGCCTTCGAGATGCGCGCCTCTTTCGGGGGTTTTCCTTTCTGTTCCTGGACTCTAATCCCGCCGCGCATGGCTCAAGCCCGCGAGAGCTTTCACGCTCTTTCCGCAGGAGGGACCCCCGTTTTCTACCCAGGAGATTTTTGGCTAGGTTCGCGCCGCCTCCGGCCTTTTTCTCGCTCCGCCTCGAAGGCTCCCCCCTCGCTCCCGTTGGAAGATCGTACTTCTTGATAGATAATTTTTCGCTCGGCTCTTTCTTCTGTGAAGAGAGCTTCAGCCGTAGCTTTTCTGAGGAAGGGGACTCGAAGCGTCCTTCGTGACGCGACCTTCATATGCTGCCCCCATGCCAGTGAAGTGGCGAGTTCGTCTTTCCCTTTTGGCGTTCTCGGTATTCCCCGAGTGGCCTTTTTCTTTTTTTTCCAGGTCCTTCGATAGTTGTGTCCACAAGACGCGTGGCTGCATCTTTTTTTGCCCAAGAACCCGCTCACGCGCGGTCTTTTCTGAGCGAGAGCGGGTTCCCTTCGACGGACTCCTGGGAGCAGAGGCCCTTATGGTTAGCGCCCTTTTCGGGCCTTGTCTTTTTTGGGATGTCTTGTCCTATCAGTAAGTGGTAGGCCGAGACAGCCTTCTGGAAATTCCTCGCCTAGGTTTTCTCCGTGCAAGTTTCTTTTTGTCCGGAGCGAACTTTTCGGATTAGTTGCCCGAGATCCTTTTTTTCGCTATCTTGACCGACGCGTGCGTCTTACGGCGACTCGGCTCGTTCCCGCGATTTGGCTCTTCAGCGAGAGCGCTCCTTCCCAATTTCGGTCGTTTTCTCCTTTTAGCGCGAGCTCGATATCTCAAGTGATTTTTTTGAATCCTATCATCGAACCCTGCTCGTCGTGCGGACTCCTTCCTTTCGATCTGGAAAGGTCCCCGGGGCGCATTCCCTCCTCCGGCTTCCTTTCGCTCCCTGTTGGTAGAACATTTGATCTCGGAGAGACCTCTGGCTCCCCTTTGCTAGTTGAGGAATCTGTCACCTATCCCTCGATGTTTCGTCCCAGAAAGAACTCTCGCGAGGCTCCCTGCGGCAAGCGTACGCTCTCTTTTCCCGACTCTCGCCTCGACTGTACCCTCCTTTTTGATCAGAGCTTCTTTTCCCGGACTCTTTAAGATCTTGGTTCGGTGGCCACTGCGCAGATCGAGGTTCTTCTGTTCTTTTCCGCGTTTCTTTGGCTCGACGAGAGGGAGAGCTTTTTCTATCGCCACGGGCGATTTTTCGTTGAAATTTCTGCTCTCGAGTTTCGTCGAAGGATTTCGAGCTCGCCTTCAAGGAAGAATCTGCTCCCGCGCCGGACCAGCTTTCTCTCTAAGGTTTGACGCCGTGCCATTTTCTCGCCTATAGGTCTTGTTAGGCTCTCCCCACGAAGAGGTAGTTCTTTGAGCACGGAGAGATTCTCCTTCTTTTCGGTTCGTCCTTTCTAACGGAAGCTGACTCTCCCTATCGGAGCTCACGATCGTCTTAGGAAAGAGTCATCTTGTCTCGAGCAGTCTGGTTTGATTTGGGAATGTCCACTAATCCCCCCTGGTATAGCCTTAGCTGGGATAGAAGCCTGAGATTCCCTAGCCCCTTCAGCCGCGCTGCTATCTATTTCGTTTTGTCGGTTCTTGGGTCTCGCTCCGCGGTTTTCTCGCATTCTGAGGAGCACTTCTCCCTGTTTTCCCATCTCGAGTGCCGAGATCCCGATGCCGAATGCTGAGCCCGGGCTTTTTTTCCTTCCTCGACTATTTCCGCGAACCTCTTTTCCCGGAAGACCTCGACTCTGGCGAAGGCCTCTTTACTTTGTTTCGGAGGACATGGCTCCCTTCTTTGATCGCCGGTGGAGGTTCAGGAGCTTTCTTGGTTTTTAAGCCTTGCGCCCTTCTTTTGCGGGGATCGTCCCGCGCCGCTTTGGGTGAACTTCTCTAGTATCTCTATCTTACCCTTTGTGTTTTTTAGAGTCCCTCCTCCTGAGATGTGTCGCGCGTTTTTTTTTCAAACTCTTCTCTAAGAACCTCATTCCTTAAAGTGTCGCGTTTTTTTTCTCAAGACTTCCGTGTCTCTCCTACCTCGATCTCTTTCGAGATTGACGAAGCGCCTCCTCCTATTTTCTTTCTTCTCGGCTTTTTTGCATGACTCGCCAGGCTCCTTCGGCCTTTCCAGAAGTTCGCCCGCGCCCGGACGAAGGCCCCCTAGTCGCTGCGCATGCTTCCCCGAGGGCTTCTCAGTATTTAGGGATTCTCCCCTTCGGAGACTTCTGTCAAACGAAGGATGCCCAGTGTATCATGCGATAGCTCCCCCTCCCGAGGACCCGAGACAAAAAAACAGGATACGCTAGGATTAGAAAGAGGATCCCGACGTCCTCCGCAGTTCTCAGATCGTCTCGAGTTATACAGGGCTTTATTTCTCATCGTTGGAGAGCCTTCTACTATAGGATTACCCCGTTTGGAGAGCTTTTGCGTGGCTAGTCCTTCTTCTCTCGTTCTCTTTTTCATCCCCCCTTCTTTGGACAGCGTCCTGCGGAGAGCTCCTGTAGGACTCCGAGAAGCGCCTGTTCGACCTACGATTTCCGAACTCCCCGTCCGCGACCTCCTTTTTCAAGACGACGCGGCTGGATTCTGGGCTCTTCCTGGTCGTCTTCGGCTAGGATCGATCGCCCACCACCCTTTGGAAGATTTCTCATTCGTTTTTTTTCGAGTGACTTGGCCTCTCTTCCCTTTTTCTCGCTGCAGCTTCTTTAGCGAGAAGTTTCCCGAGAACCGACCCACTTGACCGTGGCCTCTTTTCCCCTAGAAGCTCCTTCCCCATTAAAAGTCCTTCTAGACGCTCAATGCGTTCCCCAGTTTCCCGGGCCCACGAGGCCCGACGCGTTTCTTTTTTCTCATCAATTTCGAAGCGTGCCTCATCTGGGCGTAGGTGCTAGGCTCGCATCTCGATCAGGCCTATCGCAGGCCTCCCACTCCTTTAGCTTCCCTCTTGTCAAGATACGGGTTTCGACCCGCTGGAGAGGAGCTTTCCTGAGAGCCTCCCCGTGTTCTGCCTTTTCCCAAGATCCGCGGGAGAAAAGGTTTCCCTCCGCCGGCTCCCGGATTCGATAAGAGGACGCTCTCTCCTTCGCAGAAAACGATTTGACCTATTGGTCTTGAGAGAGAAATTCTCTTTCGGGCACCGCGTTTCCGGAGAGCGCTCTCCTCCCCCCTGGAGCGCTCTCGTATTTCCCCCCCGTTTAGGACGACCCTTCCCGCCGACTTCCTCTCTTTGCTCCAGCCGTCCGTCGCTATCTCTACGACCGGCCGCCGTTTGCGCGCCCTTCTCCGGCTGGCTTCCTAGCTTCCGAGGCGACTGTTTTCAAGAAGGAGGGTTCATCTTCGACCGGATCTCCCCCCTATTATAGTGCACTTTCATCTCCAATATACAAGGTTCGCAGCTTCCCTTTATATGAGAATGTCATCTACAAACTCTCATGCTTTGATAGAGTCCGATTTTGACGCTTGAGATGGGCCGAAGAAGCTTGGTTCTCTCTTATACCCCCTCCCTGGAACAATCGGCGGACGCATAGCTCCCGAGAAAGCTCCTCTCTAAGAATTCCCCATAGCTTCTGAGGAGCCTCAAGAGCCCCTTCCAATGGGGACCGTTGAGCGCTTCCGAAAGCCCGGAACTGCATGGTATTTCTCTAGCTTTCCCTCTCGAGACTTTTTGTAGCCCTCCCTACTCCTGACAACTCCCGAGAAGAGCCTCTGATCTGAGCCCCTCTGAGTATAGCTCACCTACTCACCCGACACCTTTTGGGCTCCTCGTTTTCTTCCGCGAGGTCCCTCGACACGGACGGAGCGCGACCTGAAGAGATTTCTCCCCCTTCCTGCAGGCTCCCCTTCAGAGGCCTACTGCTTCTCGGCGTCCTGTCCTAGCCGCTGAATAGCGGCGCGCCTGGCGCTTTTTTTTCCTAATGTGTTCAAAGGCATTCGTCCTTCCTTTGCCTCTCGAATTCCCGGAAGATAGACTTGCTAGAGGCAGTTTTGAAGGCCCTCAGATGCGTCCTCTTGTTAGATCTCCTGACCCAGCGATTCTCCCGAAAGCTTCTCCCTCGTCCCCTCATCGCATCTCTGTTATTCTTCTTCGGCTCTCCTTGCGCGGGATCGCAGTCTTCGGGCCTTTTAGAGGTTCTCGTCGTTGCTCTAGGCGTTTTTTTCCCTCTGCTTTTTTTTCGCTGGATCGTGACTTTCGCGCTGTAGATCTGGACGCATCGAGACGATACTTTCCATCTAAGGCTGCAGGGTCCCTGATGCTTGTTTCTCACCCTTTTTTTCATCGCGAGGAGGTGCTAGCAATCCTCTTTTTGGAGCAGACCCCGCCCCAGGGCCCGAGCCCTCCCTCCATAGATCCAGTTCCAGGGAGCGTTTCTCTGTTAGTCTCCCACGTTTTTGGTCCCTTATTCCGGGTCGCGTCGTGAACGAGTCCCCTCATGAAGATTTATCGCCCAGGTCATTTTCTGGACTTTGGACCTATCTTTTCGTGGTCCCCGGCGCCCCCCAAACTTCGAAACTTGTTCCCTTGCAAGTCCGCTCGTTGAAATAGACCCTTCCCTCCAGTTTTTTCTCCCCCTAACTGCCTTCTTCTTTTTTCAGATCCCTGAGCGCCCCCACACCCCCCCCCCCCCCCCCCCCCTTCTGTATGGTTTAAGCCCTTCTACACCGGAGCTCACCCGGCCGCCTTAATCATCCTCGAGATATCTTCCCTTTTGCCTTAGCCGTTCCGAGAGAGAGATTCCCCGAGATACTAGTCCCCCTCTCTCTCGTTTCTAATACGTTGTGTTGTTTCTTCTCTCAGACTTCTTACGAGGAGGAGCGGGGCGGGTGAAAGCATTTCCGCGGATTCTTCGAACGACGCACCCCTTGCATTAGAGGACCCGGAGGAAAGCCCTTCCGGGTCTCTATGTCTTTTTCTTTCTCGCCCTCGGATCAAAAACCGACCTTTAGAAAGAGCTGGGATCTTCTGGGAGGCCACAGGGACGGAACCTTCAGTGGTGGGTCTCGGATCAAGGGATTTAGAGTGATTGCGCGTCAGGTTCGCCCTAGACTTTTAAAAAGTCCACATTTCCGCGAAACGGCGCATTGGAGGACAGGACTCTAAGAGAGGCCCCAAGTTCAGAATTCCCATAAGTCTTCCGAGGCCGACTCCGAAAAGATTAATGAGGATCTTCTCAAGGCAGGGTTTGGCACTTCACCCGAGATGGTCTCGGTATGGCTACCAGTCGAGGACTTTCACAGAACAAAGTTGACCAAAGGATACCGGAAGAAGACCCTGATCTGAGGGCCCCTTAGAGGTAGGGGATTTGTAAAATCCCTCGATTGGTTGGCTCTAAGAGAATGTTTTAGTGAGGAAGGAAAGAGCCGTGGACTTTTTCAACAGGAACCCCCAGATGGTTTCAGTGGACAAGCAAGCTCCGCCAGTCTTGTGAGATCGAAGAGTTTACGACGGTCAGCTCCCCACTCTAGTCAAAGAGAGGCGATTTTTTTCAGAGCCCCAGACAAATTTCTAAGCACGAGGCCACGTCCTCGAAAAAAGCTCCCCCTAAGGACCCTTTTTCGAGAAAGCGCTCTCCTAATCATTATCTTAACTCGACCAAGCCTGGAGGCGTGAGTGTCAGGATTCCTTCTCGTTTCTGCGGCATATCATTAAGGAGATTCTCACTCTCTCTGCCTCCCTAGGGCCTCCATCGATCCGGCTCGAGAGCCGTTTCCCGCGGCCTGAGGCCCTTCTCTCGAGGACTCCTGTTCCTGGCCCGGGTCTCTAGACGACCGCCCCTCTCGCGAGCGCCGTTCTTTCGAACCGTCTCGATTGGCGTGGCTTGACAGGCCGCGTTCCTTCCTTTCGGCGACGATACGGTTCTTTGCGCCTCCCCCTTTCTGACGACCACAGAGGGCTTTCTTGTTTGAGTCCAGATCGTACTTCGGTCTCGATCCCCCCGTTCGCTTTTTTCCTTCTCACTCGGCGCAATCCTGGGGATTACGGTTTCAACTTTATGTACAGGCCTTTTCCTCGGACCAAATCTGGAGGAACGATGGTGGTCCTTTCCCCTAGCAGAGGGCCGCATCAGTCTTAGTCGAGCCCGTTGGCTCATAACTTTGGAAGTTTTAGAGCGACAGGGGGGCCCTCGTATTTTTCTGCGATCATGAAAAATCCCCCACTAAGAGTATACGACCAAGGCTGCTCGGAATGTCTCCGCTCAGGATCCTGTGATTTTCCGGCTAGGACCGATTCTGATTCCTGGGAGCATGGCCCGCTCCTCTTTACTCCTTGGCACATTGTACTTGAGGTAGTTCGTGATCAAGCTCAAACGTATTTTTCGAGAACTCCTCGATAAGAATGTATTCGGATGAGAATCGTCTTGACCCGAGAGTTGAGCGAGCGATGGAGTCAGAGAAAGGAAGCCCGGCTTTTTATCTATTCGCGTCCGCGCCAGCTATTTACCGACTTCTCTGACGTAGGATTGAACGGCCCCCTTTTAGAATCTGAGATGCCGGATTGGTATTGGGTCCTTCAGAGGAGATCTAACTTATTTTCCCATCTTCCCCTTCCGAAAGGGATTGCTTCTACCCCGCGAGCCGCACTTTCTGAGTGGCTAATTATTCTCCCCGCACCCTTTTTCCTCTTAATCGTGCGGCTCCCTTGGTCGAGATTTCATTGCGACGAACTTTCTAGGTTTTAGAGCCGGCAGATCCAGGGTCGCGTACCAGTGACTCTCAGATTCCTTTGGTACTTCATGTCACGCATAATAGTCGAGCCGAGGTGCGAGCCTCGTCTAACAGACTCACCCTTTTGTGTTTTTTTTCGGGGACGACTTCTCGCGTTTTCCGACGATTGATTTGGTTTTTCTTCCGATCCGGTGAGTCTCTCAAGGATTCTTTCGTTGTGTGAGACACCCTTGGACGGCGATGAGGCCCGGTCTCCGGCTTAGAGTGAGAGAGGGAGAGCAGCACCCTTTCATGAGACCACTGCCTTGCTGCCAAGCGACCACACCCCTGGAGATTCATTCTCTCGACGAAGAAATTTTCTTCCGTCGAGATGTTCGGGAGAGACTCGTGACTTACTTTCTGGGGAGCAGCGACCCGCTTCAGCACGGAATGAGCCTCGGCGTCCGAGAATGAACAGAGAAAGTTTGAATCAGAGTTTTCGTCGTTAAGGGAGCGGAGCAGAAGTTGCTCCGGACCGCAGGAGAGGATTCTCCGGTTAACGACGCGTATCGATGGGAGGTTTGTCGAGAGTTTAAGCTGTGATATTCGGGCCCTCTAGAGGGTAGCTGGATTTAAGAGCACGATGTCTCTGGAGAAGAGGAGCCTGGAAGCCAGTTTAGCAGCGCACTTTTCTTTTTTTTCTGGGCTCGACGCGTTCTTGGCGGGCCCGGATAGCTTCCCCGTTTAGAGCTCTTTTCCTTCATCCTTTGTTTTGCCTGTCAGTTTCACTCTTCGAGCCGGGGTGTCCTTGTCCTTCGTTTGGACATTCGCGAGTGCCGAGAATCTTCTTTGCGAGCACTTCTTGCAAGACGAGACGACGCGTTGTACCTAAATTTTCCCCGATCGCCCTGGTGAATGCCCTTCGTCATTTGGCTCGTCCCTCGTTCTTATGCCATGGATCTCTGTACTCTATCCTTGGATGGGTTTTGGCTGTGACGAGTCTTCTTTCCTCTCGCGAGCGCGGGGTTTTTTCGGCGGCAGGCGATTTGTTGAAACCTCCGCGGCCTTTTTTCCTAATCCTCGTTGTTGTTGTTTCTCTCCTTAGCCTAGCTACCATAAAGCCGAAGAGATACCCCCCTTTCGCGCAGCTACGGTTTTCAGCACTTCCCCGGGGGACTCTTCCCAAGCTGACGCGACCCCGCCGCTCATGGACGAGACTCTTCCCTCTCCAAAAGTCCCTTCCTCGCCATTTTCTTTTTGAAAGGGAAAATGCGTTCCCCCCGTCGGGTACTTTTTTTTTTTGAGCAGGTCGCCGCTTCTTTTTTCCGCAAGTCTTGGATTCTAGGCAACGCACGAGCCAGTCCAAAAAGACATCCCCGGGAGATACTGGCAGACTCTCCGTTTTCCCGTACGGCCTCGGACGTGATTCAAAGTCCGAGAAGGCGTCAGATTTCGGTTTTAGATCTAGGGCGGTCCTCGACTTTCCCCGGAAGAGACTTCCCCTCCGGGCTGGCCCTTTGGGGAAAGGTCTCATACCGATCCTTTTCCGGACTGCGATCCTGCCGAGTCGGGTAGACGAGCCCGACTAGAGAGCCTCCCCCGCACTCTCGACCAATCGATGATCCCTTCCCCCTTCCCCGCACACCCTTCAAGTAGGACCTGGGAGGTTGCTCGCCCGTTCATGAAAGCGTCCTACCAAGACTCGCTAGTTCCCAGGCGTCCGGTGGCCAAGAACGCCCTCACTTCAGTTTCGTAGCCTGACAATGGCTTAAAATCTTCCCCCCAGGAAGCGCCTACTTCTCCCGGCTTTATGCTCCGGTTCAGATGGTTTCTGTAGGGGCATGTTTTATGATTCTGAGCTTTTATCAAATTCACGTCGAGTTTTCCCTCTTTTTTTTTTCTCTGACCGTGCCCCGAGGCTTCTCCGCCTTTTTTAGTCTGCTCGCTTGGCGAGAATGCCCGCTTTCTTCTTTTCCAGCTCGTTTGGCTCCCCGAACTCCTCAGTGCGCGACTCGGCTCTCTCGCCACCTTCTCGGATCACCCCCCCAACTCTACCTCTCACTTCTTTCCCAACCACTCAACCTTTCTCGGCCGATATAGATCGTAGCGCGACTCGCCGTCGATCCCCTTCCGGCCGCGGCTTGCATTGTGGAGGATCGCCATTTTCGCGTTTCCGATTTGTCGAGGCACCCTCGACTTGAAGGAGCGTCCTAGTTTCTTTCGCGGAACCTTAGCGTGCTTGCGACGCTTCCCCGATCCGGTTAGCGTCCGATCCCAAGATAAGAGGCGAAAAGGAGAAGAGGCCCCGCGAAGTTTACTGGAGATTTTTCCCGTCACTAAGTGCTCTAGCGATCGCCTCTCCCGCAGGGCCTCCGTCCTCTCGTGGCGGCATGCTCCGCCTATCCCTCCCCGGTGAGCCTCGGCGCTCGCCTTCTCCCGTTGAGTCCCTCCGAAGTAGCGCTCCCTCGCGCGTCTCTCAAGTCGGGCGCCAGTCGACTTTTTGCGCGAAGAATTTCATAGAGAGCTTCTCTGTGCCCTCCGAGGGCCGGACACAGAAGTCTTGCTCTGACCGGTCCCCCCTCTTGAGCTGGGATCTCAAAAGACAATATACCGCGGACCTCTCCCCCCTGAATTTTTCTCCACACAGTTTACTCTACTCCAACCAGAGAACCCTTCTGAGAAATAAAAACGCGCTTCCCGATCGCGTGGTCTAGAGACGAGTTGCCTTCTTTGGGCGACGCGGAACGCTGGATCCCTACGCCTTCGAGCGAGCCCCCTTGCGCGCGGCAACGTCCTTTTGAGGACCCTAGACGCTCCCGTCATCTACAGATGCTCCTTTCTGTTAGAGAGGTCTTTCCCTTGGTAAATCGTCTAAAATGTGTCTGCTTCGTAAGCAGGACTTTGACGGTCGTTGTTAAACGTATCTCCTAGCTATAAGGCTTGTCCCTTCCGTGCGCTCGCGACCTTTCGAAGCCGTCCCGCCGAGTAGCTTTCCCCCTCGACACCATATGTTTTTGCGACTTCTACTGTCCCTCTCGTCCCGGTTTCCGAGCGAGCCCGACGAGCTCCTGTCCGAAGAGGTCTCCTGAGAGGTTTTTCTCAGTTTCTTTTCCGAGACGCGGTTTGGGCGATATTCTTTCTTTACTGCGTCCCCAGGTACAGGAACTCCTTTCGTCCGAGAGCCTTGGCTCGGAAGATCTCCCCGAGCGTATTTTAAGGGACCATCTCAGGCCGGCTGCGGAACCCCGGGATCTCGCCCTTCCCGCGGCCTTTTCCGAGAACGAAGCGTCGCGCCTTTCCCCCTCCCCCCCTACGATCAGTTTTTTTTCCGGACCGTTCTTCTCCGAGCGGGGATCGCCTCTATGGCCGTTTCCTTTGTTTTCGCGAGGTTTAGCAATCCGGGCGGTGACGTTTGGCGCTCACCCGCGATAGTTCTTAGGAATGGTGTAGACGAGGATGCGCCCTTGAGAAGGGCTAGACGTTCGGGGCCATCATCCCCTTTCGGAAGATTTCCGCCCGGTCGAGGTTCGGGGATTCGACTCCTTCCTGATGATTTGTTTGCTTATATTTCCTCGTTCTCCTCATCGAGAACGTCTTGCTCTTCCTTCACGGGACTCCTCCTTTTTTATGTTCCAACTGAGGGCGGCTCCTTCCGCTTAGGCCCCTTTTCAAAGAAGATAATCATTACCTATTAGTGGGATCTAGCATTGGCTAATGGATAAATCTCTTCTAGTGGAGCGGAGCAGTCCCAAAGGTCCTCTCCGGGTGGAAGGGAGGGAAAGAATCGTCTAGAACTCTCCTCAATTTTCCTCAAAAAGGAAGTTTCCTCTGCTGGAGAGCCACTCCCAGAAATAATCCTTTTTTCTTCGTCTCTCTACAAGGAGATAACAAGTCTAGTTATTGATAATAGAGATACTTGAAACGAGATTAAGTTGCTCGCTTTCTTATATCCTCTCTTCCGATCGCACCCTCTCCCTATATTTTAATCCTCTACTTTTCTGTTGAGAGTCTCTTTTTCTTCTCACTTTCTCTGAGAGGACGGGTTTTTGAGGTGTTCTACCGATGAGCCCCTTTCCTCAGGAGTATCACTCCCTTTTCCGCGATTTCTTCTTTCTCTGTGAGCCCGGGGAAGATAGATGCGCAAATCCGATTTTTCGTCCGCGCTTTTTCTCTGCCAAGCCGTTGTCAACCGGTAGGTTCAACGGTCGAGCCTAGATCCTGCTTGAACCCCCTGCCCCTTGTAGGGAGGCCGACGCTGAGCCTCCCGTTTCATAACGGGCCCCCTTTTCATTCCGAGCCCGACTGAAGATAGTCATGAGGATCTCTCTCCCCTGCAGAAGCGGAAGGACGATCTTCCCCGTTGGCAAGAAGTACAGAGGAGTCCCTCTCCCCGTGCAGAGTCACGTAGTTCTCTCCATAAAGAGAGGGACCTGCGTTGGATTATTCCCCCCTTTCAGCCTCGTGGAACTCGATTAGCTTTACGGTCCCTCAGGAACCTGGGACCTTCTTACCGGGACGGGACTTTGAGTCCCGAATTAGATCCCTTTCTCTCTCGCTCCGGTTCTTACCTTTGCGAGCCCTATGCGGAGGAGCGTTGGCACGACTCGGTTCCCAAGATCGCCTCCTCCTTATTCCCCCGGAATAGAACCCCTTTGACAGAATTCCCCTTCGCGCTCCCTCCGCGCCTTTGAATTTTTTTTCCCCTCCTGCTCCGAGTGGAGGCCGTCGCTTTTGCGTGCTGGGCTTTGATAGTCGCTTGCGGTCAGGAGATCGCTTAATCCCGCGGCCCCCGTTCTCGATGTCTTCAAGGCCTCACTGCGATCTCATTCAGAGGGCCCTTCTCCCTAGGCCACTTTTTTGAGGTGACTACTTCTTCCCTTTCGAAGTATACCTGAGCCCATTCGAGACAGCTCCTTCGAAGGAGGATCTCCCTCCCTAGATCCTCGCAGCCATTTTTTTTTTTCATCTCAGTGAGCCTGTCCTCTTTGTAGTCGGTATCCTCCCCGGAGGGCCCCACAGTTTCTTCTCGCGACCCTTCCAGAAGGCTCCCCTTTTATTTTCCCGTGCCCCGATCTATTTCTTGCTCCCTCACGGTCAGGCTTTTTGCGGCCTTCGGATTTTTTTCCGAGCAGCTCTCCAGCCTTCCTTAGGGAAGGCGTTTTTCCCCCCCCTCCGATCGCCTCTTCGACGCTTCCCCTTCCCCGAGAACCATTCCGATTTCCTTTCTTTTCTTGCGAGTTCGCTTTCTTGGAGTCTATGGTCGCGGTCTCGAGGGACGTTCTTGTCCTCTCCCAGGTGGTTCCTCTACTCGTTGTGATCGCCGCTTCTTTTTTTCGCAAACTCTCCCACTCGGTGTCCTTTTTCGGAGCGCGGGTTTTTGCGCCTAGATTTTTTTTTTTGAGGATGGTCTTCCCCGCTGGTTCGCTCCCTCTTGTCTCTTGGATCTTGGACCGGATCCGTCCCTAGAGGGTAGAGTCCTTGCTCTAAGCCTTTTTTCCAGGCCTTCCCGAGCGTTGCCATGTAGCGGGCGTATTCGAGGTTTTGGTCTCCCCTGAAGATTCTCCTTCCCTTTCCGAGCAGCCCCTCCCCGCTCTCGGTACCCGCGACTTCGGCTTGGGTCTTTTTTCGAGACGCCGAGAGGCCTCTCCTGGTTTTTCCGCTAAGACGGCGCTCCCTCTCCACGCGTGGGGTTTTCTCTTGAGAGATTTTCGGCGATCCTTTCTGGCGTCGTGCCTCAGGGTAAGATCCCCCTTTCGTAGAGACTTTTTCCCTGTCGTCCTCTTTGGTCAAGGTGCTCGCGACCTTAGAGGATTCGGCTGCGAGCAGTGCTGGCCGCGACCTGGTAGCGCCTTCTTCTTCCGCTACGAGGAGAGCAAGCCCCCCCCCCATCCTTTCCACCTCCGTTCCTACCTCCCCACCTCCCCCATGCCTCGTTCAGGGTCATTTCACTTTGTTCGTGCGCGCCCATCGGCCGACTCTCCTGAGTTCTCACGACAGGCCGCTCCCACCCAGGCGGAAAGGTCGATTCTTAGAAGAGTCGACGATTTGAGCATTTCCCCCCCCCCAAGAGCCGCCTTCCGTTTTTAGCGCGAGGAGTCCCCCGGCGTTTGAAAGGATCTCGGAGTATTATGTGTTTCCCCCCTTCGTGATTCCTTGATCTCCCTTTTCGGCAGACGAGGGATCTTAGAGGGAGAGCTCTCTCACGGTTTATAGGGGGGGCCTTTTTTCGGAGGCTAGCTTTTACTGTGTTCGATGATTCTCCTACGTGATATCCCGTGCTTGTTTCTCGATCATCTCCTCATCTTTTCTTGAAAAGAGCCCGCTCATAAGGAGAAGCGCGTCCTTTTCTTTCAAGGGCGGCTGGAGCTTCCTTTTCGGTTCGGCTCTTTTTCTTTCCTTAGCTAGGTAAGAATTCTCGAAGAGATCTTTCGACCGGGAGATCTCTTCCCCCCTTTCCTTGATCGGCTGCTTTTTTCCCGATAGAGGAGGATTGCCTCTGCGAGTAGCTGGGGCGAGAGCGCTTCGTACTGCTTTCCCGAGAATTCAACGTTTCTTCCTCTCGCACGCGTAGGAGCTTCTGGACCCCCTTCTCTCGCCGCTTCAGCTTTCTTGACAGCCTTTTGTTTTTCTTCTGGCGCGTTTCTCTGCGCCCTCTCCGAGGAAGCGCGGGGTTTCCTTTTTCGTTTGCACAGACTTCCCTTCAGTCGCGCGTGCCTAGACCGATGAAGACTTTCTTCTTTTTTCCCGACAGATGATAGAAGGAAAGGTCTTCTCTGGGGTCCCTTCTTTGAACCATCCGAGAGACTTTTTCCCGAAGGCTTTTTTAATGTGGCCTGGCTGCGGTCTTCCTCAGAGAGGATTCTCGCTCCCGGCTCTTTTGATGGAGGGGTTGCTCCTTTCTCGTAAGGGTCTGCGACCTTCCAGCGGGTTCCTCACGTCGGCCCGTGAGGGTTCAACCATTCCTTTCTCATCTTAGAGGAGCTTTTCATGTGTTCTAGAGCCTTTTCCTTCTCGAGTTTCGGGATTAGTCCACAACAGAAGAGTGACCTACAAGAGATAGATGTCTTTAGTCCGCTCGCCCTTCCCTCCGGGAGAAGCAATACAATCCGCCCCCTAGAGGGAAGGAGCTACTCCAATGTTCCCTCAAGCGAGGCGAATTCCAAAGGAACTCCTTAGCTCGCAGTCCGAGTCTCTCGATTTCTGCCCTCGGTGACGAGGCCCCTTCTCGCGGCTGGGTCTCCTCCTTGGGCATCCTGTAGGCATCGGCTTCGGCCCCCGCCCTCTTCCGCTCCTTTTTTCGTCAAACGAATTATGGCACAACGGCTTTTTCCTATTTCGGCGCTACCTCCCTGGAACGCCTCCCAAAAAGGATCTTTCATAAGAGACGTATTTCAAGAACCCCCCAACCTTCCAGCCGCGTGCGGCTCGTCTCAGAGTTCGTTTCCATGGCCTGGGCCGGAAATCTAAGGAGGCTCGAAATAGAGACGTTAGTGCTACGACATTGCCTCAGTCTTTGGAAAGCCTTTCTCGAGACCTCTCCGGATCCCTGACAACGGAGAGATAGCAGATAGCTCTTCCAGAAGATCCAAAGCGCCTCTAGAAACGACAAGATCCCCGCTCAAATGATAGGCGGGACCCCTCCATTTGAGCTCCGCTGACTGTGGGCTCCTTCGACCTCTTCTGACCTTTCGGAGAGCACGATGAGTCAACGTACATTCCGGGACGACCCGTCAAGACTTTAAGGGGCCCTTTGCTTCGGTCCTCTGAGTCTTCTCTGTCCCGAGGAGGATCTGATCTCCTCGCTAACGTCTCCGGTCCCTCCCTAGCTCGAGTGCATCGACGATCCCCTCCCCTGACCCGTTTTCCGATTTTCTCAAGCTCCTCTATGCCGCCAGAGCGTGGAAGTAGACCTAGGTCCCTTTCGAGAATAGCCTCCCGAAGAGAGACGTTTTGGCAGACCCTCAGACTTGCTTCTCATGCGGAGTTTCTAGCCATCTCTCGAGGGATAACGTCGGATCTCTCAGCTTTCGTCTAACATACCTTCGGGTAGAGCCTCGGGTGTGTCGGTCTGCTGGAGATTTTCCTCCCCAATGAGCCAACTTCCCACTATTGGCGCTACGCGTACGATCCTTTTTTCCCCTCCTCCAGATGGCTCGACGTCTTTCAAGCTCAGATCTTTCCTCGGTTTCCCTCAGCGGCTGACACGTGATTCTCCCTGATCGATTGGCTAGTTTCCCCGGAAGCCTCACGTGCCTTTGTCGACGAGCCCTCCCTCCCTCCGGGAGACTCCTCGTGCTGCTCGCAGATATAGCGGTCCCTCTGAGATCTCTCTTCCGCGAGAAGCTTTCCCGCTGAGATCGCCCCCTTTCTCGTCACTTTCGCCGGAGCAGGATCCCGTTTAGCTGGAGACTCTCCGCGAAGGTTCCGGCCCCTGCCCTCCCGCCCGTTCAGAGGCTTTCCAGTGCCTCCCCTATGCGTTCTTTTCTTTCCTCGAAACATCTTTGGGTCCCCCCCCTCTCCCTTAAGACCCTTTCCCGAGTTTTCTTTTCTTTCAGGCGAGAATGACTTCCCTAACCCCCCCCCTCTTTATAGATAGCTCCTGGAAGAGCTTTCGTCCTTTGGTTTACTTACTCCGCAGCGTATTTCGGTGACGGCTCCGCTCCTTCTCGCTCTTCCACCCTCGGAAAGTCATCTTTCCCTTCCTATCCTCCTATCGACTCCACTAGCCTTTCCCTCTCGTTCGGCTCCGCCGACCCGCTCACTGGGGGTACCTCCTCCCTTTTTTTTTCGAAGCGGCGGGAATGCTTCTACTAGTCTCTTTTATTCTCCAACTAAGGGCATTTCTTTTAGGGCTGCGTAAATACCTTTAACCTTTGGGGGGTCCCCCCTAGTCAAGACCTACCTCGCGCTGCTCTTTTCCTTTCACTTTTTTTTCTCCACCTAAACCTTAGTAGAATTATCCGGCGCGGTTCTCCCGCTCGACTTCAGGAATTCCTCTTTTAGAGGAAAGCCATCCCCCCTGAAGACCTTCCGGAGAAAATCTGCCCCTACTGCACGGGGCTAGTCGTTCTTCTCTTAGAGTCATTCCCATGATAGCGGTTCTGCCCTTGGCGCCGTTCCTGCGGGCTCCTTCCAGGTGTCTTTTTTCTTCCGGCGTGTTTTCCTCAGTTCGGACCCCCACGCTCGCAGCTCGGGATCGAGGGCTTTTTACGCCCGCTTCTCCCTCTGCGGCCCTTTCGAACCTAGTCCTGCAAGAGACCAGCACGACGTTTCGATTCGCCCCCCCCTCTTGGTATACGGTCTGGCCCGATTTCCCTTTTTCCTCTTCCGAGCCGCTTTTCGTCACTTTTTTTTTTTTTTGGTAGAGTTATTCCAGTTCGCGGAGTCCAGCGTAGGTTTTCAACAGCCTTCGTTTCCTTCTCTCTTTTTTGGACCGCCCCAGCTCTATTCTAGAGGAGGGATCAAGTCCCCGGACAGAGATTGACAGGTTCTCCCCCTTTCTATTTCCCCCGTACATTGGTGACATTTCCTATCTCCACCTATGATTGAGAGGACTTCACAGCTCGGGACACTTCCATCATTCTGAAGGATAGTATTCACGGTGAGTCTTATTCCAACTTCTGGGAAGATTACGACCTTCGAGTTCCTTTCCCAGAGTTTCGATCTCCTTGCCCTATTAGTAGGGATCTTCTTGTTTTGTTTTTAGCGGTGATTCGGCCATAGAGATCGGGGAGAGGGATTCCTTGTAGGCCCTTTTTTTTCCCACGGGGTGGGGTGGCCTTAAAGTAGGCCAACGCGCCCTGGCTCGTTCCGAATGAGAAGGATGGTCCTGAGCTCCGACATTTCGACTCTGTTTAGCTCTCTGACCCTAGCTAAACAGGCTTCTCATCATCTTCCTCTTTTCTTGGCCTTTTTGGGCGTTCGACGTTCATAGCGTCTCCCTTCCCTCTCCCCTCGAGCCTCTCTAATCTGTCCTCGCCGTCTTTCATCATACTCAGTTGTCTTTCTCTATAGAAGCGCTTTCCGGAGGGAGGGAGTGGTTTCCAGCTAGAGATTTCCAAGCCTTCATCGAGTAGTAAGAGGATATATCTGATCGTGCAACTTCGGTTGTGAGCTTCTTTCCCTTTCCCCCCAGAGAGCAAGGTAGTTACTCTGTATTGTCGTTCGAAGGGGATCTCCTTTGATCACTTTTTTCTTTTTTTAACAGGGAGATTTCTCGTTAGACGATTTTTTTTCCAACCCGCGAACCGGTTTTCAAGGGCCCCCCGACGAGCCTTTTTTCCGGGAATCCAGGGTCCCCAGGCCTTCCCCCCCCTAAGCGTGGCTCGCGCCCGAATACTTTTCTCTTTATCCTTCCTCAGCGTTGGCCTCAGTATCGTATCTCATGATTTTGGCCCCATCTCACGCCTCTTCCTTGTATCTGAAGAGCACGTTTCCGGAAAGCCTTGGAACGGCTTGGTCTTCTCCTCCCCGATTTCGGACGCATGTTTCTGCACGGTTTCCCTTGAAGATGACTTTCTCCCCCCCGCTCCTCTTGCCTTTTTGACCTTCTGAGAGGAGGATTTTTTTGGTAGTTCGCTTTTACCCTGCCGCCTTATCTTTTCGAGAGGAGAGGGGCGAAGATCCAAAGAATTTTCAAGACCGTCCTATGTTAGAGACCCGTCATCTTCCCGTTTTTCGAAGAAACGGGGAGTGACATTAGCGATCCGAAGAGGTCTATAAGAATTGTAACTGGTTTTACTCCCCCGAATGTCGATTTCTTTGAGAGATTCGCGCTTGATGTGCTAGTATTTCCTCGGAAGCAGCGGACTCGCTCGACTGCTCAGGGTCCGAGAGTGCGAAAGACGGAGCCGTCCATAATCAGGGAAGACCATGGGCACTTATCGGCCCCGACGAGATAAGTCGGAGTGCTAGAAGTGAAATGACAGGGACTTGATCCGTTCCCCAAGTCAGAGACCCCTTCGCCGCTTCAGACGGTAGGTTCTCTCTTGTGTGCGAGATTTATAAGAAAGAGCCCAGTAGACGGAAACCCCGCGTCCCTGCAGCAAAGACTCCTCTCATAATCTCCGGGCGGACCTTCTCCCCTCAGGACTCTTCTCGGAGATAGTTTCTCGTTTTTTTCTTTTTGCTGTAGAACCGTCTGAGACCGCTTGCAGCATCTGACGCCCTTTGTTCGGTTTCTCGTGAAGCTCTTCTCGTTAGCGATACAGGTGCTTGCGCGGCGTTTCAGTCTGAGTTCCTCAGGAGACCCTTCGCGAGCTGGGGACGTTTCGATTGGAACGATAAATGCGAAGAAGCTTCGTTCCGAAGCCCTCTTTTTTACAGCTCGAGACAAAGGGTTCCAGAGCTTTGTCTGTAGGATCTGGGAGCCTCCCTCTTAGAGAAGGAGCCCCGGTTTTACTGGCCACTTTATGTTCTGTCCTCCCTGACGAGGGACTCGCTTTCCCGGTTTCTCCCGCCTGACTCTTTGTCGCGATCGATTCCCCTTTTTCCGTCGTCGGCTCCCAACTTCCCGGCAACTCTTCCGTCAGCTCTCTGCTCGTTTGGTGCTGAGCTTCTTGAGATCTTATGAGTATGGGAGAAGATCCCTCTGGCGAGCGATGAGTGTCCTGGGGGCCTTTCTCTTGATCAGCTACGTGGTTAGCGCTTGCGAGATCCCCTTATTTTCCCAGGTCAACTCTTCCTTTTCCCCTGTATCGCTCGGAAGAACCCCGACGAGGTCCTTCGCACCGGAACCTTTCCTCTCTGCTCACCGCGAAGGCCCCTCACTTCCGAGGACCCACGCGCAGTGGACTTCAGGGAGGGACCCTGTCGCAGAGTTTTGTTCCTAATTCCTTTGGGGGCCGCAGAGAGCCGACGCGCAGAAACGCGGGCAGAAAGAGGGGTTCTAGGTATCGGCTTCCGAGTAGTTCGGAGCGTGGAAGTCGTTTTGCCGCCCCGCGGTTTCCTCGGAGACCGTGTGCCCACTTGGCTGTTTCCTGGCCCCTCTTTTCAAACCGCGAGATCTCGTAGCGAGCGCCTCCCCAGCGTCCTTGACCCTTTGGAGGACGCTAGAGGATGCTAGGTCCTTCATGGGCCTCGCGGTTCTAAGCGCGATGCGAGCCCCCGCTCTGTCCCACCTCCTGTACAAGGGGATCGGGCAATCGTTAGAGGTCGATATCGGCCGCTCCGTTGTCCTCGAGCGCTCTTATTTAAGAGTGAAGGCTAGTCTCGAGGAGTTCTTTGTGAAGCCACGGCGCCCCCTTCGTTTTTTTCCGCGTAGGCGGCGAGGATCGACGCTCGGGCCGATGCGATCGACAAGGGATAGAGGGCAGTCATTTTTTTTCCACGGTCTCTTTCTGATTGAGATAGAGCCCCGAACCGCGGCCGTGCTTCGACTGTGATTTTCTCCAGATACGAGCCCTTCGCGCCAGAGCGACAGAGACCGCCCTCAGGAGCAGCGTTTTCTTTCCTGCGGAAAGTCCTTGAGCAGTCTCCCGCTTCCTCGGTCTGGTAGAGGATCCCCTTTACGATAGCGCGCGCTTTTTTCCTTTCCGCTAGACTAGGCCCCTCCTCTTTTTGCTTTTTTCGAGGACGATCTTTGAGGAAGAGCCCTCCTCGAATGGGAGACTTTTCCTGGGAGCCGATCTCCCTTCTTCTTTTTCACGAGATCTTTGTTATCGCGCTTTTTCGCAAGAGGTCTTGGCCTGCTCGGCGAAACGCTCCCCCGAAGCTCGTTCTACTTCTCGGTATTTCCCGTGTTAGTTTTTTGGCTTTTGAGCGCCTCGCCCTTTGCGGAGAGAAGGGGTGACAGGGTCCCTTTTTTGATTCCGACGGCGTATTACTTCTGAGACTCCTTAGCAGGCAGCGTTTTCAACATTCGCACGCTCCGGACGCCGGCATTCGTCGCGCGCCGACTTTCCAGGGGCCAGCTCTGGAAAGGAATCTTCCTTCTCGAATCGCGGTTCTTGGACATGGACGAGGCTCTTCCTTTACTAGACGACGCTCCTTGTGCTTCTTCTGGAGTTAGACGAGTCCCTTTCCTTCGCGCTCGGGGATCGTATCGGGCAAGAGTTCTTTCCCCCCCTCTCGATAGAATCTCTTCTCTTCATCCTTTTCCGCGAGATTCCTCTTTTGATCGCGCGGGTTTTCTTAGCGAGACGACCGCGTCTCGCAGTCCGTCGACGGCGACCCCGGAAACCTCGGGCGTCCTTTTCTTTTCCCTCCGAGACAGGCTTTTTTGGCGAGGCAAAAGGCGCTTCAATGTAGATTCGGGAGGCCCTGTATGTTAGCGACGCTCCGACCTTTCCCTTTTGGGCTTCCCTCCTTCGGCCCTTTTTTTTCTTAAGGAAGTCGTCTTTTGACCAGGGCACAAGGAGATCCGCTGGGACGCGACTCGTCCTCTGGACCGTAACCAGCTTTTCTTCTCCCGAGAGGCGGCTTCCGCGTTTCGAGCCTGGAACCCTTCAGCGCGCCTTCCGTTTGCTTCTTGTCCTTTTCCTTTGGACCGCGTAAGAGCTCTCCTCGGCTCCCCGAAGGAGAGTAGAGTCTTTCCTCCTCGATCTTTTATCGACGCCGATAGAGCCGACGCCCAAGGCAGCGGCCGGGGCGGATTTTACCCGCGCTCTTTTTTTTTCTTCCCGGCAGGCCCTCTTATATTCATTGAGTGACACGGTCGCTCCGCGAAATTAAGGGTACTTTCTACGAGCTTGAAGGATTCATGCGGAAGCTTTTTTTTTTAGTGAACCCGGTAGGAGGGATT
>Ga0179593_1639877_pt1 | contig 20759 bp, 27 predicted proteins | sample CZODoug2_1_08_16_FD_185931 | JGI IMG/M metagenome (GOLD analysis project Ga0179593, IMG submission 185931) | Vadose zone soil fungal communities from Angelo Coast Range Reserve, California, USA - CZODoug2_1_08_16fungal (PacBio error correction) | ecosystem: Environmental > Terrestrial > Soil >... | reverse complement strand
ATAGCCATCGGATTCCCCCAGAAGATTTCCGGTTTTAAGCCTCCTTTCAAGTGATGGTCCCTTTCCTCCCACAATGGAGGAGATGTGATTTCGTCAATTTTGTCGTCCGGTCAAACCCACCGCCCTCCTCCCATGAACGCTTGTATGAAAACAGAGACATCAATCCGAGATCGCCCCCCCCCCATCTCGCTTTCAATTGGTCCTCTCCCCTCCTCCCTCTCGGGTAACGCAATGGCTTGGTTAGCGCTCGAAGTCCGATGGCATCCCCCTCCCCCATTTTTCTCTCGTCTCCCCCTGCACGAACATTGGGGAAATCCTCCCCCTTCGCATCCCCTTTTCTTTTGCAGATCCCCCTTTTCTGATGGCGAATTGGCTTATCTCGGGTTTGCAGGGAACATTGCTTCTCCAGATCCCCCCCCCCTTTCCCGAATCGCTCCTTCTGATTCACCTCGTCGGACCGATGTTTTTGACGACTTCGTTGTTGTTGCAGAGGAGGCGAGCCCTTTCCTCCTCTTTCGAGCTCTTCCGCACGAACAGCTTCCCCCTTTTGGGCCAGCGCTTCTTAATTGCCGCTGTTTAGATGTCTATTTTTTCATTACATGGTTGTAAAGGTAGTTTCTCCTTTATAGTTAGGGCGCAGAGCTCGGCCGTTGATTCCCTCTCTTCAAACAGTCAGGAGGTTTTTACCTACCAAACGTCTTTCCTTTAGGGATACCTCCGTGCCCAAGGGTATGCCCGGAATAGTCCTCGCCCAGGAGCTCTGGGACTGGGTGTTCTCCTTCTGAAAACCCCTTCCCCCTTTAGAAGAGAACTGAGACGTCTCCTTTCCGCCGAGCGACTGCGTCTTTGCCGGTTCGCTCAAAACCCCTGCGGGCGAAGACCCCGTTGGTTCCGTAGATGCTCTTTTTTTTTCTTACGTACTTGAAGTTGATTTTCTTTCATTTCTGTTCGAGATGCTCCAAAAGTACCTTTCTTGATCCAATGGATCCCCCATCCCGGGAGCTCGTGGCACCTTCCTGCGCTGCCCCCCTTGCCGTTTTCCCCCCGATACCATTTTCTCACCCAGCACCTGCCTCTTTTTTACCCCGGGCTTGAAACACGGACGTTTCCGAGTTTCTCCTTTCTTTGCGAAAACCATGTAATCCTGTTTTCGCCGCATTCTATCGGGATGGAATTTTTTTTTTTCCCCGATGAACCTCCGCGGAGGCCTCTAAGTGGCTCCCACCCTCCCCGTGGTCCCTCGGACACCGGCAGCGCCCCACGAGCTTCTGCCGACCCTCAACACACCCCCAAACCCATGTCTCCTCCCCTCTTTCGCTAGAAGATCGGCTTCCTTCTCAATTGTGCACCCTCAGCGCTCCTCCTTTTTTTCCTCCCTTAAGGCGTTCCTGGCTTAGCGTTTGTTCTCCTCCGCATTTTTTCTTGCCGTCATCGTTTTAATTGCCCCGCGCTTCTTTTTTGATACGATAGGTCTGTCTCCCCCTTCTCGAATTCCCTAAATCGAAGATTCTTCCTCTAGACACTATTGGTTGTGAGTTCCCCCTTCGTCGGCCACTTTCCCCTTTTAGCGAATGGCCTCCTCGATTTAGGCGTTCCAGAGATTCGCTCTCTCCTTTCCCGGCGACAGGTACGTCCCTCAGAAGCACGGCCTTTCTCTCGAAAACCGCCCTCCGCCTTTTGGACGGCCCGTTGTCCCGACGCCCCACTCCAATACGGATTTAGTCTTTTCTTCGGCCTCTTGGGCGAGCTCCTTCTGAAAGTGCGGGATTTCTCGTTTCCGGCGCCGACAGCCGCAATTCCAGCCCCTCCATGCCTCCTTTGAATGGGGCCCTCTCCCGTATTACAGTGCTCCTTTTCTAAGGTGAGGTTCTCGGTTGCAGCTTAGTCAAGTCTCTTTCTCCTCGGCCCCCTAAATCGGTACAATAGAGATTGAGTTTTCCTTTCCTGCTCATCTGACAACTTCAGAAATCGCGTTCGTTCCTTCCCCCTTATCGAACTCCTGTTCGGTCACTCTGTATGCGCCACCAGAGGTTCCCCTTTGCAAGTAGAGAGAGGCTGATCTGCTTTTGACGTCGTTCCCTTTCCTGCTCGAAGGGCGCTGAGTCCGCTCTCTATGAAGAACCCCTTCTATATGGCATTATTTGACGTTTCTATCGATCCCTCCTCCCTTTGAAAGGATATAGACTTTTTCCTCTTTGACCAGAGCAACGCTCTCTTCATAACTTCCTTTTTTTTTCCTTTTTTTCGTTGAGAGCACAGTCCGTTTTTCCTTCTGCTTCCCTCGTCTTTTGTCGAAACCTTCCCCCCTAAATTGAAGATGAAACAACACTTCCACTGAACATTTTTCCTCCTTTCCCCCATAATCTTTTTTTCCCCTGAATTCGACTCCGTTTTTCTCCTTTTTTCATAGACCTTCGAATCGCCATGATCTGTGTGGCTCAACAACCCCCCGAAGTGGGACGATCTTCGTTCTCCGCCCTTTTTGGTGAAACAGTCGCTCCTTCCTCCCCTCTTTGCAGCAGACCGCCGCCTCAATTGTCTCTTCCTCGTATTTTTGTTTTCGAGGAGGGAAAGCACCGCTACACTCTCCTTTTCCTTTCTTTTAAGGATCAGGCCCCTCTTTTTTGGCAGGCCGGAATGGCGGCCTCCTTTTCTTTCGCCGATCTCGTGAGTATTTCAACTTTTAACCCTTTTCGATCCCCGCACCTATTCCTCTTTCCGGACAGGCAGGTTCGTACCCTCTGTTCCTACGCAAGGTTCTTTTCGGACACCAAGACCATTAGCGCCCTTTCCTTCTTCCCCTTTGGTCCAAGGGTTCATCGAGCACCCCCCTGAGTCCTGGCGATATCTCTCTTTTTTCTTTTCTTCGAATCGCCCGGCGAAGGATTGTGGGGCTTTGACCCATGGGCACCCCCGTCATTTTTTTTCCTTCGTCGAAGGTCCTCCCCTGATGTCGTCGGTGATACCGCCTCTCTCCCCTTTTCCTTTGCTCGAATGCCCCTCCTCGTGTAGACCTTGGCGTTGAATACTACTAGCTCTTTCTCCCCTCTCTCTTTTCCTTTTTCGGCCGCCATGCCGCCGGCCACGCTAGACCTAGGACCTTCCTCTTCCGGCTCGGATTTCTTTTCTGGTAGAGGTGCTTTGCCACCTCCCCTGACAGCCGGATCCTGACAAGTGCGGATTCTTTTCTTTCCTGCTGCCAGCGGGCCGACTTGTCTCTCGTGGTCACCCTTTTTCTCAGGATTGAGTAGCTTTTTCCGGTCTAGTTTCCCCCCCCCCTTTCTCCACGCACAATATATCGTGTCTCTTCTTTTTTTATTCGTTGATCCGCGAAACGGAGGCCTTTATGCCATGGTCGTTCGATTTTCTGTCGAGCTCACTCTTATTGATGAAGGTTGAGACAAGCCCCTTCCCTCTCTTCAGCCTTCCTTTTGAAGAAAGCTGAAAATCCCCCCCCCTCTTTCTGAGATAACGGGCGCTCGCGGTGGTTCTCCGTCGAGATACGCGTTCCCCGTTTCTTAATCGATTCTCCCCGGTTTTCATGAATTCTTAAGGGAAGGCGACCTTTCCTCCCTTCGAGGACCACCCCTCCAGCCTTTTGGGGGGGTTTTTTTGTTTTTGGGGCCTGCTTCGCCTGTCTCCGGCGCGCCAAGGCCACTCCTTCCGCCTAGTCTTCTTTTTGCGCCTTGCGAAGTTCCTTGACCGAACTGGTTTCCCATACATCGACTTCCCCTCGGCCGCCACAATTTTCTGCCGATTCCTCCGTCTCTTCTTTCACAATATCCGCGTGTCTTTTCTGCGATCCCCCTCAAGGGTCTTCTCGATCGGTGGGGCGACCCTCCCCTTCCCTGGCGGGCCAGACAGGAGCGACGCTGCTCTTTTTTATCTCCCCCTGCAATTCTTCTTTTCGGAGGATTCTTGCGTCCCTTTCCTTGCCGAGGAAAGCGTCGCGTTTTTCTCGTTGCTCCTGTAAGGCTAGCCTCCTCTCTCATTAAACCCTTATGATTTAGTCGCCCTTTCCCCAACGCGAAGAACGGCACCTCTGTTTGGTCTGTGTTCGCTTTTCCTTGTCCTGAGAAGGGCTTATCTTTTTTCTCCCTTTTAGGCCTCCTCTCTCCTCGAATGAGGGTGGCCGGACTCCTTTCGTGACAAGTCGCGAAACATTCCGTTTAACGGTGGCTTTCCAGAGGCACCAAGCTTCTCTTCCTATCGTCGCTCTTCATTCGCTCCGGTCTCTTTTCCTTTCTTCTCGCAGCGGACGGCCGCGACGTCCTTTCCTGGTCTTGAGGGAAGGACAAGATCTACTCCTTTTCACACCCCCTTTCTTTCGCCGGACCGGTCCTCCCTTTTTGAGGGCGCTGGACCTGTCGGTTTTCACTGATCGCAGATTTTCTTTCTTCATTTCTTGTTTGTAGGCTACATTCTTTCTTTTTTTGAGTATAAGGATATCGCGCCACTTGGTTAGTTGGCCACTCTTTTCGCGTTTTGGTCCCAAGACCGTCGAGTACCGATGATCCTATCCCCTTTTCTTCTAAAACCTCCCCTTCCCCCGGCGACGGCGCACTCTCTGCTTCCCTTTTCCCACTTCCGGGACAAATGTCGACCCCTCTGTGATTAGTTCCTCGCGTATCGGTTTTCTTCTGCAGGAAGATGTCGCCACTTGGCGTGACCTAGAGATACAACGACCTTCTTTTTCCCTTTTCCCTTGCCGGGAAGTTGGATACAGCCTCCCTCGCCCTTCGTACCATTTTCAACGTCAATTCGGCAGAATCGACGTGTCGGCTGCCCCCCCCACGATCGGCTCCTTTTTCCCTTTTTCTTTGACCCAGAAAAGACTGCATTCCTGTCCTCAAGCGAAGTAGTCCTTGTCTCGGTCGCCTCCCTGGCAGCCGGAGCCCTCCCTGAGAGCGCAGGGAGCCTGATCTTTCTTTGCCGACCCTTTTTTTTTCCCAGAAAAAGGTTGCCTTCTTTTGTCTTGTCCGACACCACCTTTTTTGACTCGCATTCGTGACATGCCGGGTCTTTTTTTCCAGACCCCCCGTTCTAAAGCTGACAAACAGGTTTTCAAGCAGTCGGCCTTTACCAGAGGTTTCTCCTTGCTGGACAAAGCCTTTTTTGCTTTCTCGATGGTGAGAGATAGCTTGGTAGAATAAACGCTTCCAACAGAATTCGACCCCCACCCCAACCCCCCACCAGGTTGATAAGCCTCTAGTCGGTCATATGATTTTTTTCTCTAATAAGTTAATGCAGAGTCTTTTTTTTCTTTTTTTTGGTGGGGGGGGTGGTTTTGGGTGGGTTTGGCGCGCGAGATTCCCTCTTCCTTTTCCCCTCCCATACCGGGTAGTGATAGGCACCGAGGTTCCTCTTCGTTTTGTCTTTTCCCTGAAAACTTCTAGAAATAGGAAAAGTGTTCTACTTCCCCTTCCTTTTTTTGGAGAAAATTCTAACTTTGAGAAAGGAGTGAGCCTCTCTCTTTCGCATAAGAAAATGGACTCTCTTTGCTTTCGCGGTAGCCCCTTTCTATAGTGTTTTTTCTTTTTTTTTTTTATTTAGAGTTTTTTTCCTGAGTTAATTGACGGCATTCGTTCTTTTCCTCCCGTTCGCACCCTAACCATGAGGCCTCGATATCATTCAGAAATGTTTTTTCCCCTCACTTGAAGAGGTGATGCTTCTCCTCCCCGCTAGACGTTTTTTTTTTCTGGAGATACCTCCTTCCCTTCCTCCTAAGTTGTTGTTGTTTTTCGATCTCTCTCGCTTTTTCTCCCCCCTAGGTAGTGAGGTTTCATCCTCCTTTTTTCAAGTGCTTCTCAGGGACAACATGGCGGCTATTTTCTCTTCAGCCCATGTTCTGGCTCCCACCTGTCTTTTTTTCCCCTTGCAGGAATGAAGCCTCTTTTCACCCCGAGCCCCCTCTCGATCTCCCTCTCCCAGAACACGTCATTTATCTCCTCTCGAGGATTTTTTTTCCCCTTTTTGGTAGCGCGTTTCCCCCACCACTCTTACTCCCCCCCGATGCCGATGCTCTCCCTTTTCGCACCCCGCGTGAGCTCCTTTTCAAACGCCGTCATCACCCCGGTGCTCCCGGACACGGTTTCCTCTATCGGAATGGTATTCCGCTAATGTTTTGATGATAAAGATCCCCCCCTCCTACGACCCCCCTTTCTAAAATAGTCTCCCTTTTTTTTCCTGCTTCGGTGGTTTTCGCCTATGGTAGGCTCTCTCGGTAAAGATATTGGAGAGATGTCCCCCCCTATAAACTCCCCCCCCTCTCTTCGGGAAAAGAGAGTTCTATTTTCCCCCTTTAGCTTTGCCGTCTCCTTTTTTTTGTCCAGGTAGGGTCCTTCTTTGGTCGCCATTTTCCTGTCCGAATGCGCGTCACCCTCCCCTTTCTTTTTTTCGGCGCGACACGATTTTTTTCCCCAATTTTTGTCCCCTTTTTTTCACCGCAGCTCACTCCGTTTTTCTTCGCGCGGTTTTTTCTGCTGCCAACCTGGCCCTCTTCTCCTCTCATACGACACGCCCTTTTCCCCTTCCTTTCTCTATCTTCTGTCGAGCCAAATCCGCTTTTTCTTCTCTTTTCGCCGAATACGTTGGTCGTCTCCCACTCTCTCTGCTGATGATTTTGTCGATAGTTCGAGATGTTCTTTTTCCCCCCCCCCCCCTTCCCGTCAGTTTGAGGATTCAACTTCCTTCTCCTGTTGGGAGCTCTTGCGCACCTTTTCACTGGTCTTTTGCCCCCCCTCTCCGTCAGCCTTTTCTTCATTATTCTGCACAGCACCCCTCCCCCTCTCCCGCCCCGACCTTCCCCTCCCCGCCCAACTATTTCTCTTGTCGCAGTAGCCGGTCGAGAACCTCTCTTTGTTTTCGACGCCCTTCCTCGGGGAAGAGAGGTCTGGCCGTTCACCTTCTCTGTCTGCAGCCCTTTTCTTAACGACCACGGTGGCCTTTTTCCCTTCCCTCGGCCAGGCAGCGCCGCCCGTCGCCGCCGACCAGTTCCCCCGGATAGACAAGGACCTTTCTTCGCTCAAGAGCGGCCTACCTCTTTTTCCTTGGAAAACAGGCATTTTTCCCCTCCTCGAAGTCTGAAATAGTTCCTTAGCGGAATTTTTTGGATTAGATCCTGCTTACTCTTTTTCTTTTGAAAAAGGGAGATCTTTTTTTATTTCCCGTCGAGAAGATCCTTCTTGCTCTGGAGCCCCTGACTTCGTTGAAGAGAAATCCTCCCCCCCTCCCTTCCCTCTCTTCCCCCCATTGGTGCGATCCCTCCCTTCTGGCCCCCCGCATGTCGACTATTTTTAGCTTGCTTGAAGTCAGACGCTCTTTTCGTTTCAGGTCCTTCCCCCATCAGCGCTTCGCTTCCGAAGTCTCAACACAGGCGCAGATCTGTCATGCCTCTTTCTTTTTAAGACCCCCCCTCACGAACCTACTGGTGCCGGTCTTCGCGTTCTTCGTTGTCAGACGACCTCTTAGTGATGGGTGTTTAGTAGGCTTTTCGTCTCAGAGAACGGGTTCTGCACTTTTTTTTTTCCGTCCGCGTTCCGGCGGCTCCAGACATTGCTAAAGCAAGCCCCTCCTTCGAGGAAAGCGAAGTGAATGGGTTTTCCCCTCTTGCCCCTTGAGCAGCGTCTTTTTTTTTCGGTTGCAGCGATAGACCCGGACGCCTTTCCTTTTTTTTGGGGCGAGCATATCATCTTCCTTCGCCTGCGTGACTTTTTTTTTCTTTGCGGCAGCATCGCGTTTCTCTCTTTTTTGGTCTCGAAACTCCCGTTCTCAGGCTTGGCTCCCCGCGTGTTTCTTGAAAGTAGAGCGAGTCGCTCTCCCGCGTCCTGGCCTTTTTTCTTTCGTCGGCATTGGCTCTTTTCCCTCTTTTCGATATGGATGCCGTATTCAGTTTCCACCCAGGTAGATTGACTTAAGTGGACTGGCCTTCCTCTATGGAATCCTCCCCCCTTCAATCTTCTTCCCCCCTCCGCGAAGACGACCCTTTTCCATCCCATCGGTGCTGGCATTTTCCTTTTTTTTCCTCACGGGGTGCGGCGGCCCCCTTTTTTGGACGTCTTCTTCCTTTTCCCCCCAATGCCGCTTGACAACAAACGGAACCCAACCCCTCGCTCGAAATCTTTTTCCCCTTCCTCCATGAATTCGCCTCCTTTTTTCCTTTTCCAAGCCTCTTTCCCCCTCCTCGACAAGAGGATATTTGTTTCTCTCCCCCTGCCCAGTCCCAAGCCGTGGTTCCTGAGTTTTTTCTTCAGCATAATCCCCCCCGGTGAAAACGTTCCTCCCCCTTCTCCCCCCCTAGGGCATTCGAATCAGAATTTTTTTTTCCTCTTATTTTGTAGGTCGGCTTTTCTTCGTTTCTGATTGTCCAAGCTTCCCCTTCAGGGCCTGTCAGGAGACGGACTCGCCTTTCTCCGCAGTGGACTTTTCCCCCCCCCTGAAGCGAGGTCAGCTCTTTTTTTTTTTCTTTAGCCATTTCACACGCAAGGTTCCCTTCATAGAAACCGAGTTCTCCCCTTTTTTTCCTCCCCTTTCACGGACGGAATTCCTTTCCCTTCGAAACCGAAGACATCAGGGTCCTTCTGGAAACAGACTCGGATGGAATAGAGGTGTTGCCCTGGTTCATCGACGCCCCCCTCTCCCCCGGATCTCTTATGTTCATCCTCATCTTTTTCCTCTCTTTCGTGCGCATGATTTTTTTTTTCCCCAACGTAATATGCCTGGCGTCCGCTTTTTCTACCAGCGCCCTGATGTAGCTTTACTACCTAGTTCTCCCTTCTGCCTTAAGGCGACTTTCCCTCTTTCATCGGACAGGTAGAACTTGGCTTTCTCTCTCTTTTCCAGTGAGCAGAGCCTTTTTCAGGCAGGAAACTGCTTTTTTTCCCGGCGAGGGACGGCTCCGCCGTCACCCTTTTTTTTTCCCCCCCTCTGAGCTGTCTCCCCCTTCCGAAAAAGCAGACGCCTACCCCCCTTCCTAGTCCATCTTCCCTTTTTACGGTCTTGCACTCGGGGCTCCCCTTTTTTCCCCTTGGTCACCAAGGCCCACCCGGATGCAGTCGGCGGTAAGACAGTTCTCCCCCAAAGGCTTGGACTGCATTGTTCCCCTCCAAATACTTCGCTTTCCCCCTCTTTCCTCGATAGGATTGATACGAGAAACTTCTTCCTTCCCTTTTTCTTCGCGATTCTGTTTTTTTTTTTTTTGTTTCAGTGGCGTTTTTCCTGATGGAAGGTTTGCGACCCTTCCTCCCCCTAGGATATTTTTCCCTTTGGCTCGCACAGCTGAAAAAGGCCATCAATGTTCAGTCCCTTTCTTTCTTCGAGGAGGTTTCTTTTTCCCAGGGTGAGGGATTCATCTTTCTTTTCCCTTTTCCATTTGAAGGAAATCTTTTTTTCTTGAAATTTTGTTAGTAATCGATCTCCTTTCCCTATGACGTCGAGCAGCGCCTTCTTAGGCGCGTTTCAGATATCGAATCTCTTTCCTTCCTCTTTCCTGACCCCGTTTTTTTTTTTAGCCTTGAAAGAACGGTCTTTTTTTCCCTCGACCGAACGCGATGACCTTAACTTTCGTCTTGCCCGATGACCTTCCCTTCCTCCGATAAATATCGAGTGGCATTTTCTCCCCCTCCCCCGGACATTCTCTCCGATAGCGGAAAACCCCTTTCCCCCTTCTTGGCAGAACTTCCAGTCGGATCCTTTCATCGTGTATTTATTTCCCTTAGAGTTCCTTCTTTTCCTGCGGAATTCTTTTTTCTTTTTTTGTGGGGGGGGGGGCGTTGGTTGTTCCCGCTTCCGAGGAGTCTTCTTCTAGATTTTGTAAGATAGAAGACCCTCCCCCCCTTAGGCATGTTCGTCTTCACACCTTTTTCCCACTGAGAAGACCTTTTACCTTGTTAGAGAACAAGACTTTTCTTTCCTTTTAGAAGATTCTTCCTCTTCCGAGCGCGAAGACGCTGCTTTTTCTTCCACGCGTCGCGCCCCCCCCCCAGGTCGCTGACCCTTCCCGAAGACGTAAGTATCCCTCCTTTTCTCTCTAGGTCCGCAGGAGTGCCGTCATCCTTGTTCTAGAGCGACGATCTTACTCCGGACGGACCCTCCCCTTTTTTCGAGAAAGGGGAAGACTTCTCGATCCCCTTCTTTGATCGAAGCTTTTCCAAGGACGAAGCCTAGTTTTGGACGGTTTTGAGAGGAGGAGGAGCTCTTCCCTTTTCTGTTTTTTTCTTTTCTGAGAGGAAGATCTTCTTTCTTTTGGCTAGATGGTGACGGTCGGACTTGATGACGGTTTCCTCTCTACTGATATCTCTCCTCCCCTTTGGCAACGTTAGCGGGGCTCCCTTTCTTTTCCCCCCCTTCTCTTTCTCTTCCCCACGATAGAGCAGGCCCCAACTTTTCTTCGCCACAACCCTCCATGGTGTAGCAGTCGACCGGCCCCCTCTCCCTCTCCTGATCAAACGTCTTTTTTTTTTTCTTACCAGGCGCAGCCAGTGCTGGTTCTTAAGAGTTCCTTTTTCGGTGCCAAGGATGACTTCCTCTTGATGAAGCGAATAGGGTTGGTTTTCCCTTTTTTTCCTAGCTCTTTCCCCCTTTGATAACATTTGATCTTTTCCGTTGGATAAGTCTTCCTAACCTGCGAAATTTTTCCCCCTCTAGTAATCAGAAGCCTAGACTTTTTTTTCTCCAAAGTATCCCTTCTCCTATGAGGATTTGGATCTGTCCCTTCCCCCCCCATACGAAGGCGCGAGGTCTTCATAAGTCTCAGTGCGCTTTGTCCGCCTGTACATTTTTTTTTCATCAACCTCTTTTTGAGCGCCGGGCGCTCCCCGGATTTTTTTCCTCCACTGGGCTGCCCCGAACAGTTTTCTTTTCCCGCGTTCCGACCTCTTTTTGTGGACGCGCATTCGTTTTTTTTTCTTTCTCGCTCGGCGACCAGACTCTCACGCAATAATTCCCCACTGCCTCTCTTCTCCAAGCTTCCTTTCGAGATGGCCCCTTTCGTGCGTGCTGTCTGGACGATTCCAAGAGCTTTCCCCCGTTTACAGCGTCTCCCCCCGAATTCGCTTCCCTTTGGTGATCAGCACGCTGTTCGATTTTTGGTGAGCGTCCATCCTGGTTCCTTCCTCTTTTCGAGATAATCCTCCGGTCCCTTTTCGTTGATCGGCACTTCTTTTCTCCTTCGTTGGATTTTCCACCCCTCGTTTTTTTTCTCGCAATCGGATCTCTTTTCCCTCCAAGTCGAGCGATAAACTGCGACTCCTTTCTCCCTTTATTCCCAGACATGGACGAGGTCCCTTGAGTAGCGTCGAGTTTTTTTCGCGGTTTTTCCTTTTTTTCATTGACGGCTCTCCTTTTTCCCGCCCTCCCCCCCCCCCCCTTTAGAAGATATGGTGTCCCCTGCTCTTCTTTCACTCCTTTCTCTTTTCTGAAAACAGCCCCCTCTCTCAGGATCAGGGAGATATCTTTCTCCTTTTTTGTGCTCTTCTCTCCTATCACGAAGACGTCTCTTTTTTTTTTTTCCCGCAGCAGCCGCGGCATTGATCCCGCGATTTTTCGTCTTATCTGATCGTCTTTTCTTGAGAAATGGCGGTCTCCCTTCCCGAGACCCCCCTTTCCCTCCCAGCCGGGATAAAAACCTTTCCCCCTAGCGCGATCGCGAAAGCATTCCCTCCCTTCGTCCTTCTTCTCCCTCTAACGCCCTGGCGCACTTTCCCTCCTTCCACAACCCCCCCCTTCTCGACCACGATGCGATGGATTTTCCCCCAGGGCTTCCCTTCGTCTCTTTTCAAGGGAAAATCCACCCTTTCCCCCTCGACGTCTAAACGACACCTTTTTCTTCGCACGATGGCATGGGTGGTTTCTCTCCCCGGATGCTTCCCCCCTCCCAGAAGAGCATCCCTCGAACCCTTCCCCCCTCGTCGATTTTTTTTCTTTTAGGCGAGCGTTTTTTCCTCCCCTTTCGTGAAAGCTCTGGAGCTTCCTCTCTGGACCCTGCTTTTCTCCCGTTATCCCTTTTCTGGTAGATGACGATCTTGGCAATGTCCTTTTTCTTTATTCGTTTTAGACGTACTGGTCGATCTCCCTTGTCCCCCTCTGAGCTTCTTTTGCCGGACGAGTACCCCCCCCCCCCCCTCTCCCCCTTCGCGTGGGACAGCCGGCCCAGGTCTCCCGCAATCTCGAAACTCGCCCTTGCTTACGCGCCGTCCTTTTGAGGGTTCTTCCTCCCTTGCACCTTGGCAGGCCAGAAGCGAATTCCAGTAGCTTTCCTTTTTTCGTATTTGCGGGGTTCTTCTCGCGTCTTCGCTTAAGACGTTGGTGTCCCGCCCCTCTCCTGATGATGACGTCCTCTTTTTTTCTCCTAGTTAGATATGTAATGATGATCCCCCTTTCTTGAGACCCCCCCTTCCCCTGTCGGGGGAGCTCTTGCTCCCTCCCTCCTATGGCTGCCAACCTTCTTTGCTCTCCCCAACGATAAGACCCTCTTTTCTTGCCATGCGGAAATGGTCTTTTTTCCCCGGTCCTAGGTTGATCAGAGATTTCCTCCTTTTCTTCGAAACAATGTCTTGTTTTTACCTAAGTTTTCCCCCTTCCCCCCTTTGATCGGGGAAGAGAGTTCTATGACCTTTTCTTCTCACGTGGCCCCCCCCTCCTTGTTCGGTCGAGATATCCCATACTAGCACTTCAGCTCACTACCCGATCGTAGTACCCCCTTCCTGATAGAAAATGACTGCCCCTCCTCCTTCGACTCCTTCCCCTTCAAAAAGAATGTCATCCGCCGAGACGGAGCCCGTTTTTAAGGCTCTCTGGCTTACTTCCTTTTCTTTTTTCTCCCCCCCCCGGATTAGATCTTTCCCTTTTTTTGAATTCGAGAGCTCTTTTCTTCCGTCGATTGTTCGATAACTTCGGAGTTGAGAGAATGACGCGTAATCCCTCTCCGTTACCTCTCAGATTTGGTTGCGCCCCCCTCTTCGTAGGCACTGACTGACCCTTTTTTTTTTTTTTTTTCTAGAATTTTCCTCCGCTCGTAAGGCCCCCTTCTCCTCTCGACGTAAAAGGAGAAGACCCTTTTCCCAAAGCCAAGGCCTCTTTTTCTGTTCTCGAACACCTCTCCCTCATTTGTCGGTCTTCGTTAGTGCTTTTCTCTCCCTCCAATACGGACTTTTCTTTTGTCGGCTCGGTCCTCCCTTTCCCTTCGAAAGGTTTTCTTGGAAGAAAGGACGCGTTGGCCGCCACCGCACTCACTTCCCTCCTCCGTCCTACCCTTTCTTTAAAAGCGCCTTTCTTTTTTTCTTTTCCTCCGATGACCGTGAGCCTCTTTTCTGCCAGCCTTTTCTCTCGGTTTCCCTCCTCCAGAAGATCGGAGAAGAGTCCCCCCTTTGTGATGGGTCCCACCTAGGTAAATAGAGATTATGACTTGACGTCGTTTATCTTCCCCTCCTCAACTTGTGCCAAGAATAGAGTCGTTTTCTTTTCATAGACCCCCTGATGAGAACAAGGGGGTAGCCGTCCAGGATCTTCCTTGTGAGTGGAATTGGCTCCTTCGGGCCTTGGACTGCCGTCCTGCCTTCCTGCCGTTCCCTTCCGAAAAAGGTCGCCCCCCCTTTCTTGTCCTTAATGACGTGGCCACCGTTACTCCTTCCCGTATTCCCTCCCCAGCGAGCGCCCTTGTCTCCCCCCTGGTGATGGTCTTTTTGTTCTCTTACCGTCACGGCGGGGCGGGCGGAGGCTCTGTGGAGGCCGGCTTGTCTACTAACTTCTCTCCCCCCCTCCACAAACAGGGGAGTCTAGACCACCCTTCTCGCCCCCTCCGTTCTCCCCCTCTTCCTAGACCTTGCATCGCTGTGGGTTATAGTGGTGCCCCCCCCCCCCAAGCCGGGGGGAAGTACTCCCTTCCCTTTCCCATACTCCCCCTTTTCCCTTGGTGACACGTCGCTCAATGCTGGTTGAGGGCAGCTTACCCCTCATTCCCGTTCCCCCCTTTTTCTCTTTTTGTAGAGTAGGATTTTAGGTTCCCCTCATCGATGGCACACCCTCCCCCTCTCCTCCTCCTCATGGCATGTACGGAGCCTGCCTTTTCGCGGCGAGCAGTGGCCGGCTTGCATTGCTTGACTTTTTCCTATATGCAGATGGATTCCCTCTCTGCTTTCTAAAAGGTAGATACCCTCGCTTTTCTTTTCTACTGCATTACGCCTCCCATTCTGTCGAGCTTCTTTTTCCCCTCTACATCAGGGCGATGGTCGTCTCGGAACCCTCCTCCTTCCTCTGACAGGTTTCTTTTTCCTTCCTCGCCGGCGATTATCTATTTATTTTTTTTTCAGAGCTCTTTTTTCCTCCCTTCTTGATGAAACAAGGGCAAACAAAGTCATCCTCTTCCCCTTGCCTGACCAGCGCCCTGATTTTTTTCCCCCGGTCTACCTCTCCTAAATTCTCTTCGAATGACATGAGAAATCCCCCCCTTGCGAGGGGATCCCTTTTCCTCCCTTTTCCATAATACGAGATCGGGCTCCTTCTTCGGTTCTTTCGCCATGCCGGCCGGCCATTTCCCCCGAACTATTTCCTTCTCCCGGACAGGTCCTTTCCCCTCTGGACATAGTAGAACCTTCCCCTCTCCCCGTGCTACCCCCCCCCTCGGACAAGGTTGCGTTTTTTTTTTTTTCTTTTTCCCCTTTTCCTTTGGGCGCCGAATCTTCGGACTTTCCCCAGGGCCCCCCCCTGATTGAGTAGGCGGAAGCACTTTCTCGTTCCCCCCTTCCTTTTTTCCCGGACAATATTCGTGCGATTCGTTTATATGCTCTAGGACTTGCCTACCCCGGTAGGCGCCTCCTTTCGCGATTATGTCGATTTTTCAGTTCTTTTTAGCGGCATTGAGGCCCTTTTTTTGGGGTGGTCCCCTCTTCCCCGCCCCCTTTCTCTTTCCAAGTGAAGGTGGCTAGCCTTTTTTTTTTCCCACCGAATGTTCTTTTTGTGCGGTGGAGACCGTCGAGATTTTTTGCCCCTCGATCGATCCACAACCCCTTTTTAAGGGAAGGGACCTTTCTCGATAAGCGGACTCTTCCTTCTAGAAGGTCCCCCTTCAGTCGGAGCCGCCCTTCCTCTTCTATAGCCGTCCCTTATTCTCCTTTCCTCAACCCCCCTCCTTTTTTTTGACCGGAACGGGAGTTCTCCCTTCCCTCCTCCCCCCTCTTTCCGCAACAAGTTTCCTTCCCTCCGTCAAGCATTTTCGTCTAATTCTCTTTGAACGCTTTCCCACCATAACCGCCGCTTTCCCCTTTTTTTTTCCCCTCTAGCCTTCCCCCCCCCTTTTTTACCGAGCGACGCTGCTACGGTCCTCCCTTTCACTTCGCGTTCGACGGCTCGGCTTCCCCATCTGGTTTTTTTGAAGAGTCAGTAGTTTCCTTCCTCCCCCGGTCTCCTTTCCTTTTCCGAAGAATCCCTCCCATCAAGGCCGGCTGATTTGTCCCCAACGATCTTCCTCCCTAAAGGCAAAATTCGGTTTTTTTTCCCCTTTTCCTTCGAAACCCTCCTTTTTTTCGGGATTTTAGGACGTTCTCGGAGGCTAGGCACTTTCTTGCGTTCCCTTCCCTGCGTCGGAAACAGTATCCACTCGTATTTCCCTTCGACGACGGTAAGTCCCCCTTGGTTATTTTTTTTTCTTTTCCGATCGTCGATGGCTTCTATTCTCCCTTTTTTCCTCTTACGAAGGCTCCCCCTTTCCGGACTTCCATCTCTCTCCCGGGGAAGAAGTCCCCCTACGGACACTTACCAGGCCACCCACCTTACCGATAGTAGAAGGCCTTTCTCTTTTTCTCTTGACCTTTTTTCTTCTATCGGCCGATTTTTTCGTTTGAGATCATGGTGGACTTTCCCCCCTTTTTCCCCCCCCTTTTTTTTTTTTTTTCCCTTTGTGGACGAGTATCGGATTCCTTCGTGAAGGCCACTTTGGTACCTCCCTGAGGTCTTCCTTCTCGCTTCCCCGATCGCGTTTTTTCCCTGAGTCTCCCCCCTACATGGTGTCGCAGTTCTCCTCTCAACGTCGGTCATCCGGGTCACCCACTCCCTTTCCGGTTCTTTCCTACTCGTAAGGGACGTGCCCTTTTTCCTTTCGCTTTTCCTTTTTTTGCGTGAACGGTGCGCCAGATTCCTTTTGCTGGTGATCCATTTGATCTCTTCGGGCCCGTATCACCTCCCTCGCGAACCTCAACGTCCCCGTTATCAGCAGCATCGACTGTTTCGGGCGACACCCTCTTGACTAAGTTCTTCTTCTTTTTTCAAAGAAGAAGGCGCGGCGGTCCTTTCCTTTCTTTCCTGGCGCTGCGCCGCCAATCGGTTTCGCCCTCTCTTTTCAACCTCCCTTCGAAGCCGGGCGCGTTCGTTTTCTCCCCTGTTTCCCTTTCCCCAGTTTGACGAAATCGTCTCCCCAGACGGAGGTGATCCTCCCCGAATCTCCCTGTTCGATCTTTCTTACTATACGGTCGACCTGTCCACCCCCTTTTTAGATCGGCATCCTCTCGAACGCCACCCTATTTCCCCCCCCCCCGCCTCTTGATGTCCGCGAGTTTTCCAAATCTCGCCAGGGCCCCGAGTCGCCCCAAACCCAACACCTAATTCTTGCCCTTCGACGAGTGAATCAGCCACCCCTTTTTTCTTCTGGTGTGATCGCTATCATAATTTCATCGATTAGAGACTCTCGATAGTAGAAATCCCCCCCTTTCTCGCAACTTTTTTTTTCCTCTTTTACAGGAAAAATCTCCCTTTTTTTTTCCCCCCCCAATCCCCCCCTCTGTCATTTACGATGCAATAGTTCCTTTAAACCCTCCTCATCGCAAGGGCGTTGAGCTTCGGGAATAAGACCATTGTTCCTAGGTTTCCTCTTTTTTCTCTCTATAGTGCGTGCTTTCCATCCCTTGTTCATGAGGCCTTTTTTTTAACGACATTCCTCCCAGCTCCCCTTTCTATTTCATACTCAATGGTGTCCCCTTCTCTTTTTTTCCTCTCTCTGCTGCTGAAACCGCATTTCTCCTCCCCCCCTTTTCTTTGGATCGAGGCTATATATCTCTCTCCCGTGTTGTGTGAGAGAGATATCCTTTTTCCCCCCCTCCGACGGCTCGCTTTGTTATCCTCCCCCCCCGGCAAGTTCCTGTCCCGTTCCCGGAGAGATCGTCGCTTCCCTCAATGGTTCGTTCTCTTTGGTAATGAACCCTTTTTCGAGCCTTCCCAACGAAGAAGGGATGCCCCCGAACTCGTGATCGACTGACAGCTCCCGCGACCTAGTCCTCTGTGCCTGCGAGGGGATCCATGGCCTTATTTTTTCTCCTCCGACGTTATCCCCCCCCCGGCATTAGTACGACTGCTCTTTCAAAGGCCTAACAGCCTTTTTCTCATTGTTAAGTGAACCTCCCGTCATCACGCGAATGGTTTCTTTCCCCCCGGTATTGCGACCTGGAATGATCGCGGCTAGAACAGGAGAGATCAACCCCCTTCCCCGACGCTCGAACCTTCCCTCTCAAATCTTTCTTCCTTGGTGTTGTAGGCGATCTGCTAGCCCGGGTGAAGCTTTCTTTCTTCACATAGAGGAAAGCACTTTCTCCCCTCGTTAGATCCCTTCCTTTATGCGATCGATTTTGCCCCTTTTTCAAGGTAGTCTTTTTCGCGTCCTGGGGAGAAGAGCTCCTTTCCCTGGTAGCTCATTTCTTTGTCAGTCGGTTCGCTTTGTCACTCTAAAATGTTACTTTTTCCTCTGGAAAAGGTAGGACACGCCCCTTCCCTCCTGCAAGTCTCTCTCTCCATGGTTGATGAGGAGCCTCTTTCTTTCGGAAGCAGCGCTTTATTTTTTAAGGAAGCCCTCTCTTCTTTGGGTCGAGACACCCTTTGGTTGCCGAATCCTTTTTTTTTCCTCTTCTGAGGTGATGAATCCTTTCTTTTCATAGTTCGAGATGTCTTTCTATCCTCCCTTTTATCAAAATTGCATTCAAAATGGTGAGGGCCTCTTTTCCTCCATGCGATGACACCTTTGGCACCGCCCTATATATTTCTGAAACATCATCCCTTCTCCCATTTGTAAACGGCTTGACCTCTTCTTTTGACTTCTCTCCAGGTAGACCTCTGTTTTCGACTATTCTTTCTGCTTCTTCCGAAGTCTGGACGATATTTTTCGCGAAAGTTTCCCTTTCCCTCCCCCCCCCCTCGCGATATCCGGATAATAGGAACACTCTTTCCTTGTAGCACGACCCTCCCCAAACTTCTCATCCTTGCAGCTTTCTTCCCTCTTCCTTTGACAACCTCCTTCCTTTCTCGAGAAGGCGCCCCTTTTTTCTCCTAGCGGGGCTTTGTTCCCTTCCTCGCTTGAAGTACTCGTTATGAAACGGGAGCGCGCTTTTTTGCCCCCGATCCCTATTTCTTCCTTTTTCCCGGAGAGACTCTCCCTCGACGAGTCCAGTCTCCTCCCCTCTTGGTTCGGTACGTAGTACGGACCTTCCCCTCTTTGAGATTTTTCCTCCTCTTCTTCGTCAGCACAAAGCATCTTTTTTTACGCCAGGCTGCCTCAGTCCTCCGCCGTTTTTTCCTCGTTATTGTTTCGAAACCTTTTTTTTCCCTTTGAATGGTTCCCGTTGAGCGAGTTTCTTCCCGTGATGGGTGTGATCGTCTCCCTGGACTCTCCCCTCTCCTTTTATGAAGTAGCTTTTTTCAGACGGACGGAGTTCCTTTTTTCTTCCGAATCTTAACGCCGTCCGACTCGATGCAGTAGCCTCTTTTTTTCTTGTAAAGTGAATGGGTTTCCTGTCCCTCTACGGGATCTTTTCGCTCCGGGCTTTTTTTTATCGACCGACGATCGGAGCCTTTTTCCTTTGGGCGCGCCCCCGGCCTCTTAGCTGCGCCTGATTGCCTTCGGCAATCAGGCAGACTGGACCGCCTCGCTTTTCGATTTCCTGGTATAGCCCCCCTTCTTGGCTGCTCGGGTGTCGTCCGATCGCAGCGATATCGCTTTCTTTTTGGCGCGTATACTTTCTTTTTTCTCGACGGTCTTTTTTCCTTTGCTGATCGAGGACGGAACCTTCCTTCCTCCCCTTTTACTTTCCTTTTTTTCCGTAATATGAAGCCCGACAAAATTTTTTTCTCCACCGCCTCGACCCGGTATAATAATCATTCCTTTTTTGCAGTTTCCCCCTTTCGACCCTTTTCTCGGCGGTATCTGTGTGGACTTTCACGTCCTCCTGCCGCTGAAACCCCTCCCCAAACAGGGATCCTGCGCCATTGAATTAGAATCCGTTTCTAGCATAGACCTTTCTTTGCGATATGGAGTGGCTCACAATTTCCCTCTTCTTGGGACGATCCCTTTAGCGTTCTCCGCCCCTCATGAGTTGGCCCTTTCCCTCCATGAGGAGAATCTTTTTTCATCCTCACCTTTTCTCTCGTATTTTGTAGCGTCGTCCTTGTCCCCTCACCTGCCGCAGGTTTCTTCCTAGTCAATTTTCCGCCCCCTTGCGAGAAGTGGCCGGAAGGATGGATTTCTGTTCAGACTTGGCTTATCCCGCAGTATTCACGCAAAGGTATCCACTTCCTTTGAGAAGACATTCTGCCCTGGCCGCCTTTTTTCTTTTTCCCAGACGACATCCTGTTCGTTTTGGAACCAGACCTTCGACGAAGGAAGCTGTTCCTTTCATAGACTCCCACAATCCCTGCCTCTCTCTCTGTTACATACGACTAAGGTGTTGGAATGCTTTTGCGTCCCGATGTTTTTTTCCTCATTCCTGGCGTCGAGGTCTTGGGTCCTGCGCCCTTCACCTGATGTCGCGGTGATACAGAACTCCCCTCTACTGGCGAATGCCTGCGCTTTTTTTATCGACAGTGTTAGATCCTCTCCTCGATCGGGCTCTCAAGTCACCTTTCAGTTTTTCTTTTTGCCGGCCCCTTTCCGAGAGAACGAGAGGCCCTTCCCCCCTGAAACCTCTGCGGCTTTGGTGCTTTGCCATTAGACTCTCCTTCACCGACTACAACCATCTCGACTTTTTTTCTTCGGTAGGTCTGCTGCACTCTTTTCTCCTTTAGCGACGTGGTAAACCCCCATAGGATGGAGTCCTCGCTAGGATCGTCCCAGGCTCCCCCGCACATATTCTTTTACACTTGATCCGCGAACGTTAGGTAAATGGCAGCGAGACGTATCTAAAGGTTTGTTTCCCATTTGCAGCGCATTGCTGGACGGTTGCTTTCCTCCGCACGCCCCTTGTGTCTGCACCCCCCCCATCACAGAATTTGTTCTTTTCCGCTTCGCGGCGGTGGAGACGTCCTTTTTCGGGCTTCATCGATTCTCTTCAGGCCAGATGGTCAGGAAGGAGAACTTTTTCTTTCAGTACCAGCTCTGTCGCTCAGCTCGTCCCTCTCTTCCCAAGGAAAAGCTCTATTTCGCTCGACGTGCCTTTTTCCCCCCGCTGGGGACTCCAGCCTTTCCGGAGGATTTCTTACCAATCAGATTTGAAGCCAAGTTTCGCTGCCTCTTTCGTCCATGCAGTGCTCATACTTTTCACGGTTTGAGCCACCCTCCCCCTGCCTTGATCGTAGGGTCAGATAGCCCCCTTCTGGCAACCGGAGCGCCCTGGGTTTTTTGAGTTTTCCCCCCCTATAGACCCCACTTGTGTTCCCGTTATGTGCCCAGGACGACGGTGCCTTCCGTCGTCCCGTCCGCCCTGGTCGTTTTTTTCGTGAAGCCTCCAAACCAGCACTTTTTTCGACAAATTAACGCGAGACCTTTTCGGTGTTTCGAACCCTTTTCGACG
>Ga0179593_1712429_pt1 | contig 20760 bp, 27 predicted proteins | sample CZODoug2_1_08_16_FD_185931 | JGI IMG/M metagenome (GOLD analysis project Ga0179593, IMG submission 185931) | Vadose zone soil fungal communities from Angelo Coast Range Reserve, California, USA - CZODoug2_1_08_16fungal (PacBio error correction) | ecosystem: Environmental > Terrestrial > Soil >... | reverse complement strand
GTCCTTCCCCGTTCGCCCCCTCTCATGCGTTTTTATGGGGAATATTTCCCCCCAGACGGTCTATTACTTGTTCGTTTTCCCTGTTTTTTTCATCTCTTCTTACATCCCTGAATCCACTTTTCTCGTTTTATACCTTCTTTACATGTGTCCCATGATCGACGACCTTTTCCTATTTTTGGGATATTCTAATTTGGGATTCCTTCATGTCATCCCCTCCTCATATTCTTTCTTATACCCTTCTCCTCTCTGCCGCGCGCAGAGAATAATCAAGTATTCAAATTCCTTGGGCCTTGCTCCTTCCCTTTGTTAACCCCCCCCCTTCTATGCGCAATTCCCCGCGCATCGAAAGATTTCTGGGTAAGAGGCATTTTTCGATGTCGTTCGGTAACAACCCCCTCTTTGACGCATCTGCCTTCCCGTACTATTTTCCGTTCTTGAGGGCGTCGTACTGCGTGGTCCCACCCCTCCTCCAGAATATTTTTATTGCTTTTTAGTTCCTCCCCCCCCTTTTTTTCTACCTTTTCCACCCCCTTTCCCATTGTGGCCTGGACTCTGCGCGAGGCATCCTCAGCGATGCTGAAGGTCCCTCTCGACCCCGTCACTCATTCTCTCTTAAGGCCTCCCTCTTTTTTTTTCCCCACCCTCTTCCCCATGCTCCCCTCCACTGCTTCCACCCGCCTCTGAGCTTAACAGATATCTAGCCAAACGCTTTTTTATTTTCGGGCTAAGCCGTAAGTCCGGCATTCCCAGCTCTGGTTTTTTTTCCTTTTCTCTTTCTCCTATTTTTCCAGACGTAGGAATTCCTCATGGAAAACTTGTGTTTTGTAAGCTTGCTACGTTTTCGGCTGCTTAGTGACCCCCCCCCCTCCCGTGATGTTCTGAACTACTCCCCCTCTCGGGACTACCACAGTGCTGCGGGTGCATACACACTGTCAGCCCCCCTTTTTTTTTCCGTGATTCGGTCACGGTGGTAGCCCTTTCCTTTTTCCTTTTTCGTGTTCCCCCCCCTTTCTTCTCTTCTCTTTCGGTAACTTTTTAGAGACTATAAGTCACCCTCGGTGCGGACCAAAGGGGTTCTTCCGCACTCGTTGATAAAAGGACTTTTGCTTTTTTTCTGCCTCCAATTTCTCTTCCCTTTCCAGTTTTTCCCCCGCGCCCTCCTTCCTCCGCTTTCTCTTGGCGTTTCTGGAACGGGTTCCTTCCCTGCGCACGGGAGGGTTGCACCCATTTTCCCAAACTATTCCGTGCGTGCAGTACCTCTTCCCGGTTTTCCTTTTCATGTTTGTACATGTTAGAAAAGCAACGGAAGCGTTTAACCCACTGGCATCGTCTTTTATGTTGCCCCCCCCCCCGTCTGTTGAACGCTATGGAGCGAAAGCTGATCGCGAGAATCTCTCTTTCTCTGATTCCTCTTTTCTTTCCCTGAACACATGGGAACAAAGAGGTGGAAGTCGCTTTAGTTTGAAGGTTCCCTGTCCTTACCCTTAGTTTATCCTCCCCTCTGTTGTTGATTCTCTAGGCCTTTGCGACCGCGAATTCTTTAGTTTTCCTTTTTTTCTAGATCTCATTTATATACGATACATTTCTCCCTATCTCAATAGCAGTTTAAACAGTTTTTCGGTTTTACCAATACCCCCTCCGCTGCCCTTTGTTACCCCTCTTCCGCCTTTCTTTTTCCTTCCTGTCCCTTTTCTTGAAGGGCCTGATTTTCTCCCCCTTTCCTCTTCAGGCCCTTCCGGCAAGGAGACGTAACGGTTTATTTGGAATCGCACCCTAACCTGCATTATCCCTCCCAATCCCTCAAAGTTCCTGATTCCTCTTATTCTTCGGTCCTTTCTTTAATTTCATATGACCCTTCCTATTGAACCACCCACTTTTTGGAAGGACCTAATAAGAACTCTGGTACTGCCTTACGCTGGGGCTTCCGTCACCCTTTGGAATCACCCTTGTGAACTGCTCTTTTCTCTCACTTCCTTCCTCTTCGTCGAATTCCCACTTTCCAGGGATAATTTCTAGGAGCCCCAACCGGTATCCAGAGATTCAGGATTTTTTTATAGATCCGTTGTGTTTTTATTCCCAAGCCCTAATTTGTCCCGGCCCTTCTCTTTCCGCTTTCTTTCCCTAGATTAGTCTGGCTTTTTTCGACGAAGAATCAGAACGGCGAGTACTGTCAGATCATCGTCCCCAGGGAGGTCCCCTTGCCATTGCTTGCAACCCACTTTCCAAATTCGTGTCCTTCTTTTCCAAACTTTTCGAACCAGTTCTGTCGAGGAATTCTTAGGCTTTTTAATTAGCCCAATTTTGACTTATTCATTTATTTTTTCGCATCTTTTTCTTTCATCCCAGCCTTTAGCCTTTTTTTCGGCTCCTTTCTTCCTTCTTCAAATGGAATGCTTGACCAGTTTAAGATCTTGCTGACTCTACTGTATTCCTCCCTCGCCTGATCTGTTCACTTTTTTTCTTCTTTCGGATTTCTCGTGAATAAACTCTTGATGTCGGCGTCTGGTTCCCTTTCTTTCAGACCCCTTCCTTCCTGTCCTGATGCTTTCCCTTTGCATTTTTTTCCTTCGGTTTCCGACCGTACAAACCCGCGTTTGGCCCAAGGCCCTGTACACCTTTTCATAGTGCGCTTGATGAGAATCTCTTTCGTTTTTTTTCTTCCCCTTCATAATTGTTCCCCCCCTTGCGACCCCTTTCTTTTTTTTCAGTCTTTTCTTTCAGAGTGATGCTCTTATGCGCAGCAGCATTATAATACTTCGTCTTTAATAATTCTTTCTCGTTCCTCCCGGCCCCTCCTTCGGCCCCGAAGGGTCGGCATATCTTGTTTGCCGTTCCATAAGGTAGACCCCCCAGCTTCCGCTTCCTGTTTTTTTATTCCTTTTTTTCTCCTATCCCTTCCGAGTTCTCCTTAATAGAGGTTTAGAGATTCCCTAAGAAAAAGATGATATGTTTTGTTCGTAACGTATCCCTCCCCTACTTATTGTTCATTTTACTCCCTCCAGCTCCTCCAGCCTCGGTAAAGTCCGACGCCGAGTAGTTGAGTGAAGAAGGGCCTATTCTGGTCCCCAGCGGCAGGGAGAGAACCTGCGGCAAGCTATTCCTACCCATTGACCCCTCTCACCCCTCTCAACGTCCTCGCCCTGGCGTTGAAGAGAGGGCCCCTCAGCACTTCGGCATCTCCTTTATCGCTCTTCAGTCTCCCCCTCCTGCTTTCCAACCAGGCATGCCCTATATTCCTTTCTTCCCTCCAGCCCCCACCTGAAATTTAGATCCTTTTTTGCCTTTTTCCGTCCAGTAAATTTTTCTTTCTCCCCCCCTTCCACCATCCTACGGCATGAAGAATCGCCGAAACAACACCCCTCGTCGTTATCGACCCGACCCCCCTTGGACCCTATCCCTGTTTCCCCGTGTTTCCTTTACCCAATGCTTTCGTCGAACTCATGTGCTCTTAGATAATTCCTCCATCGTCGACCATCCCCCTTGCCCCTCGTATCAGATTCAGGCCATTAACCCTTTCCCTTTTCGCCCAACTATTTTTTCCCGAAAGAACCGGCTTTCTAAGCATTCGCCACACCCGCGCGTTTGCTCATCAAGGCCTTTGCGATTAAAACGAGGTGTCCTCTCTTGAATGTCCTTTTTTCCCCTGGCACCTGCGAAGAATTAGAAGAAGGCTCAACCCCCAGCCTTCCCGGCCGTTCAATTAATACGACCTTGCCTTTCGCTTTGTTTCTTCAGAAATTTTCTTTGTTGTTAAGCACCTGACCGCCTCCAGATGAGGTACCTCTCGTTTCTCAACACTCTAACCGCATTGTCTCAAAAATATTTTCCTCCCTTTCGACTTTCCATTCCTCGCTGACCAATGGCCCATCAGAAAATTGCTCGATGCACTTCATGAGAAATCTTGGACAGGATCTGAACTATCCCATTCCGGCGTCCTTCCTATTCTACTCATACTACTCCTTCCCTGCCGTCCCGCGATTTCCCTTTTCCGTTATATGCGTTTCACTGCTACCGTACGCACACCTTCTATTATTTCTTTTTCAGAAAGTGTACTTCCTCCACTGCTGCGCTCGACTTCCCCCCTCGGTCGTTCTCCGACTTCCTCACTACTTTCCAAACGTATCGACTGCAAGTGAAACAAGCCTTTCACCCTTAATCTCCTCGGCCTCGTCCGATTTTCGTTTGAAGTAAACGACCGCCCCGTCTTTTTTCCCCCCGACCATGCATTTTCTCACTCCCTTCCTTGTCCCCCCCCCCCGATGCCCTGGCCACGATCCAGCAACCGGAAATCACTCTCCCCTCATCCTTTGAGCAAGCGCGGCGATATTCCCTTGGCTCTCCCCCACCTGCTTCTCCCGCCAACTCGTCCAAAATAGTTCGAAAACGCTCGGAAGCCTGAAAGTCTTCACTTTCCCCACTACTCCAGATTTTTCCTTCTCCTCATTTATTCAGCTTTTCGGTTTTTTTTCACCTTGGGCCCCTCCGAGATTTTTCGATGTCAGGGCACCGGTAAAAAACTTTGCCCCCCCTTGTCTGTCCTTCCAGCTCAATCTGGACTCCGCTTTCAATTTCTTCTTTCACTTTCCCTTCACTCCATTTCGCGACCATCTCGTCCATGACTTGAGTAGTGTTACACGATCTTCCTTTACTCCTCTACGTTGTTTTTTTTTGAGCCCCCCCGCCGGAGTCCGTCCCTTTCCCCCTACCTTAGCCTGCCTTTGCGACTTTTCTCGTTGGCTTCTCCTGGAAGCTACACTTACCAGAGGCGTAGTCCTGGCCGCAACCTTCGCCTATTCGTTTTTCTTCCAGTTCTTCCATATCCACCGTTTGGCCACCTGACCACCGACGTAAACTTGCCATATTCTGTTATAATCACCGAATATCCCTGGTCCCGTTTGGCGAATCGCTACCAGGCTTCCCTTTTTTCTTTGGCAGTTCTTTCGCGCCAGATCGACTGTCCCCCTTTGCTGGTCCAATCAAAAGTACTCTCCTCCCCTTCGCACCTTCCTTTCTTCTTTGCTTTCTTTTTTTTCCTCTTTGCCAGGGCAAGCCGCCCGTTCATCTGGAGTTTTTCGTGACCCCGTGAAATAGGTCTTTTGTTTAACAGGGCGGGCCCTCCTTCTCGCTTTCGCGCTCCCGGAGAAATTCCCGATCGCGCTCTAGGTGTTTCTAGATTGATGCTTTTGGGGTGTGAAGGAGTCGCAGTTTTTCGTTTTTAGCGAATTTTTCCCTTCTGGCATTTCCTCTTCTCCACCCCCCTCGCTTTAATTCTTAAACTATCCTTTCTTACGGTAGCAGGAAGATTGCTCGGCGGACTTAGCAAATGCGCGTTTTTTGGGTTCAGTTGGCCCTTTCGTCCTCTAAAGATGGTCCCTCCCTGGTTTTACAACAACATCTTTCAGATACTTGTATCAGTGCGAATGATTTAAGCCGTTCGTTAAGTCTGCCAGGGAGTTTCTCCGTGGACTTCCTGCAGTTGATGACCCCCTTTTTTTTTCTATCACAAATGAATGCCATGCTAAGGGCTGCTGCCACGTCCGAAACGATGAAGGAGGGGACGATGTCATGAGAACCTGTCTCAAGACGCGCTATTTTAAAACTCCCAGGAAAGACGCCGACCTACTCCCTAGCCCTACAAAAGGCTCCCGTACATACCTTCGCTCCCCCTCTTTTCCCCATTTTTCCGCTTTTTTTTTCTTTCCGAACAGTGAACCGCTAAGGCTTTGTTTGCCGGTCCTCTTACGTTTCAGTTGGCTCTCCTTTCTAGGCTTCTTTCCAGCGGCTTGAGAAGAAACTGCATCCCTTCATTTCTCTATAGCTTCAGCGTCCGCTTTTGTCTCCTTCTTCCTTTTCAAGTTTCCCCTTCATCCCTTCTTTTGATGATGCAGTTTTTCATTTTTCATCAAGTGGAGCTTCACCTTTTGGTGTTTCCCCAGGGGAGACTTTTTCCTCTTCTTGAGGCCGTATCTCGCAACGGGTCTACCGAACCTACCTGTACGTCTTTTTGTGGATTCTCCGATGTCTCCTTTAGAGGGTTCGGGAGTTCCGATAGTCCCCGATGTTTTTTCGCGGCCTAGCCCTTTTCTTCCTGCCTCGGGGACTCCACGGCGTACTTCCTTAGAAGAACAACTCTCCTCTCCTTTACTGTTTTTGAGGAGGTGATCGACCTTAGCTCTTAAGATAGGATTTTCTCTCCTCTCGTTTTCTTACTTTTTTTTATAGGTTTAAGGAGGATTTTTAAGGGCTTCCGTTTTAACATGCTTCCCCCGTCTGCTACATGTTCCTCCGTTCGGTTCTTTTCTTCCTGTCGCTTCCCCCCCCAGGGTGTTCTTGGTGATTTAATACGTGATTAGCAATTTTGAGCTCCCTGCGAATTTCCGATTCCGCCGCCTCCGCTGGATTTCATCGTTACCGGATGGAGTAGGTTTTTCTTAGCCCTCCACCTATGGATTTTAGAATATCACTTCTTGGCGGACACACTCGTTCTGTCCTCTTTTTCCGATTTCCCCACAATCCCTTGTTCGTCTGGGGAATTTAAAGCAGGTCTATCAGCCGTTAATGGTTCAGCGAGGATTACGCCAGTTCCAGCCTTTTTCTTCGTGGTGGGGCTACGGATGGAGTGTATCCTTCACTTACAAGGAATTTTTCCTGCCTTATTGGTCTGCTTCTCGCCTCCCCTGGATCCCCTTCTCTTTCCTATGGGCCTATGATACAACTCATCAGAATTCGCGAGAAGAGACATGCTCACGCTTGAATTCGACCCCTTTGCTTCTTGGCCATGTACCACGCCCCGAACCAAGCCCAAGTAGATCCATGCATCCGCAGTCTCTGATCTCCCTTTGCGATTTTTTTCCCCACCTCCCCCCTTCTTAACCCCCCGTGCAGCGCGCAGTTGAGGGTCTCCAGCAGTTTCGTAAAGACCTTGCCCCGCAATCTCCACGAATATGTCTCTCGGAATGCTCATCATGACCCTCCCGGAGCGCCCCACTGACCTTTGGCCATGGATCTGCCTCTTCGGTCCGTCCTCTCCTCGCCCTTTCCTTCTTGTCCTCCCTGCAAGCTCCCAATTTGCCAGGCACTGAGGGAGGCAAATTTAACTCTGCCTTCCTCATCCTTTTATTACTCTGGCGTCCTCCTTCATCACCTCCCTTTTCTTTGAAAAACTTTGCGGGAAGAAGAATCCTGCGACATAAGGCACTTTCACCTTTGATTTCCCATTGTTCCACTCTCGGTTTGTCGATGCCTTGTCCCTCCCCCTTCCTTTAGAAGTTTTTTCCCCCTTTGTGCTCATAATTCAGTCGCTAGGAGGAGGCGTCCTTTCCTCTTCGCTAAGACGAAGCGAGATTCCCTCTTTCTCCTCTGACTGCCGTTGCTTTGAGTTCCTCCCTCCCCACGTCCTTCCCCCTTGAATTCCAATCCGTGATCTCTTGAGAACGGTGGTCTCTTGACCTTTGCAGTCGGCGGAAGGGCAGTCTCGCTTTCTTTTTCTTCTTACTTTTCACAGCGTTTTTTACCAAAGTTTTGCGGTTAACTGCACCCCAAAGGCGGTTGAACCCTTTTCTTTATGAGGAAATGTTGCTTTTCCTCCTTGTTTCATCTTACCCCCTTTCATCTTGACCTCTGATTTTACTTTTCAGATCCCTCTCCTTTTTTTTTGGCTTTTGTGATTAACGGGATTCAGAGTTACTGCGCCGGGAGGGTTTCGATGCCCCCCCCCCCCCCAGTCACAACTCTTTAAGTACGCAGTGAATCTTTCCCGAGAGGGGAAAATGTTTTTCCTGTCCTGTTCCTTCTCCTTTCTGTCCTCTCCTGAACCTTCCTCTTGTAAACCCTGGCATAGGAGAGTTTTTGACGAAAGTTCTTTCCGTAATCTTTTCTAAATGATCGCGATCCGTGCTCTTAAATTTCCCCTTTTTTCCCTCTTTTGGATCCCTTCTCCTTTGACGCATCGTCCTTTCTTCCTCCAGTTTTTTTTTTGAGAGATAACTTGATGAGCTTCAATTAGTAGCGTTTTTTTCTCTTGTTCCCCCCAGGTGCAGTTTTTCCCCCCCCCTTCGGTTCCTCACTCTCCTCCTTCTTCTTTCTCCTTCTCCTCCCCCTAACAGATTCTCCAATTCCCCCTCCTCTTTCAACGTTGGCCCCCTGTTACGTTGCATGTCTCCCTTCAAGAAGGAGCAGGGCAGGTCTGACATGACTTACTGACATCTCCCTTCCCCCCTCGTCAGGAAAAGGCGACGTCCCCTTGCTGTCTTTGCATTCCCCCCCTCCTTTCTCTTGATTTCGTTCCACCCCTTCCCTGAGAGATTTCCTCTGACTCTTAGGCGCATCTGTTAAATCTTGCCACTTTTAATTAGATCTGAAACGAAAACCAACTTTCTTTTTTTAGTCCCCCCCCCTTTTAGCGCTTGTTTTTCCTTTAATTACCTTTTTGAAGAACACCGTTCGTCTTGAAATGATCGTATTCTACTTCTTGGTCTCCCTTCGCTTCTCTGGCATGTTGTCCTCCCGCCTGCTGAAATTCCGCTCCTTTTTTCCCCGGTCCTTTGCATTCATTTTGTTGCTTACAGTGTGTCTGTATTAGCCAAGAAAGGGTCCTACCGCCGACTTCTATCCCGATGTAGAACCTCTCTTCGTAGGTTATTCGACCATCCTCCATTGTCACTTCCCTTTTTTTCAGTTTCTTAGACCATTCCTCCCTTTGCAAAAAGCGTCCCCCTACGCCCAGTAGCACCCGTTCGACATTGGTCTTGATTTTTCCCCCCAATGTGTCCCCATGTACTTTTCCCTTTCCGCCCTGCAAACCCTTGTAGAAAGCAACTAGTATCTTGGTTTCGTAATGATATTCGTCAGCTAAGAGTTCTCTTTTATTCTTTCTCTTTCTTTGGCTTTCTATAGCTTTTTCCAATGCTTGCATGCCTTGCCAGTGTTTCAGATATTGATCGCGCCCTCGGATTCCGCATGTCGCAAGAGCAGGGCAAACTCTGTTTTTCTTTCTGACTGTTCCCCGATGTCTTCTTTTCAACCAATACACACTCTTGATGTAGTGATTTTGAAAAAAGCGTGCTTTCTATCTTTTCCGTAGCTCGCTTTCGATTTTTTTTTTCGGGTTTTTCTCCCACGAGTTTTCCCCCCCCCCCTGCATTAATAAGGGACATATTTCTTTGTCGTAGTTCGTTAGCATAGATTGGTCGTTCCTTGTCTTCCACGGGGGCCCCCTCCACCCTTGTCCTTTTCCTAGCCCGTTTAAGCGGATGAGTAGCGACTATCTTAGCCAGACATGCCGGCCTTCTTCACCTCTCTCAAGTCCAACTTCCCTGTCCACAATACAAGGAAGAACAGCTCAGGGTCGATAGAGGCGTGACCCTTCCCCATACTGTTCATTCAACCCCCCAGTTTGTTCGTTTTCCCTTTTTATCTCTTTGTACTCCCGACAGTGTCTTTCAGAGACAGGACAAGGGCCTTGGAGACAACACAGAATACCTATATTTTTTTTTCCCTTTTTTCCTCCCCCTCCGATTTTTTGTCCGAAATAATATGAAGTTATGCCCCCTCTTCTCTTCTGACCCCCCCTCCCCGAGTCCTTTTGAAGACCTTTTCTTCCCTGTTTGGATGCAGTGAAGTTCGCTTCCCTTGCGAGGCAATCCCTTGATCCCCTCAAACTGGGCTCCTTTTTTTTTTTTTTTTTTTCTCTCCTAGCGCTTTATTTTCCTATTTTTGGCCCCTTTTTAGATTAGTTTTCAGCAGGAGAATGGCTCAGGAAATACGATGCCACGACAATCTCCCTTCGTCCCTTCACATCCTATTCTCCTCTACTCGAATCCCCCCGAGAAATCCTCGGCATTCTCTTTGACGTCCAGCCCTCCTTTGTTTCCGATTTCCTTACACTCCACCAATGGCATGCAATGAAAGAAGCCGCCCTTTCCCCCCGCCCTATCGCCTCTCGTCTCTCCCTCCTCCTTAGTGGTTGCTCTTCTCGTCCACCCCTATTTCGTAGAATTTTTAACAACGTTGCAGCTACCCGATGCCATATTTGAACGAAAAGGTTCCTTGTACCAGGAACCTCCTCCCCTTTTAATTTGTGATCCTTTCCATGGTGCCCTTTCTCAACTAGTTCTTAAAGCACCGGTTTGAAATGGATTACGCCTGATACCCATTTACCTGAATCGCTGTGGCTTTCCCCGGTCTTCTTTCTCTCCTCCGGGTTCCTGCCTTTTTCCTCCCTTCGACCATTCCTTCTTCGCCCCAGGGCTAAAGGCTAGAAGTAGACGATGAGGTGCTACAAACGCCCGCCTTGGTTAGTAGGGTCCTCCCCCTTTTTTGGCATGTCTTTGCTTGTCGGGTCTTTTCCCCACCGTGCCGGCTGCTTCCATGCGTCTCGAAATCGCCGGCACCAATTCCCCGAGAATCGGCTCCCCAAACTTTTTTTTTCTTCTTCTGACCCGCACTCCCCAGCTTCCCGCTGAGAATAGCCATGGAAAATGCTCATGAGACACTTCGTGAAGAGAACTTCCCTCAGTCGCTCGTCAATCCTCCTGTTCCTCTTTTTGAGCATCCACTTCGACAGATGAGCGCTCCGTTTCCAGGATGCAGCCTGCTACGATGTTCTGTCTTTAAGGCATGATAGGATGAAGGCTTCAGCGTAATTAGATGTGATGGAACGTCCCCATTTCCCGCTCAATATTGACGACATTTCCCCCTTCTCCGTCCAAAGGAGTAGTTACTAGAGTTTGGGGATCGCTAAAGTTTTCCAGCCTCTCTCCATTCCTCCCCCCCATTGGCGTATCGCTTTTTTCTTTTCTTTAGCGCCCCCCTCTTCCCCACGCCGTGTAATCCTTCGATTGCGATCCGGAACTTCGCCAAGCCCGTGATGTTCAACAATGACCGTGTTTCAAACTAAAGGGATGGGGCCCTTTTTTACAAACGATCTCCCCCGGCACGTTCTCGGACTTCTTTGCTTGCGCGAAGACTTTTTATGCTAGGAAGAATCCACGGGTTCCACCACCACCCTGTCGAAACCCCGGAAAAGAGCGTTTCCCCAGCTAACCACCCTTATAACGACCTCTGTCCTTGAACGCTGCAACCCTGCCATCCTCATGCTGTTGTCAAGTTTCCCCTTTTTTCCGTAGGTTTCGGGGTTAAGGACGAACACGCCTTCCTGTCTACTCTGGGTTACCCGGTAAAACTCTTCGTTTTCCCTCCATCGTTTTCCCCAGTCCCTCCCCATGAGTTTCGTCTCCGATCCTTCGAGACGAATATATGTCCCCCTCTAGTGTCAAAGATCTTTCTCTTTCCTCCTCCCCCTTTTGTTTCTTCTCTGCTTAACCCGTTCATATTTATAGCGAGCATGATCTCTCCGTAGCAGAAGCTTTAAGTTTCAAAATTCCCGCGCCGGGTCCACTCTTTTTTGACCTTCCTGATTGGCATTTTCTTGCCATTTCAAAATAGCGCTTGTTCCTTGTTAAACAATTTCAGGAAACAAGTTGAAAACCAGACTAACCCTGTGCCAGCCCGAGGACGGTCCCGTGGCCGTTATCGTCCGCTCCTTTTTCCCCGCCCGTCTGTTTCCTCTGTTGTGTTTCGAGCGAGCGCGGGGGCTTGCCTAACCCTAATGAGAGAACAACCTCGCAATGTCTGAGTTTTTCTTTTTGCTTGCCTTTGGGAAGCCCATTCTTAGTGGTTTTCAAACGTGGCCTGTATTGTGTGACCCTCTTTTTTGGGGGCTGAAAAAATTTCTCTCCTCTCATTGCGTTCCTCGCCTCTTTTCTGTTTGCACGTTCCCAGGCTGATTCGGTTGAGGGACATTGTATTTGAGGGATACTACCGCTTCGTTTTAGCTAATGTTTTTCTCGCATTTTTCCCTCCCCCCTTTCATTAACGCCAAAGCTTGAATGAAAAGATCCGTTGCCGGTAAAGTGGACCACGATGATATATCGCGGAATTTCCACCCTTCTTGTTGCTGGTTTTCGTTGGACTTCGGCAGCCTCTTATTGAGGACACAGTAGCGGCTTTTCCCTCTTGTCGCTCTTGGCTCTTCTTTTCCCCCTGGGTATGTTTTCGGAATTTCTTGATGGAATGGTGGTCCATTTTGATCCCCCACCTTTTTGTTTGCAGTCTCCTGCTAGGATATTTTTTTTTTTTGCCTCTCCCCTGCGTCTTCGTTTTCCATTTCCCTTGTCCCAGTTCTCTCCTCGTTTTAACCGAACCCCTCCCTCTTCTGGGAATACAGTACGCTTTTGACTTTTCCACGCAGGTGAAGTTGTAGTCTTTTTGGTTTCGCCGCGGCTCCTCCTTTTCTCCATTTTCGACTCTTCTGTTTCCCCCCCTTGAAGCAGGAGAAGAAAGCGTTCTTTCGAAGAGAAAGACTGGATAGGATACAGCATCGACCCTGTTTGCGAAGGGCATTTTCCATCCTTTTTTGTCCCCATTTTCCCGATTCAGTTTGCATGGGTGGAAGGTTGAGGAACCTTGATTTTATCTTTTCATTTCAGGCCCGCTTTTTCGGATTCCCGTATTAGCTTTTGCATCGGCGACTAGACTTTTTCCCCCCAGTTTTGGTCTTGGGCCTTCCCCCGTTCCTCTGTTTTGCTTTTTTAACGTAGCCTGAGATGTCTTTAGATCTTCCCATGCCAGTTCTGCCGGGAAGTGAAGGCCTCTTGAATTCCTCTTTCTGGACCCGTCTAGACCAATGTTTATGCCCTCTACAAATGTCACCCTTGGTCGGAGGTGATCGCGTAGAGTCTAACTGAAGATAGGCATTTTTTTTTTGATCTTTGTTTTGGTCCTTTAGTGTCCCTTCCTCTTCCATGATAAGGTGAGAGGGCCACGATTCCCAGAGGGAGGTAGTGGCCTGTTTGTCTCGTGTTTTTTGATAGTCGAGCCCAGTTTTGTTTAACTTGGAGGCCTCGCTTCAGCCTTTTTTCCCCCCCCTTTATTCCCCTACGCAGTCTTTCCTTCTTAACCGGCTTGGAGTGGGGTATTTCTGCGATGGTCTGTTGGCGACGATAGGCTTGTCGGCCTTCATTACTTTTCGACGCCCTCCCCGGGAACTCTCCTCGGTTTTCGGGGAATATCGACAATCCCTCCCTTTGCCGGTACATTCCATCACTGGCGGGGGCTTCTCTCTTTACGACCTTTTTTGCGTTGTCTACCCGTAATTGAACTGCGTAACATGACGCAATCGTCCCATGAAGGTTTTTCATTATTTGGCTTGATTTAGAGTACATACTTTTTCAATATTCCTTTCTATTCCTTTATCATTTTCGAGATTCTACTCCTCCCCTTGAAAAAGAGCTTTCCATTACTTGCTTTTGGGTAAGGAAGGTCGGCCGTCACCCGAAACCATACCCAGAAATCACACAGACCCCCTCGCCCCCGCGGCACTTTTTTATGTACATCTTTTCCGATGCTTGGGGAAAAACGCGTTTCCACCCGCCACTGCGGCAATGTCCTCCACATGCAGTCGCCTTTTACATTCCTCCTCACCAGTTCCGTTTTTATACCCTCCCCTGCGTCATGGTTCCATCCGCACGAAATAGAATATTGAGTTAGCAATGCGAGCTATGTCCCTTTTCCAGCCGCAAACCTTGAAAACAAAGCCGTGCCTGGCCCAATCACCCGGCTGCCCCTGGAATACCACTCCTTTTTAGGATTAGCGCAACGATCTTCCCCTCCGAAGCACGCGCATTTCAGTGCCGATGGCTTCCCCCCGTCTTTCCTTTCCAGTTTTTTTCCTTGAAAGAAATTGCCAACCGCTGTATTCAAGGAAAACCCAATGTATTTCTTGCTTATAATGACTCCAGCCCTCACTGTTCCACCGTTTGTATCACCCCTCTGCTTTTTGTCCTCCTCTTCAGTCCCCCCCTTCGGAATTTCTCTGGAACTTTGCTACTCCAGACCCACGTCTTTTTCTGCGGCTTCTTCTTCCGAACCAATACCCCCCTTTCCCGAATTTACCTTTGATAGACGTCCTCCTCTCTGTCTTTAGGGACCACCTCATGCTGGGAATAAAGATCCATCCAGCACCGTTCATTCCAATACGTTACGCTGGCGACCTGGTTTCTCTTCTCAACCTTTCGCAGTCTATTCTCGGCTGCTTTTAACAGTCCTTCTGCGCCTGTGAACCAGGTACTGCCTCCCCTATCCGTACAGAGAACGGCGGCCCGCTGTACCCTCATTTGCCCCTCTTTCTTCTTCCCCTTGGCCCTTGCCTCCATTTGTTTTTTGTTAATATTATGGACCCCTTTTCCCGTCAGCATTTTAACTACCAATTTTATCACGAGCTCTTTCACGTTCTTCGCCGGGGGCGTGAGTTTCAACCTACAAAAACTACTACCACGGTTGCCCAGTCCCCCTCGCACTGTTTACATGTGATCCTTTCTTCAGCGGGTTACCCAACCTGATACGCTTCGTGGGATGACGAAGGCCCCCTTTCATTTGATGAGCATTCTCAGAAGCGGAGCTCCTTTTTTGAAACTCAATTGGGGAAAACAAAGCGTTGTCCGCGGTAGATACGAAGTGAATTGTCCTCTACTCTTTCGCTCCTCATCCTTGAGAGAGATAATAGCTTTCGTCTGTTCCCTTGTCTTTTTTTTTTCAACCCCGGCTTCTCCTTCCCGAAGTCTCCCTTGCCGTTCCGCCTCTTTCCATAGCGTTCACCTGACGGGGCACGGTTGCATGATTTCCCTCACTTCCTTTGTACCCCCTCTTCGTTGTTCTCCTCCGATTTCTTCTGCATTTCTTCCGATGTTCCACTTTTTTTCGCGGATTTCCTGTAGTTTTTGCATTTCCGGGCTTTTGGATTTTACGCCCGTTTCCCACGCCTCTCGTGTTCTTCCTTTGATCTTCGGTTTGCGTTCAACCTTTCCCCCGTTTTCCCTGACCTTCATATGAACCCCCCATGAGGTATTCCAAGTTCCTCTCATCATTGGTATCCATCCCTGCCAGTGCGGTTCCCGCCCCCTTGACGCCTTTGTCGCTTACATTTTGTCACCCCTTTTCCCTCTCTGCTTCGGACTGTGGTACCGTATGCTGCAACTTTTTCTTTAAGTCGACCCCCCGGTTCCCGCTCCGGATTTCTAAGGCTTCCTGTTTGCCCATCCCCCTCCGGTGTCCCACTCTTCGTCTGCTTTGATCCAGCTGTAGAAAAGCATTCGGGGTGTCTTCGACGACCTCCTCGACCGGCGACTCTCTCAAGTTTTCTCTTGAAAATTATTCCCCCTTCTAAAAGAGGAATTCCCCCCTCGCCCACCGGAGCAAAGGTTGACCCTTTCAGTCGTATAAATCCTGTTCAGTTCTCCTTTTCGGAAGCATTTGTAGAGCACCTCCCGGATCCCTCGTCATCGTGCTTTTTTCCGAGCGATATGTGCTCCTTTGTCTTTCTTTCTTTTTTGTTGCAAGACGGTGAAGATCTTGCTTTACGTAAGATACAGTTACTGTTCGGTCTCATGAGACAGGGCCATGGTCAGTTTTGATCGGCTGAACTTTTTTTGGGGGTTTTTTGGGTGGGTCCTCTGAAATAACAGCATTAGTATTCGCTTAGTGTTACACGCTTTGTCGTGCCTCGAGTTTTTTATTCGCTTTTCTGAATTTATGAGTTTTGCGGGGTTGGTAACGACCACCTGAGTCCACTTCTTCCAGAAGGGACAATCTGCGTTGAGTGATGTTCTGTCGTTCTTTTTTGGCCTTCTTGGGCCTTTTTTTCCCTTGACCTCCCCCTCCCGGTTCATCTTTGATGCGGTTATATGATTAGGAACTCTTCTAATCCTCTTCACTATATAAGATGGATGGACGCGTCCCCCCCCCATCCCCTTGCCATTTGATCGGTTCCTCCCTTTAGCCAAACGCCCGCGGCTGGGTCGTTTCTTCCCATCCCTCTCAGATGAATCAAGCCCAGTTCTCGCGCATGTCGCGCGTCTTGGAACTGTTTCCGACATCGTCTGATTTTTTTCCCCGAGTTTGTCAACCCTAAAGAAGAGTTGTACAGCACTTCCTATCAGTTTGAATTCTTTGCTTAATTCGATTGGGCCCTAGCCACTGCCTTTCGCCGCCGAGTACTTTTTTTCGACGTTGCTCTTCTCAGTTCGCTCCCCCCTTCGCGGCACCTCCAATTGTTTAATAAAAACAATCACCCCCCCCAGACCAACAATATTGGATAGACTATCACGAATTGTTCCCACCTCTCCCCGCTTGCCCTCGTTCTTCTTCTCAAGGGCATCCTCGGACACTCCGATGAAATAAGATACACGAAAGCTCCTCGTTTTGCAAGCCCAGCCTCTCTGCGATCCTTTCCGCCCCACCGAATGAAAATTTGGCTCGCTTCGACAATTTCGTCTAGGACCCCTTCACCCTTAATACTGTGCATGGATCCTCGCAACAACATCGCATTCTGTTCTCTGACCTCCCACCCTTCTGCCGTGTCGACAGGCTAGGCCCTGCCTGCTTTTCGTCGCCGATTCCGTTCCGATACGTCGCTCCTCTAACTTAAACTTTACTCACATAATGTTCACTCCCACGTGACTACCCCTGTTTCTCTCGCAACTTTTCGAAAGCACCGGTTTCCTACTTCCCTCTCGAAGGTCCCTCCGCTGCTCACCGGCCTTGAGGATTCTCAACAAACGCTTCTTCAGGACGCCCGGAATCGCGCCCTGACCTGACCAGTCGCCTGTCTCCAACGCCCCACCTCCCGTTAACTCGTGAATAAGACATTTTACCTGGCCTTATGCGTCTGCACTGACGGCCTTTTTTGTTCGTGACTCCATGACCCTTTTCTCCTAGACCTGCGATGCCCACAAAAAATACACGAGGAAGTTAGACTTTTTTCATTTTTCCTTCGGCATAATTCCACCATCCTCAACAGTCAGAAACCCTCCCCTCTTTTTGTATCTGTTATTTTTCTCTAATTTCTCTCTCCAGTAGGTGATAAGGCCAACTCCTCCTCTCAGACGCCGTTTTGACTAAAGCTTCCTTTCCCTGCCCTTCCCCTTGAGTTGATTCCCCTTGGGATTTTTTCAGAAATCGGCGTCGTCAGCTTTCCCCTTCGCCACGTCTCGCCCTTTTTTTTTTTTTTTTTTTTTTTTTAATAATTTAGCCCCTCCGCGTTGAACCCCTCTCGCATGGTATTCTAAACGTCTTTAGCGTTCCCTTACGACGTAGACTGATCTGCCGTTGAACTCGCCCCCTTTCTTCATCCTATCCCCCTTTTTTCTCCCGCCAATCGGAACTTGCGCTGCCAGATATCCAAGCAAACCCTCATTCTTCCCCAGCGATCGCAAGACCTTGGCTCCGTTTGGCGTATTCCTGACGCTCCAACCCCCCTTTAGCTCGCGTCCCCTACAAATGCTTTTCCCGCATCGTCCGACTCAAGTGAGAAAACGAAACGCCACTACTTGCGCACCCAGCGGCAACAAGCGTTGCCGTCCTCGAATGCTTCCGTTCCGCTGGGTTTCCCTGTGGCCCCTCCTTAGGTAATCGATGTCTTCAAGGGAAAAAAGCCCACCTTCGGCAGGAAATCGTGGATCGCTGGATCATCGCCCCCCTGCGGTCGCAGTTTTTTACATATATCTTCTTTTTGGTATTTTTTTTGGTACACGACTTTGAGCTTGTCCTCAATCTCCTGCCGTTTGTCTTTCTTTCTCCGTTTGTACCACTCATCGGAATTAAAGAGGACAGACTATATTAGTCGATCTCTGCCTTCGTACGCCGCTTTCGATGAAGTACAACTTCCCTCGGCCCATATTTTGGCCCTACACAGGCATTTTTTCTGTTTTTACCTTTCGGAAAATCTGTTCTTGAGTCCACATTTCCGCCCCAGTGACCGCCGACGTCCCATGCTGGATTTTGCACTTTGCTTTCTGATGCGAAGCGTTTGACCTTTACAGGTCTGGCCGTTAGCCGCTGTGGGTGAAGATTCTTCGCGTCTATGTTTTTCCTTTTTTCCTGACCACAAAAAAGAATATTCGATCCAACCGGGCGCCCAAGGTCCGTGCTTTATCGAACTCTTTTATTTCCGTTTGTCTTGATCGGTCTTCCAAGTCCTCTGGAGTGGCGGTAAAACGTGGCCTAGTCATATCCACGGGATGCGAGTTAGATACATCCCTGCGTTTTATTTCCCTGCTAGCTTTTCACGGACCAGGCTGATCGGTTCGCATTTCGTCTCTTTGGGATGCGTTTGATTCTACGATTCGTCCTGTGTCCTCCCCCTTCGTGTCACGACCTAACATTTTATTCATAAGACCTTTTTTAACCCTCTTTGTCGGACGTGTGCATGTCGCAGTAGCTTGAATTCCTCCTGCTTTGCGGACGGGAAGCCCTGATGAATTTCCGTTGCATCCTCATTATAGAGGAACAATCGCCGGACTCGAATGCCGGTTATCAGATCCTTGTTCACCGCTGGCGTGATAGTGTTGTCGGCCTGGGATTTTGTTTGAATATCCTTTACCGCCTTTATGTTGCCACGCTCTTTTTTCGGCGTTCTGAGCAAACTCTTTTTACCGCCAGAGCGCCTTTCGGTTACAAGCACCCACTCCTTTACCTTGCTGGCCTGCATTGACAGCCGTTTCCTGGAACTTATGGCGTGCTTCCCCGTGACTTTTTTTTTTGAGTTTTTTAGCAAGACATTCTCCTTATAGGCACTGATACAGGGGTACATATTCATTCGGACTTCGCGCCTCCACACCCTTTCGTTTTTTCGGCCTCGTTCCTAGAGAGCCTTTCCAGCGGTTCTCAGGTTGGGCGAAGGCGGTCCCCTTTCGCCGGTGCGCAGAAATAGTCTTCATTTTTTCTCCCCTTGGCGCTTTTTTAACATTGATGTTTCTACGTTTTACACCGCTCTGTTTTCCGCATGGTGAGGCCGTTATCTTTTTTCTATACTTTTCCACGGCACCCCGAAGTCATCTTTTTCGTCGACCCTCCTGATCCGCTCTGTCTCCGTTTCTGGCTGAATGCTTTCCGATGAACGTCTTAGAAGGCGCGGTTGCAGTTTTATTTCTTCCTTGAGCTAAGGCGGACGACCTTCGTCCCTTTCGACCCCCAGTGTCCCTGTCCCTCCCCCTTTTCATCTTTGGAGTGACGTTTTTGCCTTCCTTTCCCTCTTCGGGGTCTTTCTTTTTTCATCGGAGTGTTGCGGCATTGCGCCTTTTATAGTTACAGATCTGCACGCCGGGATTTGGACGAGGATTCGTGGTGGCGTTCCGAAGTTTTGCCTTACCCCTTTCTTCAGGGGAGCGAACTTCTTCGATTACTTTCGAGTCGAGGCCAGCTGCACCTCCTTTCGACCCCTCCTGGCTTTTGTCTGGTCATCGAAAAGAGTTCGTTTAACGGAGCGGGCGCGTCCCTTTTTGACTCCGGGAACCTATCATCGGTTTAGTTGGTTTTAACCACCGCCGGTTCTAGTCCTGGGCGCGGCGCGGCCACTGGCGGGATCGATTATTTCTTTACCCTTTTTTTTTTTCTGGCGTTTTTGGTCTCCCTATGGTTCCAGGTCCCCTCTACTGCGCCCATGCCGCTGTTTGCCTGCTTGTCCTTTTTTTCGTTCGTCACTCGGAAAGGCCGGCACTATCATGGCTGAAGATCTTTCTCCCGGCGCCCGCCTCACGTGAACAATCCCTTTACCCCTGCTTGGGCTTTTGCCACTCCCCGTGGTATAAAACCGTTAACGACTTACTTCTTGTTACATCCCTCGGGGTTTATTTGGGTTCACCTCTTTTTTTTCGGACCAACCGCCCTTACGCATAACAAATGAAGCTCAGCATTGCCGCCGTGCCTTCGTTTGCCGAAAGAGTGGTGGCCAAGCAGAAAGACCAACCCACTTGTTCCTTCCAGCTCCATGGACCACTTCGCAGCCTTCCCTTACCATTTTTGACTTTTTCATTAATAACCCCCGGATATGAATGGCGCAAGATATGAAATTCTCCTAGCTGCAGGAAGGACGATGACGGCATGTCTTCTCCCTCCATCTTTTCTCTTCACTTTCCTTTGAAAGAATCATATCCAAACCGATCGCTTGCCAACATGTTTTCTTTTCCCCGACTTCGGCAACTCACAGTTGGGTTATTATGACTATGTCCATGTACACTTTCTTAGCGTTCCTTGGCCCTCGCAGCTCTTTATTTTCTCTGGCATTCACCTTTTTGATTCTTGTCTTCTTTTGTACACATCGACAGAAGTCGCGGGCTTGTCTACATCTATCCTGCGGATAGCCCTGCGTCTGGGACACCTTTTTGGGGCATACAGACACCCCTCCTCCACAATCTTGGCGTGGTTCGTTTTGGAAATTTTTCCTCCTGCGGCGGGGTCGGGAAAACCTGTCCTTCTCGCGCGAATTCCGGTAACTTTTTCCTAAGACTCCATTCGCGTCTTGGTAACTCTTCCCTTTTGGCGTACCAATGCTTGAGGAAACTTGTCATGTTTTGTTTGTTTCAATTCGCTAGTTCATAAACTTGCAAAGATCAAGTGTAACTACCACCCTCCGCACTTTTTCATGGCTTACCAGGGCCAGAGTTCCCTCGCCCGGAGGGTGCACGAGCACCCCCAGTCAAAAATACTCGCCGTGCCGTCTCATGAGAGGCCTTAGTAATCCTGCGCAATTTCTTCTTGGGATCCCTTCCCCGCGAAGCCTCAACCAAACTGGAATCGTTTTTCCTCACTCCAAAGGGCACCGTCTGTTGCGATGGAGTCACTGATCGAGACTCTTCTATTTGTGAGCTATTTTACGCCTTGTTTTTTACTTAACTTTGAGTTCTCTTCTGTGTCAGCGCATCCTGT
>Ga0179593_1297930_pt1 | contig 20760 bp, 22 predicted proteins | sample CZODoug2_1_08_16_FD_185931 | JGI IMG/M metagenome (GOLD analysis project Ga0179593, IMG submission 185931) | Vadose zone soil fungal communities from Angelo Coast Range Reserve, California, USA - CZODoug2_1_08_16fungal (PacBio error correction) | ecosystem: Environmental > Terrestrial > Soil >... | reverse complement strand
AAGCACCGAATCGTTTCCGCATTTGTATGACGTTCCATAGAAGTCTCGTTGGCTTTATTCGGATCCGTTTCATTTTGGTGAACCCTTCCCTTGTTTAGTCAAGACGAGCCCACTTACATCTGGTCCATTTGTCCTTGTTGAAAATCAAGATACGGGCTGCACGGCCAATCTTGGTAGAAGGGTTCTCCTTCTCTTCTCCCCGTGCGCTGCGGTTTCATGCAGGTAATTTTGTTCCCTCTTTCCGGTGGCGGATATTTGGAACCTTTGGCTGTTTTCCCTTCGCTGGCCGGGAGGGTCGCTTTTTTTTTGTCAGTTGGTCGAGTTAGGCAAAATCTGATGCGCGTTTCCGACCTCTCTTGGAAGACCATGAACCGTCGCTCTCCCCTTCGTGCCCACTGACTTTGCCCGGGAATTTTTCCCTGTGATGTACTTTCGTCATGTCCCTAATCCTGGTTGTCAGGTCTCGGCCCTCTATTTGAAGAGCCGCTCGGTATTTGATCCACGATTCTTCCCCCTTCGCATGCACTGCTCCTCCGTGCGTCGCCCGGGATCTTTTTCTCTTCAACCCCGGTCGTTCCCTAGATAGAGACTTGGTATGAACCCTGCCTCCTAACCAGCCGTCGTCCACCTCCTGTTTTTAATTAGCGTTAGCTCCTTCATCTCGTGCACTTGAGGACCCCCAAGGTGGTTTTCAAAAACGATCGCCCCCGAAGATTGTTTCTGCTTTCTTCCAGCCTTATGTCTCTCCAGATACTTCCCTTTCCCTCCTTTAACCGGGCCCCAATCTATCTCCGAATCGACGTGCTCGACGTTTATTTTTTTTTTTTTTGCAGCATCCTGACTTTGTCGCACCTCCCCCACTTCTCCGCGGAGGACCCCTCTTGCCCCAGCCGACGAACTGCCCTGGTACCCGGAACTTCCCTGTCGTCATTCCCTGCTCAGTCCCGCAGCCTTTAGCCTGACGGAACACTGAAAGAAATTCTTGCCCGATACCCGTGACACCCCTCGCCGCGACCTCTTATCCTCCCGCTTTTAGCCTCATCTCCCAGCACCGGTCCTTGATCTGCCTCAACCTCGGCCTTCGGTAATACTGAGCAGAGGGACCGGGACCCTCCCCTTCAGCTCGGCGGTTTTTGATATCTTTGCCCGGCGCTTTTTTTTTGGTCGGTTGACTATGCTTGTCTTCCGTGGCTATCTGGAGTATTCTCCGCTTTTCCTGCGCTGCCATGCCACTCAACGGCTTATTTAAGGCGTTCTGCAGGCATTCCCTGTCCTTCTCCCGTATTGGGGATGGGCAGCCTCTTTTCCTTTCGGTTCCTTATGATCTTGCTGATCTTGGTCGCTGCTTTCTTCGGGGGGTGACGGCGCTCCGTCGTCCCGCGGACGTTTTTCCCTTCGCTTTCGCTGCATTTTGTCTTTTTCCTTCTGTTTAGTTTATTTTCTTTGTCTCAAAGTTCCCCCTCTTTTTTTTTCCCCAATCACCTTCCCGGCTTTGAAATTTTTCACTTTCCCTTTACATGGATGAGAGATAAGGCCACTTTTTTTGGGTTGATGCTAGGGCGGTGAAGAATTCTTCCCCTTCTTGGCGCTCTTCCCTTGTTTTCTCTTATTTTCTTCCCTGGAGCCCTCGTTCCCGTGACCTGGCTTCCCAGCGAAATATTTTTGCGCCTCCCCCTTCCTGACCCCCCCCAGTTTTCTGATGATTACTAGACATATTTCAACTACGCATTTTTCTTTTGATTTGCTCGGTAGTTGTCCGACAGGTTTTGTCAGTGATTTTTTCCCTCTCCTCAGGGCGAGGGCAAAGCCGCTTCTTTCCGCATCTCTTTGGAGGAGCCCCCCCCTTTACTCGCTCGGCGCTGCCCTTTCCTCCTATTAATGCAGAATGCGTACAGATCCCGCTTGGCTTCCCTCTCCCTTTCCTGGATCTATGGCTGCATTCGTCAGAGCCGGTGGCGGCTGGTCGAGCATTCCTTTTAGCTCTCCGCGAGCTATCCGCCTCTAATTCCTTATCATTTCCCCGCGCCCGTCTAGGTTTTTTAAGCTTCCTTTCACGTCCCTTCTCTACCCAGAGTATCTGGACGGGGGTTCTTCCTTCTTTCCGATCTGCCCATTCCCTTGTGATAGAGGACTTACCTCGCGGCCAGATTTTTTCGCCTGTCCTTCGTTGGGCTCCCGCTCGTCTTTCCTATCCTGAAGGAGCCTAGTTTTTCTGGCGGCCTTTGGTTTCCCTCTCATTCCTCGGCTGGGTCCCCCAGGATGGCCGGTTTGGCGAAGGCGCACCCTTTTGCGGGCCTTTTTGATCGATATTTTTTGTGTTATCGAGGCGTTCGTCGGAGGTAGATTTTCTCGCTCGGAACTGGCGGCGTGGGGCGGACTGATGGGACGACGTTCTTGTCGGCTTCGTCCGAGCCTTCCTTTCTTTCCCTTCTTTCTTCTCTCCTGCTGCCACTGTTAAAGCGGACCCCCCCCTTCTCTTTTCTGGTTTCCCCGTTCCTTTATTTCGATCCGCTTTTGGAGGATGCACCTCCCCTCTTTTGGCGGTTTGTGCTCGATTTTTTTCCTTTGGTCCTTTGCCGACGTACGATTCAAAGGGTACTGTTTCCAAGACATTCTTCTTTTTTGACACAACATTCTACAGCCGTTTTTCCCCTTCTTCAGTTCTGATGGCCCATGAAGGGAGGTCCTCAACCCCCTATCCGGGAGCCTGCCGTTACGTGACTGGAGCTTTTTAGCGTTTTGAGCCCTTTTTTTCTCTCGGGACTTGATACGCCGTACCGCTGCCCTCCCTCCTAGATGACGTTTGAAGTGACGAGTCCCAGCACATTTTTACCCTTCTTCCGCTGGTTCGCAGGTTTCTGCTCGACCCGCTTCTTTTCACTACTTTTCTTCCCCTTATCATGGAGCATAGGCTTGCCTAACTAATTCCAAATGACCCATAAAACAGCCCCTACCTGCCCGCCATTCTTGTGAAAGTCGGCCTAGCCACATCCCTTTTCTAACCGTCCGGACCCTGCCACCTTATGGTTCCCTTAGCTGTTCCACCCCCCTTCTTACCGCGATTGGTGGATGAAGAACTGTATTAGGGCATGGTTTTCCCCCCTTTTCCCCCTTCATTCTTTGCTCGGCTTGTAGGGGGGGCTCTTCCTTTTTCCGTACAACTCCCTCGCTACATCCGACACCGTTCTCCTTCTATGTCCGAACACCCTGCAGACCCGCTGGTGGTTTGCTTTAAAGGAGGGATTCTTTTCCTCCTTCCCCATTTTTTTTTTGAGAGATTTTTTTTACCGATTGTCAGCGCCACGCCCCCTCTTTTTGCTCTTGTTTTTCTTCTCGCCGTTCCGTACGGCTGTCCTTTGTCCGGTAGTGGGCCTACTTGTCTTACCTCTGCCCGTTTCTCACAAGCGCCCTCAGCTCCCCCTTTTTCAGGGATGCCGGCTACTTTTTCCCCTTTTGCCATCGTATTTAAGAAGGGGTTAAGGAGAATGGGTTCTTTCTGGTTGGATAGGTGGTGGAACTGGTTAATGTCCGCTTTCTTTTTGACTGATGTCGCGGTTCCGTTCCGCTGTTTGGAAGCCTGGTCTTTATGGTTGATGAAGTGGATTAGTGATTTCCTTCCCTATTCGAGGCTGTTTTTGGTTCCAAATGGGCCCTTGAGAGTGGGCGGCCCCCGTGCCCGGCCAGCAATGAGGACGCCTCCCAAGGGGAAAGGGCGGCATGTAGATGGCTCATTTGGCTCTCTTTTTCCTCGGTTTTTGTCTTTCTTGTTTGCATGGCACCTGGTCCTTGCTTCAAAGCGATAAAAGCTGTGTAACGATTAGAAGCTTCTCCGTTATTCGGTTGTCTGGAGTATAGTTTCTCTTCTTTTCACCGCCCGGCGCCGACTTAGCCCTTCTCATTTTGACCAGGTTTTCGCACCAAGGGTTTTCCAACTATTCCTCTGGTAATCGTCTGGTTAGTTAATATAGTCATCCCAATGCGGGAAACCTGTGTTTGCACCTTGATCTCCCCCTTTCCCCATCTTATCCCATTGATTTTGAACCCGTTCCAAAGCGATCTCACATTTTTTTAACTCCCCTCAGTCCCCTTTCCCGCGGAACAGTTTTACAGGCGGTTCCTCTCTATCTCTTCATCAGGGCCTCTTTTTTGGACGCCCTCTTTTTTGAAACTCAAGGAGTTTTCTGCATCAGGTCACCCCACCTCGAACTTTTCCTTGAGCCGCTGGCCCCACTTACGCCCTTTTCTTCTGCCTTATCACACGGGTCTGTCTTCCCCCCCCGGAGTCCCGCAGGTTTTTCTCTTCGTCAAAAACAGGCCCTCACTTTTCCGGCCGCAAACATATTCCCCGTCCGCCGCTTGAACGTTTTTCATGTCTTCTTGTGACGCGGTTCTTCCTCATAGCCGCCGCGGTCCCTCTTTTCGCGGCCTACCTGCCCGAGCGCGTATCCCGTCCTCAGCTTGGCGGGCAGATACTGCCCCCTTTTCCATTTTCAGACCCTTTCCGTTGGTTCCTTTCTATCGGGGTACACAGCCGATACTTCCTCTTTTTTCGCTTTCTTGTGTGAATAACGCCGCCACTTATCAGGCGGACCTCTCTGTCGAGCTCTCGTCCCTTTCGTGACCACACCGCACTTGGAATTATCTTTTCTTTTGTCTCTCATCCCGGTGGATCCGCCTTGGGAGCGGGCAGCCCCTTTGATATTTTTGTTTTAGCTCTTATTTCTCTATAGGTGATATTGCAGAGTGCCTTAACTTGGGTTCTTTTTGATAAGTCGCGATGATTCCTAAGGTTTTTCTTTGCCATTCGGGTCAGCCTCACCCCTTGACCGGGGGAGAACCTGTCTGACTCAACTATCAAAGAGAGGAGTATTTCCCCCAAAATCACCCGCCAAAGTTAAGTTCGCCTAAATTTACCTTTTTCATTTCTCTTTTTCCTGCCAACTTGCGGGTCCTTTTCTGTTTATTGCCGAGGAGTGAAGGGTCTATAGGAAGGGACCACTTGTCTTTTGCCTCCCTTTATCTCTCTCTCTTCTTAGTTTGTCTTTGAGAGATTGTTTCAGGAGAAATTTTCACGTTTTTCTTCCCTATGCCTACTCCTGACCCCCACCGTGGTCGCTGATCGCTCATTAATTACATTCTCTTGACAACCTTACGAAGTGGAAGTGACCATGACCCGCCCGTTGATTTGCATTCCTCATCTGGAATACGTTCTAGGGATTCTTTGTGACGCTGCCGCTGGCGAGATGTCCCCCATCCGCTCTGTCCCGTCACATGCTCCTTGATCTTCCGTCCCCCTACTCCGAGGGCCTTTATTTCCCCTCTCCTCTCAGATCATTGTCTCCGTCCTGGAAACTTTTAAAGATTTTCTTTGCCCTTCTCAATAGATGGATCCCTTTCCCTTTATGCGATTGTGTTGAGCGGATAGTCGACTGTGGATTTTGCGTCATCTTGCAGGGACGCCTTGATGATAGCATTCCTAGATAGAGCCTTTCTCCAGTGAGGAGATCCACCTCGCACGCCGCTGAAGTCTCCCCTCGCTCGGTGTGGAACAATACAGTCCCCGTCCTGAGGGTCTCGCTTTCTTCATTTGCTTCTTCCCCTATCGGCCCGACCGCTCTAGACGGCTTAAATAGAGGACGCGTCGGATCCTTGTGGACCCTTGGATGTTTTTCTGATTTTTTTCAGTATTCCTCGTTGATTTGGCCCTTCTTTATGGCGGATTTTTTTTTCTCCGATTGGGGTTGTTTGATGGACCAAGTGATGTCGTGTTGTTCTACGTTTCCTTTGCTTTCGGCACTGATTTTTTTTGTTGTCCCCTTTACCTGGCCGGGGTGATTCAGGGGGTCGTATTTTTTCGTGAGACATCTCGCTGGACCAGGTTTCTTTGTTCAATCTTTTTTACGAAGTATTTGTATGTACGGTTTCCCCCGCATCCTCCTTGCAAGTCCCCAGATTTTTGTATGCTTAATACCGTTCGTAGTTTGCGCTCCTGACTTAGATCGTCCTTTTTCTTAGTCTCCCCCTGACCGAAAGCGCTTTGGTCTTTCTTTTTGGTTTCATTCTTTTACATTTGTCTGCAAATTGCCGGACGTCGACCTGGCCCTTTCGATGACTCGGCCCTTTTTCAAAGCCACACCTTCTGTGAGCCGATCCGGGGAGTCCAGTAGACTGATTCTTCCTTCCTTTTCCAGCCCTTTAATCTTGGCGGCCGACCTTTGCGGTCCTATCCTTTAAGGCGGTTTTATACATTTTTTGGATTTGATGGACGAGTCCCACGAAGAACTTCGTTTCACTTATTTTCGCTCTCCACCCCTGCCCGGCTTCTTGAGCGCCTATGACCGACCCCCTTTAAGCCCCTTTTCCCCGTGGGTGCGGGTTCTCGTGCTGGCCAGGCCCCGACTTTTCCCCCCTTCCCCCCTGTCCCCTTTTCTTAGCCCGCGGGCATCTTTTTCTCACTAAGAAAACGTACCTCACAGCAAGAACCCTTCCTCCTTGCTTTTTGGGTTTTTCCCCCTCCCTTGCCACCTTATCCAACTTCTGGCCTCCCTTCCCTTTTCCCCCTAAGCCACCTTCGCGGAAAGGAGACACCTTCCACCACGTCTTCACCGCCTATGTGGCCCGGTAGGCCCGCAGTAGTTTCCTTTTTCCTTTTTTCTCACCATGTACATTGTTCTCCGCTGGCGGTTTCCCTGGCTTGAGGTAACCGGGTTTTTAGTAAACTCTGACAGACGGACGGCACATAAGAAACTGAATAAATGGAGTCCCCTCGTACCCGCTTTTTTGTTTTGGGGGGGTGTTGGCGTGGGGTATGGGGCGTTTTGCCGTTTTTCCCTGCGGATCTTCTTACGAAGTTTGGTTTCTGTTTTGTTGAGAATCCCGCCTGTCTTTTTTTTCCGCACAAGCGGTAGGTTTAGTTCGAACATAGTTTTTGAGCACGGGTCCGTCTCTTTTTTTATTCGGGTCTCAGTGTTGTCCGAAAAACGGTAATCCTCCCGGAAACCAGAAAGCATCTGAGAAATCCCTTTCATGGTCTTTTTTTTTTTTTCCCTGTACGCTACGAGCTTAATACCTGGGCAATCTTCCCTTTATCGATTGGTGAAGGATACAGGTAACCGGTATGGGCCTGTGGACGTATCCTATTTACTTTCCCTTTTCGGTGGCTGAGGTCGGAATTTTTCCCTTTTCCCCGACCGTGGACCCCGTCAGCAGGGTCCTTTTCGTGCTTTGCCCGGTGTTCAGTCTTTTGTATGTTGTTTTTCCGGCTTGGTCCCAGGCGAGGACGGAAGACCGTGTAACGGAGATGGTCGGAGGAGTTCCTATCTTGGCGGTCAGATGGTCACGACCCTTTCCCCCGCAGAAAACGGTCCTTCCCGATTGGAAATGTTTGTTGTCAGGTTTCTCCACTTCAGATCTGTGGATTTTTCTCGTCTTCGAGTTCTCCCTTGGAAGTAGTTGCGCAGTAAAAAGACGCCTGCCATTTTGCATTCCCGTTCAGTGTGATCCTGTTTCTTTTTGTTTTTCAGACGGATCGGTGTTCTCGTCCCCGTCCTTCCATTGGTCCCATTCTGCTGCGCACATTGCGAAGTTGGTCTGAAAAGAGCTTCCCCCCCCCCTGTGATGTGTAGTTTCCTTTGTTTCATCGTCGAGCCCGGTCCAAAATCTTCGTTCCTCCCAATTCCATTTCCACCTGGGGCACAAATTTATTCGTTTTTACATTGCAGTTTGAGCACCTGGGCGTCTTGCCAGCCTTTCGTCAAGTAGCCCTTTTCCCTCTCCCGCTGCCCCAGCTCCCCCTGAGGTTTTACTCGTTACCTCTCAGCGATTCCGCATCGAAGTGTAATAAGAGGGCAGGGTTTCCGTTTTCCACCAATCGCTTTTCATCGGTCCCACAGACGGTTTACCTTTGAGATGCCCTAATTTCTTACAGAAGACGCCCTGTCCTGATCAACCCGGCGTTTGTAAGTAAACCTGCTTCCTTCCCTCCAGCTTTTCATTCGGAAAAAACCACATCACTGTTCCAGCCGCAAATAAAGACCCAAGGACTCGCTGAAAGATGATACATTTCCGCGTTCGAGCTACCTTCAGGTCCTCCATCCCTTTGACTGTCGCCTCCACTTCCGGACGATTGGTGTACGTCCTTTTTTTTTTTTTCTTTTTTAGAGTCAAGCTGCGCGGGTCCAGATCGTCATCTGCCTGAAGTCCTTTTTGACCTGCCTCTCGCTTCCAATCGAGCCCGGCCGCTGTCTCCGCGGAGGGCTTTTCGAATTTTTTTCAGGCAGGAATATATCGGCTGTCTCGCTTCGCTTTTACATGCCACCGCTTTGACGAGCCGGCGCCTTCAGTCCCTCTGACCGTTTTGATCCATTTGGGATAGGCACCCTGATATGGTTTTTACGTCGTTTTTTTCCTTCTTCGAGGAAGAGTGTGGCAGCGCAGCTCGAGTCTGTGCTGAAGGCACTTCGCGATGCGTTGGTGTCCTCCTGAGGCTTTGCCATCCGATTCGTCGGCAGCAACCCTTTTCCCTCTTTCTCCACCTTTCTTTTTCTCTTCCCTTGTCGCAAAGCACCATGCCCACTTTGTAAGTTTCCAATGTACTATGGAGGAGCGCTCAGATCCCCCTTTTTGGGTCAGGTTTTTCTTCCCTGATTTATTCCGTGGAGCCAGAAGGACGGTCCCCTTTGTCGCCGACGTATTGACTCTCTTTTCATCTCCGTGTTGTTTGTTCTTTCTGCCTTCACTTTTTGTCTTGCTCTTTATTACTTTTACAACGTCCTTACCCCCCCCACCGTGGCGTTCTCGCTCTTATTAAAGTTATTAGACCTACTTCTGTGGCAGGGGGTGCTTTGTCCTCCCTCTAGGTTAGTTTTCTCAAGGTTGGCTCGTTCCTCCTTTTTTTCTTTGTTGTGCCTTTTTCTTCCGGTTCTCTGGTTCAGCCGCCTCGGCGCATAGTCGATTCTTTTTTCCTTCCACCTGATTTGCTTTACTCTATATACTAGCATTATTCCTCCGTCACCCCCAGCTCCCCTCTTTTCTTCCCACCTCTCCAGATCTTTATCAGGTCCGTTCTATTCATTTTCTCCTTCTTCTTTTTCTGGGTCTTTTTGCACGCATTTACATCTCGTGCCCGACTATCTTTCTTCTTAACTGCCGTCGTCCCCCCCTCTCCCCTCTTTTCGCAGAGGCCGTTGCTCCGGTTTTTTTACCCAGACTTTCCCACCTGATGGATGGTTTTTCATTCACTCATTGACGATTGGCAGTCCCTATGCCTCGAGGCTCACCTCGCAGAACCCTCCTTTTTTGAGTGTTTTTTCCAGGATACCCGTTGGACTGTGGTTCTTTTTCCCCGTAAAGCTTACTTGCAGCTCCTTTTCCTTTCTTCAGGTTGTTCCTCTAGGTTGCGGCTGGGTACCCTGCTTTCTCCTTTTTTGGTTTTAAGGCGACGTTTTTTTCCGGGTCTGAAGGTTTGAGCCCCTCCCTGGCCGTGGTTGATCCGGCCTGGAGTCGTTTTTTCTTGTGGGCACCTCTGAGCTTTTTTAACCCCTCCTTCTTGGTTCGGAGATTTCAGACCCCTGTAGGGTCAGGATCGAGCGTCCGTCTCCCCGCATGCAGCGGGCACGTATGAGTTCTTGATCGTTAACGTCCTGTCGCGGAGCTGGGGGACATCCTGTCTATCGTTTTCGGCGAGCTGTTTCCTTTCCCTTGCATGAGCTGTCGTCGGGGACGACGCTGTCTTTCTCTCATTTTCAGCGAGATCGGCCCGGGCTTATGACCACGTCGGCCGAGGTTTTTTGGTACGGAACCTCTGGTTCTGAGTCTCCGGTGACCCTTTCCTTCATGTCGCTTCGCTTTTCCCCGTTCGGTGGCTACCACGATACTTTTTTTTTCCGACCCGGGCATCTCAGGGTCAGGAGACTCCGTGAACTCCCGTTGTCTCTTTGTCCCGAGAAAGAAGGACGACCCCATGGGCCGAGAACTGCCCCTTTGAAGGTTGCCTTTTTTTTTTCTTAGAAAACTTTTCTTTTTCCGAACTTACGTGGGAGGTTTTTCTATGATTGGACGGCACACGCTGACCAGCTCCGTTTCCAAGTCTTCTCCATGCCTCACGAGGCTTTCATAGGCTTCATAACCTTCAGACTGCCCATCCCCCCCCCCCCAGATTCCACCGCGGGCCGGGAAATTCAGGACCCCCTTCATCCCACCTCCAGTTTCCATAATCAGGAATTCGCCCCCTGTCTTTCCCGTTTGTTGGAAAATTTTCCCCCTCCGATGTCCGTTGCGCTAGGCGAGTGAATTGGTAAAAATGCTTCCCCCATCTCTGTTACTTTTCTCGGGGCTTTTTCGTGCCGGGCAGAGGTCAACACCCCTTTCTTTCAACACTTCTCGAAAGTCTCTCCCCCTTCACCTTTCTAAGTGGCTATGCCGACAAAAGACTTTCTCTCTGGGTGACTGGCGCCAGGGGTACCTATTTCTCTAGCAGTTGTTTTTTTACGTCCCTCACGCACGGCAAAAGCGCACCGCACCAAGGGTATGAGGTTTTTTTGGGCCAATAGCCTTCTAACAGGTGAGGTGAGGGCGTAGTTCCTTTTTCTTCTCGGCCTCCCCCTGTCCCTCGAGGCAACTCAGTTTGAGCACTTACTCAATTTTCCTTTTTTTAATGGTGACCCTTTTCTCCCCTTGGCCCGGACTATTCACCGGGCTTTAGACGGTGTTTCCGGCTCCGGTTTTTGAGGGTTGCTTTCTGAGGTGGGCCGGTTGACTGGTCCTGGAAAGTTTTTCCTTGTGGATGATTTTGCCTGGCACGGTTCCGGCACTGCTGGCGGCGGGTTGGTTTTTCTGGCAGTTGCAGTAGTTCGGAAGATATCGCCCCTGCTGAGCCTTGGCGAGAGCCTCTGGCACGGATTTTCTTTTCATTGAGGTTAAGGCACGCCTTCTGCCCTCCCTCAAACTTTTCCCGTTTCCTGGAATGGTAGACTTCATCCCCTTTAGAGGGTTGGTTCGGGCAAGAGAGTTCCCCTCCCTTTTTTGATTTTAGTCTCTTCCCACCTCTCTTGATTCCTTTCCGGGCGCTTTTCCCGATCGTCTTTTTTTCAGATTGCAGAGCGGCCAAGCGATTTTCTCACCTGCGAAGTGGTACCCCCCTTCGCTAGAACCATCAGGTGGGTCTCCACCTGCCACTTAGGTTCATCGAGGACCTTTAAATCTGTCACTGACATCCGGTCCTCCCCCGATAGCCCGCCGAACGTGCTTGGTCCAAGGCATCTCCAAGCACTCCTCATAGGCCAGGTCCCGACGCGCCAAGTACCGCTGACCCTTTCTCGTTAACAGTCATTCTTTGATCCCCCTCCCGCGTTTCTCCGCGGGTGTTTGAATTGTCTGACACTTCCCTGAGTCCCATTCGGCCAAACACCTCCATTTCTGCTCTTTTCCCCCCTGACATCGACGCCGGCCGTTATCCCTTCCCTCGTCGTATCAGTTCCCACTTCCAGTCCCTCAGTCCCTGCTCTCGGGCAAACTGAAGCCTTGTACACAGGCCTCAAACCCTTCCCCAATCTCTCAGATCCTCCCACACAACCTGTTTCTTTTCGCGCGTGACCCTCTACCGCAAGCGCCCAGCCCAGATGTCCTCCAGGCTCTTCCCTCCACTCCCTACGAGTTACTCGTTTTCTTCTGGTTCCGTGAGTTAGGCTACCCAGCCAGCAATTGATCCATCTGTTTGGAGCTTCTCCACAGCCGACCTCCCGTTGGCTGCCACTTGCTTTCGAGGTGCTTTCACGTTAAAGTGCTGGGTATATCGGGTTAGAGCTAAGTCTAATGAGCCTGCTGCATCACACAGGATCTCTTTTTTACTGCTTTTCGCATCCTGCCCGGATCACCTTCTAGTGTGAGCTTTGGCCCTCCTGAGTTCTATGGGGGTGTGAAGTCTGGCTTTTTCTGGATTCAGAGTAGGGCATCTCTCGCGATTCAGGTTTGGTTTTTTAGCTCTTTTTTCGCTGGGGACGAAGGCGGCTTTTACCCATCTTCCTTCTTAGGGCATCTGCCTCACTCATGGCACGTTTTTTGAGCCGGTCCCCCCGCTACCCTCTGGGTTTTGGACAAAATAACTTTCGCCTTTTCAATTTATCTTTCTTCTCTCAGTTACCTTTTTTTTTTCCCTGAGTGTAGGCCAGTAGTGACGGGGAGCCTATTTCCGGCACAGGCTTTACGAACTATTTCTCTTTCTCTCGTTTTTGAGTAGAGATACGTTGGTCCGCTCTTTTTCCTGCCCTTGGTTTTTTTCCCCGGCACCTTCTCTGGACTAAAAAACCAGCTGTACCCCCCCCCCCCCCCCCGGTGGTCGAGCGCTTCCATATTCATTTTCTTCGAACTTTCGACGTGGCTTGGGATTTTCTCCCTCTCTTTAGAGTGATCTACAGGTGGCGCTATTCCTAGGTTTCTTGCGTTTCGATGTAGCAGAACTGCGTTTTGGCACACGCCTTTTCCCGCCTAGGCGGATGCTGCGTAATGCCCTCGACGGCGCTTCTCTCCTCTATTTCATTGGCCAGACTCCGCCCCCAGACACGACTGGGATTGCTCTAGATCTGGATCCGGTCCTGTTCTTCCTGCTGCTGAGCACGGTAGATCTTTGTTGGGGGCATTTTTCCCTGCATTACGCTCTGCTCGACTACCTAGCCTAGCCGCTTAGACCGTGTCCGGCTTTAGTATACTTCGGCCCGCCAGAGAGCAGCTTCCTTGCTCGGATTTTTCACGATACTCTGACCCCGGCCTTGATGGTTTCTTCGGTTCTTCCAGATCTGCCCGGCCGTTTCATTATCGAGGCGTACAGACCCTTCGCCTGGAGGGCCGTTCATTATTTACCATTTTTTTGTTTTTCCCCCCCAGGTCGTGTCACCTTGATTTTCTAAGTTCCGCGTTTTTTGGACGCCGGTTTTTACGATATTTCCGGCCTGTTTCCAAGTGATGGCCTTTTTTTCCGAAGGCCCGGTGCTTTTTGTGAGTCTTTTTCAGACGCTCACTGGTTGGGGGGCCGGGCGGGTTTGCGTGCGTCGTGTGTTCATTCTCGGCCCCTGGCTGCTTTGTGGTTTAAATGATTTCCTATTTTCTGGTACGGATTTTTTCCGTACTGTCGGAGCACGTCTTGAGTGCGGCGACTCCCCATGTTAAATCTTTGCCAGTCGACTTGACTTCTTCTAGCCTTGACTGTCTCTCTTTATTTTCGTGCGGTGTTTAACATCACGCCGGAGCTGGCGTTTTGCGCATAGATTTGAAACAGGTTTCCCTCATTCGCCCCTACTTGTTATGACAGGGACGTACTATGAAAGCGGGAAGATGTAAATACACATCCTTGTTTGCCTTCCTCGTGTCAGTCCCCCTTCTTCCTTTCGAGCGTTTGTTCCAAGCATGTCTGGCTATCAGCCACTCTCTTGGAAGTTAAGCGGCAGAGAAGGAGTTTCTGTAAGCACGCGTTGTCTCTCTGTTCGAGACGCCTGTCCCCATCAGGCCGTGGCCTCTACTTCCAACTGTCTTAGTGACCAGCACATTTGCCCTTGACCGGTTTTTCTCCTTTCCCTGCATGTTGGCTTTACCGTTTTCCCCCGTTGGGTTCCTCGCCTGCTTCAGATTGGATATTCCGAACTACCTTTATCCAACGTTTAACCCCCCCCCCTACCTTCCTTAAATGCTTTTCTCGCGTTGCGGGAACCCGTTCAGGTACCTCCGCCCCGCTGGGCCATTTGCAACCGTTTTCTTCCCCCTCCCCTTTAAGCGGGCCATTTTCACCTAGAAGCTTTTTTTTCCGGTATGCCTTTCTTTATGACTTTCCCCTTCCCATGAAAGTGCTTATTCTCGGCTTGATGTCCGTTGTGTGCTTGAACCGGCGCCAACTTACGGCCGACGACAGAAGTTTGTTCCTTCTTGACTAAAACCCGCCGCACCCTCTTTTTCGTGCTTTCCCGTGGATCTTATATCCTTTGTTGTTTGTTGAGATCGGATTCATAGCCCAGCCAAGGGTCGCGTTTTGTTTTTAGGACATAGCCTATTCCACTGGTCGCGATTTGTTCCCCCCGGTATATTGGCACCTAAACAGTGTTACCCTCGCCGTCCACCACATCCAGCACAACCTGCGCACGTAATGGAATGAGTCCCTTTTTCACCCCCATTTCCCCAGCTCCGGGCTAATCAGGGAACGTCTTGTAGACGTTTCCCTTATGCCCTTTTGCACTGCTGAGTGTTTTTTGTGTTGGGGACGGTCCTTTGCAACTGTCTGGTCCTCTGTTCAGGTCGGTAAGTCTATTCCGGAGCCTTTTTTTCTGGCTTTTGGCTTGTCAGTTTGGTACCTACGGCTCCCGTATCCTTTGTTTGTCCTTTCGCTTGAAGACCTCTCACGGAGCTTGTCCGGACGATTGGTTTATCTTTTAGTGCCCCTGCCTTCCCCTGCAACCCACTCTTTTACCTTTTCCTTGTTGAAATGTCTGTACGCGGATATAACTTCAGCAGGGGCTTGATTTCAAGAGTGAGTGCCCGCGGTTGCTGCTTTTTTTTTTCTCCACCCTATCAGGATTCTAAACGTCTCCTGAAGCTTCCGGGCTTCGCCGGATAGGTATTTCCCCCGGGGGGAAATCTTCGCAATGCTCTGCTGTATGTCCCCCCTTGGTCTCCCTTTCGTTCCCCTTCCCTTTCTTGGCACTTCCTGATTTAGGTCATGATAGCAATTGGAGTAACTGATTTTTGACCACTTCCCGCAAGCCAGCGAATGGGCGGTCCTGGTAGAATCCGGTGGTTTCATAATTCTTTACAATTGTACGGACGCGCAAGCCCAGAATTCCACACAGTGTGCAGTTTATGGCAGCTGTTCGGTGCTCTGGCCTTGGCTTTCCATTTTTCATCTGACCTCCACGGCCGTAGAATAGGATTCCCCCCTCCGTTTTTTTCTTATGCTTGTCCCCTAATGACTCCTACCCGGCCTCAAACCTTCATTCAGTCAAATGTCCCCTTCCAGTTCCCGCCGGAACGTTGATTTACCCCCTGAAAGGAAGCACTTTTTTCCCTGCCCTAACTTCGGCCCTGTCCGCTCCTCGTCAAACTGGTCTTCTGAGCTCGCCGAGCCGTCATGTCCTAAAAGAACCCCGAGTCGTTGACCCCCCGGAGCTTCTACAAAAGGCTGATTTTCTTTTTCGTATAGAGGTTTTTTTAATTATCTCCCAGCTGTTACTGCCTCCCCATCGGAGTGACTGGTTCCCCGCCTAGACCGGCACGCTTCCTCGGGCTGTCTCCTTCCGACCCTTTTTGCACGTCATAATGCTGCTATCGGTCCCTGAGTTTACCGCTCCCCGTCCCTTCCTCTCCGAGTGTGCTATTCATCCTTTGGACAGAAAGCTTTATGGTCGGGTCCGTAGGACCCATCCAGTAATCTGGGGTGCCGTGCCCAGTCTGCATGATCTAGAGTTGAGGGTCATCTCCCCCCTCATCGCTTTCGAATTAAGCGCGATGCGTGCCGAAGTCTTTTTTCCATGAGCCGGCGCGGTTCTCACTCTCTGAAAGGCTCCCCCAACCTGGGAATCAAGCTGTAGTGGTCTGCCCCCATTCAAACCCTGCACGGTTTTTACGTTTCTCCCTTGACTTCTGGAATGAGCGATCAGCTCTACAACCTTTTTTTTTCAGGATTTTATCCCCAGGTGGGATGCCCTACTGACGGGAAAAGTGCTTTTTCCAGAATTTATACTTCTCCTCCCCGAAGTTGTTGTTGGTAGACCGGACCCCTCCATTTTTGCCTGTTCCGCCTTTCCAACAATTTTGACTAAACACTTCCTGACCCCCCCCCAAAAGTGTTTCTTTGATCGCTTCCCCTACAACTTAAGCAGTCTGGCAGTTTTTTGATTGGTCAGACCCGCCTCGCTTCAAGAAAGGTTGGCTAGCCTTAGGTAGTTTCTTCCCTCTTTTTTTCAGCATTTCGCGATGGCTGAAGTTAGTTCCCCGCATCGGTTGTTTTAGTTACCCCTCCTCGCGCGACTCTGCACTCTCTAGATTGTCCTCGCCCCCCATCTCCCCCGCTGGGTTGGCCTCTCTCCTTGATCTTTTAGGGATGCGCTGCTGCTTTTAGAGCTTTGCTTTTCCTTCCTTCCTTTGTCCGCGAGTTTTCTTCTGATAGACGCTAGAACGTTTATACCGTCCCCTCTCGGAGAACCTTTACTTTCTTTGGACAAGATAGCCCCGGTGCTTGAAAGTCCGTGAGGCCTCCCCCTGTCGATGGCTTTTTTTGGAGTTCCCTTCCTTCCCCCTTTTTTGAGGCCGTACTTTTCTTACGAGTGCTGCTATTGGTTGTTTCTTCCTCGGAATTGAGTTTTCAGCGTAGTTGGTGGTGCCGATTGTTTCCTTGCTTTGACCTGGTTTGCGGTTTGGCCGAAGGATCCGGGCTTTCGAGGACTTCTCTTGCCTGTACGGTTTGAATTGCGGGTGACTTTGCAGGGCGTCTCTTCTTTTCGTGTTGGACAGACCTCCTCTTTGCTTTGTACATGATTGCGTCCAGTTTGAGTGTTCAGTGTGGATTCCTTGAAAAAGCATTCAGCCCCTTTTCTATTTTTCGATCCGCCCCGAAGCAGGTCGCGGCTGGTCTCGTTCCTTGATTGATCGCTTCCCTGGTCCCTGTACTCCCCGGCGCTTTATGGTTTTTTCTCTTCCCAGTTGCTCCTCTATTCCTTTTATCGAGTATGTGACCAGTGACCGAGTGGCCCACGACACATCCGGTTTGTAGAGAATGGCAGACTAGCAAGGTGGCGCTTTCGCTTTCGTTTGATTTTTTTCCAGCCGAATTTAATCGGGTAGCAGTCTGACCTCTTTTTTCCGCCCGCTGCGCTGATACGAGTCACGCCAGGCACCTTCCTATCGGGCCGTCTATCCCAACTATGAGGATCGGATCCCTCAATTTTTCCCCGCCCGTGGGCTTGCGGAGAAGGGCTTGTCCGGGTCCACGAAGACTGGGACAAGTTATTCCTCTCCCCCTCTCCGTTTTCATCTTTGAATCCCTTTTCCTCCCCTTTTCACCTACCCTTCCAGCTCTGGAAATTGTTCGACCAGCGGGCTTTACCACAAGTAAATTTCCACTAGAACAGCCAATTTCGGGCCAGTTTTCCCTGACCAGGAAATCAGCACGTTCAGCGGTTCCAGTCTCGGTCCACCTGATACCGAATTCATTCTTCTGACGGGATGGTAAAAACTGACTCCCTTGAGTACGTGGTCTTTTTCTGGAGGTGCCGGTCGAGGTCCCGGTTATTCCCCCCTTCCCTCTCGACAGCCGTCCTGCTACTTATGACTCAAAACCGCAGGACGATGTTTTCGTTTCCTCTTGTACATTCTACTTGGGATTATATATCTTGTATACTTCCCCCTGGTCTGTTGTGATCTCGAGATCCCTTTTCCAAGCCCCCCGACCCCCCACTCTGTCTTCTTCTTGTGGTCGGTCCAGAGTCTTCCTTTCGTGTCTTCTTTCCCTTTTTTTTCTTTGGGGACCCCTGGTAAACTCGCTAGCACCCCAGCAAGAAGAGCCACTCCATCACTTCTGTCCTGTTTTCCCAAGTGTTCCTGGCATCTTTTTTCTCTTAGTCTGAATCTGGGATAATCTCCTCTCCTTGGCTGTATTCGGTGAACGGACCTGGACGATGGAGGTATGTTATTTTTGCCGGGAGTCCCCTTCCCCGTGGCGTCTTGAGGCCTTTTTCTGGCTTTTGCTTGTCCTTTTTTAAGTCTTTGGAGGGACTGCTCCTTTCGGGCTTTGCAAGAAATTGGCCCTTGTTGTTCTTGCTTTTGGGCCCCGCCTGCGGCCCGCTTTCCAAAAGTGTCCCATTCGTGTCATGTTACGGAAAATGTTTGGGTCCCCTCCCGGAGAGAACTTTCGGGGAAGCGTTGTATCCGGCCCGCGATCACTTTGACTTGGAGTGATCTTCCCGGTCTCTCTCCCTAGGACTATTCCTTTTCCTGACAGATTCAGGGCTGCTCACGGATCTTTGGCGTAGTCAACCGCCCGGGGCTGGCTCTCTTTCACACCGCTTCTGTGAAAACCCCTGTCGAGACCCCAGGGATAGGGGTGCTCGTCGAGTGGTTTATTCTCGGTATCTCTTTAAAATAGGCAAAACTTTGTAAATATATCGTCCCCAAATCTGCGGTAAGGGGAAGCCCTTCCTGCTTCTCCTCCGTTAAAGGGACGATCCCCCCCTCTCCTTTTTCCCTTAACTGGCAGCATTTCCCCAGACGTTTGCAAGCGTCATTTGGTCCTCCCGCATCCTGACCCTCCCCAGGCGTCGCACTACCCAACCCCTCCTCCAGTCTCCTCTCGATGTTTTCGTTCTTTACGGTCCAGGCCCCCGGTTCAAAAGTCCATGTTCTGTTAAGTAAACGCCCCCTAGACCCTTCTTTTCTTCGGACCCCACTTTCCCTCCCAATGGTCCAGGCTTTGTCCCACAATCGGCCCTTCGTCCCGCCCTAACTTGTTTTGTGATTGGACGAGACGGAGAACCCATCACGCGGGGCCCGGTCCTTGCCTTAGAGGCTCCCGAGCCTCGTTTGGGTGCAGATCTTTTAGCAATGCCTGCAGGTTTCATCCGGCGGTTCTCTATCGGTCCACTAGTCTTCCCGGCCGTTGCCTCATCGTGAGGTTTCTTTTCCCTATCCGGCAATCTAATATATCTCTTTGTCTCTCAGCTGTTTTTTGCACATTCCACCGACCCTTCTTCACGGAATCCTCTCATCCGTCTTTGACTTGATATAGGGGAGGTTGTGCAGCCATCGTGATCTTGTAGGTCGGTCAGAGGAGATTAAGAGCTCGCGCTTCCTTTTTGGTGTTTCAGTGCCAGCTCTTTTCGATGGTCCCCCCCCATTTTTGGTCTGATTTCATCTGCCTCCACAGGCACGGCTCCCCCCCCTTTTCGGTACCTTTTTTTCTTCTCGGTGCCATCCCTCCGGTTTCCCGTTAGACTCCCTTTTTCTTTATCATTCATCGCCTTCTCCCCCGGGGGTTCAGGAGTGTTGTGCCCATCTGACACTCAGTTTTTTTTCCGACCTGGGGGAACAATTTTTGCCCCCTTCCTTCCTCCTTATTAATAATAATAAGTTGTTGGAGAGTTCTACGTTCGGGCTCCATCTGTTTCCCGGTGTCTTCGGTTTCTTCTTTTCATAACACTTTCCCTTCCCCAAACAAAGTTCTTCTCCTTCTTAGTACATTTATTTTATTCCCCGGCCATTTTTTTTTCTTTTCAGACCGCTCGGCTTTGATTAGTCCCTTTTTGTTCCGGTTCCTTATTTTTTTTTTTTCTTTTGATGCTTAGGGCGAGTGGCAAGTCCCTCATCTTTCTTCCTTTGCCTTCGAGACGGAGCACCCGTGTAGATGTCACTCCTCTGTCATGTTCAAGTTACCCCCCGGCACGGCTTGCCTTTCTTCCCCTCTTGGCTTCCTGTCGTGTTATTCTCTGTTCAATTCCTGAGCCCCGGTGGCGGTGGCTTTGAATCCTCCTTACTCCCTGGAGCTCTGAAGTTTCTTTCTCGGTTTAACCGTCCGCGAGGTTCAAGCTTTTCTGCTTGGAACAAATTCGCCTAGGATGGTTCTTCCTTCTTCTAGCTCTGCTTTTCCCTTCTCAGGGAGCCCTCGACTCTTGAGGTTTTTGCTTTTTCTCTCAGATTTCCCTCTTTGTTTTTCTGGGTAGTCGTCACGCCTTTTCCTTCTGCCGAGTTCGCTCCGGAGTTTTGCCTCTATTGGTGCTTGCCGGGACCTTTCGTAGGTTGGAGAAGGGGCAAGGTGCTCTTTCAGAGGCCTGATTTGTCCTCAATGTCCAGGGTTTGACTACGTTCTTTGTTTCGTCGTTCCAGCCCTCTGTCCCTGTAGACTTCAGGTTTTTTGACCTCTTGCTCCTTTCTTCGTGATGGGCCGGGCACCGCATTCCGGAAGCCCACGTCGATGCGGTGTCTATTCGGCTGCCCTCCAGTGAAGTTTATTCGTAGCGGGCAGTGAATTCTCCTAGAGTTTACTTCTTAGTGCACGAGGTTTTTGCGGGGCCGATCTCATTCCCCCCAGGTTCTTTCCTGCCGACTCTATGACCTTGGTCCTCTTTTCAACAATCCCTGGCTTTTGTTCCCCCCGTACCACAACTGGTTCGTCTCTTTGTCCCAAGTCGTGGTTCCGATTTTGCCTTTCCTGGCTTTTCCGATATTTCTCCTCCTTTTAGCGGCAGTTTCTACTTCTCCAAGGGGATTCTTTTATCTTTTTCCTTTGACCTATCCGCCGCCACCGCGGCACATTCCCGGGCTGGGCGATTCCCCAGCTGCCGTCCGACCTGACCAGCACACCTCTTAAGTGGTATGCTTCTTTTTAGGTCTTTTTCCGTCACGCCGAACGTGGGACCATGGCTTCCCTTCGCCCTTTTCATGAGTTTGCTGCTAACCCTTCCCCCGGACCCCTTTGAAAAATGAAGACCCTGTTTGCCCTGTGCCCCATATTGCCGGGAACGCGTCAACTCAGCACCGCCAGAGTCCCCCACGGAACCGCGCAAACCCTCCAGCCCACTCAGGGGCCCGGATGTTCACCTGTTCCCTGTCCAGGTAGAAGACCTTTTTAGCGTGCATGGTCACCTGACCATTCCCTTGAGTACTTTTTTCTTCTGGATTGAGTTTGACGTTGGAGGTAACCTGTTTGGCTTACCCTGAACCGCCTCCAGACCTAACCTTGCTACAGTCATTCCGAACACCGCTATGCGTTGCTTACTCTTTACCTGGCTTGGG
>Ga0179593_1587613_pt1 | contig 20761 bp, 17 predicted proteins | sample CZODoug2_1_08_16_FD_185931 | JGI IMG/M metagenome (GOLD analysis project Ga0179593, IMG submission 185931) | Vadose zone soil fungal communities from Angelo Coast Range Reserve, California, USA - CZODoug2_1_08_16fungal (PacBio error correction) | ecosystem: Environmental > Terrestrial > Soil >... | reverse complement strand
TTCCCCCCTCCTTGTCAAAACGAAGACTTCCAACAGTCCCCCCTCTACTTGTGTCTTGCCCCGAGTCGTCTTCTCTTTCTTTGCTGGCTGACATAAAAGCCGCCCGGAGACTATAAAGGTCTGCCCTAATGTCGAGTTTATGGGGGTTCGCCCGTCAACTCTTCCGTTTCCCGGCCCTCCCCGGCAGTGATTCATTGCTCCCCGTCGAAAGAGGAATTTTCCCTCGGACGCCCGATTCGGCCAGGCCACCTCTTTTTCGATCGATTTCCGCTTTCTTTTCACCGAGGGATTCCCCGTTTCCATGAACGCGAACCCGTCCCCCCCCCGACTCCTGGACCCCCTTTCGGTAGGGCCCCGTCCCTTTGGGAACAGTAGGCATCTCGATTTATACCTAGGCTCTTATCGACACCTCAACGCCGATTTAATATCGAGCAGACCCCCCATCTTTGCTTTCTCCCGATTTTAGGAGCGCCCTGAGGAGGAAACTTTTCTACCTTTCCCCGGCTACCTATTCAGGGGAAATGCCGCTTTCCTTGTTAGTTACCCGGTGTTCAGGGCTGTCCTTTCCCCTGGTTCCGGGAGTGCTTTCAAGCTAAAGGGATTTTTGTACGCACTGACCTTTTGGCAATTGTTGTCTTTCCCTCTCATTTTTTCTCTTTGCCTTTTCCCCTGTAGTCTTTTTAGGTGAAGGTACTCCCTCTTTCATTTTTTTTCTGTGGATTTTGGTTATGACTTTCACCCCTGTTCGCTCGGTAGGCTTTCCCTCCCGCGCCGGGGTTCCTCGGGTTTCCTTTGGACAGCGGGCGCCACCCTGGCTTCCTTGCTCTTGAGTAGTTGCAATCCTTGGGACCTCAGGTGGCCCCTCCTTTTTGGCGTCGATCCGAAGTGATTCTTTCTTTTAATGCGGGCGTTTTGTCAGCAACATTCTTTGCTTTTCTAACTGGCCGGTAGCGTTGTCAGTTCTCCGATACTTTTGGCACAGGACAAAATTTTTTCCCCCCCCAGTGATTCTTTTGCTTAAGCCCAGTCTTGTTGCCGGGAAGGTTGGAAAGACCATTTTTGCTTTTTGCTGGATCCACCCAGTTTCGTGCTGGACTTTTCTCATTTAGTCTCCAGTCCTCTTTAATTCCGGTATTGGTGATCTGTCATTCGGCTTGCGGAGAACGTCGGAGCGGTTTGAACCGCAGCTGCGCTCCTTTGGTAGGGCGTTTTTAGCGTATCAGAGTCCAAAGAAGACTAATATAGCAGTCCGTTGTGTGCATAGGCTTACAAATCCCCTGTTAGAGGATGCCGAAGTGATTTCCCCCCTTCTCCATAAAGTTCCTGACGTTTTTACTTTTAAGTCTCGCCTCGTGAGTAGAAGTTTTACCGTAATTCCAGGAAGGAGTTGCTATCTGTTTGAGGCCCCAGTCACTTTACCCAGGAATCTGTTGAAATGTCTCTCTTTTCTTCAGTACGCGAAGCCCTTTTCTATTATTGCCCCCTAAACTTTGAAGTTTTCTAGTCTTCTACTACCAAGAGTTGAGTGGTCCCCATGAGAAGGACACCCACCCCCCCCACCCCCCCCCCCCCCCCCCAATGGAATGACAAAACACCGGCCTCTCGGGGACCCTTTCCTCTTGAAACCCTCCCCTTCGGTGATTTCTTCTTACTGTCGCTAATGGTTGTAGGAATGGTAGATGTCTTTTTATATTGACGTAGGGTTGCCCCACCTCCCCCTGGGCTGCATGGGCCTCCCCGGTCCGCCCTCAATTCCCTTTTCCCGCGCTCTCCCCAACCCCCCCTTCATATCGTTTCACTGCTCTCAGCCTCTTTTTCTTTGGCCGTCCCGAAGACAGGTTCGACTCTCGCAGTCCCTTGACGCGGCCACCGCCGCCGCCAGTTCCTTCCTTTCCCCCGCCCCGCGATCTTCCCCACCTTTCCCTCGGTAAGCCAGCGTCCTGAAGCGTCCGAACTCTGGTCCTCCTTTTCGAATCCCGTCCTTCCCACACACTGCTTTTGACACGACCTCCGTTCCCGTCCATTCCTTTTTCTTTCTCCGTTGTTTTTTGCTATGCTCTTTACCTTGCCGATCCACGACGGGGGTTGTCTTTCTATCTCTTCCGTTCGGGATGTCGGCTTTTTTTGCGGTATTGGAACCCGTGTTCTACGTCCTTTACTTTTTTCGCCGATCTTGTAGTCGGTGGCGTCCGGACTGGCACGATTTTTTTTTGGAGATTTACTCCCCTCACTTTTAGGTAGGAAGCCATACCACCCGATTGGCGAGTTAGCTCACGGATCTTCACGCCGCCCCTCTTACGTTGATTGCGCCGGTGGGGCGTTGACTGGCGTGCTTAATGGGCTTGGTCGTTTTTCAGGCTGTTTGGGTTGCCATTCGATTTCCTCGCCCCCAAACCATCTTTCACCCTACGGCCGCCTTTTTCACATACGCCCCATCACCTCCCCGGCTGCTGGTATGAAAGGAGACGCCGGGCACCGCTTCTTTCTTCGCCCGGAGGGAGTAATCTCTCTAAACTCCCGTTTTTTGCGAGGCTCTTTGACAGTAGGAGTAATGTAGGAACTTCTGATCCCTTGTCCCCCACTTCTTTGGTGCTTCTTTTATCCGTGGCGCACCACGCTTTCCCCCTCCCCGCCCATGAGCCGGTTGGTGCCCTTCGTCTTCCTTCGACGCCCCCCCGAGTGCTTCCTTCCCTCAAAAGCAAAGACAGGATGTTTCCATCGTTCCTAGGTCATCCCTTCGGACGGCTTCACTTAGGCCACAGGGTGGTTTTTCTATAGGGCTTCCCATTCCCCTTACCCGGCTTATCTTTTCTTCAAATGACCTACCTTTTTCCCTAATAAGACCGGTCCACTCATCCAGAATTAATCACCGACACCCTTTGTTTTCTTTCCCCTCTTTTCTCCGGGGACTGAGTCCCCCCTCCCTCCCTCAGGGTGGAGGAAAGGATTTCCTCCCCCACTCCCCCGTACCCCCGGTGTCTTGCCCCAACTTCATTCCAAAGGTGACTTCGATCCTCGTCATAGATATCATTCCTGGCTTGCCGATTTTCTATCCAATGATATCCCACGAACACCGCGACTCCATGTCGCCGAACCCGCTTTACTCCCGTCGCCGCTCCTTTTCCGCGGAGACCGACAACTCGTCACTTTTTCCGACTCCACTGGACGGTTGGTTCCCGCCCTCTGTTCAACGACTCCGAGCGTCAAACCCCCTCCACGCCTCTTTCCACAGTCCAAGCTGGACGTTCACGCCCTTTTTCTTTTCGACATGGCCTCCTTTTCCCCCCGACAATCCCCCCCCTCCGCAAGTCCTTTCCAACCTTCCCCATCGACCCGGACCCCCCCTAGTCAAATCGAGTCCCGACACAATTGCGCAAACGCTTTTCGTCCCTCCAATCCATTTTCCTAGTAGGGGAATGTCCTTCCCCCTTCCCGAACCTTTTCCCCCCCCCTCTACAACAATCTGCTGCGGCCATTCTCCCACTTTTCAGAGCGGTGACAATCATCCACTTGCAAATCAGAGTACTCCCCGTTCCTCGCGCCGCCCTCGAGAATCGTCCCGCTCTTCTTTTCACCTATTGCGTTGATTTTTCCCCCTCTTTTCGTGCGTAGGAAGGAGTTCTCCTCCTCTAATTCCTGGTTGTCTGTCGGCTCACATAGGAAGTCTCTTCTTTTTTTAGACGTCAGGTCGATACTTCTGGTATTCGCCTTCTTGCTTTCAGCCCCCGCTCCGCGTCCCTTCTTGATTTTTCGTTCGATTTCGACATTTGCTTCGTTTTTATCTCCCTACCTGAAGCAATGGGCCCTTTTTTCCTTTGGCACCGTCATAGACAGGCTTTCTTCCTGCTCTCTCGGCCATGGCTTTCACTTTCTGATTGAGTCACTTTCTTGTCTGTTTTGTCGAGCCATAAGAATCGTTTTTCTTTTCTCGTCGAAGGCCGTCCCCCCTCTTTCCCTTTTTTGAATTCTTCGTCTCTTTTTGTTTTCTCCTATCGACCTCCTCCGTGTTTTTGTTGAAGGGAACCCAAGAATGATAAAAATCTCCGAATCCCAGAATATTTTTTTTTTAAGGGCGTCTATCTGCCTTCTTCCTCCCCTTTCCCTCCAGCACGGTTGTCTACTCCTTCTCATTTGTATCAAGCTGGACGAGTGTATCTTGACCTTCGACGTTCACCTTTTCCTCCTTCGTCCCACCCGAGCAGGGCTTTCCCCATTTTATTTCAACATTTTTGTACTCTTTTGACCTCAAGGGACATTCTCTCAGCTCAAAATTCGCCTTTCGAGATGTACAGAGAGGATCCCGAATCTATTAAAGATGAGTACTGTTAGACAATGGCCCCCTATCATATCACTAGCCCCCTTCCCACCTCTGTGTCTCTTCCTCTTCCCTCAACTTCTTCCTTCTCTTCCAAGTACGACTTCCAATATTAATATAAAGAAATAGGTCAATCTCTCTTCCTAATCTTTATGCGCTAGACGGTTTAAGCTCCTCTTATGTGACAGTTCCCTTTTTCACAATTTCCTGACCTTTCCACTCTCTTTGCAGCACTTGATCTTTTAGTTAAGGTGTAAGGTCTTCGGTCCCATGTTTTTACATTTGTTATATAATCCCATACCTCTTTGCTGTTTCACTCTTTTGCGCAATGTTTCCCAGATTTGATGGCATTGTAGTTTTTTATTTCAGGCTCCCGGATTTTGATGTGTCATTTTTTTTAAGACTCTACTTGTTCCTCTTCTTCGTCTGTCGTTCCAGAATTTTTCCTCTGGTGGAAATCTTGTCTGTTAGTAGGTTTCTTTTTTAGTTTACCTTTTCCCCCTCAGGTTGCGTAGATACTCATTCTTTGTTTCGTGAGGGTTGATGGCTGCCTTTTCAGACCTTATAGTAATTTAATCAAGTGGAAGGTAGCGGTGTTTCTTTCTTAGTTCAGGTTTGTCAAGGACACCCTTTTTTCCCCTGATGATTTACAGCAATTACATCTTTTCTAGTACATTCATTGATCTCAAAAAGGGGGAACTGGATTGTCGCTTTCCCAAGGTAGTTGATTTCTGTGGTCCATTTCTAAGTTCTTTTCCCCTTTCACCAAACAGGTAGTTCTGGTCTATGAATGACTTTTGATGAGTGAAAGTCTTCTTCGTTTTAAACTCTCGCTTACTCTTGGCTTTATCTGAGAAGGAGAACTTTTTACTTACATCTCAAGTCTTCATCTCGACACTGGACCTTCTTACCAGCGCTCCGCCGTCTAATAGATGGAGTATACCCCCGTTTCGTCTTTAGGATTCCCATCCCCTGATCTCACTTTTAGTGAAGGATGAACAACACCTTCAAAGTCCATTCTGACTTTTTTTCTCCTTCTTCACGACAGAAACAAGAATTTTCTTCTTATAATTAAGGTTCTCTACATTCCCTCCTCTTCCCTTGAGTCCTCTTACATCGGTCTGCTTTATTACTCCAAGAGTTGAAGGGTATCCCTTCCTGCTCCTTCGGGGTCTCACAACAGCCTCTTTTCTTGTCCCAGGTCCGGTCTCTTCCTCTCCCTTTTTTGTCTAATGGTTAGCTGGTTTCCTCCGTTTAGAGGTAACTTTTTCGCCGAAGAAAAAGAAGACTCGGTTCTGACCTCCCCTTAGTCTCTTAACCTTCAGGATGGGAGAGTCCCCGTTCAGCTGCAACATAGTGGTCGTGGCTCCTCCTACATGTTCTACGATCCACCCCGCTCCCTCAACGTCTGTTCTTCCTCCTTCCACCGCAGCAGAACTCTCAACATATAGTTTCTACTTCCGATAGGTACTCCATCTCCCTGGAGTTCCCTCCCGGTTTCAGGCCGGACCTTCCCTCATCATCCCCAACCCTTCTTTGCTTCTAACCTTTCCGCTTATCTACTTACTCGTTTTTTTTATCTTTAGATGGAAGGGTCACTCTTTCGGGCGACTCCTGGGGGGGGAGGGCGGCGGTTTGTATGAGGATCGGTCATCCTTTTACGCTTTGTTTCCCCCTTTTTTTTTTTTGTATACTGTACCGTTCTACCTCTCGGTAGGTGTTAGCCGTGTCTTCCCTTCGGTGGACGGCGGAGTGCGGACCATATGGCTTTCATTTTTTGTTATAGCGAATTCTTCATTTCCGGAGCCTACACCGAGAGGCTTCTGTCTCGACTCATATGCCTTTTCTCATCGCTCGGTTCTTCCCTTTCTTCACTAGTTGGTTAAGGGGAGTCCCAGTCTCCTTTGGTTGTTGCAACTCGACGATTCCCTCCAAAATCTGTTACCATTCGTACCCCCCTTATTCCTCCCGTACTCTCCCTTCCTCCATGGTCTCCCGTCTTCTGTTAATAGAAAGCTCTACCGGTTGTAATATTTGTTTTTCAACTTGACTTGAGTAATACACTTACCCCCGTTTCCCTTGTGGAGCAGGAACCCTTTTGGCTTCTTACTGTCGAATGATGGCACTTTTGCCCCTCTTGGTGTCGGTTGTTTTCCTTTCCTCGTTCTCGACTGAAGGAAAGGTTGGTGTTTCTTCTCCCCTGAGGCAACGTCTACTTCCCTTTCTTCCCAACCGCAACGTCGGCTCCGAGTCCGACCTTGGATCTCTCCCTGCGCATTGTTAGCTGCCCCACCTAATGGTACGAGATGAGCTTTTTTCGCGTCCCCGGCTGATCTTTACACCAAGCCCTAGAACGCCCCCCCCCCTCGCTCAGCTTGCGTCTCCTTCCTCAGCTACGCCCTGCCTTTTCCATCAACCGAAACAATCCTGTTCGGCCTTGCGGGCCCTCCCTCCAGCCCCGCCGGTTGAGGAACCTGATCCGCCTCCACCTTCCCCCGGCGTCCAACCCCTGCCCATGCCCCAGGCCTCCCCTAACTAGGATTACTGATCACTTCGGCACAGATTGGTTGCCTTTTCCACCAGGCGTCTTTAACGAAAACCCCTGACATTTTTGAAGTTGATGATTTCCGACACCTTACCCTTGTATCCACCTTTCCTAGACCCTACGCGGAGCCGCCCCCCGCCTTCGAGTCCCTTCGTTTTTCCCCCTCCCATCTCGGTCTTTGGCCCCTCCTCCTTCTCCGCCTTTCCCCCCCCCCCCTCCCCTCTGTACACCCAAAGATCCCCCTGAAACGCCGACGACAGAGCGAACATCTGCCGACCTGTTACCCACCTTCCAATCAATCCCCCTTCCTGGCATTTCAACTGTCCCCTTCCCCCCCCGCGAAAATAGAGGACTAGTCTTACTTTCAAACCCCCCTTGCTATCGTCCCTACATTAGCCAGTGGGTCTCCCCCACCCCCCTTTGCGCGCTCTTCTTTCCCTTTACTAAACAAGGCCTGAATGAGGCCATTTTTCCTCCCTCGTGTCATTTTTCCCGTTAATGTACTCGAACTAAGGTTTTATAATTTTCACCTCCCCTTCTCCTCCGCCTTATGACCTTCTCTCTTCACCCCTCTTTTCGTTGATTCATTTCCCTGCTCTTATTCCGTTTTCTGGAGAACGCTTGTAATTCATGGTTTTCTCTTCTTTAGGAGTCACCGTGCCGTCATTTTTTGCGCCTCTCTCTGGCAGGTTGACCCTTTTTGCGATCGAGGCGGGCCCCGCCTCTGATCCCCCGAGGTTCTTGAGGGAAGAATAGGTTGCCTCTCTCCCTTTATTTCCTTCGTTTCATTCAGTACTTCTGCCCTGCTATTTTTTTCCCTTCAACTGTCACGTATGCCTGACGGACAGTTTTCCTTTTCCCAGCTCTTTTCTCCCATTTGCGTCCGCAGACCCTTTGGCACTTTTAATTTTCGATGGCGTATTTGTAGACCTGCCGTATTCCGCTCCCGTCCCTGGACACCCCTCCCCGATCTTTTCGTTTCTGCTTCTGGGGTTATAATCTATCTTTCAACCGATCCGTTGTAGAGATATTTCTGCACCACAAGCCGTTTCCCTTAGACTTCACACCGACCTTTTTTCTTCCTTTTCTTTTGGATGGGCTTTTTAAGTCGCCTCCTTAATGAGTCTTTCTTTGGATGAAAACCCCGCCTTGATTTCCGCATTAGACAGGTCTATCCTCCCCCATGTCCGCTAGCGGGAATAAACCTTCCTAGTCTAAGTTCAAGGTGCAGATCAGGGATTAATTTCACCAAGATGATGAAGGTCCCACTCTGATTATCAACTTAGCTTTTTCAGGAAAATAGAGAGGCCGCTTGAAACTATTTCAGCCGCCTCTCCTATTCCCTGTTAATCTATCCATACCGAAGCATCAGGAATTGGGTCTAAGGTTTTCCCTCCCTGGCTTCTTCGATTCCTAGGCGTACGCCACTCCCCAACTAATCGGTTCTCCGATCTCCCTGCATTATTCGAGGGATTCTTCCTTCATTCAAGGATTCAGTTCTATTTGGACTCTTTCCCGCCTTTCCCGATTATCTTCCGGGCGCCTGCATTGTTAGTTTAAACTTTTTTCCTGATTTTCTCTCGGCCATTTTGGGATTATATTAAACTACTATCCTCCCTGATTTCTTTACGGATGATTTTTCATTGTTGTCGGCCGCCTAGTCTTTTCTTTCCTTGGGTTCGTTTTGAATTTATTGCCATTCTTCCTTTTATTTTTAAGGGGTATATCTTTGACGATGTAGTAATAAGTTCTGGTTTTTCCATCTAGGTCGGGTTAATTCGCCTTAGGTGTTGTAAATGGATTCTGTGATCTTCTTATTCGTTTCCCTCTTTATGAGGTTGCCCCCATCCCCCTGTGGAGTAGTCTTCATTCTTCGTTTAGACCCCTCGGGTAGATCTTCCTCCTGTCATCCCGACCCCTTTTAATTCGATATCACCCGTTTTTCCGTATAGGTGTTTTCCGCTCAGTTTGGTAAATTCCCCCCCACCTCTGACCTTGGATACAGCAGTTCCCCTTTTCTCGTTCGTCCGGTGGCATGCTTTTGTCCCATTGCCCCTGGCTTTTCTTTTTTCACCTTTATTAAAAAAGGGCGTGATGGCTTGTTTTTTTTATTTTTCTAACTGCGGTACCCTTCGGGTTTTTCTTTTTCTTCATGAATGCGTTTATTCGTAGCCCGTCGGAGTCGTCCCGACTCCCTCTCCGGGTGTCTTTTTTAGAAGGGACAGCCCTGTGGGCCACAGTTCCGGTTTCCCCCTCTTCGACCCCTTCCCTCAGCGTATGCCTACCGGACCCCCCTCTTCCTGAACTTTTCGTCGGTTGAGGATCTAGAGGCGGCGCTTACTTTTTTTCTGTAGCCAGGAGAGTCCCCCGGCTTCCTCATTCCTTTCCCCCTCGTGGGTCGGATAGTCTCTCGGACCACAGGAATGAGGCAGGTTTCTTTTCTGACAGGACGACGAATGTAAATTTTTCAACTTCCCTACCGACACTCCGTGGTCGTTTATTCTCCCTCCTTGCCGGCTCCCCTTCCAACCCCTCTCTCGGGCTTCCTCTTAACCCTCCCCAGCTCGTTCCATTTTCCCCTTCTTCAATTTGAGGGACGCGTGTATCTTTTGACCTTTCTCGGTTGATTTTGTGTAGCTAGCCTCTGCCCCCCCCCCCGCAGGAGACCGACGTTTTCGACGTTCAGCCACTCTGGAAGATAGCCTCTACTTTATACCGGAAGGTCTTCTCGATGTACTCCCCCATGTCTTGGTTTTTGAGCCCGGTACCGAACTTCTATAACCTCACGCTTCGATCAACTTTTTTCCCCGCAGACGAGATACAAATCCCCCCTCGCCCTTCTCCACCGACCCCTAATCTTTCTTCCCGCGTTTTGCTAGGTAGCCCCTAAGCCCGTGCACCCTTCCTCCGCAATTTCCCTTCCCGTGCCCCTCCGCCTCCTCCGCCGTTTTCCTCCCCTTGCCCAAATTCCCTTACTACGTTGTTTTGTTTTTAGATCTTCCTGTGAAGGGTTCTAATCTTTTGTGGGCTTTTAGTCTTTCCCTGCTTTCTCACGGCTCCCGTGCCTTTCACCTGTCTTCTGCGTCCTATCGGACCGTGTCCAAGATCCGGTTGTTCGCTCTGGCGTTTTTCCGCGCTTCTGCAGCTTGTGTCCCTTTTCCTTTCTCCGCCCCTAATTTTTTTCCGTTAGTTTTCCCCCAAGCCCCCAGCTGTGGCGGTGTCCAACCGGCCGCCCCCCCGTGTCCTTTGATCTGTCCCTCGCGTTGTGTGCAAGGGAGGTTTTTTGTGCGGGTCGGGCCCCGTCGTTTTTCCAGGGGGGGTTTGAACCTACGCTTGCACAAGACCCATCCCAACATTCTCCCTCGCACCCCGACCCTTTCTCCGTCCTTTGTCCCACTCAACTCGCTGCTGGTTTTTCCCGATCCTCTATCGCCGGTGGTTAAGCCTTTTTCTTGAACCGAAACGCGTTTTTCTTCCCCCCTCCCTCCTTACAAAACGTCATGCGTCTTCTGACCCCTTTCCCGTCTGCGCGCCCCTATCTTCCCTTCCTTGAATGATTCTTGGCTTTCGTGATTCCGGGGATTTCTGCGTTCGAAACAGCATGACCTTTTTTTTCTTACTTTCTTTCCTGTAGAGCTCTTAGCGCCCTTCCTGATACCTTCCACTCATAGCTTTCTGCCCATAGAGCATCGATCTGTCGAATTGGTGCAGAGGAACACAGGCGGGCTTGATCTCTTTCGAACTTCGATGATAATGAAGCCACCCCCCAGGAGTCCCGATGACTTCACTCCTAGACGGGCTCCTCCGATTCCCCCTCCACCCGTGTGTGGTTTCCCCTCGGCAGGGTGACACCTTCCTCCCAAAACCCCAGCCCTGCCACTGCCCCCCCCTTCCACGGGGGCACCTTCCGCTAACGCGGGGCTGGAGATCCTTCCTGGCCAAACGATTTTTCTTCCAAACCTGAGCGTTCATTTTTTTCTGTGAGCATACGAACTAGTTTCCTTTTTTTTCCTCGGCGCCCAGTTTTAGTCCCTCAAATCCTTTTGTATCTCCCCATTTCGGGGTGCCACCCTCTTCCCCTGATGGTAAACGATAAGCCACTTGACAATACCCAGCCCCTCTTTTTCACCCTCCTCTACGCGTGGCAACCCCCCTCCCGCTGGTCCGATCTTCCCCACACCACTCCCCTCGACCACTCTAAGACTTCCACCGCGAAAAATAGAGGCTAGTTTCGCCCCCTTGTCACACTACAGCCCCTCCATTTTTTCTCCCCTTCTTTGAAATGAATCTTTACACCTTTATCCCCCCCCCCTGAACCACTTAAACTAACCCCCCCCCTCCTCTGCGTCCATTTCAGAAGACTCTTTGACTATCCCTTTGACTCGGGCAAAACATCAGAGTTTTCCTTCATCCCTGTCTCTTCTCCCCTCTCTCTTCCCTTTGCCCCGCTATCTTCTACGATCTTTTTTCCCCCCGTGTCGGCTGCGCTTTTTCTAAACGCGAAGTAATACGTTTTGGTCTTCTCTTGGCGGCCCCCTAGTGCCGTTTTGGCTCTCTCGGCCCTTTCGGGGCACGGCCGCCCCTCTTCTCAGCGTAACTTAATTCTTTTTTCTCTGCATGGCACCGAATCGGTTGATTTTCCTCCAAGTTCTTCAGCTTTTAAGCTTCGGTGCTTTTCAGGTTCCCCCTTCCCCGTAGACTTGCTGTGCCTTCTTGCCTTCCTTTACCTCGCTGCCCGTCGATCCTTAGAATAAATGTCCCCTCCTGCTGGCTGTGAGGTTTTTCCCCGACCCTTTCCTGAGCTCTATCCGCGAACCTCCCATCATCGTTCCCTGGTGAAGTCCTGATTTGCTTTTGTTCTCCTCTCTCTCTCCCTCCATTTTTTTTTTTTTTGAGAGAAGATGACACCCCTTGATGCTTCAAAATCGAGGAACCTCACCCCCCCTCTGCGCCTCGATGGGTCTTCCCTTTCCTCGGCTCTTCCCATGTCTGCTCTTCCTGGCACGGCTTCAGCCTCGGCTTTTTCTCCATGTCGCGCTGGAGAGTTTTTTCACCCCCCCCCCCCAAGTCACTTTCCTAGTCCGTTTTTCCCCTTGACCCCTTCGTCTTCCCCTTTTCCCAAGCTGTTAAACTCTGCCCCGAATGTTTCCTTAGAACAGCCTCACCTCTTCTACTGCTCACTCGCGGTTTCTCTTTCTTCAACCAGGCTCTCCGACGCGCGTGGATCACTGGATTGCTACATCGAATCAAGACTTCCACGTATCCCGCTACGCCCCCCTTATCCTTTCTCTTTAGCCCCAGAAAGGCTCTCCCGACTCCCTCAATCCCCCCCCATTCCCTCCGATCTGGCGGGAATGTTCCTTTCTCTTTCCTAGCTTAAGGGAAGACTATTTGCTTCTCCCTTTTCACAATTTTTTCCCCTCTCCTCTTCTTCGGATGATTTGAAAATGTTCTCTCCACCTTGTTTAGTCCAAGGTGTTTCAGTGGTTCTTTAGTTTAGGCCCCAAGGGATGTTTGGGATATATTCCCTCCTTTTCATTTTTTGCGGGTCAAACTGATTTTAGCAGTTTTTCTCTTCCTTCTTTGCGCTTTTTTTCGGGTGGAAGGGTGGCGGTAGGCCCCCTGATGTCGGGTTGAATTGGCCTCTTTCGCTCATTTCGTTTCATTTTTCCCTCGACTGTGGGTTCCTCGGATCTGGTGTCCCCCTTTCCTTTTCCGGTTAGTGCTATTTTTTTGTTTTCGTTGACATCTTGGGATATGTCCCCTGTGTTTTGGCACCTCTTCGTCGATACGATTGATTTTCTTTTTAAGTCGGAGGTCCTCTGATTTCGAATGTTGCCTCCCCGGTAGACTAAGGTTTAGTTTCCCTTCATGTTTCGGTTTTCATCTTTGTGACCAAGTCTTGTGGACGCCGCTTTTTTCCCCATCCCCAGTGAGGTTTTTTCCTTTGGCGGTGGAAGGTTGGAAAGCGGTGTTTCCGGCTTTCTTTGCTCGGTAAATGGAGTTTCTTTCCGGGCGCAGTTCAGAGACCTCCTGTTTCCTTTTGCACACAGTTTGGTGTCTGTTTCTTCATTCGGTATGAGTACCCCTTAGTTCAACCAGGGCTTTTCCTCTCCGGTTGGTTTTTTCCCGTGCTCAGGTGCTCCTCCTTTTTTCCTCCGCCTTCATCTCATTTTTTTCGGGAACAAGGAGCCGTCGCGTTTACGGTCCTTTTTCTGGCGTTCACCTCCCGTTGCGGTTGAGGTTCCTCGCGTTCGCGTCTCTCTACGGGTGGGCATCCCACCTGCCTCCCTTCAGGCAGCTTTTGGGGCGCGAGGGCCTCTCCCCTTGAATCTGTCACGGCAGGATAATCTGTTCACAGCTCCCCCTCGGAATGTTTCAGGTCCTCCGGTGCCGTTTTTTTTCTGCCCATTCTTAATGCTGTTTTTCTCCCTCCCTGAAAGGCAATCCCCAAAATTGAGATCTCGGTGGCCTGTCTCTTCAACCTTTTTTGTATTTGATGCCAAAGGGTCTTATCTTGTAGAGTTCCTTTTTTGGTCGTGTAGGTGTTCTATGGTTTTTTTTTAGAATCTAGTTGCCACCAGGAGCAGGGCCTACAATCCACTCCCCGAGCCGCCGGTCAGCCTCCTTCTAGGCGCGGATAAAAGTTTCCCTCTTGGCCCCCTTTTTTGAGTAACTCCCCACTCTTGGTGCGCGTACCGACTCCAATTCCCTATACCAGCAAAGAGGCAAGACCCAGCGATGCCTTTTCCCTTCCTCCTGGAAACCGCCGCCTCCCCTCTTGTCGAACCTCCCCTTCTTGTATACCGGTCCCGATAGGTGAAGTTTTCCCACTACAGCCGTAGACCTCCAGTCCTGCACTGTTACTAATCATTCCAAACACCCGGAGTCTCACTGGACTCCGTCCCCGTAATACTCTCTCTTTTCTACTCCAGTTGTTTTTCTCCTCTCTTTGGACGGGGGAGTCGTGTCTTTGGGGTGGGGAGTTTTTTGCTGTAGAAGGTTCAGGGCTCTACTCTTTTAAAAGATTGCTCTAATATCGTGGGAAGGTCCCACAGATAAGGGTCGTCTTTCTCTGAGGGACGTTGGAACGGCTTCTTCTGTCAATTTCTCCGTGTATTTTCCCTGTGATGGTGATCCCCTTTTCGGTAAGGCCTCTTCAAAGTTATTGGAGGATTTTCAACCCATTCTCCCATCTTTATAAGTTCCGCGATGGCCCCTATTTCTTCCCTGTATTGCTTCTTTTAGGCTGTCTCCCTTAGTGTTCCTCGCGTCCTATCCCCCCACCCCACACATCTCAATTAAGTTTACCCCAGGATACGCGGCTCCTTCGACCTGGCTTTGGACACATGCTCTTTCCCTATTTAGCCCCGAGCGCGGGTTTTTTTCTTAAGATTGTCGGGCTTCTGATCCTCCAACGCGTTTAGTATTCCCTCACATTACCAACATTTACCCCCCGCTGTAGCATGTTTTTTTTGGCTGTTTATTTTTTTGTTGAAAACCCCCCCCAACCCCAACACAACCACAACCCCAAAAAACCCCCCCAACCCAAAAAAACATTTTCCGGTTCCACCGCTATACTTTCACCGATCTGGGCCGGGGATTATCTACCGGCCCCCGGCTTCCCCAGACACCTGCTTTCTAGCGGGTTTTTTTCCTAATTATTTAACACCTGTCAGACCTCCTTGTGGAGAGACGCTTCTGATTCCCCCGAAAGACAGTTTGATAAGTTTTTTTCCCCTTTTCCGGATCCGCCTGGCGCAGGGATGGCCCCCCGTCTTGCTCGAATAGCGGCTGGCCGCCCTTCCCCTTGACCGCAGAAGACCCCCTAGCGCCTGCGTTCAACGATCCTTTCTCCTTTTACCTTTCACCTCCCGCACCCGTTTCCCAAGTTTAACTCTGGAGGGCTCGAAAATCTACCGCCCAGCACGTGTATTCCTCATCCCAGCAAGGACAACTGTTTTTCACTGCCTTACCCCTTCCGAAGAGAACCTCGGCTATTTCTTTCTCTCTACTTTTTTCCCTCCTTTGGGGGGAATGGTCCAACCTGCCCCCTTTCTCCACGACCACCCCCTGCCCTGGCACGTGGAGCACCCCTTTCCCTCCCTTTTCTTCCGTTTTTATTTTTTTTTTTTTTTTTCGCCCTGACAGTACCGCGGCGCCCTCAACAGACTTTCTCCTCCACATGTCTGGGCTTCCCCCAGGATGCAAAGTAATTCTCTCCTACCTTCCCCAAACACTACCGCACCCACCCCTTTGATTAAACAACCCCTTCGCTTTCCCAGCATCCGTAGCTCCCTCTTTGACTTTCCCCCACCTGCACCACCCTTGCAAAGGGCCCAGTCCTGCCCGACCTACCCAGGCATCTCAACTTCCGAGGATGTGACCCAATGTCGCAAAATCCTTTTAGTCAGCCATCCCAGTCTTTCCTCCTCACCGGTACCCATTTTTTTTGCTAACTTCCTGAACCCCCCCCGTTAATAAAAAAGGCATGCTGCGGCCTGAAGATTGGAGCGGGTAACGCTTTTCACGTCGACTTCACCTTCCTCTTCTTAAGCTTCGATCGAACTCGAACGGACTTTTTCTACATGCGATCTTCTACCGATTGAGTTTTTCTTGTCTATGTCGGAGGCGTTCGCCTTTATAAACTCGCCTTTCTCCTGGTTCTCGTGTCTACTTCTTTTTCCCGTAAGATTCGTTGCTTCCTTCCAGTTTCCCGGGGCAGCGGTACTAGATTTTGGTCCTGATCATAGATAACGCGGTTAGCGCTTCCGAATCTTTCTCTTTCTAACACGTTGCAGTTCTTTTCCTTTAGAAATAAGCCCTGTTCCCCTGGGTTGAACAAGTAACGTCTACTTCCTTTCTGTTCTGTATATCACTCGCCTTTCTAGTTATCCCTTGGTCGCGTATCACAATCAGTGCCCCTTGTTCTTTACTCCCAGCAGTCCCCCTTTTCTTAGACTTAGGACATGCCTGCCCACCCCCAAATCGCGTCGGGCCCTTTCCTCTTTTTTCGCATTGTTTTTTTTTGGTGTTTTTCTCTTTACCTACGCCGTGTTGGTTGTGATCTATTTCCCCCCCACCCAAGCCTCTGCTCACCCCCCAGACGCACAGCACAGATGTCCCCCTCGGGTTGCCCTTTTTCACCCTCCTGCCTTCTTCTGGCTCGACCACAGCCCGACGGCTTTTGTCGGAGCCATTCCTCCCTTCTCGCGACGCTGTTGCTTTGCGGACCGACCACTTACTGCCGGTGCCCCGCCCCCCTCTCCTTTCCTTCATTCGGCTGACACCAGCTCTTAAGGACACTTGTCTTTTCAAGCGATTCCCCTATCGGCCAGGCATTCTCACCCTAGTGGGAGCCGCATTGATCCGCTGTCCTCGCGGCAGTCATTTTTTTCCTACATGTTATCGAATCCAAGACCTCTCGGCCCCTCGGTACTGAACGCTACGACCATTATTTCTCTGTCCTGACGGCTCCCGTCCCCTCCTCACTATTTCCCATTTTTTTTCCTAAGATTTTCCCGGCGTCTCCCTTATGGTGATCGATTCTCCCTTGAAGTTGACTTTTGTGCGCGGAACTTTCCACCCTTTTCCCAGCTCCATCTTCCTTAAATCACGCAGCAGCTGTTTACCCTTTCGGCCCTTTTCTCGCCGGCCAAGTTGAACTGGTGGGATCTCCCCCACCTTTTCTTCCCTTTCTTGGTTAAGACAAGCTTTTGCGACCTTTTTGTCGGACGCTAGCCCGATTGGCGTTTTCCTGTTTCTTGGGTGAAGGACTTCTCTAGTTCTTTTTTTTGGGTTGACTTTTCGGCTGCGTCTTTGCGGGCGGTTTCCAGATGGTTTTTCCTTCCCTTTTAGGTGGTTTTTTCTTCCTTGGGCGTTAGGTCTTTGAAGTGCGTCTTCATCCTTTTGAGATGGCGGTGGCCACAAATTCTTCGTTCCGTCGGATTTGTCAGGGCTATTTTTAATCTTTCCTTGCTTGATGCTTAAAGGTTTTCTCCGTTTCCTTCCCCTTGGCAATTTCGCGGGTTCGTTGGCCGCCTCCCCAGTTTTTTTCACCGGGCCACAACTTCCGTTTTCCCCCCTCCCCCCCCCAAGGGCCTAGTTTTTCGGTTCTTGGCAGGGCAGGTTTTCAGCTGTTTCCTGCTGTTTCCCTTGTTTCGGACGCCTCCCCCCTTTGTGCTGGAGTGGGCGAGAGATCCCTCTTCTGGGACCACAACCGTCGTTTTTTCTGTCTCATGCTGTTCTGGAGCTCTTGGTATTCCCCCGGTGGGTAACCCCTGCAGCTTTTTTCTTGGGTGGTTTTTTTGTGTCCTATAAGCAGGGTACTGGCCTTCCGCAAGCTCATCTCGCCCCCTCTTGGAAGAGTTGAGAACCTCTTTGAGGATGAAAGATTTGAATAGATCCCTGCTTTAACATAGGCGTGCGTTGAGATTTCAATTTTCGTCGCGCAACTTTAGTAGGGGTAGATGAAGGCGAATTACAAAATGACGGTTTCGCAAGTTTTGTTCGACGGCGGACTGTCCCAAGATGGTTTCCCCTTTTCATTCTTCCTCCTTTTTAGGCCAGTCCACCGCTCCGGCCCGTTCTTCTCCCAATGTCCCAGGTGCAGGAGGATGAGGTCTTACTACCGCTGACTTATACGTATTACCATGATTCACACCGTCTGATATCTTGGAGGTGGGTAACACCTAGATAAGTGGGCCCCCCAGGTCCAGTCGCTGGCGCGTTCTACTTTGTCTTTCCTGGGCCTGTTGATTTTTTCGTGTCTTTTCCCCCCAGAAGTGCCTGGTTGTCCGCCTTCAGACGTGCCGACGCCCGGACTCCACCCCCCTTCTGAGCGAGAACCTTTTTTTCTAGTAGAGGACGTCCCTAGCCCCTCCCCCGAATCTTTCTTCCGTCCCTTCCCAGACCTGTTCGCGAACATACCCCTTTCCCGGACACCAGTAGATGCAGTTTTTCGCCAAAGGCTCCCAGTTAGGATTGGTAACCCCCGATCTGGTCTATTCCTTCCTTTATGTATCCCAGATCCCCCGTGACCCAATTCCTAGACCCCGCCGGAAGGTCTCCGGCCTTTTCCCAACCCGGAGTGCGGTACCGTTTTTCTCTCACCTCTATATATTTTACTCCTCCTTTTGGGTGAGAGAGATGGTTTCCCCTTTGTTACTGGGACCTCGGGGGTGGGTCGCTTCTTGAGAGTTCCTCCCCTTTTTTTTTTTCCTGACTGGTCTTCTGACGGTCGGTTTGCATTTTTTGTGAGAATATCGGTCGGGAAAGTTACAACTCCCTGTGTTCGGTCTTCTAATGGTTGGTCGTCTTCCTGTTGGCCGGCGGCGCTGTCCCGCATCCCCCTTTGGGGGCAGCAGTTTCGGGTGCGCGAAATTTTTGATTTCCGCTCATCCCCACGACCAGTGTGTGGAGGATGGTCCCAACTAACGGACCCGACCTTCTGTGCCTCGCCGAGATTTTGTCTGAACTTTTTGCCGGATTTTTCTCCAGGGGGAGTTCCCCGGGACGGCGTTTTGGTTTTCAAGTCTCCATGAACATTCCGACAACAAGGGACTTTGCAGTTCCCATTGGTAGAAGTTTTCAATGGTTTTTAAATCCCGTATTTTTTATACCTCCGCTTCTTTTCCGGTGGGGCCGCATGTCCGGTTCTATGTCATACCCCAGGTCCATTCCTGGAGCAAGTTATACAGCAAAGACCAGTCCCGTCTGTCGTCAGGTTGCTGCCCCCCCCTGCCGGAGAGTTTCCTTCCCACCCGGATGATTGCCCTCTGGGTGGTTCGGTTTACGCTTTTCGCCCCACGCCGCAACTTCTTCCTCGACCGGTTTTTTTTTTCTCATTGAGACAAAGTCGAAGTTGCCCCATCCCTTTCCTCGGACGAGAGCATAAAACCGCACTTCCAGCTTTTTCTTCTCCAGGTAACGGGCATCGTCAGTTTTTTTTTCTCTAGGACCCGATTACTTTATTTTTTCGCGATCTTTGGATGAGTCCTTACCTTCCTTTCTCCATGAGTCCAAGAAGCCCCAAAGAGAGTCCTTTCCGTTACTCCCCTCCGGGATGAAGAATAACAGCCTTACCCAGTTCCAACCACGGAAGGTGCGCAGGTCCCTCTTTTGGCTTTCAACTTCGCCCCTACCGCACGCCTTTTTTTTCTGAAAGTTCACTCTGCCCCCCCTTAGTGAACGGTGTGGCCCCGTCCACCGGAATTTCCGTTCGTACCACGCTATGGGGAGATAATCCGCGGCCCTCTGGTGCCTTTCCCCCCCCCCCGGAAGGAGTAAAATTCCCACACCCTTCCCTTTTGCGTGTTCATCACTTAGCTCTTTTTCTTCCCTCCCTCGATCCATTACCCCCCCCTGCGAGCCAAATCGCCATTCTGAGACAACAGGGTTTTTTTTTCCCTAAATTCTCCCACGGAGGGGCCTTTATACCTTCTTTCAACGCGCGTCCCCGACTTCACCACCGGCGCTGGAAGATTTCCCCCTGATGCCCAGGCGCCCTTTCCCCCCACCAATGGCCACCAATCAACGCCCATCTTTCGCTTCCCCGCACCGGACTCCCCTTCCTAAAAGCGAGTTTTCCGCCAAAAGGTGCAAAGCCTGGTCGTCCAGCAATCCCTTCGCCGATTTTTTTTCCTGTCAGTCAGTTATTCCCCTCAATCTGCTACCCCTCTTTCTCCCTCCCATTTCCTCCTCTCTTCTCCCCTCCCCCCCCCCCCACCCCCGCCCCCCCTCCTCCCCCCCCCCCCCCCCCTCCCCCCCCCCCCCTCCCCCCCCCCCTCCCTCCTCCCCCCCCCCCCCCCCCCCCCCCCCCCCCCCCCCCCCCCCCCCCCTTCCCCCCCCCCCCCCCCCCCCCCCCCCCCTCCCCCCCCACCCCCCTTCCCCCCTCCCCCCCCCCCCCCCCCCCCCTCCCCCCCCCCACCCCCCCCCCCCCCCCCCCCCCCCCCCCTCCCCCCCCCCTCCCCCCCCCCCACCCCATCCTTCCACCCCCCCCCCCCCCCCCCCCCCCCCCCCCCCCCCCCCCTCCCCCCCCCCCTCCCCCCTCCCCCCCCTCCCCCCCCCCCCCCTCCCCCCTCCCCCCTCCCCCCTCCCCCCCCCCCCCCCACCTCCCTTCCCCTGTTTCCTCCCCCCCCCCCCCCTGCCCCCCCCCCCCCCCCCCCCCCCCCCCCCCCCCCCCCCCCCCCCCTCCCCCCCCCCATCCCCCCCACCCCACACCACCCCCCCTCATCCCTCTCCCCCCCTCTCCTCCCCCCCCCCTAACCAACCACACCCCCCCCCCCCCCCCCCCCCCCCCCCCCCCCCCCCCCCCCCCCCCCCCCTGGGCTTGCCCACTGCAACTTTCACCCCGTATGCTTTGCCACGTTAAGAAGCGGGGAAAGAATTTACCTTCCGCTCCCATAGGATACTTCCGGTCCCCTTCTCCTTACTCTGAGAAAGGCCCGTTCTCCCCCCTCTTTATTAACTGTTGAAGTTTTCTTGTAGGCTTGAGATTTTCTCCTCCGAACTTTGTCGTAGCGTCTAACCTCGTGCCGTCAGTCTCCTTTTTTTTCCAGGTCTACAGGTTTTCCCGGTAATAGTTCGGAGTTTGCCTCCTGTTAAAGCAGCTCCTCCTTTTCTTCCTTTAATCGGTCTTTCGCCGGACAGGTTTCAGTGACCCTTCTCCCCTCCCCATTCAGAATGCTCGGTGGTCCATTGGTCAGTCACGTAGCCTTGCTGTTCCCGTTTTGTGGCAGTACATACATCGCGGCATGTTTCGTTGCTCTACCTGGATAATGCGTCGCTTTTTTTTTCCGTCGAGACACAGAACTTCCTTTTCCTTCTTCCGACTAGAAATGCAGCCACCCTCCTCCGCGATAGTGTTAGTTCTTAGATTGTCTCAGCGTGGTTGTGTTCTC
>Ga0179593_1715280_pt1 | contig 20763 bp, 24 predicted proteins | sample CZODoug2_1_08_16_FD_185931 | JGI IMG/M metagenome (GOLD analysis project Ga0179593, IMG submission 185931) | Vadose zone soil fungal communities from Angelo Coast Range Reserve, California, USA - CZODoug2_1_08_16fungal (PacBio error correction) | ecosystem: Environmental > Terrestrial > Soil >... | reverse complement strand
TTGTACTTGCCCGTCACCCTTTTGTTCCCCCTCTTTATAGAGCGGGTCGAGTACTTGTCTCTTCCTCCAGTCTTGAAATGCGGAGATTGGCTACTCGGAAACCCCCTTCCCCTCGAAGTGGGCTGACCTTTTTCCATTGACTCACGAAAAGACAGCTTTCGCCCTTTTTTTTGTACGACACGAAACGAGGCCCCTAGGTGTTCAATTCCCCCCCCCGAGTTTGACACCGAAGTCCCTTCGGTCAGCATGCAGTCACCTTGGTCAACTGCGGGACCTCCGGCTCCCCAACAAGTACCCCCCTTTCTGTTCAGCCGACCAAGGAGGCCCACCGGCAGAGTAAGATGTGCGACCCCCTCCTTTGCCCATCCCCCGAGGCGCTGCTGGAAATTCCCCCTGCAAAGGAACACCGGTCACTCCTCCTCTCCCCCTCGATTTTTCCGGACTTTTCCCCGAACCAATTCCTAGAGGGTCAGATCCACTTGTCGGGCCCCCCTCCTCGTTTTCCGTTCCTCCCATACGACGCGGAAAGATCGATGGTCAATGCCCTGGTTTCCCCCTCCCCATTTCCCTTTTCTAGGAACCCCCCCCTTTGGAACCCAAATGTCCGACAGAAAGCGAGGCCGGATCCACTGGTTTTTTTGGGCCTTTTTTGGGTTTTTGCCGGGGTAAGATCAGTACTCGTGCCTGGTTTCAATCCTCCTGGAAGGCCTTTCTATATGGCTTGTTTTCGGTTCTGTCCGAGACACACCTTACGAACGTAACCCCAAGCGATTGCCGACACAACTTTGTTTTTGCGTTCGATGAAGTGCTTTCCCCGGTTTTTGTGCGCGCCACGTCTCTACAGTCCGGTGCCCACTAGGGCTGCGGGGATCCCGCTCTGTTTTCTCGTTTTTTTCTTGGCGCTTGGGTTAAACCAGATTCCAGGAGGCGACTTCGGGGTCTTCCCGCGGAGTTCCCTTGGGTGGCTGCCTCCCATGCGATCTCAAGAGAGCTTTTGAACTTCCTCTTTCCTCCCCCTGTCAAACATACTGTGGTTTCCTATGGTTCCCCCCCCCCCTTTTTTCCCTTTTTTATGTGGCGTCTATGGGGCAGTGTTCATATGGGCCCCGGGTTTCGGGAAACTCGTCCGCCTTTTTTTCCCTTTCTGGACTTCCCTGGGTAAGGAAAAGGGGTGAACAGGTGTCGCTTTTTCGGTTTTTTTTTTTTTTCACGAGATTGATCCCCTCTGAGGAAGAAGGGGTTAGAGGACTGCGCAACCTAAAGGTTGCCTGTGTCCCCCTCTTCCGTTTGACCTAGAGAGATCCCCAAATCTCCTCTTTCAATCTCCCTTTTGTTTTTTTCCCTCCAGGTCCCCCTTTTACTTGGTGCAAATGAATCCCCCTTTCTTTTGCAGACCTTTTTTGCTAAACCCCTCTGGAATTAAGATACTTGGACCATACTACCCCCACTCCTCACTTTTCTTTTTCGTTCCCCCTTTGATGAAACCTTGACTTCAAGCCATTGTCTCCCAAGTCTTCCCTCCTTCAGATGTTCTTTTGAATCCGTCAAGAAAGCCCCCTTTCAGACCCCCGTTGTGCCGCCTAGCTCGCCCAGACCATGGATTTTGTCCCCTCCCTTTTCGTTTTAAAGTGCCTTCCTCCCGCGGAGGGATCGCACAGCCCCAGCACCCCCCCCCCCAGGCGCCATTTGTCGACTTTTGTTCGTAGAACACACAAGCCGCTGCACCGACTCGACCACCCGCTCTTTCTCCCCCCCCCCCCCCCCGCAGAAATGTAGGGGCCAGCCGTTCGGTACTCCTCTTGCTCTTCAAACCTTCGCCGCCGGTCTCCCTACCCCAAGCGCCCAACAAGGGTGGTCCCCTTGTTGACCCGTCCTTTTCCGTTTTTACAGAACCCCTGAGCATGACGGCGCAGCGCCGACTCCAGGTTGCGGTTTTTCCTTCTCCCTGAGTCTTTTCCCCCGTTCCCCCCCCTCTTGATGTCGAGAGAACGTCGTTTCTTCTCGGCCAGTGGGGGCTAACCTTTCTTTGCGTCCTGGTGACTTAGATAGAAGGCCAGTGTTTCGCTTTCTCTATTGTCCCCCCCCCTTTCTTTATCGGCTCGTCACGCCTCTTGGGCCCGACCTAGGAGATAGTGACCCGGCAGTTAGCTTATCGGGTGCTTCCCGGGATTGTAGCGGTCGGTGGAACAGGGAAATTGGTGAATCCTGCGCTTAACCGTGGGGGTGGCCCCCTTCTCCGTTCTTCGAACAGATCGAATGTGGCACAAGCGTGATGTCAGCTCCTTTCGTTCTGGTTCCCCTTCTTGTCAGTGTTTGTTCAGATTTTTATCCGGGCCTCCGCCTTTAACCCCGGGGTGCAGTAGTGAATGGCGGGACCTCCGCTTTTTTTTTTCTCGCTTGGACCGACGCCGTCCCAGCATTTTTCCTTTTTTTTTCTCACTTCCCGAAGGGTCTTTTTTTGACGGGGAAGGCATCCCTCGTAGCGCGGGTTTTTTTCTCCGAATCCATGAAGGGCACGATTGTATAGGGCTTTGACGCCGCTCGACCTCATGGACCAACAGGCTGTCCCCCCCCAGTCCTTTCTTTTTCCCGAAGTAAATATATATCTTTTCCTCCTCCTTTTCCCTTTTTGTTTTTTTCTCCCAGTTACTCCTTGACTGCTGGGCCCTTTTGCCTATGACGAGAGGTCTCAAAAGATTTCATGACCTCCTCCCCCTTAGGGCCATTCAGGAATCTATCCGGGGAAAAACAACCCCTTGTCCGATCCGAAGTAGGATGGCATTGGAAAAGATCCCCCTTTGATTAGCGGTACTTCAACTGACCACCCCTTTCCTTGATCTCCCTTTCAGAGCAGGTCAAAGTCAGGAGGAATTCCCGTCTCCTCCGTTTCGCCATTTCTCTTCACAAAAGGGGTTTTTCCACCGCGTTTTCAACGGCTACTACTACCCAGCTGGCAGTCTAATTCCCAGCAAGCCTGTCCCTATGAAATCCTCCCTGTGCGCACATTCGACCTCTGCTTTCCGAAGCTTTTGCTTTGCAGAAGCCCAAAAGGTTTAGACTAGCGCTCTTCTTTCTTCTTCTAACCCCTCCCTTTCAAAGACCTCCTTTTCCTGAGACCGCTCAGCCACCTGCCCGGCGGGTCCCCTCTATATTTCCGGGTCTTTCCTTCAGGTTGGCAGCCCGTCAGTCCTGCGTCCTGATCCTTTTTAGCTGGACAAGATCTGATAGATGGTACACCTGCGCTGCCAGCACGTTGGCCGCCAAATCCCTCGTCACCCGTTGTTTTGGATCCCCAAACTGGCGACGCCGAAGGCGCTTGCCCTTTTTTCCCGGGGTAAGCTACTCTCCTGTGCCCAACCGCTGGATTTGCGCTGCCTTTTTTCTCGACTACGTGGTTTTTTGTTTTTTTAGGCGTCCTTTACCCACAACCCTTTTTGTCAACCTCCCCCCTCTCCCCAGTTTTTTTTGATGTGATGAGCCCCTGCGCTCCTCCGCCCGTTGTGGCCGGTGAGCTCCTATCGACCGGTCTACCTTTGACCGGGTCGGTGAGATACCGAGCGGGTGTTCAGTACCTCCTTTCGGATTTTTTTCCCTTACCAGATCCATCTGGTATCCCCCACCATCGGGGTGTGCGTGCTGCATTTTTCCAAGTTCTTCAGCTTCCCCTCCCCCTAAGAGAAGGGCGCGTTCATACACCCTTCCCTCCTGTTCAACCTCCCTTTTTTGTCCGCGCTAGGCTCCCCCTCGGAACGCCTTTTTTCTTTTTTTCTAGTGGCCCTTTTGCAAAGAGAAAATCGCCACCGAAGAAGTGTTTTACATTTATTTCCTTCCTCCCGGTGGTTCACCTCTTCCTGCTTTGTCCGACACCCCTAGCGCTGGTGACGGGTTCAGATGCCCGGGATTTTTTATGCGCCTTGCACCCCCCTTGTTGAGAAGGGCAAGGTTTGTCGGTTTGCCCTTATAAAAACCTTTTTTCTTTCTCAAGTGTTTTTTCTCTTCTTTATTAGTCTTCTTTTTTTCCCACCTTTGTCCAACCTGGTGCCACTGCCTCAGACCTCGTGCTGCATTCTCTCAACGGTATACTTTTTTTTTCCTTCCTTCTGACCACGCTTCCCAGGAGCGAGGTGTAGACCAGAGACTCCCATACACGGTGCTGAAACCACAGCCCTTATTATTTAGTTGCCTCTTGCCCCCGGGTAATCTTTCCTCCCTACCATGACAGTACCGGACGCTGTCTACTTTTGGTTTAGACTTCTGACCCTCCAGGAGGTTTGGACAGGGCGGTACTTTTAGTTCCTTCTCTGCTATATTGGTTTTTAGTCAGAACCTCTTCCCCCTCACATTACCTGCCCCTGGCGTTCCCCCCCCCTGGTGTAGCCTTTCTTTCGATAGGGTAGACCCCAGGCCAAAAGACTCCCCCACCCCTCAAACGGGACTTCCCCAATGACTTACTCGTAGGGCAGCCGTTAAGAGTCGGTCCGTGACTTTTTTTTTTTCCGTTGCTTTCCAACTTCATCGAAACGCAAAGTGTCTGTCATTTGACTTTTTTTTGGGTTTTTTCTCGACCCGACCACCTTCCCCTTTTTCTCGAATGGCCTTCCGCGACTCCAGGCCGCGGCGGTTGGCACCGCACGAGTAGCTGACCACGCGGGCACCCTTTTTATTTCCCCCCTTCTGCAGTCCCAGTGGGGGGATAAACTTGTGACGAAGCTTTGACTTTTTGCTACTTTTCTTTAACTTCTCCCAATAGCCCTTTCTTTTTTTCCGCGGAGGGACCCGCTGCTCTTTCGCCAAGCTCGAGGGAAAGCACTTAGATAGTGACCGCGGCAGGTGGATGAGCGTCCGGTTTCCTAGGCTTATCCTCTTACACCCCCTGGAGTTGAATTCCCCATTCTTTTCTACCTTGGGCTGGCCGTCGCGCGTCGTCTTCCCTAGTTTCTCTCACAGGCTTCTGGACAGATAGGTCGTGGTGATGGGGCGATTTCGTCGGTTCCCCTGAGTGTTTTTTTTCATAGTATTCTTTTTGCATTTCACCCGGTTTTCATTCTACAGCCTCTTCCTCTGTGCCGTTTAATCGCGATTGGACCGACCGCTGGAAGCCATCAGCGTCTCTCAACCTCTCCCCCCGAAGGTATTTTCTTGATAGGGAAAAAGTCCTCCCCCTCTCAGTACTTCCTTGTTTGTTCCCCTTTCTCATGCCCCCCCCCCAAGCCCTGCAGTGCCGATTGTCCTTCTGGTCCCCTTCCGAAAATCTCATTCTTCCCCACCATGTGGCCGCAAGCGCAGACGTCTTCCCATCACGTTGTTGTTGAGAGAGATGTTTTTGCTTTCCTCCTTTTTTTGTGTACCCAGATGTTTTTTCGAGTGTTTGTTCGTCCACAGTTTTTTCCCCCTTCCAATAGGCCGCAGGAGCTGCCAGCTAAGGCCCCCCCAAACCGCGTTAGTTTTCTTTTGCCCGCTCCAAGAAAAGACCTTAGGGGTTGTAAGGTTTACACGAAACAGATTCTGTCCTTCCAGGCTCCCCCTTTCAGATTTTCCCTGTCCCCCTGACGCGGCGTTCATGTCAGAGCCTGCACCCTTGGAAACTTTTGCTGTTACCCCCTTCATCAATGAAAAGCAATCCCTTTCCCGACCTCCCATCCTCCTCGAACTTGATCTTCATCCGACGCTGCCTCCTCGACGCTGATGCGTAACATCCTCCTGTTTCCAGACCCTTAGACTAGTCGCCAGGAAGGCAACGCCAGTCACGCTTCTCCTCAGCTCTGTGATCCTGGACCCCTTCATCCAGGCCAGCGGAGTCCGATATACGGTAGTTGCCCCTCCGTTCAAACCAATGAGTAATCCCTATGGACTTTTCACTTCCTTTTCCCCAGCCGGTTACATCGAAGTCACCAGCTAACCCCACGGCCCCACCATGGACCTCACGAAAGAGGACGTGGAGGCGCTACAGCGGGTGACGTTGTCTGCTTCCCTCTTCCGTGTTTTTCTTTCTGGTATTGCGTCCTTCCCTCAATGCTCCTTGTTGTTTGGTTTCTGTCTGTACTTTCTTTTCCCAACAACTAAATCACGTCAACAAGACGATTGAACACATTGTTGGTCCCCATGATCTTCTTTCCGCGCGCCTCCTTTCCCGTGCGCGCCTCTTCTTAAGTATACGCCACTCTGCGGTGGCTCCCGAGAGGGTTGGTCGCAGCTGGTTTTCTTTTCCCTACCTAGGACCCCGCCCCCCTGTGGCGAAGCAGCGGCAGGTCCAAGGTGCAGCGGATGCTGGCTCCTTTTCCGCAAGTCTTCCAGATGGCGCTGCAATTTCGAAAACAGAGTTTCCCTCCCTCCGGTTCGGTTCTTCTCCTGCTAGTACAACCCGTCGAAAGCGACCTGGGCGTTTTCGGCTGCCTACCCGGGGCCTCCTTTTTCCGTCTTGCCAGAAACGTGGTATACATGATGGAATGGGGGTAAGCACCGGGTACCCTTTCATCCTTCTTTTGGTGATTGTGTTGTCTTCTAGATGCCGTCCAAGTATCTTCTTTTCCCCCTGGATTGAGCGCTCCCGCCAGTTCCCTTGTCCCCAAGGGTTGTACGGTTTAAATAGCGCGATCCCTTTTCTCTTTTTTTGTTTTTCCTCTTTTTTTCTCGCGAGAGTCCCCCCCTTCCCCCAAATTGTCCCCCCGACTTCAGAACTTGGCGTTGCGCAGGCGTCCCCCAGGCCTTCAGATACTTGGACGATCTCCCCCCTCTTCGAGGGTTTGACCCTCTCCTTTAAAGGTTCACGGTGCTGACCCCCACCAGCCCCCTCCCCAATTTTTCTTTTTCCTTTGCGGCCCTTTTCCTAGTTTCAATTCCCGTCCCTACCAGGTTCCCTGATGGTCGACGTTTGGTAATGACCAGTTTTTTGGCAGTGCGGTACCGGGTGTCGTGACAAGTCCTCTCCATCCGATCCCTCCGCTGGCCTTCACCTTGGACTTAGCTTTTCCACCCCGATGGTGTCTTTGGACTTCCCCGATCCAAAGAAGATGCAAACAGAGCGACCCCGCTCGGGATCCCATCCCTCGTTCCGACGGTTGTCTCTGCACGGTCCCCTCGGGCCTAGCCCCGGGCTCTACTTCATAGAAAGCCACAGGTGTCGTCATCGTCTCTTTATTTTACGACGAACTTCAAAAAAGCAACTTCAGAGGCAGGACTGAAGCGAGATTTTCCCCCTTCCTCACGCCCCTCCCCTTTGCATCTGATGCCAGCCCCCCTTCGATGGCTCCCTCAGTGGCGGGGAGTGGTTCTTTCTAAGATGTTTTCAGATGTGGAGAAGGCTGCTGGACAGTATTTGTCCCCTTCCCATGTCCGGGTTGATCATGCGCGGCTTTTCAAGAAGTCGCGTTGGGTTCTTTCCTTCGACAAGCTCCTGAAGTGTTTTGAGAGAGGTAAGGAAGTCGTGTTCTCGGATTTCCCGACGCTTCTTTCTTTCCCGTGACGCTATTTACTGTGTTTTCAGATTGTGTACGAAAGAGGCAGCAGGGCGCACAGCTTTTCGTCAACCTTTCTGTTTTCTTTCCCCTGGCTTCTTTCTCCCCATCCCCCCCCGTTCTTGAATTAGTATTAGCCTTTTTTGCTTCGACGAAGGGTTCCTGGTTCCTTTTTTTCCCTAACGTAAGAGGCGATGTTATTCTCTCTTATTTTCCCGCCCACGTCCCCAGCAGCGCGTGGCCAGACCCCCTTTTTCCTTTCTTTTCCGGCGTGCCAAAGGCCAATTTTCCCCCTGGACTTCGTCTGCGCTCCTCTTCCTTAGGCCGACTTGTAGGTCGGCTACCACTGGCTAATTTTTTCATCGAGACCAAAAAGTTGCCCAGCAAGCGCCCCGTATCCCCAATCTTTTTTTTTTTTATAGTACGTTTCCCCTCCTTTTTTGCCTCTTGGGTCCGTGAGCTAGGTAGTACACAGTGGTCCGCCGATCCAATTCCGCTCTTCTCGGGACAAAAAAACCCAGTCAGTTTCCCTTTTCTGTCCCCCTTTTTCCAAGAGAACGAAAAGACCCCTCGTTCCTCTTGTTTTTTCCCCGCCCCCAGACTGCGGGGGACCGGCAAGTTCTTTCCCCTGCGCAGAGACCGCGAGAGTTTCGGAATTGTACACCGTGGTTTCTTCTCTGTCACTCTTCATTCCTACTTTGAACAGACACGATGGATTTTTTCCCGACCCATCGCACAAGACCCTATCTTCCCCATACTTTTCTTTCTTCGACTCTTTAGAACCCGTTCTCGGGTCTGGCACGTTAGACTATCTCCCCTTCTTCATGTACCCGCACTTTAACGAAAGCTACAACAAGAGTGTCCGGCACCTCTCTTTGCGTTTTCCCTCTTCAGAGTGGGCCCCGCGACGGATGCCAGAACGAGGCCGCGCTATCCCTTCCGATTCCCAGATATCCTTCGCTGTCCCCTCGCCAACTCCTATTCCCACACTTATTTTGTCCACCCACAAGGGTCCAAAATGGCTACCCTCCTGAAGTGTTTGAGAGAATTCTCCAGCGGTTGGTTTGGTGCCCCCCCCTCCCTTTCTGGAGTCCTTTTCAGGGCCGGCCCATCTGCACCGTGGGAGGTGTTTTTCTTCGTCCCCACAGTCAAGTTAACCAAGAAGATTGCCGTTCTGTGGCGTTAGATGACTCCTTGCTCCCGTGTTCCCCGTTGCGCTCCTTCTCTCTACCTTCTGCCCATCGAGCGGTGGATTCCCTCTCGGTTTTGGTAGCCCTTATGGTTTTTTCAGAGGATTGTTGCGCGGGTATCCCGACCCCTTCGCACCTTCGTTTGTGCGACTACGGGCAGGTCAAATTCGTGCGCCTGTTTTTTTCTTCCGGGCCAAAGAGACCGCTGGCGACTGCTCCCCCAAACGCTCCCGCCCTCCCCCCCCCCTTTCGGTTTCGAGTGCGTCACCACCGTCGCAGCGCCTGTTTTCTGTTTTTTTTTTTTTTCCTAGAGGCCACGTCGCACGAAAGACGTGTTTGTAAGGCCCTCTTGGGTTCCCCGTTTCTACAACCTTTTCCTTTTTCCGGGGTTGGTTTGTCGGCCACGAGAGTTTGCCGCGTATTGAAGTGAGCGCCAATTTGGTTCCCCCTTTGTAACAGGTTTAAATCGGCGCGATCCCTCTCTTTCCTTCCCCTTTCCGAGAGATCTCTCCCCCCCAACTTCACTTTTTTCCCCCCCAAAGACTTGGCTTTTGCGCAGGCGCCACCCAGGCTGGCCACTTGGACGGCATCTCGTGGCCGTGACCGACTTTTGATTGTCAACCCAATACAGGTTACAACCCAGGTTTCTGAAACCATGAATTAAAGATTTAACCGTACCTCGATGGCCTTCAGCCGGACCCCCTCCCATTGCTTGTCTGGTGAAGCTAGTGACCCCGGGTTCCCCTTTTTTTCTTTCCGGGACTCCTTTTTTTTTTAGGGACCAAGTGCAGCCAGCTTATTTGCGGGCATCTGAAGCCTCTTTTTTTTTTTTTTTTTTTTTTTTTTTGTTTTTGTTCCCCTCCCCCCTGCCTGTCACGGCGTCGCCCACCCGATGGACCTAGGGATTCTTTATTTCCCCAAGCGCCCTCGCTTTCAAAAGCTCACCACCGCTTTTCCCCCTAGTCTTTTTTCCGGTTTTAGACGTAGGCTCCACCCCCTTCCTGCGCGCGCCTTTGCTCATCACTTCCCGCACCCCCCTTTTCGTGGTTTTTTTATTATTGTTGTGGTATCGGCACGACAGAAACCCGCCCCTTTCTTCGCCGACCTCCTTGATTTGAACATTCGAGTAGCTGACCCAGGCACCCTAATTTTTTCATTCCGCGCGCCACGTCGCGGGTCGGGAAGTTTGGGGGACCCCCCTTGGTCTTTTTTCCTCGCTTTTCTTTCCTTTAGGATGGGGACAGCCAATTGACAATTTTGCTCTCTTGTACGCTGCCTTTCTTCCTTGCGCTTTGTGACTCTGTCAAGCCGTGCGGGGCGAAATACCTTCCCTCCTCTTCAGGTGGCTGAGAGGTCGGGGAAAAAGATGGATTTTATCTTTGCCGCTCCCTTTGCGTTTTCTCGTCTAAATTTTTTTTCCCTCCCCTCGCTTTGGCGTACGCATGTCGAATGTGCGCACCTATTTCTGGAGGTCCCCTCTTGTTGCCTGGTCGGGATGAGGCCCAGAGTGTATGTTCATCGGGCTAATTTCTTGAAGGCGTGCTATGGAGAACTTAATGGCGCGGGGCTCGCGCTTGGTCTCTTTTCAATTTTTCTTTTCTGGCCTTCCCCCCCGCGACCTGAAGGTCTTTTACTTCATCCCCTCCTGTTCGTACGGGTTTTTTCCCTCGAGCAGTCCCTCCCTTCGTTTTTCCTTCGGACCCCACCTTCCCTCCCCTTGCCTCCTTCCTGACTTCCATCTAATATCTTTTTCCTCTCCTTGGTTTTGTTGACTCTTTTCTTGGTGTTTTTTTCTGGGGACGGGATGATTTCCTAGAGTTTTAGGTTCCTTTCCCCTTTTTTCCTTTCTTCCGAGACATGGAACCAAACCTTCCCTGAGCCACGAAGTACGTGGATTCCTTTGGGCCCGATTCCACCACCAAACCCCCCCCCTTTTCCCATTTTTTCAGGTCTTGGACTCCTCACCACTCCTCTTTTTCCTCAATCGGTATTAGCGTCCAAAGAGAGAGGCCGACGCGGCCGCATCCATCAGACCTGAAAAAAGGGGGTTTTTCTATTTATCGAATTTCCCCAAGCCATTAGCAGGTCTCATCCCCCCTTCTTTTTTTCCTTTATCATAGAACAGAGGACATCCGACGCTTTCCCTTCCTCCGCTTTTTCCCCTCCCGCGGTTGCTTCCCCTACCCTGTAGCCTCTCCTTCCGGTCCCCCCGTTTGTCTACTTCACATCCGACCCGCGTGCGGCCCCTCTTCGACGGAACGATAGACGATGTAGGGAAAGCGAACGCTTTCAGCACTCTGTCCAGTCCCTTGACATCTCAGATGGTCAATGCGGTCACGGGCCTTCGCAAACTTTTCCCACCCCTTTTTTTTCGTCCCCCCAAGTGGATAACCCACTGGCCGAAGCTCTCCTCGAGGACCTACCGGGGTAGCTAATATTTCCCTTTATCCAAAAGACGCTTGGAGTAGGCGCTGAGGCTCCCTGCTCCCTTGCGGTTTGTTATGTATGCTCTACCCCCCCTGAAGCCCACCTGTCCTCTTGCGACCCATGTTTGGTTTCGATGGAAGTGATTAGCCCCACGTTGGTGTCCGTTCGAGAATACGTCTATCGTATTAAGGCTGCCCCTCCTTTGCTAACGTGTAGAGCGTTTTCATCGTCCCCCTTTGGCGGGGGTCTAAGATCTCCCTAGGCGCCTCTTTTTTCCAGCTTTTATTCAAAGGGGTGATGAAGACCGGAGGATGGAACCGTGACCCTTTTCTGATGTCTTTCCCCTACCCCTACTAACGAAATGGCCCACCTGGTCGGTCTCGATCTTTTTCCCCTGCCCTGGAGGGGTATGGGCCCTTTCCTCTGCCCTGTCGACGTCGACCTCTCTTTTCTACATTTTGCGGGTCCTATGGGTAAGAGGGGGAACATGGAGCGCTTTTCTCGCGACTGTTCTTACACGTCCTTCCCTTTCCTTCTGCAAGTCCCTCTGGGTGAGCCGCTGCGCCGAAAGGTCTGAGGCCATGTGGCACCTTTTGACTCCCTCCCCCTTTTCCCCCTCCGTTGTTTGGGTTTCTTTCTCTAGCGCGAGTTCAAAACGTTTCAAACCTTGGTGCACTTGCTCCTCTCCTTCGCAGTTTTTTTTTCTCCCCTTGGACGGCCCTCTGTGGCGACCCACGCCGTCACCCCCGCGCGAGGTGTCGCAAGTTTTTTCACCCTTTTAACATCTCGCTGTTGAACCCTTTCTTAGGTAGCCGTTCCGCTGGCCCGGGGCATAGGGTTCATTACAGCCCGGACGGCTTTCGCTTTTGGTGCGCTAGAGGAGACCCCGACCAGGATGTTGGCCATGGCTGTTCCCCCCCCTCTGTTTCTTTTAAAGTTCTCTCCCAGCTTCTTGCTTTTCGCCAGCAAGCGCTGCAGCACTGGTCCCCCGCGGGCGTCGCCAACTTTTCCCGTTTTTCCCGATCTGGTACCCCAGCGCCACAGTCGAGACCCCCTTTCCCGTTATCCCCCGCTCCTCGTCTTTGGGCCGTAGACGGTAGAGACGTATCGCACGGCCACCCGGGGGTCTCCTTTTTTTTCCCATCCCCTCCCCCGTCCCACAAGTTCGTGCAATCGTTTGGTTTTTTTTCTTTTCAAGTCCCTAGCCCTTCCTGCAGTCTCTCCTCCCTCCTGCGGAGGTGGCCACACTGCACGAGTAGCGGACCCCGGGCACCCTGCTTTTCCGCGCGCCACGTCGCCGCCTGCCCCACCCTTGGTTGTAAGAAGCTGTGAACTATGTGGGCGGACTGACCTTTTTCCACGCATTGGCCATTCTTGTCCCGGTTGTTCATTTCGGCTCGTTTCTGCAATTCGAGGGGCCCGACTTTTTACTTTTTCCTTTTTTCTTTTTTTGGGCAGGTGCTGTTCGGTCCGGAAGGCTCGGCCGGTATTTTTCTCCTTCCTTTCCTATTTCCCCTTGTGCAATTCCTTGGCCGCGTCGGATGACGCACCTTTCGACAACGCTTTCTTCCGGTTTCCATTTGCTTGGGAGATGTAGGGAGACCGACAGTCTTTCTTGTTCCTTATCCCTTTTCTACAGTTTCGTTGTGCAGGCTCCTCATTTTGGCGACCGCGCGGCGGGTGCTCGGACTCGCGCTTGGCCCGCTGGCCCCCAGATTGCAGTACACCGCGACCGAGGTCTTTTTTTCTGGATGGGTCCCTTTCGTATTTTCCCCGTCGTCTTCATGCGCTCTAACTCCGTACTGGTAGTCGGCGGCACACGACGACCCGCTCGATTTTTTTTTTCCCCCCCCTCCCCTCAATCTCAAGACGTAAATCTCTTTTCCTCCTCTTTTTGTTTCTTGCGTTTCCGCCCTTTTGAGGTCCCTTCTGTCCGTCAACAGTGTCGTTTCCCCTTTCTCTTCCTCTCATGGGAAAAACCCGTACGCCTTCCGACAGTTTTTGGCCCCCCCTCCAGGGGCCCCAGACCCAGGTCGAGGTTTGTAAATGTCCCACTTTCAACTTTCTGTTACTTGATCCCCTTCCACTCTCTATCCGAGCACCCGAGACACGCCCTGGACGGTAGCATTCCCTCTGTCACGGGGGGTTCTGCGGAGATTCACCCTTTCCCCTAACAAGAACGCTGCCCCATTTCTCAGCGGACCAGGCGGTCCCCAAGAAGACCCCCCGACCTCGTGCGGTCCCATCGAAGTTGAGGACATCCCTAGCTTTTTTTTCAATTGGGCAAGAGGCAAACACATGTCTGTCTACTTCACCTCCTGCCAGAGTGCGGCTTTCCCACGCTCAGACCTGCCTCCTCTTTTTCTTTTTTTAACCCTCTATGTCGGTCCCCAGCCTTCTTGCAGAACGAAGCCCTAATGAGCCAGCCTTCCCGCCCCTATGGTCGCGCTGTCAGCAAGGGCTTCGAAAAATAGAAGTCACCATTACCCCCCCTTTTTCCCCAACTGGCAGATACGCGTTGCCGCGCTTTCACAAGAGGGGCCTGGGCTTTTTCTACTTTTTCCTTTCCCGCCGCACGGCGCTTCGGCCGGCATGCGAGAATGTTTCGGGTCCGCGACCCCCACCCCAAATTATCTCCCCTTCAAACTCAGATGACGAAAACTTTTTCCTCTCCTTTCCTCTGCCCTGCGAGAAGAAGACGGGTGGAGTTTAATCTCCTTTTTTCAGGACCCGAGGGTCTGTGTGATCCGGGTTGTCAGAGATGGTGCAGATTTTGCGCTGGGGTTCTCTTTTCCCCCTCTTGACACACACTTGGTTCGGACGCCGCGCGGCAGGTACAAGGGCCTTTGACTCTTTCTTCTGCGCTGATTGAACGAAAGAGAAGCTGATGCACTTTCCCTCAGAGGACCTCCCTTACCCAAATACGGAGGTTTGGTAGAGCTATTTCCCCCCCCTCGAGAACTTTCTCTCCGCCACTATTGTCGGGGCCAGCGTCAGGCAACGTCGCCACCAGAAGACGTGTGTCTTCTGTCCCCTATGTTTTTCTTTATCCCCTTTTTTGAACTTTCGCGATGGTCGACCCTAGAGAATGGTGAAGTTAGTGGAGGGCCACGATATGGACCGTACCCAGGCTCTACTTCAAGCATGGGATGCTTCCCCTAAGGTCTTTTTCCAATTTTGTCCTTGACCTAGAGATCCAAAATATATATTTTTCTCCCCGTTGTTTTTTCGATCCCTCAAAACAAACCTTCCCTCATCCCATTTTTCGTGTCGCAGGCGCCCCCCCCAAGGAGGGCAAGCGATTTCAATTCTTCCCTCAAGGCGCTCTTTCTGACCAGACATAAAGGTTAAAAAAGGACCCCCTCATCCCCCTCCAAACGTATTTCCTTTCCGCTGGCCCTTGGATAGTCTCGAACCATGAACTCGTAGAGTTCCTCTTGCCTCCTTTTCTCTCTTCCCCGACCAGGCGTTGTCCAGGGCCGGTAAAGAGTTTCTTTTTTCAAGTGACTCGCCCTTATTTTTTCCCTCAGCCGCGGCGCACCCCTTGTTAACTTCCTCGGCTTAGCCACCCCCCCCCCCCGATGGTGTCGCAATATTTTTTTTCTTCATCCCCCCCCTCCGTCACCAGAGAGACCCCCCCGGGTTTGCCAAACCGGGGTCCCGTTAGCCGGTACTTTTCTCCCGTCGTCGAGCCCGGACACCTCGGAGCAGCGCCCGTCTCCCCTCATCGGTCCAACCAAGGTGTAGTATCGTCTGTGAAGGGATTATGTTTTTTGTATCGGGACGCCCTCAACCCCCCTTTTTTCCGCCTGCCTGCGGCGCGAATCCAGGCGTCCGGACGGTTTTTGAAACACTTCCCTCTTACCCGGCACCCGCTGGATGCCGAGACACGGAGAGCCCGTTTGGTGGGTGGAGCTGCCCTTTTGGGGATACCAGGGGGTTTCTAAGCTTTGGCTTACGAAGCGGGAACCTTGATGGACTCGCCAGCATCGCTGATCTTGTAAGCTGGAAATTTCCTTATTTGCTCTTCTTCCTTTCCAGAGCTCGGGGACGACCTTTCGCGACCCGTCGCTGTAGAGTACGGCCTTAAAGAGGATTTTTTTCTTCTTTTGAAGTCCTCTACATGGAGTCTTAATTGAGATAGTTTAAAGTGTCTTTCCAACTGGATGCGCACAGCAGTCGAATTGAGAAAAGAGTCTCTGTAAGATAGGTCATCGAGCCTTCAGGCTTCTACGCCTCGTGTATTTTAGTTAGTCCTAGACGGGAATTTTTCTCCTTTGGGCCCCCTTGTTAAGGTGAATGATACCGCCGCGGCACGGCCTAGGCCCCTATCCCCTTTGCCACACTTCGCACATCTTCAGAAGGTCTTTTCGTGATCGGGGACAACTTTACCCCCTTATTTTGAGAGGAGGTTTTTACCTTCTGCCCAGCCGCCCAGGCCGTTCGGCGTCACCACTGTTCCCCCCGACCAGACTCTTCCCCGTTCCCCCCCCCCTGCGCCATCAAGGAAAGCTTAAATATCTATCTTTCCCTCCTCCGTTTTTTTGACTTACGTTGCGCTTGTGTTCCGCCTTGTGTTAATCCTTCTCCCCCTGAGAGGGTAGCCCACATGCGTTCCTCGGACTACAAGTTCTTTCGGATTTAGCGACGGAAACAAAAACCCTTCCGCCGCCGTTCCCAGGGGTCTTTTGGCCCCGATAAAGAACGACCTTCGCCCGTTAGAGGTGTCCGCCGACATGGGACTTGAACTGGTCCAAGATCGAGTCCCCCCCTCGCCGCTAAGCCGTCGGCTGCTGAAGAGATGCCGGGGTTGCCCTGCCTTCGGACAAGGACTAATCCCTGAACCCCTCCCTGCGTTCTCAGCCTACAGTCTGTAAACAAGCCCTCAGACGAGCTGTTTTCCTTTCGCCCTGGGGATTGACAATTTTTTCTTTCAACCAAGCGTCTCTGGCTGTCCTCAGGTTAGTCTTTGTAAGTCAAACGCCCTGTCCGCGTTTCCCTCCCCCCCCCTAGCCAGCTTGTCCGGCCGTTCCCCGCTAAGCACCACTATCTATCTCTCCTATTGGCCCTCCTCCCCTCTCCCCCACGATATCTCCCGACCGCTGCCGATTTCGCTTTTGTTTTCCATGCCCTCACTCGCACCCCCAGAGACCAATCTCGGTAACCCCCCTACCAAAGGTCCGCCTTCCACCCGCAATAGGCGCTCCCCCTGTTCCAGTGGTGGCCCGGTTTCTACTCTTTCCCTTTTGTGTGCCGAGTCGGTTGTACGCTTTATGAGCTCATTTCTGGTCTGTTCTTTTTCCTAGAACAAACAAGAATCCCTCAAACCCGCAACCGTGGCGTTGAGAATTCCTACAGGCGCGCCCCCCCCCGTGTTGTGGCCGTGGACTGCATAACGTCTCTTACTCCGTTTCCCCCCCTTTAGCGATCCCGGCGTGTGGTACTCTTGTTCTTCTTTTGGCGATGGTTTCCAGCTCGGCGAACCCTTCGGGGTGTGGCGCTCCGCCGGCAGTCCACCTGTTTTGCATGCAGCTTTGTGTCTCTCCCGCAAGCGCAGAGGGCGCTGTCATCACCCCTCCCTTCCTCCCTTTGCCAACATCGTTCTTTTTTGTAGCGCATCCGTCACCACCGTCTCTGGGTCTTTCTTTTCCCCCCCCTATTCCTTTTTCCCAGCTGCAACGTAGACCACCCCCCCCGTTCTCCCTTCTCTAATTTTCCCACGGGGTGACCCCTTTTTGTAGTCCCCGCACTTCGCCGTCAAGTATTCTGAAGATTTAATGGGTGAGAGCCTTTCTCCCACTCCCCCGTCTGAGGAAGCCCCGGGTTTCGGTTTCACCCGCTATCAAATCTATCTCTTCCCCCCCATAATAAGGTGTTGTTGTCAGATTTGCCAAAACGACAAAACCTTTTGCCACCTGAATACCCTTGAGTTGAGAAGGCTCCTCCCAGGTTGCCCCCCTCCCTTTTCTTTCCTTTGGCCGAGCGATGGTTCGCCCAGCGCCTCGTACACCGGTCCTTACCCTGACTTCCCTTAAAAAGTATTCGGTGTTTCTTTTCCTTCCTTTTTGGCAGCCGCCCAGACAATTTCGATTGTCGTGGTGACGCTTCTCGGACCCTCTGGCTGTTGGCCAGGGCTTTTACAGAGGGTGTCGTGACCCTAAGCGACAGATCCTTTTTGCAGATTCCTTTTCTTTCCTGACTGCGCTGCGTGCCACAACATGGTGTCGAATATCCCTTTTCTGGTTTGGACCCTCTCCCAAAAGAAGTTGCCCCTGAGAGAAAAACTTTCCGGATCCCTCGCCTCGTCAGGTTTTCAGCCGTACTGGAGAGAGGTTTAACCTGGCCACCCCCCTGCCTTCCACTCACGCCCCCACCACCAACAAGTCGCCCTCGTCTTGTTGCCGTTATTTTTTGTGGGTATGAGCCCTCTGACAGACTTCGGCCTCCCTTCCTCGCGCCGACTCAATTAGGCGGTTGGGAACCCTTGCTGCCCTTTCCCCCTGGATGCTTTCGTCGGCCAGGGGGATCATTGGTTTGACGACTCTTTTTACTTAGATGCCTTGGAAAGTGAGGGACAGCGCTTTTTCTCTCTTGGTGCGGTCGGGGATCCTCAGTTTTCATTATCGTTCTCCTGTCGCCGTACCTAGTCGCCCTCTGGTCATGTGGCTTGAGTTCCCCCCCCCCGCCGTCACTGCTGGTGCGGAGCGAATTTGAAGAGGACATGGTGACCTTTCCTTTGTCCTCTTCTACCTCCCCGCCCGGTCGGAGACTTCCCCGCTTAGATTAAAGCGTCTGCCTTTCCCCCTTTTCTTTGCCGATTTTGTCGGATGAGAAAGAAACTTATTTTTTCTCTCTTTCTCCCTTTTGCCAGGGGTGCCCGCTTCACCGCCCTCCCCTCGGCGTCCTTTATCGAGCTTGTTACCCAGAACGTGTCGTGGCCCCTGTTCCCACCCTTTAGAAAGCGAATTTTCTTCTTCCCTCCCCGGATTCGTTTTTCGTCGGAATTTGTTTTTACAGTAGCCCCTCAGATAATTCCATTTTCCTGTAGTTCTCCCCCGGCCAGCACCGCTCGAGCATAACACAAAAGGTGCAGAACTCGCCCTTACTTCTCTTTCCCCTCCTTTTTTTTTGGTTGTAGTTGATGTTACGTCCTCGCTTGCTGGGAAGCCTTTTTTTCTGATGATCTCCTTTGTCGTCCCTTCTCCCCTCACAAGTCGGACCCCAGGTGACTTAGCGACTTTTTTGAAAAAAACCTGCTTTCCTTTGGCCCGATCAAGGAGTCCCAAGAAATTAGATTTTCCGGTTTTCCCTCCCCCTTCCCCTCTGTTCCGTCCAGCGGGGTTCAAGCGTGCCCTAGAACAGAGACTCGGTCCCTTCGCCCCTTCCCCCGGTGTCCACAGATTATACCGGCTATACAATGACAAGACATGCTCATCACTCCTCCCGGATCCCCCAGACTTCCCTTCTTGCTGAGCGTGAACATTCGACGCTGTTCGTCAGCTCTTCTCTTCCAGCCACTTCCGGCACGCATGTCCTTTCCTTAACCTCAGATAAACTCGTGAGGACCTGCCGCCAGAAACCTTTTTTCACTCTGTTTTCTCTACGCTCCCCGCGACGGCTTGCAGACGATCTTGCATTCTCCTACAGGCCGATCGAGATTTTTTCCCCCAATTCTTTTCCGGGATTCATCAGAGTCACCAGCTTCCTCCCCCAACTTTTCACGGCGACTGCGGACGTTCGCGCGTCTTCCCCGTGGTTCGGGTAAGCCTTTTTTATGTGACACAAAAGATCCCCCTTTGGATCGTTTTGCATTTATGCGCGAAATTCGGTGTCTGTTCCACACAAGAGCGTCAAACCTCTTTCCCTCCCCCTTGTTGGATCGATGAAAGTGATGATCCCCGGCCCCTTGTGCTTTCTGCTAAGTATTCAAGGTCACAGGCTTCCCCCTTCTTTGTCTGAGGGGTGGTCGACGATGGTTCTTTGATTGTGGAGTTTGGTCTATCTTTCCCTCAGGCGACCCACAGTCGGTTTCCTAAGAAGAGGAATTTCCTTTTTCTTCCCTCCTTCCCTATCCAAGAGTTCAGCTGCGCTCTTTCACCTTCCCCCCTCTGTGGTGGTACCGACATGGACCAAAATCGGTTCTTTTCCCACCGACAGCGCCCGTTTGGGGTGTCCCCTTTCCCCTATGCCCGCACTCTTCCAACGTCGCAACCCAAGGAGTGTTTTACATCTTTTTCTTTCGCACAGGGGGTGCAAACCCCTGGAGGCGCTGGTCGCCCCTCGCCTCCCCTTTTCCGTCTGCCACGCTCTGAGGGCAGGCCTGGGTTTTGCGCTCTTTTTTGCAAACGCCCAAGCCCTAGTAGTGGCACCATTGTCCGGTTTTGAACTTCGCGCGAGAAAATCTATCTTCCTCCTAAGTTTTTTTGTTGGTGGATCTCTCTCCGCGGAGAGTTCAAAACGACTTCCCCGACTGGTCCTTTTTTCGGCTTTCCCAGGTTTCCCCTTCAGATAAGTGGACGGCATCTAGGGTCCCCCCTCCCTTCACCATCGAGTGTCAGTTTCACCCGGGTTGGCCAAATGCTTACAAGCATGTATTGTCTGACGGTTTTTGGCTTGACGCTGGAGGGGCCTTCCCTCCTCCCCGCAAGGGAGATGTGCTGTACGCCTATCGCATCCGTCCAGGGCGTACCGCGGGTGCGTGTTCAATCAGAGACAGCTTCGCTTGACGGTGTTTACAGCACTTGCATCCCCTCACCCCTTGGATGTTTCCTCCCCCCGATGGTTTCGCAGATGGAGATAGAACCCGCGCGAACAGCGCGACAACCTCCTTGGATAAAGAAATCGTAGTTTCGACGAGACGCCCGAGACGTCGGCGCGCAAACCTCCCACCGGAGGTCGCTGCCGGGCTTCTCCTTAAAATGTGCGAATCGTTTTGTGTTTCTAGTTCTTTTTTGGGTCTTCGGACGCTCCAAGAAACCCCCCCGTCCTTCGCATTGCCGGCCTGTCTCTCAGGACGTTTTTTGGTCACCAGGACCTCGATGGACCAAGCGTCACCTGGCTTTCCTGCTCGCCGTCGCCCGTTGTAGGAACTTGGTTTTTTCCTCAGTCCTGGTGAATTTTTCTCTTGAGAAGGACCGTCTTTACGCGCCATTCCCATTCGTAAGAGTGAGGGAGAGCGGCTTCTTTCCTAAACCCCCTCTAGATCGTTTCCCCGTCGGGCATTTGATGAACCCGGAAGGAACCCGCCTCTTGGCTTAGTAGCGCGGAATTTAGTCCTTAAGTGAGATAGTCACCTTGGAGTCCTCCGAACGGCTTTGATGTACTCCAATCCTTCCGCCTGACTCTCGTGTCAGCGGGTCTCGCTGATTTTCGCTGGTTCGGATGATGACTCCCTCTTTTCTTCATTATCGCCGCAGTGGGGTATCCCAAAACGTGGTTCTTTTTTCTTTTGAAAATGTTGAGACACCCCGGCTTGTCTCGGCCTCCTGCGCTTGGACAGAAAGATGGAAGTCCCCAGCAAGTCTTTTGCAGTACCCTCAGATTTTCGTGATCTGGGAAAATGGAATTCCCCCTTTAGTCTAGCTCTAAGGGTTTTCCCGTCCAGCTCCTCAGTTTGCACGACCTGTAGTAGGAGGCATTCCACTTTTACCCGATTCGGACCCACAAATTAGGACCCCAAAGCGAAGAAGTAC
>Ga0179593_1665588_pt1 | contig 20763 bp, 28 predicted proteins | sample CZODoug2_1_08_16_FD_185931 | JGI IMG/M metagenome (GOLD analysis project Ga0179593, IMG submission 185931) | Vadose zone soil fungal communities from Angelo Coast Range Reserve, California, USA - CZODoug2_1_08_16fungal (PacBio error correction) | ecosystem: Environmental > Terrestrial > Soil >... | reverse complement strand
CCTTTACCCCTCCTTTGTGCTATTGGCCTTCTCCTTCCCCCTTTCCTCTGTATGAAAACGAACAGTTTTACTGTTTCCTTTCTGACCGGCTTGGTTATCAGGATCGCCTCCCCCCCTTTCCTTCTTACCAAGAAACCCCTTTTTTTCTTTTCTGGGATTCTAGTTCCTCGATCCCTTCCTTTTTTGTTCTCGATTAGACCCTTCCCTCTCCCCCCGCGTCATGTGGGAAGACGAAGCTTCCCCCCCCATTAGACGACTGGTTTCCACTTCCATCCCTTTCTTTGCCCCGACGGTTGACGGCCTTTCCTCCCTATTTTCTCCTTTGTAGAAATTAAGGATTCTTCCTCAAGCTTCGCTTTGCTTGATCTTCTTTTCCATCGAGTTCAAGATAATTTTCCATCACTCCCTTACTTTTCCCCCTCCTGAAAGGAGTTTTTTTTCCTTTTCACCACCTTAAGTTCTTTTTGTGGGGAAGGACGGGAACAAGAATCTCCCCCCTTTCCATTTCCTCCACCATTGAATAATGAAAAAACAACCCCCCTTCTTTGCAAACCTGATTTTACCCCTTTCTCTCCTAATCGGTAGAAAGTCTGGCGGGAGACCTTTTTTTATCCCTTCTTTTTTTTCCGAAAATGGCGAGGAAAGACTCTCCTTTTTAGGTTCCAGTCGTATCCCTTCTCCCCTTCCTTTTACGAACGGCGCGGCGCATCCTTCCTTTTCTTTTTTGGTAGTTTTGTTAAACACTTACGATCACGATCTTTCCTGTTTCCTGGGTCCCTGGGAACCCTTCTGCCACAACAAGACCCCTTTTTTTTCCCCTTTAGCCATGATGGATACGGACCCTCCTCCCCCTCGAATCTTTTTCTTCTCTCCAGTTCACCGACGGCAAGAAGGTTCCCTTTTTTTGGTTACCGGTCACCGTTTTTTCTCGAAAGGTAAAGTTCTTTTCTGAGCGGGTTTTTTCCTCCCCCATAACGCACGCTTCTTCTTTTAGTCAACTTATAAATCAGCGTTTTTCCCTTCTTCTTACCGGAAAGAAAAAATTCTCCTTTTCATTTTTCCCACGAGAGACCACATCTGCCGTTTCCCTTTCCCCTTTCTTCCAGGGCTGCGCCCCTCCTCCGGAGAAGCGTAGGAGAAAACCCTTCCCTTTTTGTCCGGACTTGGATGGTCCCTTTCCTGTCTAATAAGAGACGGGGCTTGCCTTCCTTCTTTCCCTTTTTTCTTTCTTGTTGGCTCGGAAAATGGGTGTAAGGGCTTTTTTTTTTTCTTTCAGGGCTCTCATTCCATCCCTTTTTCCCTCCTGCCGAGACGGACGAGAATTCCCAGTAATTGTGATTACGCAGTTTTTCTTTTTTGTTGCCTGTTTTTTTCCAGAGAGAGCAACCGCTTTCCCTTTCTCCTCCTTCCGGAAAAGATTTACTCTTTCGACAACCCCCTCTCTTCCCTTCGGCATTGGCATCACCCCTCCCTTTTTTACTCTTTGAGAAAAAATGGGAGTTTTTTTTAATTTGTTTTTCCCCCACCCCCTTCCCCTTTGTGTTGCGCTAGTAAGGGCCCCCTTTTTCCTTTTTTCTCCCCCGAATCGCAGGTGGAACAACCTTGTTTTTTTTCCTCTTCCGCCCCATCTGATCCTTTCAGATGGTGATCCGAGTTGACCTCCTCCGCTCTTTTTTTTTTTCCCCCCCCCTCAGCAAACAGCGAAATCAGGAAATCTCTCCTCTTTTTTTTTCCTTCTGGTTTCCAGTTTTCCCCCTCCCCTCTTCTTTTCTCTCTTTTCTTGAAAGCGATGGAAAATCCGCTCTTCCTTCTTTTTTTTCTCTTTTCCCCCTGCGATTCGGCGGAAATCCCATTGCGATTCATCTTTTTCTGGCTTCTATGTTTTGTATTCTTCCCCTCCTTTGTTCTTTTTTTTTCTCAAGAGTTCAGCGAAGAGTGCTGTTTCCCCCCCTCCTTTTCTCTCCTTTCTGTTCCCTTCTGTTGGAGGATGGTAGAGGTGTAAGTTCCCTCTAGGACTCCCCTTCTTTACCTTTTTTCTTACGTAACCAACAGCTTTTCCTTTCCCCCCTCTCCCCCTCCCCCAAACTGAGGAAGAAAATTACTCTCTTTCCTCCTTTTTTGAACCGTTTTTCCTAGGCTGACCTTCCCTTAGCAGGATAAAAATAAAAGAAGAAAGATGTTTTTCGCCCCCTCCCGCTTTCCCCCCCCCCCTCCACTTTTCTTCTTCCGCAGAGGTTGAAAGAAGGCGGCATTTTCCTTCTTCTACCCCCCCTTTTGTTGTGGGTTCTCCCCCCTTTTTTTCTGGCGCAGCCCCTGCCGCCCTCCCCCCTTCTTCTTTCCTCTCCTCCCTTTTTTCTCGCGTCATAGAAGCGTGTTCATGAGGCCCCCCTTTTTGGCCAAGCCTGTGAAGCCCTCTGCTTCTTCCCCCACAGCCTCCCTTTTTCTTTTTTTCTCCTTCGGTCGGCGGGCAGAACAAACCTTTTTCCCCTTTGTCCTTCTGTTTCCCCTCTCTTTTTCTTCTACGTGGTTCAAAACTTTCTCTTGTCCCTGGCTCAGGTCTGACGGCAGATGAGAGGGGGGAGATGATTCTGGTTTGCGCCTCTTTCTTTCTTTTCTGCTGGGCAGGGGCCCCCCCCTTCCTTTTTGCCCCTTCCTTCGTTTGACCAAGGAAGGTGCTGATCTTTTTTCTTTTTTTTTCCCAAACCCTTCCCCTTCTTCCTTTTTGTACGTTCGTACGGTTCCTTCCCCCCCCCACCTTTTCCTCATTTGGGATAGAAAGCTGGAACCGGCTCTTCCTTTTTTTTTTCCCTTCGGTGCCAGGCCTTTCGTTTTCGAGAAAGGAGAGGTCATTTTCCTCCCCTTTCTCCCTCTTGGCTGGTACTCTTCATGATCTTTTTTTTTTTTTTTATTTTTGCCTTTGTGTCGGCGGGGGTGGGGTTTCTTTTCTTAGTTGAGTCTGGTCCTTTTTCTTTTTTCTTGTCCGTCCGTGTAACAACAATCCTTTCCCTTTTTGGTGGAGGGACTTCTCTTTTCTGAAGAAGAAGGATTGGGGGTTTTTGGGTCTATTTTGGGGAACTTTTCTGTTGAGGTCTACATTTTTTTTTCTTTAAGGGTTTTGATGCCCCAGCCTTTTTAGTTTTTGCCTTTTTCCTCAACACGTAATAATTTTCCTTTTTTTTCAACAATTTTTTTCCCTCCAAAAAGAACACTTTTCTTTCTTTTTTCGCTCTTTCCCCTTTTTAGACACTTTCTCTTTCCATGGACAAGTAAAACGGGCGGCTTTCTCTCCCTTCTCCCGGTGGATTGAAACCTTTCCTCTTGCAGGAGTTTCTGTCCCCCCTTTTCCCCCCCCATGAAAGATGTTTCCCCCTTTCGGTTAAGATTCCTCTCCCCCAAAACCTTTTTTCCCCTTTCCTTTCTTTTTCATGGCTCATTTTTTTCTTCCCCCTCCCATGTTCTCCAGCGTGTCTGGGGTTTTTTCTTTTCTTTTTCGATCGGCACTCCTTCCTTTTTCGATTGCCCATGCAGCAAGCGCCCCCTTCCCCCCCCCCTTCTTTTTCCTTTCCGCTTACAGGGGCCTTTAGCTCTATGTTTTTTGTCTTCCTTTTTTCGGCTCTCCTCTTTTTCCCCTTTTTAGAGAGATACGAAAAACGTACCCCACTTCCCGTGGGCTATTGGCCGGCCAAGACCTTTCTTTGACCCCTCTTTTTTTACTTGCTTTTTATGGGAAAATCTCCCTTCTTTCTTTTTTGGTTCAGGATAGCCCCCTTTTTCCCCCCACACAAGACCCCCCTTTTTCCCTTTTATGCCAAAGGATCGATCGCTCTCCTTTCTTTTCTCCCTTCTTCGAAAAAGGTTTGGTCGACACTTCTCTTCCCCTTTTTGGGTTCTTCTCTTTTCTATCCAACTCCGGAACATCTGCTCTCCCCCGTTTTCAATCCAGACCAGGGAGAGGACTTTTTTCACTCCCCACTTTGAGCGTGGAGATCCTTGCTACTCTTTCACCATCCCCTTCCCTTTTCCTTTCTAAGGATGAAGGTGCTTTTCCCTCCCTCTTTTCCCGATCATTTAAATAAAGGACCTTTCCCCCACCCGCATCTCCCCCTTTTCTCCTTCCGCTTCAGATCCAAACACCTTTTTTCCTTCCCTTTCCTTCCCTTTCCCCGCTCTACAAAACAGAAAAGGACCCTACCCACAACCCCTCCCTCCTCAGTTGAACCCCAACCCCCCCCCCCCCCCCTTTAGTCGGGAATATTTGAACGCACAAATCTTTTTTTTTCTTTTGGATTTCTCAATGAGCTCTCTTCTTTTTTTCACCTTTTCCGTAAAGCAAGGTCCAGTTTTTTTCGATCCCCTTCTTCCCTTCTTTCCCCCCCCTCCAAGCGGTGAAGAAACTTTCCTTTTTTTCTGGCTTTTCCTCGCGGGGCTTTCCCCGCTTTCCTTCGTATCGGTTTCCCACCTCTTTTTCCTTCCCCCCTGGCACCGTGACAAATACTGACACAAAACATCCCCTTTCTTTTTTTTTCCTTCCTTTTTGGGCAGAAATGATGGATTATCGGAACCCTCTTGCCCCCTTTATCCCTTGACCGACGGCCCTCCCTTTTCCTTTTTTCCTGGTGACCGGCAAGGGCACCGACTTTCTCTTTTTTTCCCGTGGATAGCCGGGTTTTCTTGTCCTTTTTTTTTTGTTATTTTTTTTTCCACTTTTCCTCGCAGCAAAAAATCAGACCTTGTTGGGCCTCTCCCTCTCTCTCCGGCGAGAAAAAAGCGGAATTTTCTCTTTCCCTTTTATTCTCTTTGTAGGGCCACGTCTTTCTGAGACAAAACCAACATCCCCCTTTTTTTTTTTCCCCTCCTTTTCCCCTCTTCCTCTGGCGAGTAAAAATCGGCCTCTTTTATTTGGCTTCCCTTTTCTTTGCCTTTTTTTTTCTTGTGGGATAAGGAAATCTTTGTTCTTCATCTTCCTGTATTTTTATTCCGGCGAGAGTAAGTTAAGTAGGTGTCTCTTCGATTCCTGGTTTCTTTCCCTTTGATTCAAGAGGTGTGGCCCTCTTCCCCTTTTTCCTGTCGTGCGGTGGTTTTAAGTATAACGAGAGAGCCTCCTTTTTTTTCTCTTGGTTACTGCACCCCGCTTCCCAAAGAATGTAGAAGTGGATCCTTCCTTTTTTCTTTCACCAGCACTATTAAGGTGGAACTTTTTTCCTTTTTTCCAAACTTATTCCCCATCCACCCCTTCTTTTTGAGGTTGCGCTAGATAAGGACAACCGCCTCTCCTTTTTTTTTTATTCCTTCCGTCCCTCCGTGGAAAAAAGAAAGGGTGGGAACCTCTTTTTGCAAATCAAGCGAATGATCCTCTCCTTTTTTTTTTTAAGTGAACGGGTTCTTCCCCCCATCGCACCCGCTAAATAGTTAATCTTATTTGTAAGACTAATACGTTTGTGGTGTTGAGCTATATTTTTTTTCTTTTCACGTTCTTTTTTCCAGAGTCGCTTAGCATCTGCTCGCTCCCTCTTCCCGTTATATTGTTAACAGGCAGATTACGGCCTTCCCCCCTCCTCTTTCTTTTTCCCTTTCTCTTTTATTTCCCCCTCAAGCCGAGCATTCTTTCGAAGAGGTGTGGATGAGGCCATTTTTTATCTTTAATGTACCTAAGAGTTCTTTTTCTTTTTTTCCTTCAGGAGACGGCTACAATGCGGTGTTTTTTCCCTTTCTCCTTTTTCCTACGCCGGACTTCAGTCTTAGTAACGCGTTTCCCCCCTTCCCCCCCCCCCTTACTTCTAGGAAGCAAAATGAGGGCTTTTTTCTTTTCTTTCCTCGCGGCAGGAAAAGGTTTCCCGCTCCCTATTTTCCTTCTACACCTCCTCCATCTTTTCCCTTTCTTAGCCACAATAAGCGAAGTTTCTTTCTCCCCTCCCCCCCATCGCGAGTCGCACTGATGTGGTGATTTTTTTTTCACCTTGCTATCTTTTTTTTTCCTTTTTTTTGTGTGGGCTACGAAAGGCGCCTGGTCTTTTTTTCTCCCCTTCCTCCTTTCTTAAATAAAAATAGCTAAGCTTTGACTTGAAGACTCTCTTTTTTACATTTCCTCCCTTTATTTTTTTTTTGCTTTCCCCTGTCTTTTTTCCTTTTTCCTCTATGATTGTAGAAGTTGCCACCTTCCTCCTCAGTGCGTTATGGAAGTATTGTTTTCCACCCCCCCTAAAGGCCTTTGACCCCCCTTCCTCCTTCCTTGAAAGTAACGGATCGGTTTTCCCCACTGCGTGCAGTAGGTGAACTGGCTTCTTCCCTGGTTATCTTTTTTTTCCCCATAATGGAGGAGGAGGAGCTGCCTTTTCTTTTTTAGGAGGGGGAAGGTGACCCTTCCTTTCCTTCCCCTTATTCTTGACCCTCTATCTTTTTTTCTTAAAGTGTTGAAAAACCTTCCTACTGGCCCTTTCCGCAGCGAAGTTAGCCTTCCCCCTTAACATTTTTTTCTACTTTCTTCTTTAATTATAAAGGATGTGAACCCTTCCTCTTTCCCTTTCCTCACTTCTTTCGCTACTGAAGAGGTAAGGTCTCCTCTTCTGTTCCTTTACCCTCCTCCAGGGTCCTCTTTTTTTTCCTTTTCTGTTTGGTTGGGAAGGATCCCTTTTCTTTTTTTCCTCTCTTTTTTCCCGTCGTAACAAAATAAGTCGGTGAACCCTTTTGCCTTTTTTCTTCGACTATGCTGGCGTGTTTTTCCTTTTCCCCCTTTTTTTCCTTCCTTCTTCTCCATCGGCTTTGAGGGAATAGTAACCGTCCTTTCCTTTCCCCTCCTCTCATCTTTACTGTATGGGAAGAGGGGGTAGCTTTTTTTCCTGCACGCCTTGCCATTGGCTCCTTACCTTCAGGATCAGAGAAATGGATGGATTTTTCCCTTTTTTCTCTCTTCCTGCTTTTTTTCTCCACCCGTCGGCGGCACAAATGACAGCAGGCTTTCTTTTTTATAGCTCCCCCCCCCCTTCCGAATAATGGAATCCTTTTTCTCTCCTTTGCCGGTGGCATCAGCAAATTGGCTACAGTTTTTTTTTCCTTTTTCTTAGATCCGTTTGAACCGCCCTCCTTTTCCTTTTATGAGTGCAAATGAAGCACTCTCCCTCCGGGTTTTCGTTTAAGTAAGAGGTAAGGGGCCTCCTTCAGATCCCCGCGGGCCTCTTTTTTCTTTCTTTTAATAATCATAGGTGTGTTGTTGCTCTCCCCCCCCCTTCCCCCGAATCGGAACGATGTGCGATTCTCTTACTATCTTTTTTTCCCCTTCAGTCTGATTGATGAAAACCTCCCTGTTTTCCTTGCCGCTTGCATGCAGGGGCCATTTCTTCTTGTTTTCGGGGGTCCCTTCTTATCCAGTGCATTGGAGTCCCCCTCCCCCTCTTTTTACCATTTGCGGATGCAAACGGGCCCATTCCTTCTTCCCAGGACCAATTTCGCCCCCTCCCTGTTTTTCTCCTTCTTTCCCCCCCCCCCCGAAAGGCTGTAATTTGTTCCCTTCTTTTTTTTTCCCTTTGGCACATCGAAGCAGCTTCCCCCTTTCGCGCCTCTATATTAAGCAAGGTGACGGCTTTTCTTTTGCCCCTCGTCGACCCCCCCCGCCTTTCCCTTTTTTTTTTCCTTTTTGGCATTGATCCGGATGATTTTTTTTCACTCCCTCGTTCCCCTACATTTAAATAAAGGAAAATTACCAGTGCCCCTCTTTCTTTTTGGAAGCCCCCCCCCCCTTTTTTCAATGATGTGGGAAGGAAGGGAACCCGATCCCCCCTCTCTTTCCTGCAACCATTGACCCCCCCACCCTACTAACCCCCCTTGCCCTTTTTTTCTTTTGGGTGTGAAATTTAAAGAAAAATAGGTAGACGCTCTTTTTCTTCCCTCTCAGGGTAGAGAATGGAGGCCCTTTTCCCCCCCCCTTCCCCCAGTGGATCCTTCTTTTTCTCCCTTCACAATGATTAAGTGGGGAAAATGCCCTGGTTACTATTTCCCGTTCCTTTGGGGTTGGGGTCTTTTCTTTTTTTTTTCAGTTTTTGTGAAAAAACTTTTCCCTTTGCAACCTTAGAGGGGGTCCCTCTTTTTATGTTCTTTTTTAATATACCTTTACCTCTCCCACAAGAAAAATCCCTTTCTCCCGCCTCCATGATGGGAATATAGGAACTCCATCTTCTTCCCCTTCCCCCCTTCCCCCCCCCTTCCCCGAAGGAAAGCAGGTGTTCCCTTCTTTCCCTTGTGCAGGAAAAGTTGCACCGAAGATGCTAAGTTCAATTCTTTTTTGGAGGGAACGCCTTCCCCCGGTCACGGACGAGAACTTTTTCCCTTCCTAAGCGCCCCTTCTTCTCCAAGGCCAGAAAAAATAAGACTTCTTCCCCGCTCTCTTAGCGCGAGACAAAACGCGGACTCCCTTTTTCTTTCCCCCTTGCGTGGCTTCCTCCATTTCTTTTCCTCCCCTTGTAGGAGAAAAAACCACCCTTTCTCTTTCCTATCGTCCGGTACGAGGCCGGACTGGACTTTTTTACCTTTTCGCCCCCCTATTTTTTTTTTTTTTTTCCCTCTCTTGTGGCTACGAAATTTTTTTTCTTCTTCGGGGATGTAGATCCGGCGAGCGTACTTTTTTTCCTTCTTTTTAGGACTCGGAGGGAAAGGATCTTTTTCTTTTTTTTTTCTTCATCGAAGAGGTTGAGATGGCCTTTCCTCTCTTCCTTTACTCCTATTCCTCCCTTTTTTCTTTTTTTTCCCTTTCGTTTAAAGGACACAGCGACCATCCCCATATTTAGCCGGGCTACTGAGTTAATCAGGCGGCCTTTTACTTCTTTGGGCCGGATTGCCTCTCACCTATTTCCCCCCTCTTCTCGAAAGAATAGCAGGGCTTGGAGGGTTGTTTCCCTCATCTTACTCCCATGGGAGTTTTTGTTTGTAACTTTTTGGAACCCTCGAATTTTTTCCCCCTCTTTCTGTGCAATCGAAGGGCAGCTTTTTCCCCTCTACTTTCTTTGCCTGGCGAGGGGGAAAAACTTTTGGACTCCTTCCTCCTTTTGTGTTTTTCTTTCTTTCCTTTTTCTTTTTTTTCCCCCTGAGCCAGAGGCAAGCACCGTCTCTGAGGCTTTCCTTTTTCTTTCTTTCCTCTCTTTGCACATCGATAAGCGAATCTTTCACACCCCCTTTCAACTGATTTAATATTTCTGTTTGCCCCTTAATTTTTTTCCTTTTCCTTAGATGTGTTGGATGAGGAAATAGGGGTTCGATGCCTTCTCTCCTTTCACCTTGAAGAGTGATGGATGAAAAGTCCTCTTCCTTTTCTTTTTTGGGTGGTCGCGGTGTCCTTTCCTTTCCCTTCCCCGTATCCGGATTCAAGCATATTCTTCCTTTTTTTCTGTCCGTACCAAAGACAGGCAAGCGCAACTCGTCCTCTTTTACCCCCTCTCTTTCAAGACCCAAATTACTTTCATTTTCCCGTCCGCGTCGTCGAAGGCAGGAAAAGTTCCTTTTCTTTCCCCCTTATTTTCTTCCTACCTCCCCTCCGCCCTCCTTTTTCCCCTCTTCGGAGACAAAACTCAGCGCCTTTCCTTCCTATCCCCACTTCGAGGAGTAGACCTGAGTGGTGCATCCTCTCCTTTTGAAGCGTTAACCGTCCTTCAAACATCAGATGTTGGTTTTCCTCTCCTTTTCTTCTGTCTGGCGCAGACCCTCCGCTCTACCCCCCCTTTCTTTTCTCACATGAGTACTTAATTCCCCCCCTTCCCCCTCGGGTCAGAAAGAATGTTGAAGAGCTGATTTCTCCTTTCCTCCTTTCGCCGCCGTGCGTTATGAAGCTCCCTTCTCCTTGACCCTGCTCATGTCGGTTCCCTTTCTTTTTTTTTTTTTTTTCGGTGTAGTCAAAACCTGCGTTTTTTTTCTCCTTTAGGTCCATGGCAGATTAGATTTGGGAGATGATTCTCCCCTTTGCAGGTTGTTCTTCTTTTTCTTTTTTGTCAGGTGCAATGATTGAGTTGCCCCCTTTTTCCTTCTTCCTCTTTTTTCTCTTGATCGAAAAGTGTTGACAAAACTTTTTTTTTTCTTATTGGCCAATCCCCTTGTTCCCTCTTCTTCTCCTCCGGATGTGAAAGGAAGAGTTGAAAGGAAACTTTTCCTTTTCTCGTAAGGTCTCCCGCCATTTCCTTCTAAATATCCCCTTTCTTTTCTTTTTTTTTTTTCCAGATATGTTTGCCCTATTGGTTGGAGGAGTGGTTTTTTTTTTCTTTTTTTGTTTTGGTTTGGTCTTTTATCTTCTCCCCCCCCCCCTAAGGTACGAGTGAAAACCTCTCCTTCCTCCTGCCTCGGTTTTGGTTTTCTTTCTTTTCCTTTTTCTTAAGGTTCCCCTTTTTTTTTTTTTTTTCTCTCCGTTCACTAGGGAGTTTGCTTTTTTTTTTCCCTTCCCCCTTCAACATTTAGTCTTTTTTTTTTTTCGCCCAGGCAGGAAAGTTTTTCCCCCTTTTCCACTCTATGGCAATGGGAGAACTCCGGTTTTTTTGATACGGTCCTTCCCCCCTTTTTTTCCCCCCCTTTGCAGGATGTGAAGGAGTTATGCTTTTCCCTTTTCTCAAGTAAGGTAGTGGTTCCGCTTTTTCCTCTTCTATCAGTTCCCTTTTTCCTTTTTCTCTTTGAATAAGAAAAAGGTATCCAGCGTTTTCTTTTTCTTTCCTCCTTCAGGGAGGGGGCTGAGATCTTTTCTTATTTTTTGCATTCCATCCCCTCCCTTTCCCAAAGGGTTAGTTTCCCTTTCCCTTTTCTCTTCTCTTTCTTGCGGACAATGCACTTTCTCTGCAGTTTTGGTTGATCTCTCTTTTCTCCCCCCTCATCGGAAAGATGTGATATTTTTTTCCTTTTTTTTCCTACAGGGCCCCTGTAAGCTGATGAAAAGATTTTCTTTCTCTACTTCACCCTTTCTCTTTCGGTTTAAGGACTTCTCCCCCCCTTTCCATCCCCACCAGACCACGATGGAGGGGGAAATTGCGTCTTCTTCTCAGTTTCCTTCTTTCTTACCACCCCGTTTTTTTTTTTCTTCTTTCTTTTCTGTGGGAAGAGACGTGTGAGAGCATACCCTTCTCTTTTTCCGCTGTTTCAATCAAGACAGGGAGCCGTCCTTCCTGTTCAGTATTTCGTTCACTTTAACGGCCGCTCTCCCTTGGTCCACTCCTTTTGGTTGATCCGGCCCCACCCCCCTCCTCTAACCAGCCTCTCCCCCCCCCCTTTTTTTTCCTTCCCAAGGGCACAAGAAAACCACAGCCCCTCCTTCTTCCGCAGGCCGATCCGTCCACCAACGTAAGTTTGCACCGGACTTTTTTCCGCTTCCTTCCCCCCAGGCCCGGCCCTCCCCCCCCCCCCCCCATCGACCAACCCCCCCCCTTTCCCCATGCTCCAGTTGCAAAAGAATCGTGACCTGTTTTTTCCACTTTTAGCTAGTTTTCCCCTTTTTTTTTTTTCCCTTCCCGAGCAGTTTTTTCTTCCCCTCCGTTCCTGTAACTCTGCCGTTCACCGCCTTTTCCTCTTTCCTCCTTTCACCCTGCATTTTTTTCCTCTTTTTTCTTTCTCCGCAGGACGTCGCGAGTTTTTCCCCACTTTCCGATCACGATCAGCACAGTAGCTTTTTAAACGGGCCTTTGCCTTTTCCCCCTCCTTTTTTCCCTTCCAACATACTGCAACAACACCCCCCCCTTCCCTTTCCTCCGAAGCAATGTGGATATTTTTTTTACTTACCTGATCCATCTCCCTCCTTTTCTCCTGGTGGGGACCACCTATCTTTTTTTCGTTGCCCCGCCATGAGCAAGGTCAAGGTTTGTTCCTTTTTGGTTGTTCACTCCTTCTTCCCTTTTGCGAAAGTGATGGATGTGGTCAACTTTCTTTTTTCTTTCCGGCCCCGCAAAAATCAGGAACTGTGGCTTCATGAACACCTTTTTTCCCCTTCTGCCCTTCCCTTCTTTGTATTAGCGGCTTCCTTTTTTTTTGTCTAAAGAAAAGGAGCCGGTCGAAGCCCCTTTTTTTCCGCTATTCGGTTCCGCGGCCGTCCTTTCTCTTTCCTTGAGACTTCTCTCTTTTTTTTTTTCTTCCACTTCGCATGAGTGTGGGATCCGGAATTTTTTTTTGCGTGTATTTTAGATCCGGAGAGCGAATTCTTTTCCCCTTTTCCTTTAAGGTCTTTTTTTTCTTTCCCTAAGGGTTGATTCCCGCAGTTTTTCTCGCGGTTTGCGCTGGCCTGGTGTTGGTTCTTTTTTCCCCTCCTTTTTTTAAGTCGGACTTCCCATCTTTCTCCCTACCCCGCAAAAACCGAATGTAGCAAGGGCTCATGCTTTCCTTTTCATCCAGCCACTCTTCAGGTGGACGTTGAGCCATTTTTTTTTTCCCGACCCCTGGAACATCCCCGTTTTTTTTCTTTGCGCGAGGTAGATAAGGGCCCTTTTTTCTTCCCCTTTCGGCCGGTGGAAATGGAAAAAGCTCAATTTTCTCTTCTTCCCCCTTAGATGCTTATCCTCGTCTTTCCTTTTCCCTTTTTTCGAGGGAGAAAAACCCTCCCGCAAAGCAGGCGAAATATCTCTCTTTTCTAATCTCCGTTTTTGATCTCTCTTTAGTTGTGATCTGGTTTGTTTTTCTTTTTCTTTTTCTTTTTTTCCCCAGCGAGGAGAGAATCTGAATTAGATGGAACATCTCTTTTCACCCTTCTTTCTTGTCACCGGGATTCCGCACGAGAACTCCCTTTTTCTTTTCCCCCTCCTTTTGCCACACCCCCTCCCCTTTTATCTTCTATTTCTCTTCCTTTTTTCCCAGGAAGGATAGTAGCCCAAGTTGTTTTTTTTTCGTTCTTTCTGGCAAGGCCGCCGATGACGGCAGGAGCAAGGACTACTTTCCTCTTTTTTCCCTTCCCTCTTTGACATAATCTCCTTTTTTTCCCTTTTGAGACGTAAAAAAAGAAAGGAACAGCGCAGCTCTTTTTTTCCCTCACAATACGGGTACGGCCGGTCAAGGCGCGTCAGTCGCTGCTTCCCCTCTTTTTTTGCCCTCAGGATCAATCCCCCTCCTCTCCCTCCCCTTATTACGGAGCCAAAATCAAGAAGTTCCTCCCCTTCCTGCCCCATTAGTATTCGCCCTGAGGGTGCAGCGAGGTGCACCGCCCTCCTTCCTGTTCCTTCCTTCATTTCATCCAACCCTCTTCTTTTTTTTCTTTTTTCTTTCGTCTGGAGAAGCAACTTGCCGCTCTACACCCTTTTTTTTCGCTTTTTTTTTCTCTCTTCCTATAGAGTGTTAATGAGGCCACAAGTCTGATTTTTTTTCTCTTTTTCTCCACTCAAACATACTCCCGTCGCCTCCCTTTTCTTCTTTTGCGTGCAGTGAAGAAAAAAAGAGCAGCCCGGACCTTTTCTTTTCCTTTCACGTCCACTGCCCGGATACGGTGGTAACAAAATGCTTTTTTCTCTGACCTTCCCCCCTCTTTGTTAGATTAATTTTTTCCTACTTCCCTTTTCTTCTTTTGTCATGTATTTGGAGTGTTGTGTTCCTTCTTTTCTTCATCTTCCCTGAACGTGTTGAACCCTTTCTCGTCTTTGCCCCGTGTTGCCCCCCCCCCCCTCCTGCCGGCATGCGGCGCCGCGCCTCCCCTCCCGTTGTCCACCTGGAATAAAGGGTGAAGTTTTTCTCACTTCTAACCTTAGGCTCCTTTTTCTTTTTCTTTCCTTACGGGCCGCCATTCGCGACATGCGCGGTCTTTTTCCTTTTGATTGTGCGGGAAATAGTCCCCCCTCCCCTTTCTTTTCCCCCTTTCATTTTGTGTTCTGCTTTTTTTTTTTTTTTCTCTTTTGAGTACTGGGAATGGGTTGGAGACGTTTTCCCCAGGTCCGTTTAAACTTAAGGTGGTGGAAGGATTTTTCTTCCGGCGTCTGGTTTCGTTTGCATTTTCCTTTTTTTTTTTCTGCTGGAAATGATGTGTTTCTTTCACCTCATCGGGATCAATTTTTTACTCTTCACCTCTCCCCTTTCGAAACGTCGCCCTTTTTCCCCTCCTTCCACACCGGCGGAATATCTTTCTTTGCCCCCGATCTTCCTTTTTTTTTTTCTTTTAGTGATCCCCCCCCCTTTTCACCCCCTGAAAGCTGGCGCAATTTCCTCTTCTTTGCTCCCCCAAAGGGTTCCTCCTTTTTCCTCTTAATGGAGAAGTTGGCTCTATTTTTCTCCAGCGTGAGTATGGGGTGTGCTTTTTTCCTTTCTTTCGTGGGTTGCGATCCTTCCCTTCTCGGAGAAAGGGTTGTCTCTTCTCTTCAGCAAGCGCCAGTAAAAACGGGGTTCTTCCATCCTTCCCCAATTTAGATTATCTTTTTTCCTCAGAAGGGAACTTTCCTTTTCGTTATATTATTTTTAATCTTATCTCTTTTCTATCTTCCCAAAGTACCCCCCTCCTTTCGTCTTGTCCGGCAAAGACATGAGATAAAGGGCCCCCTTTCTCCTACCCTTTTTCAGCTTTTCATGGTCCCCCCTCCCCTTTCTCCCTTTGCGGAGGTCTCGTCTTCCGGCCTTCCTTCGGGTAAAAAAGCGCCCAAGAAAACGCTTTTCCACTTTCTAGACTTTTTTTCCTCCCTTCTTTAGAAAAAGTATTTTGTGTATCGCTTCCCCGACCTGACTTGCAGAAAGATGTAATGGGCTGTCCGTCTCTAATTTTCCCCTCAGAGGTTTAAATCCATTCGATTATATATTCCGCTCCGTTCCTCCTGCTCTCCTTCCCTTGCGAAAGAAGTAATACCTCCTCTTTTCTTGATCGGATGAGGTTTGACGATGCCCTCCCTTCTTCCTTTGCCCCCCATCATACCTACCCTCTCTAAAAAAAGCCCCTTTCTAAGATATAAAGAAGGACTCCTAATTCTTCCCAAGTTGATTTCCCCTCCTTTGTAAAGATATAAAAAACCAGGACATATTTTTTTTATGGATCATTCCCCACCCTCCCCCCCCCAGTGGAGAAGTTTCCCCCCCTACTTCAGTTCGGGGAATATTTAAAGACAATAGGTTCTCTTTTCCTCTGATTTCTTTCGAATGGAGGACCCGATTTCACAATCGGTCTGATCTGTCTTAACCTTTCTCTCAAGAGGTAAGAAAGGCGCTCTTTTCCTCCTCAGCAGGAAAGTCTTTTTAGTTTTTTTTAGTTTTCAACCCCCTTCTTTCCCCCTCCCATCAAAGTCAGAGGGGTTCCCCCCCCTTTTCAGTTTCAGCTCAGATAATGGGCACCTCCCCCCCCCCCTTTCAACCTTCCTTCTTTCCCTGCTGGATATCGAACCTATCTCCCAAACCTTTCCCCCTACCGATACAGTTTGCAAAGACTGCACGCTCTTCTGTTCCTTTGGTGACCTCCCTTCCCCCTTTCCCTTCCTTTCCCCCCTGGAATGAGCGGTTTGGAGGCACTCTCACTGGCACGGAGGAGGACACTTGATTTATTTCCCCCCCATTCTTCGGCAGCACCCCCCTCTTTTTCCCCTTCCTCTATAGGAAGAGAGACAACAGCGAAACTTTTTTCTTTAGAGATTTTTATTTAGAGAGGCATTTTTTTTCCCGACCCCTGCTTTGAGGCAACCCCCCCCCCCTCTCCTCCTTTTTCCCGACGGGACGTGTCTTTTTCTTCGGCTGCACCAATCAGGGAGACCCTCGTCTTTTTTCGGCTTCTTCCCCCCCCTCTTCTTTTTTTCCCCTTCCCCTTCCCTTTTCTTGTGGGACTGTAGGATACGGCCCCCCTTTTTCCTCCTCGGGAAAACGTGCCGGCCTCTCTCCTTACCCGGGAAAGGCCCTTTTAATTGTGCTTGCCCGCAGTGGTGCTGCCCCTTCTTCTTTCCTTTAATTTTTCCTCTTCCTTTTCCTCTGATGGAAGTCACGGGGTTTCTTCGGCAAAGATGGCCGTTCACGGACATCTTTTCCCGCCTTTATGTTCTCCTTTTTTTCTTTTCCTCCCCCTCAAAGATTAAGGTGGGACCGCTTTTTTTCGATCCGGCCTCGAAACCACGATGGCATAATAAACACAGCTTTTTGCTTTCCTCTAGATCTGGTCCACCTTTTTTTTCTTTCACTTCTTCCTGAAATGTGGAACAACGGTTTTGGAAAGATTACGAATTATCGGATTTTTCTTCTGCTTCCTCCCCTTCTTTGAACCTCTATCTGACTTTTTCTTTTGCCCCCCCCCCATAAGAAACAGCGAAATCTCTTCTTTGGTGTTGAGAGAGATTCATGATTTAGATGTTGCGATGGGTGGTTCCCCTTCCCCCAGCTTTCCTCTCCTCTTCCCTCTTCCGTCCTCCCCACAAGTTATGTATTGTTCACACAGCTCTTCTTCTCATCTGCTGTTGCCCTTATCTAGCAACTAAAAGACTGCCTCTTTTTCTCAACCCCCCCCCCCCTGTTGCACCATTTCAAGCGTCACAGGAAGAGTGCTAGGCTTTCTTTCTTATCCTCATGACGTGTGTTTTTTTTTCCCTTCCATCCCAATATTGGCTCCCCCCCATCATCTTCTTTAAATGCGTGGCTCGCGCGGGACGTAAACCACCCCCCCCCCTGGTCTTTTCCCTTTCAATTTCCCCCCATTACGGCGTAAGACCCCAGGTACCTTTCGCGGCAGGCACAGTTTACAGAGTAGAACCTTCCTCCTTCTTTCCTACCAATCTCTCTTTCCCCCTTCCGTTGTAGAAAAAATAGAGCCTCTCCTTCCCCCAATCGCGGAGTCGCCCCTGATTGGTGCAGCCGCTTTTTTTCCCTTCAGCTTACTTACATCTTCCCTCCCCCTTTTCTTTTTGGTAAGAAAGGCGCTGGTATTTCTTTTCTCAAATCCGCTACGCTGGCTTGAAAGACTTACGCGGTTGCTCGCGTCCTATAGCTTTCTTTTTTCCCCTTGTTTCTTTCCTGAAGTTTTTACTTTTTCTTTCTTCCCCAAGAAATAAGTCGCCGCCTTTCCTTCTTTCGGTCGGCCGTGCCGCCAAAACGCGCAGTCCCGGTCCCCCTTTTCTTTCCCTTTCCCCTTTAACCTTTCTCTTTTTTTTTCCCAAACCCTGCGGTGCAGTAGGGGCCCTTTCCCTTCGATTCGGATTTTGGAGATGGGTTAAGATATCCTCCTTTTTTGCCCTTTCTAGTTGTCTTTCTCTTTTCTCTTTCGCTTGAACATGAACGTCGTCTTGTGCTGATCGTGATAGGAATCCCTTACCACTCTCTACCTGCTATCCTCGCCCTTTCCTTTGTCTCTTTCCTAAAGGGTGAGAAATTGGATCGACTTTCCCGGCTGTGAACGGCAGAGTTGACAGAAAAGGCGGGCCGCCCTTTTCCCCCCTCACATTTTCCCCCCTCCCCCTTTTCTTGGTCCCTATAGGTTGCAACGGAGCATTGGTGTTTTTTGCCTGATCAAGGGTTTGCGTATGGGGCCTGGTTTTTTTTTCTTCCACCTCCCCCCATTTTTGAAAATTCCTTTGTTTTCCTCTTTTTTCTTTGTTCCTTTTGTTGTCGGGGCATGGTAAGGGTCGTGACGTCCTTTTTTTTTCCCCGTCATTCCGGATCAGGCCAAAAATTCAGTCCGCTTAATTTCTTTTTCTCTTGTAAAGGTAAACTTCTCCCTTTTCTTTCCTTTCTCCCTTTTTTCATAGCAGGATACGAGACTGGGCTGGCCCTCCTCCGATGTGAAGAGTTATGATCACCCATTCCCCTTTGCAACTTTCTCCCCCCCCCTTCTTTTTGGTTAAGAGAGAGACAAAAAACCCCCTTTTTTTCTCAGTTCCTGGCCAGAGTCTCGATGGAGTCGTTTCTTTTCAGTTTTGGGTTTTTTTTTTTCTCTTCTTTTTTCCTTCCCCGCAGAAGCAGGCAGTCTTTTTTCCCCATGCGCAAGCGCAGTAAAACCGGGTTTCCTTTTTTTTCTCCTCTTCTTTCCCCTCTTTCCCTAGGTATGGGTAAGTTGCGTATCCTCCGTTGTTTTGTTGAGAGAGATACGAAAACGTCCTCTCCGTTTTTTCAGTGGCCTTCCTTCCCCCCCCTCTTTCCCCCTTCAAACTGTAAAGATGCTTTCTTTCAACCCGGTTTTACGGCGCTTTCTGCCTTTCCCCGCTGCTGTTCTTTTCTTCCCGCCCACTCAAGTGCCTGCGTCCCCCTCACCTCCACGCTGGAACATTTGCGGATGCCCAATTTTTTTTTTTCTTCGTCCCTTCCCCCCTGGATCGCCCCCCTTTTTTCTCCCACGAAAGGAATGGAGCAAGGCTTCCGTCAGCGACGGGTGGAGGCACAACTCCTTTTTTCCTCATCTTTTTCCAAACTTTTTTCCTTCCGGGTGAAGGAACTCTCCGGTGGGATCCCTTTTTTTCCCTTCTCCACTCTTTTTATTCCTTCGCTGATGAAGTTGGCTTGATGCGGATGACTTTTTTTTTTTTCCAACGCCGGAGTTCACGATTAATTTCCCATCACGGCCCTTGTCCCCCCCCCTCCAGCAAGCCTTCTTCTTTAGGAAGGAAAAAAACCTTAAGTTTTTTTTTCTTATGTGTGGACGGACGGAACACGATCTCCAAACCCTTTTTTTTCACCCTTTATATTCCCACCCCCCTCCTCAAAAAACAATGCGCCTTTTCTGAGTCGGGACCTATTTACACGCACAATTCTTTTTTTATTTGAATTCTATGGTCTACTTCTCTCCCCCTCCGTGAAAAAACGGGATGAATTCCTTTTTCACCGTATTCAGTGCGGCCAATGCAAGTCCCCTTTTCTTTTTTCTAGGCCTTCTTTGTTGTTCTCTTCCTTTCCTTCCTTTCTCCGATCAAGAAATTTTCCTCCTTCCCTTTGCACTTCCTCGACGTTTCCCTTCCCCCCTCCCCCAATAAAGGAGGAAGCTACTCCGCCGCCTCCATAGGAACTGCCTTCCTACCTGATCCAGTGCACCGACGGCCCTCTTTTTTTGCCGGGCCTTGTGCCCTCATTGCCCTCCTTCTCCCGTTTTTCCCAAGGTACCTTCCTTTTTTTTCCCCCCCCAATTTTTTTTTTTTATGTTTTCAAAGTCGCAATCAGCGGCCCCCCTTCCCAGCCCAAAAATCAGACCGTGGGCCTTCAGAACCTTTTTTTTTTTTCCCCCCCATCTTCCTTCTCAAATTAGTCTTTTTTTTCTTTTTTTCCTCTCAAGAAAGGCGCACGGTCGGAGCCCCTCGGGCAGTAGTCCGGTTCCGCTGCCGGGTTCCCCCTTTTCACACATCTTTTCCTTTTTTTTTTTTTGGGGAGGAAAACTTCGCTGTCATCTTTGTTCACAGGAAGCGCTGGCCTGCCTCTTCTTGCTCTCTTTCCTCCGTCGGTTTTCTTTCTTTTTTTCCTTTCTCCGCCCGGAAGGGGGCCTCAATTGTGCTACCGCAGTTGTGGCTGCACCTTCTCTTGCTTTTTGGTTAAGTCCTCTTCTTCCTCCTCTTGTGGGAAGTACGGAGCGTCCCCCTCCCTTTCAGGACAACAGGACCAGCCCCAACCGTCCTCCCCTCTGGCTCTTTCATCCCTTTTTCTTTTCTTCTTCTTTCTCCAAATGGGGCTACGATCGGCCTGAACCCCCTTCCAAAACAGCTTCTGAAATTCTTTTCGGGCCCCTCTCTCCCCTTTTCTTCCCCGGCCGGATAGAAGTTTTCTTTTTCGCCGGGGTGGGAAAGATTCAGAAATTATCGGATGTGCCCTTTTTCTCTTTGGTCCCCTCTTCCTCCGGGAGTACTTTTCTTTTTCCTCCCCTGCCAATAAGGAATGAGAGCTAGTGACTACTCCTACGTGTGTTGTTTTTTCGATTTGCTTTCGCTGGCGGATGGGTGGTCAAAGCCCGGGCATTTTTTCCCCTTTCTTCTCCTAATTTTTTCCCTTTCTCTTCAACAATTCCTTTACTCCCGTTCCTCTTGGTGAAACGGCGATTCAGGCCGGAACTTCCCCTTTTTCTTATCTAGCGCAAACCTCCAAGACCGGAGATTCTGTAGAAGCTGTGTGTATCTTTTTCTTCGCCCCCCCCTTTTTCCAGTCCTTTTCCCTCCCTTTTTTCTTTCTGATTGAACGCAGGAGCAGGCAATTTTTTTTTGGTGTCCGTGAACGGCAAATAGTTGCCGATCCTTCCTCTTCGTTGTCCCTCTTCTAGTTTTTTCCTTCCCCCCCCTATGCCCGCGAAAAATAGGAGGTTCCCTCGGGCAAGGCACAATTACGGTTCTTTCTTCCTTCAGAGCTGTCCTTCCCCCTCTTTGCCAAGAGGAATGAAAACCTGATCTACCAATCAAAGCAGCCAGCGCTTCCGGATTTTTCTCACACTCATTAAGTACCTAAGAGAAGAAAAATCGCAGGTTCCTTTCCTCGATTTTTCCGCCTTCCCTTCTTTCCCCCGTACTAGATGACAGAAAACATTGCTCCGACCGGAGATGTCTTTCTTTTTTCCCCCCTGCTACGCTTTCCCTTCCGTCTTTTTTTTTTTTTTTTTTTCTTATGACCAAGCCTCTTTGAAGCGCTGATTGTAATCCTTATTCCCGCCGTGCCCGTCTTTTCTAGGGCACTTTCCTCTCCTTCCCCTTGCCCTTGTCATGAGGGCACTGGCCGGTCACCAGGGCACGGCCCCCTTTTCCCCTGCGTTGGCCGTCGGTGACGGGATCAGTAGGAACGTTCACTCTTCTTTTCCTCCTCTCTTTCATGGCCTTCTTTCCTTTTTTTTTTTCGTAGGTGCAGCGTGCCAATGATCTGAGCTTGCCCTTTTTCTTGCTGATCTGATAGGAAAAGAAAAGTGTTGACCCCTTCCCC
>Ga0179593_1502910_pt1 | contig 20764 bp, 23 predicted proteins | sample CZODoug2_1_08_16_FD_185931 | JGI IMG/M metagenome (GOLD analysis project Ga0179593, IMG submission 185931) | Vadose zone soil fungal communities from Angelo Coast Range Reserve, California, USA - CZODoug2_1_08_16fungal (PacBio error correction) | ecosystem: Environmental > Terrestrial > Soil >... | reverse complement strand
CGTTTCACAGAAGAGCCCCAACCTTCCTACCTTGGAGTATCCTTAACCTTTTTGGCAATCTTTACCTTTGTTGGGCCCGACATCTCCTTCTTTTTTGGGTGGGTCGTGAAAAGAGGAAAACGATCCTTTTTCCGCCGTACCATTCACCGGCTTGAGGACACGTCTCCCCCTTCCCTTTGTACTGTAATTTTGCTTGGCTTGCAGTTCCCTCTTTCCCCGTTTTTGGGGACTTGCCATCATTCTTTTGTAAGACAGAATGTAGCGAGAAATGATTTCTTTCCATCGATCTGCCCAGTCCCTCTGCCCGTCCACCCTCCCCCAGTGATGCACCCATTGTCGGGTACTCCTCCTGACCAATATCATTTTGTGACGGTCTCGACAGTGCCCTGTTGTCAATACATCGACTTTCTTCAGTTGACCAATCTTGTATGCAGTTTGCAAGGCGGCATTTGTACCACCCCTATTGTGCGGATGATCAAAAAGGTGTTTCTCTTGAGAAGGTCCAAAACTTTGAGCCTTAGGTTCCCCCATTTAAAGTCTCGGGTCGGTCGGAGGTCTTGTAAAAGAGGGCTGAACAAAAGATTGTTACTGGCAACCGATTTCCACTTAGCCCCAACCCCCTTCCATTCGCGGTTTTTGCCCCCCCCCCCTATCGCCCTTCTATAGCGATTCTTCTCTCCTCTCTGTCTTCTCCAAATCCTGTACAAATCCATCAAGTTTTCTTGGAGCGTGTTTCTCCCCCCTTGGGCCTCACCCCATAACTGAACATTTCGAGTCAAAAACCACGTCCATATGGAGAGAACCTTCCGAACCGAATGCCCCCTAAAGCTACCCTCCTTTCCATCTTTTCTCCCCCTACCCTAACCCTCCGTCTACAGGACTCTGCTGATCTCGCTAGCCGTAAGCAGTTGTCCTCTTCCCCCACCTACGGAAGTTCTTAAGTTAAGACCTTGCCATTTACACGTGGTGGCCACATTAAAGCTGGGTCTGTTCGTGGAAGAGGGTGGGTCTCTGCCAGTTCCGTACTTTTATTCGGTCTTTTCTATCCCCTCCTCTCCCTCCTACCTCAGGACGGCATCTCTGGATTTTTCACCGCCAGAGGAAGTATACTCGCTCCTTGTTTTTTAATGGGTTGGTAGACCAGGCACTGGTCTCTGCAACCGTATGAGGTCCCCGTCTTCCTTTTTCCACGTTTTTTGTACTTCCAGAGCTGCCATTTTGTTCAAAACTTTCTCCTGGAGCACGATTCTTTGTCTCATGCATTTCGTAAAAACCCCCGTTTGTACAAGGAAGACAGGGGCGTATTCGGTTTACGCGGCCCTAGTTTGACCATTCAAGCGACTTTTTGTTCTGTCTCTCTCCCAAGGCATTTGACCAACTCCCCCCTTCAACACGCCCCCCTTGCCCCCCCATCCCCAAGTGCGGGATGTCCTCGCTATCATGAGTAGCAAGCGACTCTGCCCGCCGTTTCTAATTGAAGGGCCCAACCTAAGGCTTTTTCTCCCCCCTCCCCTTCTTTTCAATTCCAAACCAATAAAGTCGCCCCCACGACCGCGCCCCCTGCTCCCTTGGCAAAACCCTATTTGTAAACTCTCACCAAGATTCCAACTATCCGCCTCGAAGGTGGCGTAGCGAGGGGAGTTCAATCGCCCCTCCCAGTTCTATCGTCGATTCCTATGGGCATATCCCCACTTTTCCAGGACAATATTTTAGAAGACATAAATCGACTTTTTTTTTTTGACGATGACTGACCTTGTCTTTTTCGCTACGGGTCGTATCGATGGATAACCAATTTTAAGTGAGAAGCTCCCTGCTCCCTCCCAGGTGGATTTTATATTAACACTTCTCCCTGATCCCCCCCCTTGCACCCTTACGGAGTCGTCTTCTAATCGCCTTGAGGGCTGTTGTCTCTTTTTTTCATCCAATGAGTCTTGATGAAAACTTGAACGTCCCCCCGGGTCTGTTGCACCACCTCCAGCGGCATTTTTCCCGCTCCATGAGGCTTTCGGATCACAGAACATGTCCGTCCCCCCGAGTCATTGGCCTACGTGCTTCTCCGCTTCCCTTTTTGTCAAAAACTTTTTTGTCAGGGCGATAGCAGGGATGTCGCCGCGCGTTTTGATGCAGAAACCCAGCGATCTCCCATCCTGATCTCAGGAGTTCGTCCCATTCTCCTGTTTAACGGAAAAGTTTGTATTCTTTTTTGACAAATCACGTAAAAAAATTAAGGTGTGAGAAATAGTCATTGGCCGTGTCTTACTCAGTTCCCTTTTTTCTGGCAAGCCTTTCCCCTTTTTGTTGCCCTCCGCGATCTATAATTGAGATGTATGCAAATGACCACTCGTTTGAGAACCTCCTCCTTCCTGGATTGGACACCTCTGTCCGCTACGAGACTGTGCCCCCCCCCCCCCCCGGCAAGGATTGTCCCCCCATCCATTTTTCCCTTACGCTACTCTCCCGATCATCCTTTTCTTCCCCCACCCGCTTTGGATGTTTTTCTCTTTCCACAGATAGTAATAGTCCAGTCCCCATCCTGAGAATTGACCCACACCCGAAGGTCTAATCTTTTCTCTTAAGGCGCTGTAGTAAGTAATGACATTTTCCGCCCCCTTGAACCCTCGGCGAATTATGAACCTCTGAGGGGGGGCGCGAGATCTGATGCACTTCAATTGACCCCTGCATTTTCCCTTTCACACTTGAGTCCCATTAGGCTGCGGCGCGATTTTTTCCTCTCCCCCCTCCTTTTTTCCCCCAACCCTGCATCCCTCTACATCTTTGTCAATTCCTCTCCTGAGACTCATATATGATCATGAACCATCGAGTCCGTGATAGAAATTAAGACCGTGGCCGACGACCGAGAGTACCTTTTTCTTTCTTAGTTCCTTTTCTTTGTACCTTGAAAAGGCTGCATCCTTTCTGCTCCCCCCCCCTAACTTAAGAAGCCGATCGATCTTTTTCCCATGTTCGGGTGCACCTCATCTTCTCCCGATCATCTCTCTCTTTTACTGTTGTTGTTAGTTGGGTTGGATCTCTTGCCAACCCTCCCATTTTTCCCTATTTCCTTTATTTTCTGTCTTTGGGTACAGTAGTGAGCTTGTCTTCCTTTTCGGCCCACTTTATCCCCCTTCTTCCCGCGGCAAAGAGCCAGGTGTTGCGCCCGCTTTTTCTTACGGCAACGTTTTTTGACTTTTCTCCCAGTCCTAGGTTTTCTCAGTATCTTAGGGCAGTTATAAGATTTTTAGCGGACCTCGGTGTTGTGACCCCCCCCTCTTGTGGATGACTGTCACACATCTTCCTCCCTCCTTCTTTTTTTAAACTTCGCACTGCGGTGCGAATTTCCTTCCTTGATTCGCGCTGACAGCGATGTTCTTCCATACTTAGACGAGGGATTAATTTTTTTCTGAAGTAGTAATTCTCTTAAGCGGCGACTATAGCTCCCCAGTTTCGTGTCAGGTACTTTATACGTTCTCCTTCACCAACGGAACGTATCGATTCCGATCCCAACCCATTGAAGAAAGAGTTTGCCTTTCCCGTCGGAGGAATTCTCTGTTTTACCGATGTTGGCACCATCCTGCTGGGTATTGTAGCCCCCGTCTTCACAAAAGTTTCGATTTCCGAGCTCTGGGTGCCCCTCGGAATCGAGCGTTGGCGTGACAACCTCGGTGTTAATTTTCTTACCTCCACCTATAGCGCCTGGCCCCGGCAGCAAGGCAGTTGCAGACGCGGGGAATAGGATCTTACTGGCCTTTCTTCCCGTTCCGACGCCTTCATTTTTCATTCCTGTTTAACATTACCACTTGCCTTCCACAGGTCATGGGCTAAGACTCCAGCATTCTCTTTTACTATCTCTGATGTTGTTATGGGAGCGGACACGACCCCCCCCATATGTCCCCGCAATTCGTGTTTTAGCGACGTGGACCAGCCTAAGGCAAAGACCTAGGTTCTTTTCCCCTTTTTTGGTCTGCCCCTCCTCTGGTTCAGGCCGCCGGGCTTCTCTTGGTTTCTGCCCCTGACACCGTGGTCCGTGGACCCTTTTCCGGTTTCAGCTATATTGGCTTGTTTCTTACCAAAGCCGCAACAGAAAGTTCCAGTCCTACGAAGCAGGTCTACGTTGATCTTTTCGCATGGTCGATCCCATCCCAAACTTAGGTATCTCGTCATTCATGGAAGGGGTAACCCCCCTCAGATAACGGACCGCGCCTCCAACCCAGGCTTTTCCCAAAACTCATTGATGTTGACCATATGTGCCTTTTTTCACCACTTGTGCCCATTGGTCCCATGGAGCTTTGTCCTTTTTGTATAGTCTCGTTTTTCCCTTTTCCATCAATCCACTTGCCTATTCGGGCCTTATGGAATTGTCTTGACGCCCCCTTCTTGGTGGTCGGGTTTCTTATCGGCGCTGTTATTTTTTTTTTTCTATGATTTTTCATTCGGTCGAGGGCGCTAGTCCCTCCCTTTAGGTTGCCACAATAGGACTACTTCCCGTCTGAAAGAATGGCGCGCGGAGACGCTTCTACGTTGTCTCACTCCTCTAGTAATGCAGAACCCGTGGTTTTCTTTTCCAGAGTGTTAGTTCGTCTTTGTGGCACAAATATTCAGTCGATCCCGCCCGTCGATTCCCAATCTTCGGGCCGCTTTCCGTCGAAACGCCACCGTTTCTTTCCCAACGGTTTTATAGAACTTTAGAATCGTGCCCCCGCAATTTTTGGCCGTAAAAGTTTTAGTGAGCCCATCTTCCGTTGTCTTCATTTCCCGTCGGGTTCCTGTTATTACCTCCCTCCCCTCACAGTGCCTAACCATCGAGGATACTTTCTCTGCGGTTAAACCCTTCCTGCTCTCCGTATTTTTTTCCCGGTACTAAAGAATACAGTCGGGTCTGTCCTTTCCCCCCCCTCCCCCTTCAGGGACAGTCTCCTCTGTGGCACCCACTTTTCAATCCCTTTTCCCTTTTTCCTCCTCTCCAACCTTCTCGCTTGTTGCCGATTCCAACTTTGTTTTTTTTTCTAAGCGAGCTCCTCCGACGGAGGTCTTGAGTAGTGGAAGTCCGATGGAAATCTTTCCTTTTTGGAGGTGCTCTCAGATGTCTTTTTTTTTTTTTACCTCGGAAATGTTCAGGGACTGATGTTCTCTTTCCCCTTTTCCATTCGTAACCCAACCGCTCCCAGACCCTCGTATTTTTCTTACAGTTCGTTTGTATCCCTGAGCTTAGAATCGACCTCTGGAGATCGGTTATGTTAGAATCAGGAAGGCTTTTTTGCGCCTTGAGTCGTCCTTGGCCACTTTTTTTGTCTCCTTGACACTCCCTCCTCCTCTCTCCTACTGAGGAAGCCTACGGCTCCCTCTGATGTGGTGGAAACCTGTCTCAATCCACAAATTTTGTATAATATGCAGCCATCGTTTTACAAAATCTTGCGTCCCCCTCCTGCATTCCCAAAAGTATTGGTTTCCCCCCTTTCTTTGTCTGATGGTATATTTACATTTCGAGATACTTAACTCCATGCCTTTCAGGGAGTAGTACATCTTTCGGGGGTATCACTTCAAATGTGAGAATTGTCCGGGGAGGGCTCGATTGTGACTCTCTCTCTCAATAATTTTTTCTCCCCCTCTACTTTTGATGTGGTTTCTTCTTCCCCCCCCTTTCCGTGGGCCGCAACGAGCGGGCCCTAAGTGCAGAAAAGGGCATCATTCCGCCAAATTAATTGTGCTGTTGTCGCATTTTTTCCCGGGACGATAATCCTTCCTCCCCCCAAAACAATTCCGCTTCTTGCCCCCACCGCATCCTTCTGGCACCTTTTTCTCCCTCAGTTCTCAGGGTGGGGTTTATGTTGATATATCTCTTTTCCACCTTGTTGTTGTGGATTTTCAACCGACTTACCACCCACTTCCTCAACTTTCGTTAAAGGCACTTGCGTTAATCATGATTGCGTGTTGGGCCATCCACTATTCCTCTTGAGGTTGGGGGCGGTGAAGTAAAAGATTGTCCTTCGGAATATCTTCCCCCCCGCACCCTCGGTTCTGAAGGAGCCAGTGGCTTGATTTCCACCTCTCTTTTCCTGCGGCCTCCATCTTTGCCCCCCCTTGGTTTGGGAATCCCACTCCCCCCCAGTGGGGATTCAGGATGCTCTAGTGATGAGCACTCCAGCAGCTGCCTTCTCCCTTAGTTCCAGGGCTTTTCAACCCCTGATCTTGGCCTGTACCCTCCTTACACACTGAATCAGGGAGTCACTTTCCGGCAGAGAGGGAAAATATCCCGGGACACTTCTAAGGTTCCCCCTGTTTTGATTGCATGCGTTCCGACCCCGCTTCAATTGTTCCTCTTTTTTCGATTCTTTCCTAAAAATTTTGTGAGCTGCGACCCGTTTAAACAACAAGCTTTCTTCCTTTCCTTCTCAGTGGCCCTCTGTAGTCGGAGGGATAGGAGGGGAGTGTCGACGTTCCAACCCAATCTGGCCCCCGGATCCCTCTTTTACTGCTGCCAACCAAGGTCCTTTCTCTTTCGCGGTTTTTGAAAACTAAGCGGCTCCTGCTTCTCGTACCTTCTAACATCTAATGTACAAATCCACTCAGCGGGTATTGTGAGAGTTTTCTTACAATTCCACGGTCCACCTCTCTCCCTACTTTACCCACTGTCTTAAACCAGGACCTTTAGAGAAAATCTCCTCATCAATCTCCCGAATTCCTATGTCCGTCACTACGTTGACCCTAGTCTCCGGACTGGATGTTGCTAGCGTTCATAACTGCGTTTTTTTCAACCTGCGATTTTCTTTTTCCTTTTTCCTTTTTCTCTATTTTCTGAACCCCGCTGAGTTACTTGGGTTCCCCAAAACGTATCTTTCCTTTCATTTTTCAGGTGGACTAGCAGAACCGATGTACCTTATCTTCCTATCATACTCTCAATCCCCCCCCCGACACGCCTGCCTAGAGTGACTTTTTTTTTAACCCCTCCTTATCTAGCGATGTTGTAGTTTCACTGTTTATGTTGCAGACAAGGACACTCCTGCCTTTTATATTTACTCAAAAGCCTGCTTTACTTTCGTGTTTTCTCGGGACCCTGCTTTCCCCTCCTTTTTTGAGACATGCGGAGAGCACGATTCCTCTTTGGCTCGTTTTCCTATAAAACCTTTTTGCCTTCATACTGGAGTGCGGCGGCGCGGCCTATGGGATTTCAATCCCTGCGATGACTCCAGCTTTTCCCCCACTTAATCCCCGAAACACACCTTTACCACCCGACACCACTTTGCTTCCTGACTTTTTCTGGAGAGTTATCCCGCGCCTTCTTGACTCTTTTGCTTCGTCTATGACATGGCACTACCTTCTCCCCGACCACTCAACTCCACAATCAGGAGCACCCCCCCCTCCCGCGCCTATTCCATGTCAAACCCCCCCGTGCTGTTCAGCTCACGCCTGTGATTTCCACTCCCTTGACCGCGCATAGGGCAGGTTTATCGAGGACGAAACTCTTCCTAATCCCCTCTTTTTGAGCGTCTCCAGCCCCCAAGTGAACCTCCGGTCCCCTTCTTTGGTCGATACTGCTGCGTTTTTGTCCTAGCTTTCCCTGGATTATTGCGGCTCCCGGTCGGTATCTATTTACCCCAGCAGTTCCCTTCCGAGGCCGCTCTGATTTAATCACCATGAGAAAGCTTTTCAACTTCTCCCCTGCTTCGGATGGCCTTCTTGTCAAATAGCTTGCTTTCTTTTCTCTCTCCCCTTCCTCTCTTGCTGACCCCGCACTTTTTTGCCCTGTCGTTGCATGACCCCCTCTACCCTGCTGCCGCCTAGCCTTTCTATTTCCTTCACCAAGACCATTTCTCTTCCCCTCCCGCTTGACTACGGCGTATTCGCTTCCCATCACCTCTCGTTGTTGGTTGGAGCCTTCCCTTCTTTGTCGCCTCTTGAGGATCAAGCAAAGTAGATTAGTCAGTCAGAGATGCTCTATTCTTTCCCCATCTCGACCTGTTGGAAGGTCCCCCCTTCTTTTTGAACCCCATGATGAACAAAATTCACTGCTTGCGGCATTTTTTCAGGAAATTGGCACGTAGACCACTTCACGATTTCGCGAGTTTGCCGAACAACCGTTTCTTATCAGAACCTGACCCCCTTTTTTCTCCCACGCAGATTACGGAATTTTTAATTTGCCCACAGGTCTGCCTGCGTCTTATACCACCACTTCCCCACTCAGTGATGGCCCCACATTTTGCGGGTTACCCTACGATCTTCCCGCTCCTCCCTTCTGTCGTCAAAAGCTTGGCGGCCTTTTCTCTGAATCGATAGTTTCATATTCTCCCCCCAATCGGAGGGATTTTTTCCGAAGGATCAAAGCTCTTCCTGGCGCCTTTTCCCATCAGACAAAATTTTGACTTCCCCTCGTCGGAAATTCTCCCACTCGTCTTTCCGCGGGTTATTGCCGGCAATTGCCACCTCTTTTCCCGGTGACACAGCCGCTCATGTTTCTGTGCGCTCCCCAAGCATATTTTGGTACGGATCCCTCTACACTACTTATAATTCTGATGCGCCGCGAGATCTGAGAACCAATTCTTTCCCCTTTATCTTTGACGTACATTACACTCCCCCGTTTTTCATCCCCTCTTTTGCGTCACACCTGGCTCTTCTCTGGGAGCGCCTTTTTATTTGACGGAAAGAGCCTTCCTCGCATCGGCCTGCACAGGGGCCTCCTAGCCGGGCACATTTGGGTTCCCCTCTTTCGCAAGACCCTCTCCTCTCTCTTTTCTCCTCCTCAAGGTGTTGTTTTCTCGATCTTTTCTCTTTTTTCCGATCGGTTCCCGGAAAATGTGCCCCTAGCTCTTCTTCTGCGTTGCGTCACGTCTCTCTCTTCATGCGCTTGCAGCGCACCTGGCTTAAGGAAAGAGCAGTGAGTCTGCCTTGTCGTCGCCACGGCTTTTCCCCTCTTCACGAACTCTTTTCCTGATCTCTCGTTATATTTCTTTTCTTTTCGAAGGTGTCTCTTTCTTTTGGTGACCCAAAACTATGCTTTGGATGCTTCCCACTCTCTCTCCTGCCGCTCGCTCGTTTAATACACTCCTTGCGACTCAGCATCAGGATTCCGCGGTGCGCTGTGCTTTCGCCGAGGGGAATCCAAGTTTTTTCGGCATTTTCCCTCCCACGCTCCTCTTCGGCCCCCTCTCTTCTCCGATCCTTCCTGGCGTTTCAACTCCGCTGATCTGCTTTTTTGTCGCCCCCTAGGAGATCGATGCATCTCAAAAATGTCCCTCCCGTTTGCTTTAACCGTCGGGATAGCGGTTGCTTGGTGCACAGCCCCCTCTTCTTTTTTTTAAGTGTTGTTCATCCTCTGCATTTTCCCCCCCATCTGAGCGAGTGGGTCCCATTCCCCAATTTCGGAATCGAGCGGTGGCCAAAGGTGTTCATTAAACAATTATAGCGCGGTTTTTCGCACGCACAGGAAGCTGAAGTTCTGCTGTTTCCTTTCTTCTATATTCCCCCCCTTTTTCTGCACGGCCCCGCAGGAATTAAATTTTGTTCATCAGTGATTTCCCCCTATCCCCCGTTTCTTTCCACGGAGAGATGAGCACTAGGCGGGACTATTTTCCTTTTTCTTTTGTTTGCTCTGCCTTTTCCGCCCCCCCTCCCCCCTCGTTCTTGAACCCTGATCGTGAACCTTCGTCTATCCAACACCCTTTTCATGGTTCTGAATAGAATTACGCCGTAGGCCAATCGTTGCGTTTTCGTACAATTGTTTCATGACGAAAGATCTTCTCTTTCCCTCCAGTTCGTCTTTTTTTGGTCATGCCGACACCTTGGTATTTCTGGCACGGCCTTTTTTAGCTGGAGGTTGATCTCACAAAGCCCGCACTGTCTATGGAGGAAGCAGCACTCCTCCTTTCAGTTTCTATTCCTTTTGGAGGAGAAACACCACGTATGGAGCGCCGATTTCCCTGGTTTTTCCATCGAACGCCGGCACGAATACCCTTTCCTTCTTTTTTCACCCCCAAAAAACGACAAGAGCGATTTCTGCCCCCCTTTTCTATGGGACGTGCCTTCCTTTTGATGCACATGCCTTCTCCTTGACTTGGTCTGGATGAGAGTTTCCCTTCCCTTACGCCCCCCCCTTCCTATTTGAGGCCCTGATGAATTGTGCCGAATCACCCCTTTTCTCTTTTTACCATCTGTGTTTGCCCTTACTTACTTCGAGGGTGTTATTTTTCCTGGGCATTGGTCTGGCTCTAATGTAAATTGTTTCCACCTTTTTCCTTCTCATGCAGCCCCGTCCTCCCCCTTTGGCGCGTTTATCGCTTTTCCTCTCAATCGATCTCGCCCCTTTTTCTTTTTTTAGAGTTTTCGTTTTAGTGTCCTTTTGTCCCCTGTAATTTAAGTCGTCTTTCACCGCCCAAAAGTCTTTGAAATCCCATAGCCGTCGCGCACACGCCACCGTCCTTCCCACCACTTTTTTTATCGCCCGCGCTCAAGCCCTTTTCTCCCCGTCCTTCTTTTTTTCTAAAATGTCTCTTCAGATAACACAACGACCTGTTATAAGGAATTGGCCCCCTGTTACGGTTGACGATTTCAGTCGTATGCTGTCTCAGAACCTCCCCCTTGAAACCCCTTCCACCCTCCCCGAGGATTCCTTACCCTAGGATTTTCCACCCCATCTGCTATCGTCTTGGCGTTGAGAGATTCATGATAGGCTCTAACTCCGGGCCCTACAGTCGGAAAGTCTCTATTTAAACCTCTTCCATTAAGGACAAGACTTACGTCTTTTCCCACACTTACCCATGGGCAAGGTATGAATACTTAATTCTTCCTTTTTCCTCTTTTTCCTATTGACCCCCTTACTTTTCCTTAGACCTCACTGGAGATGCTGTTCCGAATTTTTTTTCGTGAAGGCCCAAGATTGCCCTCTCGCTGGAGGGCTTCGCTTCTTCTGGTGGTTTTTGCCTGTAAGTGGGCCATGGCTCTGGTCACGGGTCCTTTTTTTAAACACTCCCGACCGTTTCTTGATTGTTACTGTTTTATTTTTTCTGCTCGTCTTCCCCCTCCTCTTTCTAAGCAGGTGAGCGCTAGGTTATGTCCCCCCCCGCGAATAAGGAAGGACTTTTGTTGACCTGGAAATCCTGTCGTTCCTTGGGCAATTGTGATCAGCTTTCCACTCCCCCTAGACTTTAGCCCTTGGAAGTTACGGCTCCCGCGATGTGGTTACCCCTTTCGCCCGACCCCCTTTTGATCATCCTGCCAGCAATTTTTTTTCCAAATGAAGTCCTCTTGCCGAAACTGAACACAAAAGGTCTAGGATTGCGATGTAATCTGATGACAGTACTGCCCCTTTTTTTTCTTGATTTTTCGCTTCTTCCCTCCGGCCTCTTCCCCATTTTTATTTCACGTTCCTATGTGTGGGCAAGCTTCCTTTCCTTGCTCTAGATCTGTTCAAGCAATGCGCAGTTTCCATATAGGGTTTTGTTCTTGATGGACACACCCCAGGTCCCCGATGTCTTCCCGAAGCAACTGAGGGAACCTAGCAGCCCCGGGTCCCCCCATAGACACCAAGTCCTTTTCTCTTGTCGCAATAGTTTCTCCCCGACGGGGACGGGTAGGTGTTCAATGAAACGACCCCCCAAGCCGGCTCCTTTTTGCCCCCCCCCCCCCCACGAAATCCTGATTGCATCTCTTCAAAATCACGTCTTCAAGTGTGGTGGTTTGTTTTTTTTTTTTTTTTTTTTTTTTCTTTTTTTTTTTTTTTCTCTGTTGTATTACTACTAAGTTGGTTTTCATTAGCTTCCCCGAAGCCTCCACCACTTCCGACGGAGTCTTTTTCCTGAAACGCGGCACCCAGTATTGCGTTGGGGGTCCCCCCCGAAAAGAGTGCCGTCTTTCGTTGTTGGCTTGAAAACGATCACTCTAGGCTCTTACCCTCTTGCGCAATAAGTCCCACAACTTACATGGGGTATTCCATGAGCCTTGTCCGGCCATCTCTTTGCGGCAATCACAATTGCCACTTTGTTTGTTTCAACCCCATAAAGTAGATGGTGCATTGTCCATATCGCTTGCCCAGCTGTCTATCCCTAGGACCCCAGTGATTCACCCCTTGACTGCAGGTGTCCTACTCCCGCCCATAATCAGGGCCTTTTTCCGTCTAGCAAATTTAAGACAATTCTAAACCTTTTGTAACCTTGCTTGCCTGAGTTAACGAAAGTCTTCCATTGTTCCACCTGATTGATGAAAGTTTTCTTCCCAAGGGTCCCGTGTCCAAACCCATCTCGTAGTGGAACTCTGGCTAAAGTCTCGGGTTTTTTGTGCACGCCCTCGACCCCCAAACTCATTTCCACGTGACGACCTCTTATTGCACTTGTCGCACCCCGTCCTTCCTGACGTGTCAAAAACCCCTCTACTGACTTCTCGCATCTTCTTCGATAAATTCGGGCTCACTTTTTCCTTTACCCCCCCCCTCCCAAGCTTTCTTTGAGTTTTTTTTTTCTCCCCTCACTGGTGAATCTTTGACATTAACCTGACATTTTTCTACAAAACTTAGTCAGAAGCCCCCTCTCCGACTCTATTTTTTCCCTACGACGTTTTTGACCCCATTCTCGAGGACTGAACTGCTTCGGCTTTCCTCACGTACGCTTTTTTCCTCGTCCCCAAGCGAGGCGACCGTTTCTGAAGTTTCATGAAATTGACACGTTCTCTCCCCCCCTTGTTTTTCCCCTCCCCTTTTGGTACTGTTCCTTCCTCTTTTTTTCCGCTCCATTGACCGACTGTTATTCGGCTCGAGAATATTTAAGGACTTTCCCCTCCCCGCCAAGACGTCTCGTTGATTGTTCACCCATGCAGTATGTAGTTCCCTTTTTTGGGCTAAGACCATCCCCCCCCCGACTTGACTTTCTTTTTCTCCCCGTTATGCTGGTCCCAGCCCTATACGTTAGTGTTTGGAGCTAGTCATTTTTGAAGAAACCTTTCTCTGGAGCACGGATGCTTGCGGACGATAAAACCTTGTTCCGGACTTTTTCGTTTGGCTCTGGCCCTATTTCCATTCGAATTTTTTTTCTTTCTCTCTGCCTCCCCGGCAGTGGCACAAATTTTACCCCTCCCCCCCTAAAAACACCCCTACACCACGTTGCGGCATTAAGTTAGGAGTTAGCACGTCCCTTTCTTTCCGCGCCCTCTCTTTTTAATTTCCTCGTATTTTTCACTTTAAGGGCCGTAGCCCCTTTTCCAGAAAAATGAACAACCAGGAGCAGACAAGATACTGGCCACACAAGGTTCACCCGCTCCCCCCTCCTTGATTCGGTCCCCCATCCCAACCCCCTTCCCTTCTACTTATTACCCCTGGTGGATTGTCGTCCTTTAGTGCTCTCCTTTACGAACCAGCCTAGTTTATTCTCATGGTCCAAAGCGGGTCATTTCGTGAAGCACAGACCTTCTTTCTTTTTTTTGATTCTTTCCTTGCTTAGGACCCCTTTTCCTCTGTCGTCTCTTTTTTAAAGCAGTCACCGTTACTTCTCTTTCTCCTCTTTGGATTTCTTTTAACCTGGAGCGTCTTCAACTCTTCTTAGCCTGTCTGAGCGTTCCTTCAAATCCTTTTTCGGGGATTGAGTACCTCCAATTCCAGCTCCACGGTGAATTGTGACCCTTCCCCTTGGGCTGGCCCACGATATTCCTCTCTCCTAGAAAAGAGATTTCCTGGACCCCAGAACTTTTAGAACGCAAGGTATTCATACGGAGTCCTTCCTCGACCATAGTTTTTCTTCTCCGGTCAAAGATTTAGAGAAGGCTTTGTTCTCTCGGACTGGACAAGCAGAGTCAAAGCCCAGAGATAGTCCCAGTCTATCCCCTCCTGAGTAGTGCCCCATCTTTCTCCTGTGAATTCCCCGTTGTCTTGTTGAAGCACCCCTATGAACAAAATTACTTTTCAGGCAAAATTGGCTTAATACCCCGCGTTCCCTTTCCCTGATTTCCGTGTAGTCGAACACCCTGCGCTATTCTTAGTATTTTCCTCACATGCCACCCCCCCCGCTTTTTTCCTCCCCAGTTCCGATTCCGGATTGGCATTTCCCCCTCTTTCCTTCCCCAGCGACTGTTTTTTTCCTCCTCTGCTAACCCACGGACCCCCCCCTTTTTTTAGGTGCTGTGTTCCCCCCCCACATCCTTGCTGGTTCAATACGCTAATCTCCGCCCCCAAGCGCCTGGTTCTGCAACCCACTTTTCTTCTTTTTTTCTGCCGATTTTTTTAGTGCTGCACATCCGATCAGCGGAGAAGAACTTTCCCCTTCACCTCACGAATCTCCTCTATCTTCTCCGCTTGGTGATGAGTAACGACCTTCATTACCAATGTAAATTCACTTCGGCGTTCCTTCTTGAACTAGAGGTCCCCCGGCCCCAGAGCGAATCCTTACTTCCTTCAATTCGCCAACAGAATTTCGTAAAGTTCCCCTAGATGTTAGTCGCGCTTCCTCCCGCATACCCCCGCCCTTTTTTTTCCCCCCCCCGTTCTTTCCCCCTCTTACTTTCTCTGCCGCGAAGCTCCCCCCTCCCTTCGGCTCCGGAGAACCATAGATCCCTTTTGACGAAATTTCAGCTTCCTTCAAAGCGCGGCGCACCTTTTTTCCCGTGGAGAGACTTGATCATTGACCCCTTTACTCCGTCTCTCAATCCTTTCCCTCCCCCTAGGACTTGATCGAGCTTGGGTGCCCCCCTTCTGGGTGGAACCGAGCTGTCATCCCCCTCCTCGAGATCTGTCCTACTCTCTTTTGTTTGCAGAGAGCTGACTTTCTGGTAGATACTTTACCATTCTGTGCCCCGCTCGATTTCTTCTTCTTGTACCGGTTGGCTTGCGATTTGCTTTTCCCCCCCTTTAAACTTTTTCCCTTTGCTCAGCGACCTTTCAGTTTTGTTTGTCGTCTCACCCCCTCCTTCTTTCGTTCCCCCTCTAAAGGAATCCTTTTTTCCAGGATCTCGGTCCTTCCTTTCGCGGCAGTTAGATTGATTAGTTTTTATTGGTGGTGAACAACAAGCCGGTTATGTCCTTCCTCCCGCGCATGCTCCCCTTGCTTGTCCCCAAATGTACGACTTCACTTTTTTTTCGAATTTCCTCTTAAGGATCAGCCGCTGCCCCCCCTTCTTTAGCCTTTCGAGGGGAATTTTCCCCAGTTTTCTGAATGTCTAATCCGCCTCAGTGATCCTTTTTTCGGCGGTCGACCGTCCCTTCTCTCTTCTTTTGTCCAAAGACGATCGATTTTTCTCACCCCCCCCGTCTCGCGTTTGCCGTACCCGTTTCGCCTGGGATTAGCGTTTCGTTTTCCTGCCAAGGATGTGGGCATTGTGGTCCGTGGTGTACAAAAGCGGGTCCCCCCAACCAGTCGCGAGAGTGAGGGGACCCATTCCATCCGTCCCCCATCTCTGGTTTCGCCCACTCGTTGTTTAATTTATTCCCCCCAAATTATAGCGCCGGTTTCCCCCCCTTCCCCGCATAAGCTGCAGAAGAGGGGGTCCTAGCCCGGCCCCCTTTTTTTCTTCAAGGCCTTCCCGCCTTCCTTTGTTAAGTGATTTCAACACCTATTCCCCCTGTTTTCTGACACAGCGAGATGTTGCCACGACCGCCCTGATCTTGCGGTACATTCTTTTTTTTTCTGCGGGCTTTCGTAGAGGCTCCTTCTTCCTCCCTTTTGCCCCTGCAACCCTTTTTACTGTCAAGAATTTTATGTCCCACTCCTTTTAGTTACCGTCCCCCCTGTTTTTGTCATTTTCTTTTCCTAAAGCTCTGGTTCTATTCCCTTCTTTTCCTGAGATTATAGTGTTTCAGGACCTGACCCTCTGGTCCTGGTCCCTTTTTTTTAACTCTCTGGGAGTTTTGATCTCACTCTCCCACGGCACTGAAGCCGTCCTCTTTGATCCTTTTCGAGAGTTGTCTATTCGTCTTGGTGCTCTAACCTCCCGGAGTGAGCCTCCCGTAATTCAGTTGAAATGAGGGTGATACCCCCCCCCCCCCCGATACGACCGTTCGTCCGCAATCTCCCATTTACGCAAAACAAGCGCAGATTTCTGTGTTTTATTACTTTTGTTCCCTTTCTTAATTTTTTCTGCCACTCTACTCCCTGACTATTTGCGATCTCTCTTTTCTTTCCCTGCCCCCCTTCAAGACATCCCCACGACTTTTTTTCATGATTGTGACGAAGAACTGAGTTGTTTTCTGAGGGTGAAATCTTTTTTTGATTGTCCTCTTTAGTGATCTATGTGCTCCGCTTTTTGCATTTGCAGGAGCCGGGGACCTCTCTCCCGCCTAGGTATGCACCCTTTCTTCTAATGCCGTAGAAGACTACGCTGGAGACTTTAGACAGAGTCTTTTACATTCCGTTTCATTCCTCCCTTGTGTTTCTTCTGGCTCGTTTTCTTTTCGTTTCATTTGTCCCCTGCCTTTCCTTCTTACGTTATTACAAGACAAAGCTCTTTCCATTTCATCGTCCGCTTAACCCTGCCCCCGTCTTAATTCCAAGGCTCGAGGCTTGCATTTTTTTTCTTTCCCGCGCTTTCCCAATTCTCGAAGACTTAAAACATAACGGTTATCCGTCCGTCATAAGGTTGAGAATTCTGCTTCAGTCGGGTTCCTTTTTAGCCCTCCTTTCAAACAGTAAGAGAGTTCTCCTTGCAGGTACCAACTATCTCGGCCCTTTTTCTTGGAGTGTTTTTTCTTTCATGCTCGTCCCCAGTCCTCAGACCTAAAGTCGTTCGGCTTTTCCGCCCCCAAAATGATTACCCTCCCCCTCCAGATACGTTTTGCCCACTTTGTTTCCGCGTTGGCAAGGTCTGTAATTCATGTAAAACTGCGACTCTTGTGCCGGACAACTTTTTCTGGATTCCAAGCCTCTTATTTTTCCCCTTTGATGCCTGCTGTTCTGTCTTTTCCTGCCCCATATGGAAAGGACCGCGCTTTTGGTCCCCTAGTATTTTTTTCCCTATTTTTTTTTACTTTTTTGACCTCGCCCTGCCCGTACTTTTACAATAGATCAGAATTGTCGAAACAAGACCCCCCCCTCCTAGTTTAAGTATGTGGCTACCCGGATTACTTCTCCTCCTCGCTAGCTCCTCCGCGATAGGTTATGTTGTAAACCTCTGAATCAGAATTTCCTTTTGAGGACAGTGAAACTTTTTCCCAGTGGAAAATTGTTGATGAACCTCTCCTCTTTTTTCCCGTTTTCTTATTATTTTATCTTCTTTTTTTAATTTCCCCTTCTTTTTTTCCTTTTCTTTTTTTTTTTATATTTTTTCCCCCCCAGCTTTCTTCCCCTCTGAATCCATAAGGGCTCCAGCGACCTTTTTTTTTTGGAACCTGAAAGATAAAAATTTGCTACGCAATCTTTTTAAAACCCTTCCTGCTTCCTCCTTCAATCCCCCCCCCCCCTGTCTTTTCTAGAATTGTTCTATTTTCCCTTTCTGCTATACCTTAAACGTGATGATTTTGTCGGAGTTACATCTTCAGGATCAATGGTCCTTCCCCTGTCATTTTGTGTCTCTATAAAGGGAGGGAGGATTCCTCATGTGTTTCCTTCCCTTTTTTTACACTTACACTGGGTTTTATCTACAAACCAGTTTTCGATGGAGGAAGACCCCCGTAGAGGGCCCTAGCAGCCAGTTCTCCTACGACCTTTATGTGTATTGCCCTCGGGTACTTATTTATCGGTTTTTATCTCCCCCCCCCCCCCCCAATCCCATACCCTCCTTTTCTTTTCTTTGGCCAAGCCAATCCTGCTTCCCTCCCTTTCCTTCCTTAAAGTTAGGTAAGTGGTTTTTTCCTTTTCTGTTGATCTCTCTCTTTTCCCCCTTTTTTTAGAAAACCCCTTGAGCCCCACTCCCTGAACGGCTTCTATCCTCTTCCCTGAATTATTTTAGTGTTTTGCCAGAAAGCTGTAGTGGTTTTTGGGTTTTCTTTTCAAGGCAAACGATAATCGTCCTTTGTAAGATCTCCCAGTCAGACATTACGTTTTAATTTCCGGTAGGGAGATAGGGACCAATATGTTTTGAGGTAAATATTGAAACTGCTTTTAGCTCCCCCTCCCAATCTCTTGTCGAAATCTTTTTGCCCCCATTTCCTCTGCCCTCCCTCCCCCTTTTCCGTTAGACAGTGATTCCCCATTGACGCAGGGATCCTACTTCATCCCCTAATCCTGGTTTCTTTCTCTCAGACCCTTGAAATATACAACTCCCCTTTCCTTTTCATCCCATTGTTTTTTGTCTTTCCTGCGTTCGCATTCCCCTTTGTTTCCACCTCTTTTTTGTAGGGATAAAAAGGTTGAGTTTTTCCCCTTCCACCACATCGCGGAGGGTTATCAGGGGATAAAGTTCTTGTTTGGCAGCACGCGGCGACACCAACCTATTTTCACGGACGACCCCTCTTTCCTTCTCAACCACCATTAATGTCTTAGCGGTTTGAAACCCTTCGATTTTCTCCTGGATTAGATCTTTTCCCTTATCCCAATCTATACACATATACCTCTTTTTTTGGAGAGTTGTTTCTCCCCCCTCTTCCCCTTGTTGACCTCGATCCTTTGCCCTAGCGGTTTAAACCCCCCTCCCTTTATGGCTCACCTCCTCATTTCAGCGCAGACTTCCCATGGGAAGTAAATAATAAGTTTCCCCCTCAATTTTGACTCTATGTCGTCTCCCCTCTACCGTCGCGTTTTCAATCAAGATCATTCGAAGTTTCTTTTCCCCCCCCCCCTTTACCAAGTGCTTTCCACGGGTTTCAATAAACTTTCTGGTCGGTTCTGTTTTTCCTCTTTTTTGGTTTTTCCCGTGAGACTCCCTTTTTTCCTTTTACGGAGTCTTAGTCATATACCTCCTTCCACTCCAACCCTTCCTCCTCCCTTCCGTTTACCGCATATTTTAGATTTCTCCTTGACGGGTATATTTCCTTTGATTTTTTAAGTCCCCTTCCCCCCCGACTGACGTCTATTTTTGCCCCGTCGCTTGGCCACCTTCTGCTAAACGTTAGTGTTTTTCTCCTTGATTCTTTTTCTCCCAATTGCTCGGGATCCCTTCTTTAGGGCGGCTTCGATAACAACCCTTTTTTTCCAGTAAGACGGTTTTCTTTTCAGTTTCTTGGGCTTCTTCCTTTCGACTTTTTGCTCAATTTCATGAATAAAAGGTTTTAATGACACGACACCAAACACCTCTTTTTGTCCCCAATGCCCAATGTGCCTTTACTCTAGGTCTTTCTGCACTCCTCCTGCCGCGCCATCTTCCTTGTTGCCCCCCTAATTTTCCCAGGCTGAATTAGCGCATCGAAAGACAACTGAACCTCTTCTCCCCTAACTTTCACGGCTTCCTATAAATTGGAACCCCCCCCCCTATTTCCCCGCATACCCACTCCCTTTTCATTCTTTCTCTACCCTCCCCTCATTCTCCTTGAGGTTTTGCCGTTTAGAGATTTTTTTCTTAAATCTTCTCCCTCAAGTCCTTTCGTCTGGCAGCCCTTTCCCCATTTCCCAACTTTTTCCTCACAGAAATCTTTCTTTTGACGGAACTTTCCTTTGTTGCGCTACGGTAGTCTTCCTTTTCCACCGCACCCGTCATTCGCGGCGATCCCTGTGGGTCTTGTTATCTCACCTTTTCCTCCCGATAACAAATCAATGCCGTAGCTCTTCCTTGCCAATTTTGGGGGATTTGATCTACCTCCCAATAGTATCTTCCAAACCGGCAACCCCGGTTCCCGCTACTTTTCTATGTCCCCCCCGATATGCCTTCTTCTTCCTAAAGTTTAGTTAGGGCAATGAACTGAACCAAGTTTGTCCCTCCTGCCCTAGTTTGACCCTTTTTCGACCCCTCCTGATTTGTTTGGCGACAGTTGGTTAGCGCAGGATGTAGCGCTTTTGAAAAGAAGGCAGAACTTTCACCCCCCTAGATAGCCCCAGTTCTCCCTAGGTGATGATCTTGGTAGTTCTGCCATATCGCCTGTGGTCATTGCTTTTTCTTCTTGTTTTGACACCTTTATGAACAACCCTAATGCTTTTACGGGCAGACCTTTCCTTGATAATAAGGACCCCCTCTTTTCGCCGATCCTGTTATTTTCTCACAAACTTATCCTTTTTTCTTTTTTTTCTCCCCTTTAACCGTTTGTTTTCACCTCTCCTCTCCCCCCCTTCTTTGTAGTGCAACAATCGATCGTACTCTCCCTTGGTTGTCAAGCCCGTTTCCCCCACGGAACCATTTTCTTTGTAGGGTGGACAAAACCTAATTGCCGGAAAAACTTAAGCTCTCCGTCCTCTTGTGTGCAAACGGCGGCCTTTTTGCCCTCAGATAGTCCTTGTGTCCCTCTGATCAGCTTATCTGCCCGAACTCCCTCCTTCTCCCCCTTTTTTCTCGTCTTACCGCCCCTCCTAACCCCCTTTTAATTCGGCGTTTTAATTCCATCGCGGCATCTGAGTACTGATGAGAAATTTTCTACCCGCATGCTTACATTTGGCCCCCGCGCGCATGAGCTTCTTCTGTGAGAATACAAAGCCTTCTTTTCCAATTCCTCCCCTCCAACCTTCTTATGATTTAGAGATACTGCCCTCCACCAATCCCCTCTTCCCTTTTTGATCTTTGCTAAATTCAAGAGTCTTTCCGACAAGCTCTCTGCCAGACCTCGCTTTCTTGCTTGACTTTTTTTCCCGGAAAGAGAATAACAGCGTTCACTTCCTCCAACTCATAATCCGACTCTTGTGGGTTTGTTTTTTTTTTTTTTTTTTTGTTTTTTCGTTGTTGTGCCGTTCCCCCCAAATTTTTTTTTTTGGTTTTTGTCCCCCATCTTTCCATACAGATC
>Ga0179593_1359925_pt1 | contig 20764 bp, 22 predicted proteins | sample CZODoug2_1_08_16_FD_185931 | JGI IMG/M metagenome (GOLD analysis project Ga0179593, IMG submission 185931) | Vadose zone soil fungal communities from Angelo Coast Range Reserve, California, USA - CZODoug2_1_08_16fungal (PacBio error correction) | ecosystem: Environmental > Terrestrial > Soil >... | reverse complement strand
ATGGGAGTGTTTGTCACCTCCCTTTTCTTTCCTTGCTTCTCCCCCTCCCCTTGTCGCTTCCTCTCCCGCACTCTCGGTGGATCTTAATCATTTTGGCTCCGTTCTTTAGCGTAGTTGTTGGCTTTTCTCATCTCGTCCTTCTTTTTCGTCGCGACACTCAGTTCCCCCGTCCCCTTCCTGTTTCTTGGTTTTTTTGACCGCACACCCACGCCGCTGATCGACTCTCTAGCTCATTCCGTTTACGGATTGCCCGTCGCTATGCGCGGACGAAGTCTGATTCCTCTTAAATCTCCTTCTTTTTGTTCTTTTTGTCGTTCCCGCTCCCTTTCCTTGACGATTTCCGTACGAGTGTACTCTTGTCCTATCGCGCGATGTCGAGCAGTGCGATCCGGAGTCTACGGTTTGGAGTGCGTTTTCGTTCAAACCACTCGCGACGCCTTCTTCTTCTTTTTCTCTTCGCCTCGATTGGTGTTTTTCCCTTTGATACCGTCTTTTGGCTTTTTGAGCCTTGACCTGCTTTTTTTCCCAGAACTCCGTTACGACTCGGCGGGTTTTGGCCCCTGCTTTCAAGTACGAGCGGTTCATGTCCTGTGTAGTGTTGTTTTTTCTGATCGTGGCGTGGCCGTCGACAAGCTGTTCCCCTCGATCGTGCTCCCCGATCAGTCGATTCGACTGCCGTATTATCTTCGTTCTCGTTTTTGAGAGCGCGGGTTTTTTCTTCTTTCCCAGATCACTTCGACTCTCCACGGTGCAAGCAGCGTAGCAGCCCGGTTCTGCAACCTCCGTTGAGGTCGTCGCATTTTTTAAAGATGTTTTGGCGGCCATCCTTTTTTGAACGCGTCCTCCCTATTTTTCGGCCCTTTCCACCGACCCTTCGCGCCTTTGCCTTGAGTCATCTATGAGGGGTTGTTTTGCAGGGCAGGAAGTCCTGGGTACCGCCTCCAAAGGCATTTTTCTCCTGCCTCTAGAGAACAGCCGCCGAAGCGCCAACGCTTAAGTACCCATTTACTTTCCCCACTGAAGGGCGGCGAGGCATTATCTTCTCACGCGCGGCCCCCTCTCGTCACGACGGACCTCACCCTCTTCCGCAGACGCCAGGTCTCCGATCGCCAAATTTTGCCTTAACGTTCCCATTGCGGACAGCTCTCTGTGGCACCAGAAATTTTGTTCCCCGTTTTCTTACGATCGAGGAACTTGCTTTTGGGATCGGCACTCTGTCCCCACAGTTCGCCCCCCCTTCTACTTAGTTCCTTGTCTTGCTTTCCTTGTCACCATCGCCTTACCTACAGTCTTGACGGCGGTGCCTTCTCGAGTGTTGTGTAATTCTACTGTCGCTACAGGTAGTTTGTTGGATTCCCGCTTCCCTCCCCGTCCTCCAGTTTTGTCTCCCTGTCATCCGCCAGGCAGTGACTCGGACGCTGACCCTCATATTGCCTCATCATACTTGAACTAACTCTCGGCGACACTCTCTCCGATCGTATCGCACAGTACTTGATTTTGGCCCCGCCGCTTGTCGATTTGATCGTGGGCCGACCGTTCGCCCTCCGTCTGTCCATCCATTAAACGACATTGTCGAGTGCCCTCCTTGTTAATGGGTCGATTCTCTACCCGAATTGAGCCCCCTCTTTTAAGTTGAACTTTTCCATCGCGCTCGTTTCCCTTGGCCTTCGACTGCCGGTAGCAACATCCCTATATTCTCGCTTCCGGGTTGTTTCCGCACGAGCTTGCTATCAACCCCCCAGAACCTCGCCGCTTACGGAAAAGCTCGCTGACGGCTCCGCCAGCCCCCTCTTTTCCGCGTGTTCTTTGCTACTTTCCGTCTTACCCCCCTACTCCCGCCTCTCTCCGGCCCGAGTGTCCCTCTTCCCTCAGGATCGGCCCTCTGATGCCGCGTCGCGTCGACCTGGATTTTCATTACCAATTCTATCGCGCTGTGTGTTGTCTCTTCCTCTTACTCCCAGAAGGCAACCGTCCGCCGGCCCCCGCTCCGCTTCTCCAAGACAGAGCCAACGAGTCCCCCATCTCTTATTTCCTAATGTTTTTTCTCGATTTTCGGCACTCCTTATTCTTACTTGTTCCCGGGACTTCTCAAGTTTTGTCTGACTTGATTCTTACTTTGGACCCAGTGCTACCCACACTCTGCTTGATCTCTGAAGGTGGTAATGAAGCCACCTCCCCTTTTTCGCTCGGCCCTTCTTGCCCTTCTAGCTCCTCTAATGATATGTAAGAAATTTCCCTTGCTGCGCGGCGTCCTCGATCTGCCGTTCTTTCGTTTCTGGTTCCCTTTTCTCTACTTCTGGAAAGCACTCACGTACGAAGGATACGTAGTTGGCTCTTGCCTCCTTCCTCTTTTTTAGTTTCTGCGTTCATCTTATTTTCTTGTCTGGTTGCCTCCTGCTGTTCCCGGTTACCTAGGTAGATCTCTTTTTTTACCCTTCTCTTTGTTTACGACCTTTCTCCGGAAGACGATTACGGCGCTTATTTTCTTCCCTTCAATCCTTTTTTCCAAGTGATTGCTTCTTTTCGCTCAATTCCCTTTCTCGTTCAGCAACCGTTGCCTCGTTCCCATTTAATGGAGTTTCCATTTCTTGACGGACGTTTGCCCCTGCACTTTACTTCCCTCCAGATATCCCCCTCCAACCTCACCGCTTCGTCAACCAGCGTCTTGGTAATGGGTCCGACGATCTGCTGCGCTGTCTCCGCTTCTCATATCTTTGTCCCCCATTATGAGGTTTCCCTTCGCTGCATGTTTGGCAATAGTAACCTGGCGGTCCAGCTTTTGCATCGATTCCTCCGCTCCTGACCGGACAAGGCGCCCCCACCTCTTGATTCCGACCTTCCCCTTTTTTCCTTTTCGGAAGATTGTCCACTTGGAAATTCAACTGCGTTTGTTTTGGCGAACATCTCCGGGTTCGTATCACAACCCCATTTTTTATGTGCCCTATTCCTCAGTGGACTCGTCTAGGTCTCCCTGGCCCCAACCAAGGTTAGTCACCGCGGTCTGCCTATCGCATTTCCAGAAGCCCCCGTGTTTTTGCGATGGTTCAGCCGTGCGGCTCGCGTGTGTTCCGTGAAGAGTTTTTTGCTTCGTCGTAGGCAGAGGGTTTGACGCTTTTTCTTTTTTCTCGACTATTCATCACCTTCTCCCTGTTATACTTGAATCATTCGGTTGTGGTTTGTTCGCTTGCATGTTAGCCCCCAGTCGAACTTCCCTTTTTGGCGGTCCGGACTTCCTTCTCGACTGTCCCTCTATGCCCTAGCCCTGCGACGTCTTGCACCATCTTCCTCCGTTGCCATGGCGCGTGTCTGCCGCCTGGGGGAGCCTCCAGCTCCTCTTTCCCAAAAATTCTATGACCTCACGGAACGTGCAGGACACCTAGCCGGTTTGCCTACGCTGGTTCCCTTCTTGCTGCGGCGATTTCTAATAGGATCTGATATGTCAGTCACACCACTTTCTTCTTAGCCCCATACAGAAGGGATCACTACCCTCTCGATCCAGTTATATCCCTCTCTGCCTGTTTCCCCCCTCCTTACGACAGTTTTGGCCTCGGCCCACGCCGCGTTTTCACCCGCCCCGCGAAACCCGTCTGACAAAGAGTAGTACTTTCCAATCAGAACGGCGCGCTTGGCGGAACGTTTCCTCTGGACTGAGCTTTCTCCCGTTCCGGCTGGCACAGCGTTCGTCCTCCCTTTCCTTAGGCGTCCGTCCGTCCAATAGCAAGTCTTTAGCACGGAAGCCCGTCTCTGTTGCAGCGCGCCCCCCCCACAGAAGCTTTTGATTGCCCCTTGTCCCCCCCTTGGTCGCGCTTCTGCCTACACTCGGACCTAGAAGCGGCCAAGCGGCTGTGCTTCCTCGCGAGCATCGTTAAAGAACAAGCATCCTGGATTTTTTTCGCTGGTTGCGTCATCTTTCCCCTCGCGTCCCTCTTACCACGAGCCTTTTCGCTCCGTTGGAACCCGGTCGTCTTTAATATGACAGTCCTATCGGTCTTTTTTTGCTAAAGACCCCCTCAAAGAGTCTCGTTTCCGCGGCCTGTGATTTTGGCGTCCTCCCCATTCCCCCTCGCAGTGGCATCGATAAACCCACACGACGTAAGACCGCGCCAAAAGCTTGATCCCCTTTCAAGCTTGGGACCGGGGTCGATCTCTTCCTTACTCCCCCCCCACATTGGCCTTGTTTTTTTGTGCCGCTTATGTCAGGGGCGCGACGGCATCCTTCCTCCACAAATGCCATTTGCCAAACGCCCATATTCTCTCCTCATTCCCCCCCCCCCCCCCCCCCCCCCCTTGTTGTGAAGAGAGCTAGTTTTGCATACATTTTTTTGGGCGACGGATTGATCTTTTTCCTGACTACGGGGACGCGGCCCTCTCTTTCCCCGCCCTCGTTATTTTAGTCCCTCTTGGCTCCCTTTTTCCTCGCTTTGAGCGATGCCATAGATTGAGGGGTCGATTTTGAACATCATATAGCCGTCGGCGCTTTCTCTTGTTTAACGCCCCCCCACTCCCTCTCCATGCCCTCCTTCCGCCCTTAATGACATCTTTTCCTTCGCTCGGTTACGTCCGCGTCCCAGGTCCTGATGATCTCATGCCGACTTATCTCACTTTTCGTTTTTTTTGCTTTCTTTTCCGGCAATCGAAGGCTCTCTCCTACTCCTTCGTGATTCCCCTTCTTTTGTCAGTTCTCTCTTATGTAGCTCGTTCGATCCTGAGCTTCGGTCTTGTCTTTAGCGTTTTTTGATTCTTCCCTCCCCTTGCTGGCTGGATTGCCTAGTGAGGACAGAGTCTTTTATCAGGTCTCTTTCCCCTGCCTTTCAACTCCTTCGGCGCCCCTTGATTAGTAAGTCACGTTCTCTGAGCGAGGGATGGGCTCAGGTTGTTTCCTTTTTTGTCTCCTCGCTTTAGGGGCGGGGTGCTGTTCTTCGTTTTTGGCCCAACTTAGAATTCTTTTCAAGAAGCATAGTGATAATTCCCTATGGTACCCTGAGCTTTGAATCGTGTTTGTATTGAATACTCATTTTTCTTCTTTCTCTACAGACCATCGCCCTCCCAACCGTGGTAGCCTCCTTTGGTTTCTTGTGCCCCGCGTGGCGATGTCGTTTTTTTTTGAGCCTTTGTTTATTTCGGTGGCTATAAGGGAGACCTGACCCCCCCCCCACCAAGCTCATCCTTGCGGTCCCCTATTATGTTTTGCCACCTCCCTAGTTTGCCTCGTTGTGGTTTTTGTCTAGATGGTTGGTAGGTTGGCGTGAAGGCAGAAGGGTAATTACTCCATGTCCTGTCCTTCATCCTCCAGTTTGCTCCGACGCTCATTTTGATTAAGTCACGGATACGATTGCTTGCTGCCTGTTTAGCAAGCCGGTGCCGACGACCGGCCGACCCCCAGTCAACGATCCGAGTCTCACGTCTATCTCCCCCCACCCACATTTTTTCTTGGTGCAACGGCCAATTGATTTTTACCTGTCCCCTCTTTGCACAGTTTTGCCGATAGGCGCCCTGCGTGTTTGCCACCTGATGACCCCAGAACATGTTTTTTTTTCGACCGGCGTACGGCGCCGCTTTCCCTTGAATTCTTCTCCGTGTCCCATCTGCCTTACCCGATTTCGGTGACTTTTCGTTTGACGCCAAGGTCCGATGTTTTGGCTTTGATCCTTCTATTCATTAGCTTTCAGGCATCTCTCCCGACGATTTGTTGGAATGTGTACTTCGCGCGTCTGTGGAAGGACCTGCCGCTTCCAACCCGTTTGAATTGTCCTCCGACTTTTTTGCCTCCCTCACACTGCGCCCGAATCTAGTCTTTTTTCCCAGTACGATGTTGCCTTGAACTCTTTCGATCTGGCCCCCTCCCCGGTACATCCCCGTCCGCTCATCACCCCGTCCTTAAATTAACCGCATTGTCGCTTGTACCGTGTTCCGGTTCTGGCGAGCACGATTTGCACCGAACGAGACCGGTCACCCTGTCACCGCATTTCTGAGCACCTCATGTCTTCTCCGTTGATTTCCTGGCCCTTCTCTTCCTGGTATACAGTAGGCCTATCCTGGGCCCGCGGCCATAACGAGATTGGTTCAACAAAGACGCGAGCCCCTCCAGAACGGTCAACAGTGATTCCTGCCGTTTGCCCTCCCTCCAATCCACCCGTCCCCCTTCTTGACCAGGTTTTTGAAGACTTCCCCTCCTTCCTTCCTCATCGCTCGGCTGGCGCAGTGTCCCGATATCTGTATCGGCAAATATGTTCCGTTTCGCCGAGTTTCGACCAAGGGTTTATCAGTACCCACTCCTCCTTTGTGTGGGTAGCTGTTTCCGCTTAAGCAGGCCAGTTATTCCCAGTCGTTGACAGTTCGCCCCTTATGACAGTTGCCAAGTCCCCCCCCTTTCCTTTTTCCTTTTAATCCCCTAGTTGTGTTGTTTTTTGAGAGATTGGGACGTTCTATGCCTTGATGCGGCTGCTCTCATGGCCTTGCCGTTTGCTCCTGCGGAACAGTTACCCACTCTTGCTCGAGCAGGTTTCTGAGGCCTCTTGTCGTTCGATCGGCGTGCAGGGGGATTCCATCTGTATGTCTCTTATTGCTGCGCTTTTTTTTGAGCGATACTGAGGCTTAGTAGTTTTTCCTGATCTTCCCTACGACCGTCCTCTTGAGCTTCGTTGGGAGTTTGGTCCGGGTCCTCGCTGGTTGCTCTCGTCGTAGGGCTCTCCGTTTCTGGTTGTGTAGAAGTTCTTCGTTGTGCAATCTGGTTATTCCTCGCTTACCGAGAAACTCCTTTTTTTCACCGGCATCTCCGTGGCGTTTCGTTCGCCTGCCTCTTAAAGATAATCACTTTTTTTTTTTATTTGCTTTTGCCTGTCTCGGTGTCGAACTCTTGCATGCCAGCACCAGTTTCACAGAGTGGACTAGACATGGCGTTTCCCTTCCTTGGAATTTGTTGACATTTGTATCTTCCCCGTTACCGGCGGCAGGATTTTAACCCTCCCCGAGTCTTCCCAGTTTCTCGTATTGGTACGATATTCGGCGGGCAGCTTGGTTTGAGGCCGCGATAGCGTTCTCGTTGGATGTAGTCCCTTCTGAGGCTGTTTAGTGGCACGCTCCCCGTGTCAAAAGCTTCTTTTCGGGTTCCATGTCGACGATCCATGGCTGGCTGTCCCCGCCACTAGAAGTCCCCCCCCGCCTTCCTTGACTTATGCTGGCAGATTTTTTCCTGGAAGCATCGACATGAATCAGTTGATCTGCGGATCTACGGTCTGACTCCACAACAATGTTCTTTGGATCCCCCCCCCTCGTGGATTCGCTTGGTATCACACTGCGAAAGGGCTTGTCACGCGTGTGCCATACTCACTGCCGTGCACCCCCCTTTTTTTCTGACGGGTGAGCGACTTATCGGTGAAGTTGGGCGCGCCGCGTCTGGCGCAGTTTTTCCCGCTTTATTCATATCCATGCCTTCACTTCCGCCCTTTTCCCTGGCCCCGGATGATATCGGCTTGATTCGGCGGCTTGTTGGCGGTTGAGGCCAGTTCGACCCCCTGATTTGGTCTTGTTCAAAAACACGGAACTTCCTTGTTCCTCCCTTCCCCCATAACCGCCATCTACGACGCCAGTACTCCTTGCCCGTCCTTTTCGGTTGGCTTACTTGCGTGTCCCTTGGGAGAGCGTTATATCGCCATTCTGCCCGACTCTCTACCTTTTCCACCACTCTCCGAGACACCTTCACGTGCAAGCCGCCGGCTGCCTTTCATGTGTGGCACCTTGTGAGCGATTCGTCAATCGGATATCAAGCTCCCAGCACGCTCGTCCCCAGAGGCTCCTCACCCAATAGTCTTTATGTTATTTCGAGTCACCTGCTTTTTTTGCACAACCTCTCGGTTGGCCTCTTCTGCTCTAACTTTCCACCCGCTTTCCTTTTTTTTGAACGATTTAGCACCGCTCCTACTCCAATCCGGTTCAGCTCGCTTTTCGGAACCCTCAGCCTGAGTTTTCCGCTTTGCTTTGGGCTGCGGATCCGTAAACATCCCGCGCTTTCGTCACATAGAGCAATCCCTTCTGCGGCCGAGATACGCTTCAATCTACCAATAAGACCCAGTTTTGAATAAGCCTTTATCCCTTGCGTTTTTTCCTCTTCTCCCTACACTCGGACGATCAGTGCGGTGCTCCGGGGTCTTGGGATTGACTGCAGCCAAGCCCAAACGCATCTTTTTTCTAGCTCGGCTTGATAGTCTCCACTGTTGCGAGTCCTCGACAAGAGCATATGCGACGTAGTGACGGTCGTGCTAGTGAGACCCTGATCATTTTTTGTGTTTTCCGTTTCCTAGAAACATCCCTCTCTTACCGATCTACTGGACTTTTTTTCTCACATCGAGCATCGGCATCGAACAGCCCAACAAACAGACTTTGAAAAGGACCGCGCCCCCCTGATGACTCAACCTCTAAAAGAGAAGACGTTCTCGTAGAGGATTCCTCTAGGTAAGTTTCGCCCTATCAATGGAGCCCCGGCCAATTATTACTCCCATCTCTCTTTCCCGTTGTTGTCCTCCCCCAACCTTCCCCCCCCCCCCCCCCCCCCCCACCCCCCCCACACCTGGGGCTCTTCCAATTTTTCGTTGGCGCCCCTCTGATCGTGATCGCAATTGACAGTCGGAATTGCACTCCTCTTTCACTAGGTCCTCTAATATTGGTGTCTCTTTTGTGTTCCCTGATCGTCCCAATAGGTCTGAGGGTCGAGTGCTCACAATCACCCTGCCTCGGCGCGGTCCTTTCGTTTTGCTGAAGAAAACCACTTTCATGATAGCCTCATTATCGCGAATGACGTCAGGTCGCTATGCTCTTTTTATTGCCGCTTTTCCTTTCTATGTTTCCTTACCCTGATTTTTGATTTTTCTCGGATAGTGGCAGAGATGACTCCCCTTTCGTCATTTCGATAGCCGTCCGATTTAGCCCCCCCCCCGAAGCGCGGACCTTAGCTTCCTGTTCTTTGATCGCGTTAGCTTTTTTACTTATTTGCCGCAGCGTTGTGGGATCTTATTGGACGTACGCGTTTGATCAATATCGTCGATTCGCTCCTCCTACTGTCGACCGATAAAGTTCAGCTCTTAACCAGACGGTGTCTGGCAATCTAACGGTTCATTGGTTTCACCGGCCAGGTGTCGCGGGTTCGGGATTTTGGGTGTGGCCCTTTAGCGCCCCCTTCGACGTCTTGTGAATCGATCGTTCTCGATCATGTCACAATGTCATGGTTCTCCTTTTTCTCGTGTGTTTGTTCTTTAGGTGTCTGCTTAAGATCCCGTTCGAATCCTGACACGACTCCTTTACAATTGCGGGGGTGGGGGGTTTTTGCATCACTTCTTTTGCGAGGTGCCGCCGTTTTTTTGTAACGCCTGGAGAAGCTGTTTTTTCATCGTTTGGCATTCCCAGCACACCACATCTATCGAGTTTCACGCAGATGTTTCCCGCTCAGGTCGCCCGCTCCTTCCTCCTTTCCAGAGATTGAGGTTTGTTTGTTTCGGCGAGCAGGAGTTAACGTACAATTCTGACTTCTCCCCTTCAAGAGAGAGCCTGACTTTGCTCCTTTGCAATTCCCCTACTCGAATGTTTTCTCTTTATTCCTTTGCTCTTGCCACAGCCATTCACCTCTTTGACGACTTTGAGCCCGTCCACCGACTCGACGCACCCTTCTCAGATCGCCCACCGGGTTTTGCTGGTTGCCCCACGTCATTGTGGCGCCTCCCTTTGTGCATCCCACGGTTGCACCATTGTGATATCCTTATCGAGCCTTTTAGTATTGCCAACGATGAACGACCAAAGATCCGTACCCGCTCCCCGTCATATCACTTCAGTCATGTCGATGCTGGCCCCCCGTACCCTCCCATCTTGTGCGTGGTGGCGACTCGCCCACATTTCCGCATGTTGGGTCGTTTCTTGATAACTTTAGAGAGACACCGGTTCTTCCTTAGCGCCGCCATCTTAGTTTTCCCTTCAGTCGTGCTTTCAAGGTCCCGACTTCTTTTCCCAATTGCCTCTCTCAGACGAGAGTTGGCTTCTTTCACCTTGCGCCGCCTCTGCGTTCGTCCCCCCGCTGGCCGTGGTTCTTCCCTGGAACGTAGTTTTTCGACTTCCTCCGTTAAACGCGACGACGACGCGCTTCCAACACTTCCCTTGAACCGTGTGATCGTTCAAAACTTTGGTGCTCGTCCCTGGGCCGACCTAACGTTTAACCCCCTCTTAACTGATACTGCCGAGATGGCTCACTCTCCGTAATTTCTCCTTGAATAAGGTCCTTCCCTCCAGCTCTATTTACTCCCTGGAGTGCCCGCTGAAACTCGCTTATATCAAAAACAACGTTTTTAGAGCCCCTCCTCATACCCTTCCATCCGATCGAAGGGCCAGCGCCCCCCTTTTACCCTTCAGTAGTACGTGTTCCATGCTACGTGAACGATCCCGCCCATAATTTCCACTTATAGAGAGGCCAGGAGAGAACTCCATCGTCCGGTCCGGCCTCTGCACTCCTAGTCTCTCTACCAAGGCCATTCCACTTCCCCCCTTTTTTCTCTATTTGAGTGTGGGTATCTGTCCGGTACGCCAGGCCCTACTTCCCAAGTAGCAGGCGATCACCCTTATCCAAGGGCCACCGAGCCCCTTAGTTCCCCCCCCCATCTCCCCCCCCCATTTCTAAGATAAGTTGTTTTTCTCGTTATTTTCCTTGTTTTTTCTGTCATTTTCTAATTCGCTAGCTTAAGGTTGGCCTTTGGCTGCTTAGCGGAAACAGTCTACCCCCCCCTCGTTCTCCAGGTTGTTCCTTTTACTCCACTGCTGTCGATGTTTGCCCTTCGGACTCTTGCCGATCTCTCTGTCAACGGACAGTGCTTTGCGGCCTCTCGTGAGGCTTTCTTTAGTTGCTTTTTATCGTTCCCGTATGTCCCGCAGTTCCTCCAATTGGAGTTGTTTGCCCCGTTTCCCTCGGTTGCCGTGTTGCTTTATAGTTTCTCTACGTTCTGGTGATATCCGCGGTGGCCCCACTCTACTATTCGGATCTTTGAGAACTGGGTACTTTAAGTACACCATAAATTCCAGTCGGCTTGACTTGCCCCGCGCGCATCAAGGTCTGACTTGCTTTATTACCTTCGGGGAGGTGTCTGAATAGAGTATCAATCCACCGTTGCAACGTCCCCTTTGGCTACTTCCCCACATGGCTTTCACTTTGGAATTGCACCTGTTTGTGATCGCTTCAGGAGTATCCTCCCGTTACCTGCCTTGCCTGGTCTCCTCCCCCCAATAGAACTGCTTCTCGTCACCCTCGTCGTAATTGCTTCAGAGAGCTCCTCTTGCGTCAGCTAGTTTATTGACCTTTTCTGCTTGGCAGGCGTTATTACTTGTTGGCACTTTCGTACTCCCAACCTTTTTCTTATGGGCATGCCCTCCCTGTCCGAGTACTTCTTCCTCCGTCTCAAGGCGACCCCAACATAGACTTGAGAAGTCCCTCCCCTGCGTACCGGACTTCGTTACTGCACTCTTTCCCCCCCCCTTTTTCAAGAATGAACTTTTTCGTAGAAGCGTCGTACCCGTTTCCTTGACGCAACCCCACATGTTCTGTATCCCCTGGTTGTCTTTTTTTTTTTTTTTTACCAACGAAGTGCTTCTGGGCGCCCCCCCCCCGCCCCACACTGGATTCGTCACCAGGCTGTCTCGATCCGATTTCCCTTGTGCCCCCATTCTTTTTTTTGCCCTCGTTGTTAAACGTTCAGGAGGTCAGGTGAGTGGTGGAGGCCCGTGCTTTTCGTGGCTGGTGTGATGGTCATATCCCCTGAATACCCCTCTCTTGGTTAGTCAATGGTGTTCCCGCGTTGTAGTGGAGGATTTGTTCGCGTTTGGTAGTGCCTATTTTTAACTGCCTTTGGTGGCTACCCCCACCTTCCTTTCTCTAATTCACACCCCTTCCCCCTCCTTTATCTTTTTTCAGGGCACGATCGGCGCTGGCGGTTCGGTGTAACACCCTCGGATGACGGCGATTTTTCTAGCGCGTCTCGCTCGGCTTCTCCCGCCAGCTGACGGCTTGCAAACCCATCCGAGCCGACCTGCATGACGTGCATCCCGTGCGCCGGTCGCCGCTTTTCAATCCTTCTGGCGCCTTTCGCCTCGTCTTGATTACTCTCACCCCCAGCCCGATCTTCCCCCCTGATCTTCTTTATATCCTGTCTTTTCTGATCGATCCGAGAGGAGGGTCCAAGAAGGTTGGAATCTTTGCCACGTACGCGAGCACTCACAAAGACCCTCTCACGTTACCTTTCCCCTCGTCTCTCCAATGGATTATCCGGCTTTTTCGTCCCGTTTGTTCCTTGAGGCCGTCCGATGGCGGCCCGCGCCGGATCCCCGTTGCTACATCCCTTTTTCGTGTCCCCCTCTTCCCTCTCCAGCCGAGGCCTCTCTCGCCCCCCCCTTTGCTTTGCAATCCCAAGACCTTCTCTACCAGGGCAATTGCTCCCGCTACCTACTTCCGACTCTGGCCTTTTCCTGGTCATACTCGAGCCCTTTATTGCCTTCTCCCTGCACCCGAAACCCCACGATTTTTGAGCTTTCCACTTTTAATTCCCTTTTCCCTCCGGGTAACCGTCCCCTCGACGGGCATCTCTTTTTTTGGATTCTCTTCACTTCTCCTACGGCATAATTTTCTATCCCCCTACCACATACCCTTCCCTCCCAGTCTCATAGCCTGCGGCGATCGTAGGTCCCCGGGTAGGCCCCCAACACAAGTCAAAAGGATCTTCCCTACAAGTCTTTCTTCCGACGCCACATCAGTCCCCCAGGACAACCCCCCCGAGAAGCCCTCCCTCTTCTCCCGCCCACTGTTCACCAGTCTGTCACCCGCATCACCCTCGCTCAGAGATTTCCCATCCAGATCCCACGAAGCCACATGCACCCATTACTTCCCCGAAGAAAGCCCCACCTCCCAAATACAGCCGTGAACCCCACCAAAGTCCTTCAGGGCACCGACAACACCCGAGGAGTAAACCCCCCCTCTCACCCCCCCCCACGGACATACAGCACTACGTCCACAAGCTTTACCCAGACTGGCGAGCCCATTACCTTCGACGAAAACTTCAAATCGCCGCGACAATTCCACGGGCATGGCAGACCCGTCCCAGCAACTGATTAACTACCGTCGAAACAACGGCAACATTATTTACACTCCATATCCTTTCGGTGTTCCCACGCAGTTTTTTTCTCGATCTATGGTGACATCCTTTGCCGTGTTCGCCTGGATGCTCGTTCAATTCCCTTCTGGGTGGGTTGGTTTTTTTGTTTTTTTGTATTGGGGTGGGTTTGGTTTTGTTTGGTTTTTTTTGGGAGGGGGGGAGTGGGTTTGGGTGGGGGGGTTTTGGTGTTTTTGTTTTTTTTCCGTTGGTGTTTTTTCAGTCTGCCCCTCCGCGTTCTTCTTTACTTATGGGGACTTTCCTTTGCTGACGGTTTCAGTCGTGTGGTTCTTTGTCTCTTTAAAATAGCGTCTGGGCAGTGTCGACAATCTCAGATCTTGGGAGCTTTTCCCTTCTTTCGTGCTTTTTTCCTACTGCAAACCCCCTTCCGCTGATCTCCCTGAGAATTCGCGCTGACTTCATTCGTTCCGTATATGCTCGGTTAGAGTCCGCGGCCCCGTTAGACGATCCTGAATCTCTCTCCAGATGCTTTGTCTTTCGCCGTTAATTAAGGTCTCTCCCTCTCCCCTTCGGTTGAGTCTCTTTTCTTTTCAGTGAGCCTTGACCGTTTGCATGCCGCTTCCTGATTCTTCGGTCTGCGTGTTGGAGAGTAACTCGTCTATATGTCACCTTGTCTTGATTGACTTGCCTTCTTGGCGCGATCTTTTTTCACGGCTATGCGCGGTTTCTGCTCAACCCTAGAGACGTCAAGCTCCTTCGCTCCGTTCCCGACAGAGGCGTTTTTTTGGCTCCGTCTTTTCTCCAGTACCTCTGTTTCCTTGCAGAGGTGTCGGGTTCTGGTTTTTTTCCCCCGGTGCTCGAGGATTTTCGCTTCAAACTCGTAAGCTTGGTCCCCAGCCGTCGTTAGCATAAGACGAGATTTTCTTTTCTTCTGGTTCTTGGTGGCGACGCGCTGCGGTTTCTTTTCTTTATCAGCAGCTTCCGATTCCCTACCCTGGTACGGTGCACCCTCAGAGATTTTGGCTTCGTTTCTTGTACCCTTTTTTTTGTGAATTCATTGCGCAGTTTTTGACCAGCTTTTCGGTGCTGGCGTCTTCTTGAGTGTTAGAAAGCGTCATCCTAGCTCGGAAAGCTATGTGCCAGACCTGTGGAGATTTTTTGCATCTTTTTTAATCTCTCTGATGAGGGGGGCTTGGTCGAGCATTGAAGTGGGGTACGACTCCCCAGGTCAGTTGCCTACTCCCTGCCCTCGACAAGCACGACGCTCCATCCTCTTCCGTCACCATGGATTATCAAGTTTTTTTCGAGGTGGCTGGATCTGTGCCGCAATCGTGCCCCTCGATCACGACACACGTCTGATCCGCGCTTTTCTCCTCCCACCAACCGGGGCTGCCGTTTGCACGGCCCTTGCTCTGCCCCCTTTTGGGTCGAAGCCTTTTTGCCGGGTTCTATCGCTAGAGACGTTTGTGGGCTCCCCCCCCCCCTTCCCCGATGACAATGAACAATGTTTGACGTTCCTTTGAATGGCGCCCGCTTATCCCCCTTTCGGTCAGTTGATTGCCAGTTTTCCTATGCCGTACCGAACGGACTGTGACGGTCTTGGCGAGAAGGCGGCCCTCTAGTTGTTTTTTTCTTTTTCGCTCCTTTCCTCTTCAGTCTTCTTTCGAGCGTTCAAACCACAAAACCCTTTGAATCTTTTCCCCCGGACATGAGCTTCCGCAGCCTCAGAATTTCCTCCTCAGACGAGCGCTCTCGCTGAAACAGCCTCCTAGATCTTCGTGACACCACGTACGAGACTTGTTTGTCCCTCCTGGTAGAGGTTTATCTTTCTGGCGCCCTTTACGCGTCTAACGAGCATCCCCCCCCGTCCTCTTTCCGGTAAACATTTCGAGTGTCCACGCGTTTCCGTTGGTGAGAGAAATGGTGTAGAAGCCCTTCCCTTCACCTCCTTGATCCCGACTTCTGCCCTTCTCCATTTAGTTGCGTAATGCCCTGTTATGTTCGGAATCAGATAGTTCTCGATTTCCTCGCTTTCTTCCCAACTTTGCCACCGAACTTAGTAGTCCTTTTTCCCAACATAACTTAGGAGCCCCTTCAGATTCGCCACCCGGAAAAAGCGGGCCTGGCCGCGAACCGACTGCCCGTTCCTATCATTCTTTCCGTTCATTCCCCGATTTCCAGCCCACTTTAAAGACTCCTCCCTCTTTCCGCGTTCGACCTTTCCCCCAGTACGGAAAGAAGGCTTGAAACTCCTTCATGAGAACGCATTGTTTCCTACAAGGTATCCTTCATTAACCATCGATCCGCGGGGTAGCTGTTTTTTTTACGCAGGAGCCCGTATCCTGCTCCATCCGCTCTCAGGTGAAAGACGTCACCGTCCCCCCCCATCTCTCTATTGTATCCCTCGTGTTGTGTTCTCTGTCGCATGTTTTTCTCTTCTCTGTTAAGGAGAAGATTATCTCATCTATTTGCCTCGGGCCCTTTCGTGAACATCTACCACACCTCGCTGATCGATTGCAGGTTTTTCTTCTTCCACATGAAATTGCGATATCGTTGGCAGGCTTCAGATTGCGATAGCTCCTTTCGAAGCTTCGTGAGCCTTCGGCAGTAGCGTCTTGAGTTTTGTAGTCGGTTGTTGTCCCCCTCTCTTCAATGACCCTAATTAGTGATCGTTTTGTCTTCAATGCCCTCGCTGAAGTGTTGCGTCTTAGTTGGCTCTTTCGTTCTTTTTTTATAGTGCTATTTCGGTGGACCCGCGGTCTATCCTCGAGTCTCTTCTTTTCCGATGGGACGACCGGATTACGGCACTTTAATTCGCTGCGCTTTTCTTAAGCTCGTCCTTTTTCTCAATTTGGGGCAGTGTATCAGTGTAACTCGATTGCTCTCCCGAAGGGCCCTCTTGTCAATAGTCCCTTTTTTTTATGGACGGACGGTTTTTTTAATCTTTTCTTGCTCCTGATACCGCGTCCAGATCAGACAAACCCCTCTTCCCCCTTCGCTTAAATATAAGGTCGACTCCCCCTCTCGAGTCTTCCTGTGGACGGCCTCTATTCTCGTCTCTTAGGACTTTGGTTTCCTTGGCCGTCTTCTGTTTTTTCTTCCATTTACGCCTGGCTTTTCCCCCCGCTCTTATGTCGATGCCATGTTTAGCGCGACATGATCGAAAGGATCAAGTCGAACCAACACTTACTTTTTGCTTGCACATTCCCCCAGTCCACCGGACTGTCCCTTTCTGCAGAGGCTTGAGCATCTACTTACCTGTGCCGTTCGATGTTCCCCTGTCAGTTTTGCACAAAATGTTGTCATCTGTTTTCCGATCACAACCCTGCCTTTTGATCTTGGTTTCCCCCATTGGTAAACAATTTTTTCGCCCCGTCTGGAGCGATCGCACCTGTTTTTGGCACCCTCCAGCCACGCGGTTTTGAGATCGTCTTTCCGGTCGGTTTTTAAGCGTTTGGCCTTTTCGTCGTTCTAGTTTGAAGCGTCTGTTTCTCTGACACCCTCCCCCCCCTCGCCCCTCGTAGGAAAGGTGGAATCGGATGGAGCTTCTGGGGATTCGTGTCAGGTGATTCGTTGCCTGAATTGTGCCATTACCCTTCCTTCGCTGACATGCACACCGACAACGAACTTCTCGACCTCTGCAGAAGATGGCTCAGGCATTTTTTTTTAAAACCTTCTTGCGTGTCCTGCGGCTGAGGCGCGTTCTTCACCCCCGGACGATATTAGTTTTCACCCACCAAACGGAGAATCCTATCCCCCCGGACCCGTTGACGCCCCCTTGCTTCTCCTGGTTTAGTGCATGTTCTTTAGATGAATATTCTATGATTCAACTGGTCCCAATCACTCTCCTCGTCTTTCATCCAGAATTCACCATGCAGGTCGATCTTTTTCGTTCGCCCAGGCTTCCAGCCTTCGTCGTTTTTTTTCCCCGCCCGTGCGAGCACCGCACCCCAGCTTGAGCCACGGTCTATGATCAAATAACCCCGCGTTTGTACTTGCAGTCCCGGCCACAATTTCTCCTTTTCTTGCGTAACTTATTGAAGTTATGCTTCTGCTTGTTTTGAGCCTTCCATATCCATGATCCCCCCATTCCTCTAGAGTTTCCCTTTTTTTGGGAGTCTCCCCCTCTCCTTTGTCTCCACGGCTGCCGGTCCTGAGCCCTTTTTGCATCCTCCCCTCCCAAGAAAGTTTTAGAGGTACTTCGGCTCGACTGAGTTTGCTGATCTCCTCCCTGAACGATCACTCTTTTTAATGCGACGGGTTTATCGCGCGTCCTTCGATTTCCCGAACAGACCCCCCATAACGGGATCTTATATCCCTTCCTGACGTACACATGACTGTGCCTGTCTAACACGTAGCGACTTCATCTCCCTTTCCCCGAGGTTATCGACTTTGTATCGGGCGTTGGGTTTTTGTTGCCAAACTAACTTCCTCCTTTGTCCCCTCTCTTCCGGCTTATTCGGCGTTCCTGCTATTGGCATCTTCAAAGCATAAATCCCCTGACGCAAAGAGGATTCTTCCCGACTCCCATTTTTGGGTCGTGACCGCCCCCTCTAATTGGTGACCACGATAACCCTTCCTCCCTTCCCCCCCACTCAAAACGCCCCATCTCTTCTCTTCTTTCCTCCTTTTTAGTTGATCTTTTAGTGCCATCAATTGCCGTGTTCTCGGATGCACCGCCATCTTTTATTTTCTCGGACTGCGAACCCGAATTTAGTTATTTACATCGTTTCCTCCCTCCTGGAGCCGGTCCTGTTTGAGTTTTCTTTTTTGCCTTTCCTCGATTTTTTCCATATGTCGGAGGAGAGTGCGGCCCGCAGGCGGTCCGGCTGCTTGTCGTTTTTTTGCCGAAGCCACACCCCCTTTTATCCTCGACCGCCCTTCCTGCTCCTCCCGTCGCTTCTCCTGTTCCTCTTGCGTTACGAGGAAGCTTCCACCCCCATGTCATTATGACGATCGTTACTGGCTTTTGTTCCTTTCGCGGGCCAAGAGAAGTTCTTTCCGCTTCCCTCGCATTGCGTTTTCCTGTACTTGTTTTGGTGAGCTCTCCTCCTCCCCCTTCCTCTTGATCCCTTTCTTCGTTTTGATTGGTAGCGCTTGGACGATGCCTCTGACGTTGCCGTGCTGGCGGCCTCTTGCTTGGGTTTTTATCCCTTCCGGCGCGGTCGCTCCCATCTTTTTTTCGCTCAAGTCATTTTTCATTTCGTGCCTGATGGTGAGGATTTCTTTCCGCGGTCCATTGGTCCTCATCTCGGGGTCGCGGTGCTTGGTGCGGTGGAGGTTCCACCCTTGCTTTTTCCAGCCATGTTTGTTGGGGTTTGTTTTTGTTGTTTTTTTGGTGTTAGACGACTTGCTGGGCATGGTAGCCTTCTGTAGTGGTCTCCAGCGAGCGTCTTTTGTTGAAAGAACGCTTAGACCATTCCCCTTTTCCCCCTTTGCACTCAAGCTGGTCTCATCCTTCTTCGGTGAGCACTTTCCGTTGCCTGGGCGTCTTTTTTTTCAAGCACTGGCGTCTTGATGCGGTCTAGACCTAGCTCTACCTCTGATCGGTTCCCCGATTTGTTCCTTGGCTAGAGCTTCGTGCTTGATCTGGGCTTGTGGTCCGAGATTAAGTCCGGAGAAGACCCATCCTCTTCGGAATCCCCTTCCAGCGACCCATTTTTTACGTCCCAAGCTTAAGTATCAGCTTATTGCTGCGAGGTCGTTTAATGGATCTTAGCCCCTTCGGCCAATTTTGACGGACCCAAAGATAAATATCTTCCGCGTTATCAAACCACTTTGCTGGTTGCCCCCACTTCCCCCTTGTATCTCCCTTGGTGACTAAAAGGGGTCCCTATATCCCACTTCGTGTTTTTGATCGGCATGCCCACTCCCGTGTTGTCGATTGTCCTCTCTGTATATGAAGCTTCGAATGAGTTGACAGTGTACCCTTTCCTTCACGATTTCGGTGACGGCTGCTTCCTAGCAAGTCGATGTTGGTCGAATGATCATGTAGATCATTATCTTCCCGGGGATTATATACTGCTGCTCTTCCCTGTTTGACGCGTGCCCGGCACGGTAAGACCTGCCCCTCCGATTTCCCTCCTCCGACGCACCTTCGGCATTCCTCAAGCGCCAGTATCTTTTTTTCTTTTCCCGTACCTCTTTTCCACCGCGGTCGAGGTCTCTTTCGTCACGCGTTCCGCCTCTCCACCACCGCACGTCATAAAGTAACCCCTTTTCTCCTCGGTCACGGGTCCTGAGAGCATACTTCCCACTAACAAATCAGATTTAATTCTGAGTTCATTTGACCCCTGCCTTTTTTTCTCGTGGCCTTCTCACATTCTATTTTCCTCGATCTGATGCGCCAGGTCCACTAGATCCCTTTCTTTCCAAAAAAATCACTGAGAGCCACCACTTTTCCTAATACACGCCGAGGCCGTTGTCGTCCGAGCCATTTCTCTCTTACGTCGTTAGGCACGTTAGATTAAGCCCTAACCGAAGCCCCCAACCCCCCGCCCCACCGTCCCCCTCCGTCGCGCTTGCCACGTCTTCTCTCCTGATGGCACCATAGGAAGACTGCCCCCCGATTTACGAAAAGTTTATTTGAAGCCCCCTGCATCGCGACTTTTTTGGGTTTTCAGCTGTCGTTCCGCCCGTCTAACAGCGACACGCTCTCCAAGGATGACAGACTTCCCTCCCCTCATTCATTTCTATAATAAGTGTTGTTTGAGCAGATACACTTTTTCCTGATGGCTTTTCTCTTCCTTTTTTTAGATGGGATCCCTTTGAAGGTTGGCATTGCTTCGCGTTCAGCCGCTGCTACTGTTGGGTACTGTTTTCAAACTTGCTCTCTGAGCATACCCTTTCTTCTTCTTCGATCCGATCTGCGAACGTTTCCCAGTTTGCTGCTTTTTTCGATGAGGACCGGAAGGGTAATCGTTCCCTCCTGGTATTCGGCCGTGTGATCGGTTGGAGCTCTTCTTTGTTTAGCTGTTGTTGTTTATGCGTGCTTTGCTTCCCTCTTCTCGTTGCTCTAGCCCTCGGGTGCCACTGTTTTGGCATCGATTTTTTTCGAGTACTAGCCCTTCCTCTCCTGAGAGACTACGTCTTCCTTTCCAATTCAGTTTCTCCACCCCCTTTGAACTTTTTTTTCCCTTCACTATTTTTTTTCCCGTGCTTGGCGCCCCTTTTTACCAAGTATTTGCCGGGTTTCAGGGACACTTTGATCGCTTTCGTCCTGCGCAAACGGGTCCTTTTGGATATCCCAACATGACTCTTAGAGTCAAAGTCGTTTCCGTACTGGTTGGACGACGATCTGAGCGGCTCTGAGAATTTCCCGCGATAGCTCTAGTTGTCTCCCTTCCACAGTCTCGAAGTCTTATTGCTTGCACCCTGTAGACGGTCCACCTGGCTTGGCTTTCGGGCCGATTGCCTCATGTCGCGCTCATGATTTTCTTCTCCCGTTTTCCCCCCCCGTCGATGTCCTCGCTTTCACGGTTTGCCTTTTTTCCTTGGATGGCCCCACTGGTCCTCCTCCTATGCCGTGAGTTTTTTCGATTTTAGGTTTCTCCCCCCCCTTTCTTGTCCTTTGCCGATTCCCAACAACTTTTTGGCAGCTGGTCACTTCTTTTACCCTTCCCCCCCAGGGG
>Ga0179593_1262968_pt1 | contig 20765 bp, 24 predicted proteins | sample CZODoug2_1_08_16_FD_185931 | JGI IMG/M metagenome (GOLD analysis project Ga0179593, IMG submission 185931) | Vadose zone soil fungal communities from Angelo Coast Range Reserve, California, USA - CZODoug2_1_08_16fungal (PacBio error correction) | ecosystem: Environmental > Terrestrial > Soil >... | reverse complement strand
TTGCCTCATTTGTTCTGTTTCTGTAAATTTTGCCTTGCCCCCTTCCTGGTCCAGCCAGCCAGTGTTACATTCTTTTTTGCGTGCGTATTCTAGCGTCAAATTTTTCGACCACAACTCTTTTCTGTTCGGCGGTTTTCTCGGAGGTTTTTCTTCCGTCGTGAACACTTTTTTTTTTGCCTTCTTTTCTTGCGCTTTCAACCGCCATTCGTAAACCTCGTTCCCCCTCTCTTCCAATACGATTTTTAAAGTCGCGCATTAGCTCTCGTCTTTTTTCCCACTCAGATTAATGGGTTTTTTTGCCTACTCGTTTTTTTAACGTCTTCTTAGCCCCTTTTCAGTTCCCCTCTTTTTGACCGCGCCCTACAACCTACCCCTCCTGCCTTACCTTACACCCCCCCGCTGTAAACAAATGAATATGAAACCTTTCCTCCCCCCATAACGACCCCCCCCTCAACCGCTCCCTTTTTTCGTTTGTTCTATCTTCCCCTCACAAGCGTGGAGATCCCCCCCCCCAAATGGGGTCCTCATTATGAAGCCCCTGCTTGCCTGATTTCCCGCCAGTTTCCCCCTCCCTCCCCTATAACCTGGATTTGAGCCCTCCCGTCACCCCTGGTTAATTAGCTTGCTTCCCAGAACTCATATCATAGGGCGGCACGCTACCGCCAGTCTTTCCCTCTTTTTAGGCCCCCCCAATTCCACTTGCTTTCCTCGTATAATGGTGGGTCCCTCGATATCTTTTAGACGAATGCCTAGGGCTTTGTTTCATTACCCGTCCCCCCTCCAAGACCCTCCTTTCCCCCCGTTCTTTTTTCATTAGACTCTCTTTCTTGCTTAGTCTTAAGTATTTTTTCATTCGAGCGAGCCCCCATCCCCTCTCCGATTCCCCCGCCTTAAAACAGGTGACTATGGACCAATGCTCTCTTTTTTTCCCCAATTCATCCCGTCCTGATTTATTGGCACTGATATTGGGGCTCCCCCCGTACGGTCCCTTCCTCCCCAACGCATTTATCTTAGAGAGTCGTTACGCCCCTGATTCCCATGATGAAATGGTTTCTTAAGCCCGTGCCTTCTCTTCCTTTTGTTCCCTTTCTTCCTACCCTCTTCCCCGATTCTTTTCTCCTTTTGTGGACCACTCTGATTTTTTTCCTGAGTTTTTTTTTACCGCCCAGGTTTTGAGGTTGACTCCGGTCCCCTTTCTTGGCACCGACCAGCCAATGACTTTCTAAGGCCCGGTTATTTGGTATGTCTTTTTATCTTTCTCCAGTTGGTTCCCTCTTTGTTTCTTGTCATGACACGACCTGTTTTGCTGTTTTTCTCTCCATGGCCTCCCCCCCTCCCGCCTTACACCGTCTCTCCGGCATCCTCCTTCCCTCCTCACCCCCTTTTTTTTTCTTTTAAGTCATCGGTTTTTTGCTCCACGCCCGCTCTGCCGGCCACGCTCTCCACTAACTTTCCCCCTCGCCCCCCCTCCCATGTTTTTTTTCATTCAAGTCCCCAGTCTTTCCCTATCCCGGCTCATCCCCATCCCACTGCTTATACATCCACAGTCAGCGCATTTTCCCTTGATGTGGGATTGCCTGTCGGGCTTTTCCTTCACAGGATAACAATACCACTTGGCTCTTTCCTCCCTCCAATCACTCCTTTCCCTTTTCGAGTTGGCCCCCCCCTCGTTCCAGTTCAACCTTCCCCCACCCTTCTTTGTGGATCATTGTCCATCGCCTTCTCAATCTTTTTTCTTTTTTTTCGCGCTCTCTAAACCCCTTCGTCCTTTCTTTTTTCAAAATTTACCCAATACTTGGGTAAATACTTTTCTCCCCTATCCCGGGACAATAAGTCCTGCCCATGTCCTACCCACTGACCCAGGTCCTACCTTTTTCCTGTTTTGTCTCTTTAGGTGTTGCTCACGTACTCTCTTTCCTCGTCACACTTTTCCCCTGAATACTTTTTTTAGGCTTTGCACAGTCCTCACTATTCGGAGTAAAGCCCCCCTTTTTTTTCTCGGCCCTTCGACTCTCCCCTCCTTTTCCTCTCCTCCCACATCCCTCTACCACTTTTTTTTTTACCTGGAAGGCTGTTTAGCTCACATTCGTACCACTCCTTTTTTCCTACCCCGGCCTCCCCTTTGATTTTCCTTTACCCCCTTCTCCTGGTCATAATTTTACCAACGCGGACTGAGTTTGCGATGACCCCCCGCCCCTTCGAATTTGCGTGATACAGCCGATTCATTTTCTGATAAGGTTTCTCCAATATAAAGACGGCAACTTGTTGGCCTTTATCAGTCTCTTCCCCCCCCCTTTTAATGCTCACCCCCTCACAATATTTGCATTTGTCCGATCCCACCCTTCCGAGCAACTCCCCTCTTTTTTATTTGCACAGTGTCCCTCTCTTAGCGCCTTGTCCCCCCACTCGGCCCCCCCCCCCGTACTTTGCTACCCTTTTGCTACCCCCCTTCATTAGTCTCCTCCTCCCGTCCCAAGAAGCAGCAATTTCATCATTTTTGCCCCCTCCCCCATTCGTGACTAGGGGCTTCTCTACCACTGGTTATTTATCTTTATTCCCACTCCTTCCCTTTCAAGCTAAAGGCTTTCTTTCCCCATTTTCCCGGCCTTCTTAACTTCAATCCACCCCCAACATCGGATCCGCGTCGCTCCTACCTCTTGGAATCTAGTTCCTTGGACCCCCGTTTAATTTTAATTTTCCTTTTCTTTTCTCTGCCTCCCGACGCTCGGCCCACGCTCATCGGGTCGAGTGTTTCGCTGCTGGAGATCCCCAATTTTCTGATTTTAGTTCGCCTTTCCCCCTGTGTCTAGGAGTCCTGCCCTAGAACTTAAAACCCAAATTCCGATCCCCTCACTACCCCCCTCCACTCCTCTTATCTTTGTCCTCTTCGTTTGTTTTTCTTTCTATTTTTGAGCGTTCTTAAGGAGATTTGTCTCTGTCACCTCAGAGAGCCACAGTTTCTAGAGTTTGATTCTCCCAGACCGAGACAAAAAGCCTCCTCCACATTTTCCTTCCCGAGGATCTTCATTTTTCTCCCCCCCCCCCCCCCCGCCCCCCCCCCCCCCCTCCCCCCCCCACCCCACGATGATGATGAATTGAAGTTGTTCTGGTCCCTCTCCGTCGAGTCTGTTTTTCGCCAAAAGTTCTCCGCCATGCCAGATCTTCCCCCCCCCCCAAGGGGTCCATCAGCCGTTAGATTTACAAAGACTACGGATTGCCGATGTTGATTAAGGATATTTACTCTTCGGAATTGCGAAGCCATTCTTTAGCCCGCTGTCATTTTGGGTTATATTCTCAATAAACGTTCTTTCAGTCAGAGGTCCAGCCAGGCGTTTTTGGTGCTGAATCTTGCACACAAGAGGAGAACGCTGGGTGCTTCTATACTTCTTGAAATGGTTTTTGGACCTGGACACCGTTCGTTGCGATGTGGGGTTGGGGAGCGTGGGGGAGAGCGGCGGACAGAGGGACAAAGGGGACGTAGCGAGCGTGGCGGGCGGGTTTCGCGGAAAGGGGTGAGTGGTCAGAAGGAGAGGGCTAGGGGACAGGGCGAGGGAGAGGACGAGGAAGGAAGAAGGACCGCAGTGTCAACACCACAGACCACAAGCCTCCCTCCCAAAACCCCCCAACCACAAAAACACCGCGACAAAAGACCAAAGGGGCCCCCACCCAACTCCCTCCCAGAACCACCCACCCACACACCCCATAGGGGGACCCAACACACAACACCCCAGACGGAAGCCCCCCACAGGCAACCCGGAAAGACAAAACACAAACCCCCCAACCCCCCCAACCCCACACACCTCCAAGAAACCCCCACACCACCAGCACCAGAAAGTGGGGGGTGCCCCAAACCCCCAACTACACAGACACAGCACGCAGACACAAACAACACAAGACACAGCAACACCCACCAACAGGACCCCCCCCCCACCCAGCCCAACCAACCCCACCAAAACAACCCGGCCCCCAAGCGACCCCCCCCCCAAAACAACACCAACCCAGACACACACCCCCCCCAACCGCACAAAACACCAAACACCCAAAAAACCCCCCCCCGCACAAACCCCCCCCCCAGAACCCCACCCCCACCAACAACTCCCCCCCCCCCCCCCCCCCCCTTTAGCAGCCCTTCCTCACCATTCCCACTTCCTTGACGTAGGCTGGTTGATTCGGTTTCCATTCCCTCTCTTCGCCTTGCCGACTTTGTTTTAACTATTCACTCTTACGAAGACGTTCCCCATTCATGCCAGGCATCTAGGATAAGTACTCTATATTTTGAGCTCCCCCATCCTTACCCTTCCTGTGGTCAACCCCTTGAGATTCCTTTGCCATTTTCCCCTCTTTTTCATCTTAAGCCGCGTGGCCAGAGTGATGTCCTAATCGACGGGATCTCCGCCCCTGATGGCTGCGGGTGTTTTTTTTTTTTTTTATTTTCTGTTTTTTTGTTGGTTTTTTTGTTTTCTTTCTAGATCCGGGATGCCAGTTCCCCATTCTGAGGTTGTTTTTAGTATACTGGCCAGAGTTCGGAAGTAGTCAGCGCACCAAATTTACCGCGCCCCCCAGTTCTTCGCTTTTTCATGTCTTTTTTCCTTCTTCCTTGCCCATGTTTTATTTTTCATCGATTACGACTATATTTTTAACCCACATTTCTGGGAAATTGTTCCCCCAGTGTGACGGCGCCGTTACACCATCTTTTTGACTTTCCCTTAGCCCCCCATCATTCTACGTCGCGCTTTCCCCCTGCCAACCCCCTGGAAAGGTGTCTTGATGCCATGGACCAAAAGTATTCCCCCCCTTCGTCTCCCTAAAGTGAGTCTTCTTTTTTGCGTCCACGCCCTTTTTCATTTGCCCTCCTCTTTTTTCTGCCCCCATACGACAACTCAACATCCTCCGACCGACCGACGTAGCTTCTTTTGTTTAATCCCTTTTTTTTTTTTTGACTCCTTCATTTTTTTCCCCGTGTCTTGAAGACTTGAGTGATCCAAGTATGCACAGGACTTTTTTTTTCTAGGTGCGTACTTCTTTGGCCCCTTCACCTTTGAACCTTCTTTTCATATACCAGGTTTGATCGGTGAGCTTAGTCTCTTTTTTCCGCCTTTTTGAGAGCCAATTGCGTCTTTGTCGTTTTTTTTTTTTTTTTCACGCCTAACCTGTAGATTTACTTTACACTTGCCCATCAAGGAAGGTTTTCTTTCCCATTTTTCAATCCCCTTTTACCCAAGAACCCACACCCTTTTTCCCCCGCATATTCTGGTAGGCGAGTCCCCCTCCTTCCACCACCCCATTTTACCCAATACACCATTCTTGATCGAATTTTCACGTATGGTTGTCATGAACCCCAAGTTATTTTATTTTTAACCCTCCTTCCGACTTGTCTCTGATAAAATTTAAAAGGAAGGTTAATCCCGTCACTTTCGTTTTTTTTTTTTTTTTTTTTTTCTGTTTTGTTTTTTTTTTTTTTTTTGGGGGGTTTTGTGTTTTTTGTTTTGTTGTGTTTGCACCTGCGTAACTAACGTTTTTTTCCTTCCTCCCCCCTTTTTTCCGGCTTACGTTTTAATTGTTTTACGTGTACTAGCCTATTTTAATTCCCCTTTTTTCCTGTCTTTTGCCTGAACCATTGACACTAGTCCTTCGCCGTTTTTACTATAGGACTATCTGTTTTCATTCTCTAGTAACTATTCCTTTTGTATAGACCCTCACTTCTGATATGAATTCTCCCGTTAGGAGATCTATCTGCTTTCAGGAGGTCTTTATTCCACCAATTAGACCGGACGCCCACCATCCCCCCCCCGAAACATCTTGCTAGGCCATTAAACAGTCTCCCTGCTTTTTTTTTCCGCATGTACGCTCTTTCTCATTCCCACCCCCCATTTGGCCCGTATCTGCTGTCGCCCCCGACGCCTCTGCGGCTCGTAACCGCAACCCTTCTACTATATCAGTTTGTCCCTTAACCTTCCGTCCCAATCCTCTTCTGACTTCTTCAACGTTCCTGTCTTAACCGCGTTGCTCCAGACCCTTTTACACCAAGGTTTTTGTGTCTTACCATTCATTGTGCTATACAACCTTCCTTAGAGCGTTTTCTTTGTTCGTTGATGTTTCCTTTTTTACCCTGTTGCGCTGACACAGCTAGTAGTTTTTCGCGCTAAGTTTCTGAGGCTTTATTCGGTTGCCACGTTTTCTGAGTTCGCACTTCTTCGCCAGCAGACACCATTAAATTCTCGCTGATCTCTCCCTCTTTATTCCCTTTTTCGTTTTTACTCTTTTTTCATTTCTTCCATCGCCTCGTCTACCGGCTTCATTCTTTTTTCCCGCCTGACATCCTTCTTGCTGACGTACCACATTTGTTTTCCTCGAATGAACGCAGGACTCATACCCTCAGCTCCACAGGATTTTGTTTTTACTCTTCGCCCCCCCCCTCAAAACTGTTTTAACCCTAATTTCGTAGTATAATTTTCCATGAGTCACTCCACCCCCACCCCCCTTTCCCGACCCCTTCCGGCATCTCTTTTTCCTTTTCTCTCTTTGTTGTGTTGTTTCTGAGATGCTATGTTCTTACCAAGGTATGTCTTCTTTGTATGAGCTAGACTGAAAGCATTTTGTTTAAAACCCTTTTTTTCTCGGGTTCCGCTTCCCCCCCTTTACCCAAATATTTATACTTTTGCCGTTATGATTCCCCGTTTTCTTTTCTTCTCAATCGCGTATGCGGAGAACTTTTCCGGCTCCTCCTCCCCCTTTTGCACCGCTTTCCCTTCCAACCCAGTAGAGGCCCAATGCTTCCCCTTTCCCTCCTAGCCGGAGCAGAGTCTCCTGAATTGAATCGGTTAGGTGAGTGGGACGACCCATCCTTCTGTTGTCATCCTTCCTTTTTTCTTTTTTCCCCATATACCTTTCCCTTCCTTTTTACTTAGGCCATTCCCACACGCTCGCGACCTTTATTCCATATTGTGCCACCACATCAACGACCTGACCACTTCTTTTCTGTTGTTCTCTTCCCTTGCATCTCTATTTTGGAAAGAAACAACCCTTTTGGTTTTTTCTCCTCCTTTTTTTCTTCCGACCCGGTTAGATTCCTCCCGTTTGACGCCACTCCGTGTCCGACCGGTCCACCCTTTTTTTCCCATTTACGTTTTCCCGAAAGCCCACTGCAGTCTTTTTCTTGTTTGACTTAGACAGCTATGCGGTTCAAGCCCATCCCTTCCCTTTTCTTCCCCACCTAAGAACCTTGTTCTTGTCTTCCTCTACTAGTTTCCCTTTTTGATTTATTGTTTGACGTTTTTTCATCCCCCCCGAGCAATCCCCCCAAGTATTAGGTTCTGCTTTTCGCTTTTTCTGACTGGCTCCTCTTGCAGTTTCGATGTCCGATATTCTCTCCCCCCTTTCCTATGGACCCGAACCTCCTTCTTCCACCCGCGTCCTCTTTTTTTTATTTCCCACGTCAGCCCAGACTTTGGCAGGAAGTTCCTTTGAATACTATAGTGAGCGGAATCGTCTTTCCACGGCACCCCCCTCCCCATTAGTCTAGCCCTGAAAGCTGATTGTACGAGGTTCCGCTCAGGATTGACTGCGTGAGCCCCTCCCTCTGCTCACATGTCTTCCTTTTAGATACCTCGTATCACTTTCAGTCCCCGCGCCCATGGGAAGTTCTTCGTCCTTTCTTTTAGCGGTTTGGTAAGGGCTTTAACCGTTTAGACAACGACCTGCCCCCCACGCATTTCCCCCTTTTTGATTGAGTGTGATTCGTCTCGGACAAGGGACGACGCTGCTTCTAAATGCTGGAGGCTTTTTCCACAGACATTTTATACTTTTTTGTAAAATTTCCCCCTTCCGCTATGAACCCGCCGGTCCCCCCGATCTCTCCCCTCCTACCTACCTCTACACGGTGTTGACTGTGATTTTTTGCACTTTCCTTCCACCGTCATCCCCATCACCTCTCCATCCTGATTTTGCCCGGTCTCCATTTCTTTCCGACCCTTACCCCTCCCGTCTAATTCACCCCTTGGCAGTGTCCCTTTTTCGGTGTCGTCAGCCAGCCCCCGAGTCTTCCCTTTTTTGCGCCCCTGCTCCCTCTTTTTTCTTGAATTTCCGTAGCGCTCACCTTCAGCCAGTTGTCTTCCCCCCCCTTTCCTAGATTCCCCTCCTCATGCTCTATTGTCGCGTTTTTTTTTAAACCTGGCTGTCCTCACAGCCCAACTTTTCTTTTCTCTTTTTCCCATCATTTTGCATTCCCGAGCGACCCTACTTCTTTTTTTTTTCTTTCTCCTCCTCCAGCCTGAACGAGTAATTCCGGTTTTTCCCCCTAAACGTCCATCACTTGCTACCAGTTCGAACGATGTCCACATTCCGGTCCCCCACGCCCTCCCGTCGAAACATTCAAGATGGCTCTATTGAGTTTTTTTCTTCTTCTTATTCAGGCCCCTTTATTCAGCCCCCCCCCCTGCTCCCGCACCTTCCTGAATCCGACCCTTTTTTCAAGATAGCCCGGATTTAATCGTTCTTCTTTCCCTAACCCGTTAGTCCAGACCTCCCCCCCGCTTCCCTTCCCTCCCCTTTCCCCCCCTTCCCCGGTGAATCAACGGATGTTTTTTTGTCCCCCCTTACACTTTAATCTTTTTGCCTCAACTTATCGCCCACCCCCTTTTTTTTGACTTACGTCTGATACAGGGAATCTTTTTAACAAAAGGGCTTAGTTTCGCTTGACCATGCGAATTTTTCCCCTTTCCTCCCTCCAGCCCAGTACCCTTTTCTATCGCGCACCAGCGCACTTAATGGTTTTTACTTATGTTCTTCCCCTTTACCACATGCTGCGTCCACTCACCCCCGTAGGCATCAGATCCCCTTTCTGCAGTACACTCCTCCCTTTTTCGTTACAGGCCCAGGCATATGCCCCAGTTTGCGACCCAACATTCAACACCACGTTTCCTTCTTCCGTAAGTTCCTCGTTTTCCCCTCTCCCACCCCCCAGTCCCTCTGTTTCTCATCCCATTTCCCCGTCAAGGCGAAGCTTGAAAGACCTCTCCGTCCCCCTTTTCGCAGACTATCCACGTCTAATGTCAATTTGGATTTCTCCGTACCCTTCTTCATCCAGTTTTCTTCATTTGCTTCCAGTACGGCGCCCCACAATCCCTCTTCTCCCTCCCCATAGGCAATTCCCCTTACTTTTCAGGCTTTAGCCTAATTGCCTTTTCTGGTCCAGGATTTGGCTCCCTGTGATTGCGACGCTTTCTTTACGCGTTGGCCCCCCCCCCCCAGCCCTTAGTTCGGTCGGGTACTGCGCCAGATGTTTCCCCACTTTGTCTTGCAGATAACTCTTCTTTTTTCTTTCCTTTTCGGAGATAGCCCTGCCCCCTTCCAACCCCCTCTATACAACTTCCTCACCCCCAAAATTTTCTTTCTTCCTCCCCCCTCCGGGTGCTGAGATGTTTGATGAGTTCTGCTCATTTTGATATCTGACCCCGCTCTTGTTTAGTCCGCTTTGCGACCCTCGCCCCTTGCTTCCCACTCTCCCTTCATCTTCAAATATTTTTTCCCCCCTTGCCGCCTTCAGACCGCCTGTCGTATTCCCGGCCGAGCCGTCGTTTGGCGTCGACCCCTCTTTCTCCCTCCGCCCGGCCCTCCTCTAGCTTTTAAAGCCCAGTATTCACCTTTTCTCAGTTTTTTTCCGCCCTTGTTGGGTGATTGAGACCTTGAAGAGTTCTGCCTTTTTTTTTCTGGTCTCCATTCCCTTTTTGAACGTGAAAGTCTTGAATACGGCTTCCTCCCCTTTATTTCCTGAGTTCCCTGAGATGCTTCCCTCTATGCCACCTCCACTCTTCCTTAGGAGTCCCCCAATTTTTTTCTTTTGTAGAATGATCGCCCGCCGGCGCGCGAGTTTCTTTTTTTTTTTTTGGGTCGGTATCTTTTTTTACCTGCTGCATTATTTTACCTTTGCCATTTTGGATTGTACGCGGGCACTCTTTTATCTTTGGCATTAGACGTTTTTCTGTACGTGACCTATTGCGTTGTATAGCTTCTCCCCAGTGCCACCGTTCCTTCCTCCGTCACCTCTCTTAAACCTTGCCGCGAATTTCTCTGCTGTATTCCCGCCTTTTGACATTAATTTTTAGCCCCGCCCCCCCCCCCCTCGCTTGGACTGTCAATCTTCCCTTTATCGTACGACGTTCCCTTCTTCGGCCTTCTGACTCTCTCTCTTTTATTTTCTTTTTCCTCTCCTTTCCTTTGGGCACCCAATTATTTGTCCTTGTAACCCCTTGGTCGTTGATTTCCTCCACATTTTCTTATGGTCCTCCAACTGTCTCCCCTAAGCCCTTTTTGGTGCTCCTGCGGAGCAGTCATCGTCTTAAGGGAAAGTTTGTACTAGAGTCCGGAAGTAAGATTGTAGTCAGGCCTCGTTCCCCTTATTCCGCTGGGTCAGTGATGAAAGTCTTTCGTTACATTATGAATTGCCCTAATTGGTCTCGCTCGATGATCACCAACCGTTTTGGGGAACTTAGCCGTCCCCAAAACTTTACTTCAGTATCTGCTGGCTTGATCTACCGAAAACATAAGTTTTCCGCGCAGCTCCTCTCTTTCCCACATAAATAATAGTCAAGTTTTTTTGATTCTTTGCTGGACACCAAGGTTCCCAATTTTACCTACTTCTCCGTCAGACGGCTCCCCGCCCCTTTTATCGTTGTCCTCTACCTTCCCTTCCCCGCCCCCTCCCCTTTTTGCGACTCCCCTTCTGGCGTTTTTCTGTTTTTCGGCCCCCCGTTTTTCCCGAGCTGACCTGTGCGCAATTTTCCCCGTCTAGACGCTTTGTCTTCGTCCCCGAAGCATTTCTTGCCCCAGTAGATGAGCCTGTCTTTTATCGCTGCTTCAACCGTGGCTTGCTTTCTCCATTACGGTTTCTCTCATTCGTCTGTCAGGAGCCTCCTTTTTTTTTTTTTTTCTGGTCTCCTTTGACTCTGAACCACTTGACAAAGTTCCGTTACCTTCCCCACATGCAACGCCCGGAAACCGTGTCTCTCCTTAGATAGCTCCCCACGCACCCCATGTGTCCCCCGACTTCCCTTTTTTAGGTTAACCGTTTTGATGACCTATCACCTCAAACCCATGACCCTGCTGACCCCCCCCACTTCGCCGCGTTTTAAGGACCAATCTGTTGCCCTTTGCTTAACTAGAAGAGATTTTTATTATCTCCTCATCAAAATTTATCTTTCATTTCTGGTCATAGAGACTCATCTCTGGTCTGCCTCTGTCTCAGTACATCCAGCACGCGCTTTTTGGTGTGGTGGTGTGTTGGTTCTATCGTTTTTCCTTTTCCGTTGAGTCCAGCAAATTATTCATTACATTTGAGTCACGTCTGACTCCGTTGTCCCTCTCTCTCTCCTTCGCCTGGTTGTTTTTGCGTGAATTGGCCTCGCCCCCTGTATCTGCTCTCCCTTCCCTTTCACTTCAGGTTTTATTAGAATAGACGTCGATTCTATCCGAATATCATTAATACGCTTTTCTATCTTTCTTGGAAGAAGGAGAATGTATTTCCTCCCCACCCCCAGACCCCCGCCCAGTAGGCTCCCGTGACCCCCATCACACTTTCTAGCTGTTGCAGTAGTATTTCTTCTCTGAACCTCTTACCGTCTTGCTGACGTTCCCCAACTACCCTCCTCGGCCTTCGTACCAAATTTGAAGACCCCATAGGGGTTCGTACTTCCAACTCACTTCTTAGGTCGTTCGCCCCCCTTTCGGTCCACGGGTGGGAGAACAGATTTCCGTCCTTTGCAGTTGGTTTCATTCCCTTCCCACCCTATCTCTTTTCTCCGTAAAACCCTTCTCTGTTCTTGTCGCATTGATTGTCTTTTCCTTCCCTCCCTTTCCCCTTGGAGCACTGTAAAGATTGTTTTTTTCCTTCCGCTAGGTGCTCGCCTGAGGTAGTGCCCTTGCACGACGTCCTCTTGCGTCCATTGCTTCCCTCAACAAATTTTCACAGCTTCCCCTTTCTCTCTTATGCAGACTCTCTTACTGTCTTATTTCACGTCATCTTGCGGGTGTGTGGATGAGTTTCCTTGTGCCTTTCGTTTTGTTAGCCCCACTCGCTGATTCACAGTTTGACATTGGATACCACCGCGGTTTCCCTCTCCTCCCCGACTGGCCTTAATCACCGCCCCTCCTCTCCAGTTGATCTTTAATCCCTTCCCCCCGCCTCCCCCTTTCGACCAACTTTTTAACATGCTAGGCGTCTCTTATGCAGGCAAGATTTTACCTCCTTTGCAGTCAACTGATGAGGCATCTTCTAATTTCTTACCTTTAACCTCTCCTGGTGCGGTTGTGATGCTCTCTTCTCTTATGCCAGTCGCTCTTCTTTCTCTGACAGACGCCGCATTTTTTTCTAAAACAGTCGGTTAGTCTGGAGTAGCGGGGACCTTTCTTAAACCAGTCAGAACCCACCCCTTTTTTTTTTTTTCTGTCTGTTTTATCCGGCACTCCGTAGACTCTTCGCGCCAGCGTTTTGTTTCACCGTCATGCAGCGCCGTTTTTCCACCCTCTTCCCCGTCCCCCACTATGCCGATCCCTGTTCACCCCCGCATCATGAACAGACGTGCATTACTTTGCTACCTGTCATGCATATCCTGGTCCGTTTTCCCGACTGGGGCCCTGCCCAGGTCACGATGTAAGGCGCTTTCCCCTTCTTGAGACCTGCCCTACCCACTTTTACCTACTTTCCAACACCGGCTTTTTCAGCCCGCCAACGCCTCTTACGCGAAACATTAATCTACACACCCCGACAAGAATCACGCTCCCGTTTTGAATGTTTATACGTTTCGATACCAGCGTTGGGATTAGTCCCCACCCCATTTGTTCCTTACGTTAGCCCCCGGTTACTGCACGTGGACGACATTCGCAGACTGCGATTGGACGCCAGGTTTCCCCCTTTTGTATATATCCGGTGGGGGGTCCCCTCCGCATGCTCCCGATGTGACCCGTGCTCGCCTGCCTACCTCGGTCGTTTCTGCATACCATAAACTACCGCGAACACCCCTCGATTTGTTCTAATACCGATAGCTGTCCGGCTTTTTGTCTTGCCGGCGGATCGGCAATCCCCTTCCCTCCCGATAATACCCCTTATGCATATTCATGAGAATCTCTTTGGCTTCGTACTGTGGTTCCTAAGCTCCCTGCAGTATGCCCGTCGATCTCCCATACTCGTTTTTTCCTCATCCTACCCCCCAGTTTCCCTTTACTTCACCCCTGACTACTATTTATCACGGCAGCCACCCAATGATTCACCGGACTTGACAGCCTACTTTGGCCTGTCCTCCTTCACAGGCCCACCCCCCCTTCAAGCCCCTCCTCACAAGCCTGCCGTTGCCTTCCGTCCTCCCCTCCCTTTTCTCTACCTTATTCTTTCGTCTGACACAGTACGTCTTTTTTGCGGCTATGAATACAGCATCCCTGATTTGCTTGACGCCAGGCGCTTTTTCCCCCTTTCTATACCATCGACGTGGATTGTTTCATCAGGCGGTTGGTTGATGTTTCGGCACGGCCGAAACCTAGCTCCCGATATTCGGACCCCTGTGTTAGTGGAATGAGATTTCGTGGACGCAATAAGTGACTCTTTCCTGGGGAGTGTCTCCCCTCCCAATGGTTAGATTCACTAGTTTCCCTTTCGAAAAAGTCGGCCCCCCCTGACTCCGGTCATGTATCCTCTTGACCATCTCACTCTCAGCTTAAAACCGTATGGCCTTAGAGCCCCCTCCCCCCCATTTGCGGCACACTTTCTGCCTCTTTTACCCACGTTTCTTTTCCAGCTTTTTTCTTGACTCCTCAATCTCAGCGAATTGAATGCAGGCCTTCCGCCTAGAATTTATTCCCGCGCCTGTTCGGTCATGTTTTCCTTTGGATTGTTCATTTGCTGTTCCCTGCAACTTCTGCATAGTTTTTACCCAATCCCGTCACCGATTACATGTACGCGATTTTGAAACTTGGTGTTTCTACTTCCCATCCCCCAAACATTTCATTAGTTTTGCTTGGCTCTTTGGCATGCTTCGCCGTACAAGACGCCTTTTCTTGATATTTCACCCATCCCGGCATTTTGTCTTTTCCGTTGCCGCAACAACGTTCCCCCCTTGGTCTCTACATAGTTATTACGACCACGCTCACCATTTCGGGTACCCATAGCTTCAGGCCTCACATTGAACCCCCCCCGCGAGACACATTGGTTCCTTTCGTTGTTCTACCCCCGTCACGTAATTGCCCCCTCGACACCCGGCTTCCTGAATCGATTTGACTTCCAGCAAAGCCTCCATCACCACCTAGGGCGTACCAACTTCCTCTACTTAGAATCCTCCCTATAACACTCTCAGACCCTTACCCCCCGGTCCCAATCCTTGGTTATGCCCCCCAATAATGACGAATGGAATTTATGAACCCTTATAGCCCCTTCCCTGCCGGCAACTCGGTGGTTTCCCCGACTCGTAGATACAGGACGCCTACTTTCTTCCCCGAGCTGCGAGGGCGCCTTCTTTGACCTTATCCAGGCCCGATCCCGGACCCCGGTCTATCCTTTTCGGCCACTGGTGGCTGGTAAGGACGATCCCAAATGAGGTGCATTTTCACAATAACCACCGTCCCCTTTACCGAATCCCACTTTTGTCCCCCCCTCCACCTGTATGGCGTTCGGACGACTTTCCCCTCCCTGTACCCCAACAGGCCCCCCCCCACTATACTGCCTCCTAAATTTTCCACCCCCCCGTTCCCCGTTTGCCCCCTCCGACACCTTAAGTTTAATATTTGAGCAGGCCCCCCTTCCTACCCCTCTTTGCTTTAGCATGGCCGGCATTTCTCTTTAACAAGTTAGATGGGACTTTCGTTGGGCTGTCCCTTTGAGAACTCTTTCCTCCTCCACTCACCCCCACCTTTTTTCCCGTATTTTATTTTGGAATATGCTTCCAGGTTTCCTTCTGGTCTCGGACTTCGGGCTCTCCTCGCCCGTGAGCGCTTCAATGCCCTCATCGATGGGTCTTCCCGCAATGATGCCATTTTCTTGATCACCACTTCTTTTTCAGGCGCGATTTGCTTTGATGGTTTGGCTTGACTAACCCTTCCCTGTCCCCAAAACTAAAGGCCTCTGCCAATTAAAAAACTCCCCCCACATCTCTCCCTCCTCAGTTGTAGATTGTTTTTTCTGATGTTCGGTTGTTTTCAGGTTTGTCTCCTGCCTCTGGTTGCGCCTGATAGCGATTGCTAGCTCTAACTGACCGCCCTGCACAACAGTTCTTACCCAGTTGAGACATACTTGCGCCTTCCCTCCGATGATTCCATGCGGTTCTTTTCGTTTTTAGTAGTCCCGAGGAGCCTAGTCCCGTAAACCTTCTCCGAAGGGTCAATTCCCATCTGCTGCGACGATCGGTATATGCCCCCGCTGGAGGTCCCTGTTAATTTGAATGCAGATCCTGTTCCGGCTGACCTACCTGTCCCATTTCCTTCTTGAATCCGTGACTCAATCCCAGTTCTTCCCTCCCCCTGGCGTAGCGGGTTCCTGTCTACTACTTCCTTCCCGGAGGCTTATACCCATTTCCCTTTACCGTTGGTTTTTTTTCACTTTTTGACCCGCCGCGTTCGAAGTTTTTAACTTTCCCCCCCCCCTTTTTGGTGTGTTTGTTGCCGTGGTTTTTCCCTTCCCTTATCCCTGACCTCCCCCCCTCGTGGCCTCTGTGTGCTCCGGAAAGTTTAGACCCGGACCATAAAGATTTTTTCTGTACCAGCCGCCATTGGGATGCTGAGCTAAGCCAATTCCCCCCCCCCTTATTCGCAGCCTGCAAATGAACCTTGCCTGTCCTGATTATGAACTCCTGTTCCGCCCCCAGGGTTCAAGCGCCTTTTTCTCGAATTGCGTTTGTTTTGAAATATTACCGTTATCGCAAGACGTTACCGTCTGTCCGGATTAAATGTTTTTTCCGATCGCTTAGCTCCCAGCCTCTACTTGTATTTCCAACTTTGTTTTCATTTGTAACTGGTGTTTTCTTTTTTCCGTGAGATATCGATTGGGGTCTGCTCGGAATGTCCCTTCGTTCACTCTTGTCTTGTGCTGTCCTGCGGAGCTTACATCGCATTCTGGTCCCCCCGTGGTTCATGTCCTTCTCTTTGTAATTTATTTTCCCTCGCGAAATCTCGTCCCTGCTGTGTATTTTTCGCCTGACCGGCTGACATGTCATCGTTCTGTAGTTTTTTGCAAAACACCCACTAGTATTTTCCTTGCGTTCATGCTTTTTTTTTTTCACGCAAGTTACCCGGATGATTGATAATCCGCCAAACCCAGAAGTCTTTCTCCCCCGCGAACGCACACCCTATATTACTTGTGGTGCAGTTGATTGTTTTCTTGGCCCCTTCACCCCGCGAACAAAGGATTATTGATCGACAGTGGTCCACGCCATTAGTTGAATGGTGTCCTGATATTGATCGCCATCCCCCATCGCGACTCTATGTCGTGCTCGGGCGTTTGAAGCGTATCTTCTCTAGATTTTGCCCGCGCGTTTCCCCTTTCTCTGCCAGTTTTCTGTCTGTCCCCCCCCCAGAAGGAACGACCCTTTTGTTCTCTTGGTGAAGTCCGTCTTTTTGCCCGCGTCACTGGTTTCCGTGCTCACCACACTTTTGTTGTTTTTAGAGCCATTAGGTCTTGCCTCTAAGATTGGTAAGGGTTTGGTCGTCCCCCGATTGTTTATACACTCCTCTCCCCATTGTTTCATTTTTACCTGTTGCCCCCCCTCAGCGAGCCACTTTTTCCGCCCTTTGAACACCAAGCCAAACCACGGGCCCCCGCAATCCTGCTCGTTAGGGGTTCCTAGTTTCTTCCTCACACCATTTTCGCGCAGCTCTCATTTGCCCTTTTAGCTTCACTTGGCGCGATCTTTCCTCCCGTTTCCATCTCTTTGCTTTCATTTTTGCGCTTCAGCCATTCTCCTGTAGAATTGTTCTTACATCCAGTCGCTGCGTTTTTTCGCCGAGCGTTTGACTTTGTACGGAAGAGTCACAAATTCTTCTTCCCCCTTTTTCTCCTTTTTATGCCTTGGAATAGATATTGCATAGTTCCCTAGTGTAGTCTGCCCCCCCGGAATAGAATCGATTGTTTTTACTAATTCCATGCAGTGTCCTTCCCTGCACGAAGATCCTTCCTTTACTACCACGTGACTTCTCCTGGTCTCTTTTCGTGCTTTATCCCAGCCCCTACCAATTTTGCACGAACAGCTCGCTACTTGGCATCACCCAGGCGGTAGTTTGGAAGCTGCCTGCGGTTTATCCTTCACTTCCCTTATTTGCTGTGCTCGCTTTACCAACCTTCCCCTTTCATGCCTCCCTTTCGTCCAAACCGGCTCTCATTCCGGGGGAACCTTTTTGAGTATTTGGAGTTTCTATGTGCTGACTTAACCGGTTTCCCCTTTCTCTTCCGGATTTTTTTTACTTTACAAACGATGTCCTTCCGTAGTCCCGACTCCCCCCCTACGTGTTGGGGTTCTGTCTTGATGGGGTCAGTACCCTTTTTCCTCCAGTGTTCCCCCTTTTTTGTTGACGCCGGTATTTCCATGCGCTAGTTAATGCGAGTTTTTAGGTTCTTCTTTCCCCATAGCTGGCTTGTTTTTTGTGTGTTGGGGTCCTTGCGCTCCTCCAGTCGATGTCTCCCCCCCTCTTGACTACAACCCAAAACTTTTCTCCTTGCATGACCCCTTGTTTCCCGCTTCATTCGTATGATCGACTCTTTGTTTCCGTCATCTTTTTTTTTAAAATCGCCTTTCTTTCGGGCATTTTACGTACCACACCCCTCTTTGCCCGCATGAGTTAACGAATGCCTTCCTCAGAAGCCAACTCTTTTGTCTTTTTTTCCTTTGCCCCTTTTCTACCCAGGCCCACCCACATGTACCATATGACTGTCTTCCTCGTATGCAGGCACCTCTGCCGTCCCGGTCATTTCTCTGGAATCTCTCTTCTGTACTCCGTTTTTGTTTCTAGATTATTTCGAATGGAGTTCTTTTACTTCTCTGCCTGTTTATGCTTTTGATCTGACGCCAGCAGTGTTTACCCCTTTTTGCTTTTCTGCGGGCCGTCTTCACACCTCCCAACTGTATCTGTTATGAAGGACCCGTTTTGTTCGCTTCGTTTGCATGTTTGGTGGTTACTTCTTTACCGCCAGCTTTTTTTGTCCAACGTCTTTTCCCCAAACAGCCTGTCCGATGCCATCAATGCTTTCACCACGAATGCTGCGCGCCGTCAGCGGTTACTTTTTATGTACGAGTTTTTTAAAGTCATTTTGAACTTCGTTCCGAGGCGACTGTCTGTTCTCACTCGCCCTACAACCCTCGACACCCCTCTTCCCCCCACCCGAGCAGCGCCACCGTTCTCCATTTCTAAAAAATAAACTACCTTCCACGCCCTCCCCACGAATGTGGTATATGACACTCTCCTTTCCCCCCCCCCGCGTTTTTTTTCTTTTCCCTTTTGCAACCTCTTGGCTTTACGCTCTTCTTTAAGCATCCCTGCCCCGTGGCCGGACTGCCTGACTGATTCTTTTTTTTGACGTTCCCTGGTCCCCCACTTTTTTTCCTGTTAGCTGATCCTTTTTGGCTCTGTACGTAAGACATGAGACTTTCGTCTTATCTGTCCCGTCATTGACGACTTGCTATTCCCCCATGCCAATACATTTTTCTTCAAATTTTTTCCTTGTTTTTTTCGTTGATCTCTTCTCTTGATTGTGGGCTTTGATGTATTTGCCTGTTGCGTTTTCAGACCTCCCACCTCTTGCCATTGACCCCCCGCCATTATGTATAATTGTTCGAATCTGATGTCTGACTTCCTCCGCCATGATTTTTATGGCCCTTTTCGAGCTCCCACTCTACGCCACAGTCTACCCCTCTTCTCGAGCCATCTCTTACTTTGCCCCCTGACTTTTTTTGATTTTTTCCTTTCACTATTTTTTTACGACTCCGCTACAGTGCCAACCTCCTCTGGAAACTCCTCCGCCACTGGGTGACTTCTGCAGGCTTATTCAGCTGTCTTTTTTTTATCTTACGTTTTCCCTTTATTTAATCTGTTCTTCTTTTCGCCCTGATTACAGATCCGTTAGTTTGAGTGTGTAACTTCAAGGCCCTCTTGTTCAACTTGATCAGCGTACTCCCGATTTAGAGTCCACTCCCTTGGTGTGTAGTCTTTTACGTCCTTCTTGGTTAACCCCGACCGCAAGCAACTCTGGCCACGTTTGTTGAGTATTTTTGCGGTTCCTGTCGGCCGGCGTACTGTCCCGTTGATTTTTCTGAGTGCAAGTTTCCTCACGAAATGTTTTTCTCTAGACGGCTTTTTACACTCGCAATTCCTTGCCGAACGCCCGTTTCTCACCAGGCTCTCCGGCCCTCCTACGGCACGCTCCCGTCGATGCGCTTTCTCCTCCTTTTCCCCTTGCTTCATTCTCACCTTAACACCTTTTGAACCACTTTTTTGCCGGACGCCTCAGTCCCCCCTCCCCCAGCGACTTCTTCCTCGTCACTAAACACCGACGTCTGCCCCCAGCGTGGCCAGCGGTCCGCGAGTTTTTGATTTTGCGTCGGTACATCTGGTCCCATTTGCCAACTTTCCTTTAGTTTGGTGACGCAACGAACGAAATACTCCTTCTGTCGCCGTTTTCACCCTTTTTTTTTGTGATCCGAACTGCCACCCCCCCTCCCCTTCCTTAGGGGAGGTTTGTGACCTATTTTTCCATCGCTGCTACGAACTCACTTTTGGATCTCCCCCCGCTTGTTTCTGAAGATCCTTACTTTTTTTGAACCAAGCTTCCCTTGGGTTTTTCAAACCATCAGTGAACGTGCCCACCCGGACATGCTGCCAGCCCCTCCACTGATTTTAAGACTTCCCTGGTGTCTCTTTTGGGACTCCCCCTCCTCGCATGGCTTCAACGTTCCCCTTCCTCCCTCTTTTGTCGCAGCACTTGACAAGCACCACTCCAATTTTTTCGGCTACTCCTCAAGTAGGCTCCTTCGATCGGCACGTCTTCCTCTCCCTCCTTCAACCCCCCTGAAACAAGGGTATTGAGTATTTTTCTATTGGCGGGGCTCCATATCGTACCCCTTCATCCAGGCCGATGAACGTTTTGTCAAATCTACCTTGAAACCGTGTCTGGGCTGGACCGCTGGACTTTCACTTTGGAATAACCTCTCTTCCTCCCCTTAGTAATTTTCCTTTGCGACGGGCCCTTGGTTTGGGCTATATCCCATTTTGTATTAACATCCCCAATAAACCCACGTCTATGTTCGAAACCTCGTCCACCACGACCGCTGTGGCACGTTTCTTCCTTGCGCGTACCCAACGGCCCCACCAGTCGCTCCGCTTTCATCCCACGGCAATCTAGATGTACTCCCCGCCCAATTTACTATTCGGCTTTTTGACCCCGGTACTCGGCAGAAATAGGGCTTTTCCCGCTCCAGAACTTCATTACAAGAACGGTATTTTGCTTTAATTTTTAGACTTCCTATACTCTCACCCCCTCCTCGCAATATCCCTAGCGTTTCCCTCTCCTTGTGGACCGTTCCTGCGTTCGCCGGTTTCGGTTTACAAACTCGGCTTTGTGCGTACCCGACGTCGGCGACACTGCCTCATTAGGGTTCGAGAAGCTTCCATGGATTGTCCCCCCCCCCCTTTTGTCTATTTCAAACGCTATTCTAGTTAGTGCCGAGCCGTGTAGATTGAGAACCTTTCCTACGGCCAACTATTGACCCCCCCGCTTCCCCCAATACTTCTAAACCTCAAAC
>Ga0179593_1496927_pt1 | contig 20766 bp, 35 predicted proteins | sample CZODoug2_1_08_16_FD_185931 | JGI IMG/M metagenome (GOLD analysis project Ga0179593, IMG submission 185931) | Vadose zone soil fungal communities from Angelo Coast Range Reserve, California, USA - CZODoug2_1_08_16fungal (PacBio error correction) | ecosystem: Environmental > Terrestrial > Soil >... | reverse complement strand
GGGGTACGAGGGTCAGTTAGTTCGCTTCTTTTTTCTTAACATCGCGGTATCGGTTGCGAGTTGCGCGGTCATGCTTGTCTTGTTGTTGACTCTTGCGTTTTTAGGGTTTGCTGTGAAGTTCGCCCTTTTCTTTTTCCTGTACATTCTATACCACCTTGCTCCTTCCCTGGTCGGCCTGGCTTCTTTCCCATTCCAGTGGTAATTCTGATTAGTGCTGGTTTGTAAGGAGTGTTAATATTTCTTTGTTGTTTGACAACCCCCCATTTTTCAGTTTCGCTCCTTTTCTTTCCGCCTCACCGATTGCGATTCAATTCCTTGTTTGTCTAGTTAAGTTCGGTTGAAGGAGGTCGTTGTGAAGGAATGGGGTTCCGTCCATTTCCCTGAGGCCCTCCCTCGGTGTAGTCACCCCCCTTAGACTCAACAGGCTCATTTTCTACAAATTCTCCCCTGTTTCTCACGTTGGACATTGCTTATCCAATTCCAAAGTAGGGGTTTGCTGTGACTTCTTTTCCCCCGACCGGATCCCCTTGCGCAGCTCTCTTGCTTTGTCTTCCCAATAGCACAATGGTTTAACTTTTTTCTTGTACTTATTTCCCAGGGCGTGTCGGTGTATCTTCGACCCCAGGTGGTGTGACTTTTCTCATTTGCTTCGAGTCTCGTACTTCTTTCCTATTTTGTGTGATTTTCCCTCTCTGGATTCCTCTATACACCCTGTCAAGTAGATTTCACTGAATCTTTTTGTTCTTCCTCTTTGAACTCCATGATCCATTTCTTATCTTCATTTAACCAAAGTAGTGTTTCAAATTGTTTTTTTCTGCGCTCCCAAGGTGGGAAGGTCTTTCTCTTGACCACTGTCTTTCTCCAAGCATTTCCTCTCTGTGGAATCTTGTTTCTTCTGCTGCTCCCAAGCTCGTCGTCCACTGCGTCCTTTCTTTACCCTAAGAGGATAGCTCTTCCTTGGAATTTGCGGGTCTGACCCCATCCCCCCTTTTTTTTCCACCAGGTTCGGAGTTACCATCTGGAGGTTTTTTCGGGATTGGAGGTGACCCTTCTTCCCTTGATTTTGATTTTTTGATGCGCGATAGTTCTGGTGACTCTTCTGAACCTCTTCCTCTTATGGCCTAGTTCCTTTGTCGCCTCCTTTCGTATATTCTTCTTAAAGAAAACAATTTTTTTTTTTCTGTAAGCTTGCAACTGCATCGAGCTTCTGCTTGATCATCCCTTTTTTCTTGTGAGCTTTCTTCTTTTATAGGCGTTGTCCGGTTTTTTTTTTTTTTCTTTTCTCGGCGCGGTTATTTCCCCCTGGAAGGACCTCGTCCGCGGACCTATTGTCCTCGTGAAGGTTATTTGTCCCCCAGATTTTTTTTTCTGCCAACTTCCTTTAAATCGTCTTCAGCGTCGTTTGGGGTTTTTTTTTGTTTTTTCTTTAACCTCTCTGAACTCTTTTTTAGGAAAAAGACAATCGTTCCGCTCAGCGTTTGTCTTCGTTGCCAGTTCCAAAATCCTGGAGTTGAGCCGTTTTTCTCTTTCTCTAAACCAGAATTCGTCCCACACGTTTTTGCCTTACCTCCTTCCGGAAGTGAGGGGAATGAAAAAGATTTTAAGCTCAGGATGCGTTCGACTAGTAGCTTTCTGTCACCTCCCCTCAATTCCGTTGTAGCATTCTGGGGGTTGTTTTTTTTTTTAATATTTTTTGATTCTCCCCTACCTTTTCTCCCCAGACGCCCACTAGATGTAGTGTGCCTTTGTCCCCCAGTCCCCTTGATACATGTAGATTGCCGATTCCAACGCGCTTGGTTCCCGTAGTCTCCAGTTATTCACATTTACCCCCCGACTCTTTTAGGTCTGTTATTGGCATTAGATTGACACCTTTAGGTTGCATTTGTTTGTTTTGTTTTTTCCTTTTTTTTGTTCCCGGTAGTGTGTTTTTTTCCAGAGGTTTTATTATTTTTTCGGTGAGTTGTTTCTTCTTCTGGTCTAGTCTCCCTTGCATCTTATATCCTTCCTCCTTGTTTGTTGGATTTGCCCCGATTTTCTTCCTTTTTAGTTGTTCCTCCGGGAACCTTTTTTTAAACCCCCAATCCCCTTCCCCTCCAATTCCACAGTCAAACCCCAGTTCCCCCCACTCTAAAACCCCCCCAACAGCCAATTCCCTTTTAAGGAAAATACAAGCCAACCCCTTGGACACCATCAGCGCACTTCCTGTAGTCGGGCCCTATCCCAAGCTTTTTGCCTTATTGGATGCCATGCACCAGTCCTTCCCCCCCTGAACTAATTCCCCTTTCTCGTTGTCTCCTACTCTCCTTTTCAAACAAATAGTCCGACCCCAAGCCTTTCTTCCCTGAGGGTTTGCGGATGCGACCGTATCCTTTCCTCAATCCCAAGACTTTTTTTCTTTACATCACTCGCTAATTCTGAAAAAACCATTTTTATTTCGGGTTCATTACTGTTTTTGGACTGATCTTTTACAACCAACAACAGTATCCACTTGCCTGTTGGTTTCTTTTACCCTCAACTTTCCCTGAGTCTTCTTTTTCTACTACCCTCGTCCTGACTCCACCTTCTCTGCCTTACTAGGATTTCTTGGCTTCTCAAACCCCCTCCTTATTGACTGTTTTACGGCACTCCCTCGTACTATTACCACCTATTCTCCAACCCGACGTACTCTGTGAAGAAGCCCGTCTCTACCTTTGCCTCTCTCCACCCCCACACCCACCTGGAACCAATCCCTCCCTTCCCCCACACCTCATCCCCCCTTGACACCACTCTCTATGATCCCCATAAGGTTGTCACGCAGGTACAATCCTCTTTCTTTATCAGGACCTCTTTTTCCCCTGCGGCCCCGAGCTCCTGATCTCCCCGCTTCCCATCCTCTCCTGTCCTGATTTTCGCAAGGGAAATCAACTGGCATCGTCCCGACCCCCAACGTGCAGAAACCCCTCCCGTCCATGTTCTTCTCATCGAATTTGCACCCCGTCACTTTGTTGAGAGTTCAGGACTTGTTTTCGCCCCCCCCAACTCACATGGGATCCCGCCTCTGAAAACCTCTGTTTTTTCTCTCGAAGTGTCCTTAACAAATCCTCTCCCCCTCCCTTCCACTCCATCCTTATGACTCTGATCCCAAGCCACGAAGTCGGTATTAATGCCCCTCCCTTTTTTTCCCACCTTTATATCGCAGAAGGTTGCTTTGAACCCTCAGTTCTGATTCTGAGTGTGTTTCTTAACCTTGCATGTTCCTTTTCTCATTTACTTCGTGATCCCTTTTTTTTCATCCACCCCTTTTCATGGACACATTTATTCAGACATGTTTCACCACACATTCCAAGACACGGAGACTCCGACGTAATCTACGTCACCTCCGCCCCCCCATGCCTTCCCACCGTGGCTTCCAACCTTCTATGGACTTTAACAAAGTTCACCCCCCTCTTCAGTCCGGCGTTCGTTCCGTCCTAGGCTTCCTCCCATTTATACGTCGGTTTATCCACGTTTATACCCCTTCCCCTCCCTCCAACCGCCCAATCTCCTTTTTCTGTTTCCTGATAGCCGTTTTTCGCGCGCTTTCTCCAATATGACAGAATTTACCCCTTTTCTACTCATTGGGTCCTCTGCACAACTGTGGAGACATTTTGGGGCCCCCTTTTCTTTTCTCCAATTGCCTCGCCCCATACCCCTGATTTTCTCTCACACCCCCCTGCACTTTTGTCCTTCCCCCTTTTTGAACTTAACCGAAACCATGACCAGTCCCTGTCAATCTTTGACGCCATTTCCCTTTCGGCGCCACTATCTTTTCGTATTGATTTCCCAACACAAACGGAATATTTCGCAACATACACCCCCAGCCTGCCAGATTTTTTTTCCCAACCACTTTTCTCCTCCTTTCCTTTCCATCTGGTTGATTTTCAAAACGGACCTCTCCCCGTCTCAAAGGGTGAAATCGACTCGCAATCCCAACCCGCTATTCCCCCCCCCCCCCGAATAACTCCGAGTTTAACCCACCCCGACTTCCGCAATGCTATATCACTTCTTTGACCCACTCCCCCTGCTGCTCTCACTCCCTACACCATCCTCCAATATGCCCCCCTCAAGTAATCCTCTTTTGTTTTCTTCCCTTTTGATTCCTTTTTTTCTGGCTGACCGAATTTTTCGAGGGGAATGAGGAGCTTCGTAATTTTTTTTTCACCTTCCTTAATTTTTTGGTGAGATGTAGTGACCTGGCGAGTTGTGATTGTGTTCATCCTAGGAAGTTTTTTTCGACGTCCGCATTTCCCCGTAGACGTCCCCTCTTTGCTTTCTGTTTTCCTCCTTCGTCGGTGTCTTCCTTGGGCAATCCTTCTTTACCATCTAGTTTTTTGCGTTTAGTCTCTTTAAATATTCCAGATTTGGGGTAAGTTGACATAAATCGATCTTCTGCGACTTCCATGTCCAATTTGCCCTTTCTTTTTCTTTAGGTTTGGTCATAGTTAAGTTCAGCATGTGAAGGATCTCTTTCTTAATGTTTCAATCATTTTTTTTTTCGAGGATTGCGTCTTACTCCTACGTTTGTTGCAATATTTTATCCGTTACCCCATTGAGCCTTCCACTTATTTATCTGGCCCCGGCTGTTATTGGGTTTAGGCGAGTTGGATGACTATTCTTCGTCCCGTTGAGACTTTGTAATTTGTTGAATTCCCTTTTCTCATTTTCTTTTTCATCGCCCCCCCGGTCCTTATTGCCTCAGGTGATTCTTTTTCTCCGAGATACAGGTGGTTTTTTTCCCCTTTCTTTGTCTATTTTAGAGTTTTTTTCCCTATTCTTCTTTGTAAAGTTTTTTGTTTTTGGACAGTCTTAAGGCTCCTCACAACTTACCGTCAAGAGCTTCAATGAAGCGTTCATGAATCTTTTTTCCCTCGGGGCCGAGAGCAACGGCAGACCAGGCCACTCCTTCCCCCACATGAGTGCCCTTTGTTTCATTCTTCACCCTTCTTGCTATTCCCCAAGGGGGTATCGTGTCCCTTTTTTAGTCTTCCCGCTTTCTCCGCAAGTCAGATCTGTGGAACCTCTACCGTCTGATTCCCACGATTTCTGTTTTTTGTTTCTCGTTTTTGTTTTTTTTGCATCCACACTCGTAAACTGACGTCCTTTCTTCCTCATAGGATTCCTGTTTGATAATTTGGGTCTTTTTACCCAGTCATCTCAATTCCCCCCTTTATTGGAGAGTGAGTACTGTCCGGGATTCTTTTCCACCTTCTTTGGTCGTCGTCTCCTGAGGGGAGATTTTCTTTTCCTTGGCCCAACGTCCGTATTTCTCCCCTGCAGATCCGGTAGCCCCTCTTTCCTTTGTATTAATTTCCCTCCCTTTTGATTAAAGCCAATTTTTTCTCTTACGGCATGTTCCCTAGGTAGGTGTGCACATCATAGAGTTGGGTGGGTTTTATGTGTTTCGTATTTTCTTCAATGGGCCTTTAGGGTGTCTTTTTTTTTCGTTTTTGTGGTTATCCAGACGTGTCTTGCTTCACCGGATCGACGGTTTCCTTTCCCTTCTGTATTTGCGTGATAGCGTAAAAACGTCGTCTTTTTTCCCCTCACTTCCCCATCCTCTTCCCTCCCGCCTAGTTTACATAGTCAAGATTTTCACTCTTTTCTTTGACAAGACCTCCGAGCCATCAGCTGTTGATCCCGAGTTCCCTTCCATCCTTGGAGTCCGACACCCCAGTCCCCCTTTTTTTAATCTTTCAAGCTCCACAAAAACCGTGACTGAACCAGAATCTCCAAGTTGCCGTAATCGTCTGAGGCGTACCCCCCCTCTGAGGGTTTTTCTACGAACATTTTCATTTAGCTCGCTAGGTCAACGCACCCCCTCTTCTGCTGTTTAAGATTTTTTTCCTCCGCTGATCTTTAGACTCCCCCTCCGCTTCTGGCAAGCGCTTCTTTATCTCGTTTTTACATTCTCTAACGTTTCAATCCCCTTCAAAATTATTGATGGGCGCCCGTCTCTACACCTTTCCCTCTTTTCAGACCATTGGTTAGGTATGTATTTAGATCCTGTACACTTAGTGTTGGGGGAGACCTTATTGAGTTTTGTTTTCTCTTGTATGGGACCTCCCTTGGCTCGTTTTTCTGTACCTGATTCAGGCTACCCCCCCTAGTTTTCCCTGGGTCTCGTCCATCCCCCTATCTTCCCTTTTTTTTTTGCGTCTCTTATGCCACTCGGACGAGAAACCTGAAAGGAACCCTCCTGTCCCCCCGAATCTAAAAACCACACCCAAAATTCCCCCCTGAAAAAACAAACCCCAACCCCATGCAAATTCCGTGTCATCCGGCCTCCTGCCCCCCAGACACTGGTACCCCCAGCTGTTGTTTCCCTGAGTTTGCTTTTTTCGAAGTTTTTGTGCCGTTTCTGGCACCCCTTGGCCAGTTAGAAATTTCCCACGGAAACCTTTTTCTGCGTTGAGTTGTGGAGTATCCTACTCCTTTAACAACCCTCGCCCTTCTCCCGGAGGTTTTTGCCCCCTTTTTCCGAGTTCATATTCCCGCATCTCTTTATATCAACCTTTTCATTTAAACCTCCCCTTCTTCACCCATTCGCCTGATTTTTCATTCTCATTTGGGACCCCAAAACCCTTACCCCCCGTTATTTTCTCTCCGCTTTTTTTTAATTGTCCCCCCAATCTGTTCATTAATAAGTTTCTCTTTTTCCTCTTCAAACGTTCCAATGCACTAACCCGATAGCTCATGCTCTGTCCCCTTGTACCCACTTCCTTATTTGACCCCCGGTCCTTCTCACATAAATCCAAGAGGTCACCGGCCCTTTTGACTCTTCACGCCGGAGAAACAACATGACCCCCTACCCAAAAACACGACCCCCTCTTAACCAATTCTCTTCAACTTCCCCCCCCTCAGGCCCTCCACCCCCTCTCCTGATCCCAATGACGTAACTAACCTACTTTGTTCCATCATTCCTATTTATCAGCAGGAATCTTCTCCCCCTCGGACCCCCTTCTTGCTAATGTATACTAGATTTTTACATTTCTTCCCTTTTCAAGACCTTCCCCCTTTTTAACTCCATTCCTCTCGTCCAACCCCACTTCTTTTCAGACAAACTCCTCTGGACGCATGTACCTTTCCCCCGAATTGGCCCTTTGATTTGTTGAGACATTGATTGTTCAGAAAGTCCCCACGGACTCCCCTTCTAAGACCAAGGACGGCAGTTTCTTTGCACATTTCCTCCCCGAAGGATAGATACCTCCACTCTTACTTTTTTATTACCGTTCCCATTCCCGTTTTTGTCCCCTTTCCACTCTCACTTGTCGTCAGCAGAAGGTGAGCCTGGTCCCCACTTTCTTTTGTTTTTCTGGTGGTTATGCCTTTTCCTTCCCATGCCCCGCTTCAACGATTATGACACCCCTTAATTCCATTCTGTCATTTATACCTGCTTGAATCCCCCTCTCTCACCAAACACATGTCACCATAAGTACTTCGGCGATCCCAACCTTCTTTCCGCCCTTTTCGTCCTTTCACAAACCAAGTGGACTGATCTTCCTTCTCCCCTCCCCATCTCATGTCCTTTTCCCAACTTTTCCATTTTGAGGACAGAACCATCACTAAGTCCTCTTCCTTCCTTATTCTTTCCCGTCGGTTTCCACCTTCTACCCCTCTCCGATCCGCAAGAACGATCCTGGAGCATGCACCTTCCGCGCTCCACGAAAAATCCTTTTCTCCCTTACTCCCTCATTGTTGCATATGTCGCGACGACCACCTCTTCCCTCTGCCTCCTCTCCACCTACACCCTGATGAGTCCTACACCCCCTTGACCACTGCTCCAACCCTGTTATCGGTCCCCTGAACCCCCCTGACAATTTACGCGCAATTCTTGAAGCATTCACTTTCTTTGAAATGTCTCTTACTCAGATTTTTTTGTGTCAATGGGACCCCCCTTCGTTCTCTTTTATTACGTACTCCTTCCCCTTCTCCATTGTCTTTGAAGAATAGCCTTGCTCCAAGACCAGGAAATTAGAGTCCAAAATCCCGTTTGATATCTCTTTACTCTTTTCCCCCCTTCTTTGACCTTCGCAGCCCAACCTATTCACCTTCCGCCCTATCTTACACGACCCCCCTAAGTTCTAATTCACACTCCAGTCCATTCCCCCCTCCCTTTGCCCCCCTCGCCTCTCACTTCCACCGACCCCATCTCTGGCAGCCAATTTCCCCCCCCCTCCACCATCATTCCTCAACTCAGTTGTTGTTTTCTCCTTTGGGGGTTTTCTTCGTTTGCGGCCCCAGAGTCGTTTTCTCTTTTGATTCCTCATTGTGGATTCAACCCATCTTCGCGATGCGTTTATCATCTTTTTTCTTTGAGAGTGATAGGTGCTTTTTTGTGTCAGTTTTTTGCTGTTGGCTTCTTATCCCCCTTTGATTTAACTTCAAACTCCTTCCAAATCGCGTTTTTGATCCAATCCTTTTTCCCCTCTTGCATTTTTTCTTTTACCCCTATCTTTTCTTCTTTTCCTTTTTAGCCCAGATCTTTTGGTCATGAAAATCAATCGGAGTTACGCCTTTAAAGTCGAGCCCCTGTTTGTCCTCTCCAACAATTTTTCGTACTTTTGGGTCATAGTTAGTCCGCCTTTTTTTCCTCGTTGCATGGGTGTAGTTTTCCATAAGTGGGTGTATTTCCTTTTCATCGCTTTCGTTCATCCTATTTTTAGACCTGCTCTGTACCCAAGTATCCCCCCCCGGCTGCCTTGTTGTTTCAGTTTTTCGACCTCGCGCGGCATTTGCTATCATTCCAAATTGATTTGCGGGTTATGCGTTTTTCTCTCATTCTGCCCTGGACCAACGACGGTTTCTCCTCAATAGAAATTGCGAAGCCTATTCTATGATCTTCTTTTGTTTGGCCCCTTACAATTTTTTTTCGTACCACCCAGGGGTCGATGATCTCTCTCGGTTTTGAATTCGCCAGTTGTCTTGTCACTTTGCAAGGGGTCCTTTTTCCTGGCTCTCTGGCCCTTTGCCCTGTGTCCTGTCGTCGTCTAAGTATTATGTCATACTTCTACCGCCTTCCAGTAGTCTTGCAGAGTTGTTCTGCTCGATCAACTCGTTTTTGGCCTGAGAATGTCATAAAGCCACTAATGAACATAATGAGTGCGGTCCTTCGTTTCTCCTTCCCCTGCACTTCCCCCAGGGTAAGCGGACGGAGTGCTTTTTGATTCATTTCTTCCGCGGTTTCAAGAAAGTCACGATGCCCTCTCTACCCTTGCTTCCCTGTTCCCCTCCTCTCCTTTTCCCACTTTCCCAAGATTCTAGGCGCCCATTTGTCTAATTCTTCCCCAGTCCAATTGTCTTCAACGTTCGGAGGGACCCCCTTTCTTGATCGCTACCAACATGAGCGTTTTTTTTCTACCAGATTGATTCGGTAGTATGGTGCCTCGGCCCGCTTTTCTTGGATGAACACGGCGAATCATTCCCCTTTGTTTATATATTTCTTCCGTTCCCCTATTTGGTCGCTGAATTCCTGATTCATTCCTTCAATCCCTTTTGTTGTGGCAGTCTGCACGTCTTATGATCATATGTGGGTGATTGCGTGGAAGTTTGGTGTAGAGGGGATTTTTGGTTAACCTTCTTTGTTTTGGGTCTTTTTTCTTGGTGTTTTTTTTCTGCATCTTCCCCCTGATCGACCGGTTGCTTTCCTCTTTTTCTTTCGTCCAACCAGTCAATCACCATTGTGTTTGTACAGCCACTTCCTTTAGTCCTTCCGCGTCTTCGAAATTCCCCTAATCCTTCCCTTGTTATTTTCCAAAGAAGTAAGTCCGCTGTTTGAATCCTCCAGAGTTCCCGCGGATCCCTCAGGACCTTATCGTTGTTTTCCTTTTTTCTCTTCCCCAGGGTTCCCCATTTTTCCGACATCAAGGGTTTCGCATGTTTAAGAACTTTCCTGCTCCCTCCGGTGAATGAAAAGAGCGCTTTGGATCTTACAATGCTTTTTCCCTGAACATATTGAGTACTTTCCCCCTTTCCCCCACGCTCTGCTGGGGGTTGTCCTCTTTTTTTTTGCCCTTCTCCTCCACATCGTCCCAGCACGTCCTTAGTGCTTGACTTTGGACCTTTGACCTTCCGATGCGAAAATAAAGGTCCAAACCCCCTTTTATTTTAGCGGCTTTCTTATCCCAGTTTCCCTTCTACCCCAAGTGCCCCCTATTTAGGTATGCCTTAGAGCCTTCTGGCCACGGATTCCCCCCCATAGGAGGAATGTGGTCTGCTTTTCTTTTCTTTGGTGTTGAGCCTTTTTGAAGGGGAGGGTTTTGCTTTTTTTTCTGATTTCAGGACGTTTTCTTTTTTGTTCCTTCCTTTTTGCCATTCTCTCGTATAAGACAGCCTTTTTTTTTTTTTTGTCACCGCGACTCTCCAGAGATAACCCGTCCTCCTGAAACTCCCCCCGACTCTAAAACCTTTTTTTTACTCACACTTCATCACCCCTGCGCCACAGGCCAACCTCCAACCCCCACTACTGGCCAAACTGTGCATCCTGCTAAGACAATCCCCCTCCCGTTGGGAAGGGAACTAACTGGCACGAGCTCAACTCCTTAACAGTTTTTGTGCTTTCTTTCCGGCTTCAAAGATGAACAAGTCAGTTCGTCTTTTTTGAGTCAAGACTCCCGCGGATTTTAAAAATAGTCCGCCCTGAATTCTTCCCCCCTGATGTGCTTGACATTGACGCGTTCTTTATCACCATCTTTGATATACAGCCTTTCCTTTTCCCCCCTCTCTCACCAGCGACCCTTATTGATTCGTTATTCTCACTCTTATGACTGTGTACTAACAAACCCATCCCAACCTCTTCTGGACTCCGTTCTTGATGGAACTTGCCACTCTCTTTTCCCCCCCTGTGACTTTCCGACTTTCTTCCTTATTGAACAGAAGTTAAATTTCACTTCCACCTCGGATTCCTGCCTGCTTCCCTTCTCCTTTCCCCACAATCCTCTTTGAGTTCGGGTCCCCTACCTCGCCCAACGAGTCAAGTCACCTTAATCCGTTGCTCCTCCTTTTTGGAGACACTTTCCCCCCCCTACCCCACACCCCACGACCCTTTAACAACCCCATTCCCCTATCCCCCCCCCACTTCCCACCTCCGACACTCCCATCCCCCTTTTCTCAGACCGGCCTGCCCTACCCCCTTTGCTGCTCTCTTCCAAAAATCCTCCAACTTTCTTTATCCCCAACCCCAAATTCGCGGCCACAGATGCTCTGATCCTCTCCCCAGTTATTAATGAGTTCTCTGGTCTCTTTCCCCGCCGAAATTATACCGTCCTTTTTTTCCATACTCAATAGGATCAGAAGGGCATCCCTCCTCCTACCCTCCTCTTCCTCATAAGAATTTTGGTCCCCTCCTTTCTGGATTTTTTTCAACAGTTCCACAATCCCCTCCCCCTGTATTCATCCTCTTTAACGACAAACTGAAGTTTTAGCCTTTTCGTCTTCTCCCACCTCCCAGCACTCCTTCCTCTCCCCCCTGCTTCTTGCTGATACACAGCGTACCCGCACGTGCATTCTCCAATCCGTCACTGCATGATTTCCTTTCCTGGAAAACCCACTTTACGCACTATTTGGATTTCTTGGTTATGAACTTTTGTCTTCCTGCCTCCGCTTTGATCATGAAACAACTGACATGTCATGTCCTCTACTGATAACTCCTTCCCATTCTCCCATTCACGGACAAAAACCTGTCCCTTGTCCCCGGCCTCGTACGCCATGGACCCCCATCCCCCATCCTCACTGGATTCCTCACAAATGATCTTACTTTTCACCCAAAGAAAACACTTGTCCTCTGCCTTTTCGTCAAGGACGTCCTAATTCCTAGTCTTCTCTTTCTCTACCCACGGAATCTTCGAGAGTAATCCACTCACTAGCCCCCCTCCCACCTCCTCTCCTTTTGACCTTTCCTAGTTTCAGCCAACTGAGGACAATTACCCATGCTCATTCTCTTCCCGGTACCATTTCCACTCGTTGTCGGTCGCCCACCTCGGACCTACCCACTCTGTCATCTCCTACAACCATGTCTTCTCCTCACCCCTTTACCCTCCTTCACCCCCTGCGTATAACTATGACACCATACAAGTCCTCTTCGGCATTCCTTATTGGCAGGCTGGAAGTCCCCATCCCCTGTCCCTCTGGAATATTTCGTCCCCCCCTTTTAACCTTCTTACGCCCTCGAATCCGTTTCAATTAAACATGATAACCGTTTTCCCAGGGTAAGGCCTAGCGATTGGAACTCCCGCAAAGGGTAACCTTCTCCTAACACGTCTCACCCTTCACCCATCACTTGCAACCATAGAACCTCATTCCTCTGTGTAACCCATCCACAATGACCTTAGCTCCCCCTCATTCCCTTCCCCCCTCTTGCCAATTGCACCCCCCCCCCCACTGTCCCCATTCCCTTCTTCTTTTGTTGTTTGAGTGGGCAGATTTCAGAGATTTTCCCTAGCGAATGTCTTTTGGAGTTTTCAACATACTCTAGTCCTTTTTTCAAGGGGTTAGAGGGATTTTTTCGGTCTCTTTTTTGTGAATCTAGGTCGAAGTGGCCTGGGTTTGCTTTGTCGATATTTCCCCTTTGGTTGAGTCAAAGCGTTTCAATTTCCCTGCGCGAAACGGATGATTTTCGACAGTCCCTACCTCTAGGTGGTAAGGAGCTTCTGTTTCTGAAAATCATTATGGTCCACTGAACAACATCATGGAGTTTCCGCTACCTTCAGACTGGCGCCCTTCAGCCTCGGCGAGTAATGTTTCCTTTTTGTGCATACTTTCTCAGGTTTTCCTTCTGTGTCGTTGTGACTGAAATGGTGCTCCATACTCTTTTTTTGCAGTAATGATGTGTCTGTCTCTCCAACCTAAGTCTTTCCCCCTTTCCCCAAGGGGCATGGGTACAATCATTCAGTTTTTTAGCAAGCTGCGCGGCATATTTGCCCGCCCTCCTGAGTTCTTGCGGGTATTTGTCGTTGGTTGGTCCTATCTTCTTCCTCTAACCGGGGGGACGTTGTGAGTCCCCTTTGGCCTCTTCTGAACTCTTTTTTTGTGGTTTTCCCAAAGACAATGTTTTTTTTTCTATCAGTGACATTTTCCCCAAGGTTTCTCCGAGTCCACGGTGGTATTGACCTTCCCATTTGTCCCTTTGCTTTTTCGTTGAACCTTCTTTGACATGTTTTTGTCCCTTCGTCATATAGGATTTCTTTTTTTTCTAGATGCACCCTGACATGTCACTTAGTCAATTGTTACCCCTTTCCAGGCCGCTTGGCATTTGAGCGTTAATCCCCCTGCCCTCGAATGAAATACTTCTTTCCTTCCTTTTACTGTTTCCGGTGGTAGCTTTAGGTCTCTTTTCGTTCGACGGGGTGCCAGCAAGTCTTGATGAGTGGAAGATTCCTTTTTTGCTTCTGTGTATAAAAGGATTCTCGACACCCCTTCTTACCCTTTTCACAAGGATATGCGTCCTTTTTTCTCATTTGTATCGATGACTTTTTCCTAACAAATGTTCTGCGGTTGCCCCCCTTGCTGATGGAGGCTTTAATTTTTCGGGGAACATTCTTCCCTCTTTTTTTCTTTATTTTTTTTTGAGCGGTTTGCTTCCCGCTTCACACCCGCCCTACTTTATAATAGTTCAGGACATCTGATTTGCCGCTTTATTCTTTCATAAAGAATTTTCCCTATTGAACTCTTTATTGGTCGCTGCTCATGATACTAGAGCTGTTTGGAGGGTCTGGATTGCGAGTTGCTTTTTCCTTTTGTTTTGTTGAGAGTTCTTTTAGATGTGGTGCTCGTCTTCGTTTCTTTTTTCCCAGACGGTGCCCTCTTTTATGTATTACAGGGGATGCTTTCCCGGCCGGATTGTCCCTCATTCAATCCCTAGTAATGCCAGAGCAGGAAGCCGATTGGTCTCTCCTTGCCTCTTCCACTTTTTTTCTTTTTTTTTCAACGGACTCTTCTGTTTGAGTCTGTGACCCTGACAAGTTAACTAAGCGAGTAGCGAATTTAATCATCGTTGTTGTAATTCCTTTTGTTCCCCAGAAGAGTCCCCACCACAGTTCGATCCCAAGACCTCCCTTTTTTTTTAGGTTCAAATCGGAAGTGCCGGGGAATGAAACTATATTTTCTAACTTTGCAGGCCATCTTTAGCGCGGTAAGTCAACGCAACCCTTTGTCTGTGGTGTTATTTTGTGAATCCGTCTTGCTCTTTCTTTTTTCCTAGCCGAGCCTTGAGCGCCTAGTTCGGGTCTAGGCTATTTTATTTGTGTTCCAAAAAGTCCCCATTCGCCTCTTCCGTTACTTTTTCATACACTCCATTCGTACCCCTTGGTAGGCCGGGTTTTTCTGGTCCCTTTTAGTGCCGGCTCTGAGTTGACATTTTTAATGTTTCTTGAGTTGTGATTTTGATGTTTTTGCTTTGTTTTGGTCCTGGTGTGTGCGGCAGTAGAGGTTCCGAGTTCCGGTTTTCTATCCGTTTTAGGAGTCTAGTTGAAACCACTCTTGTTGACTAGGCCCCCCTCTCTTAGCCAGACAACGGAACTCCGGAACTCCGGTCACCCCTCCTCTCCACTCCCCCGTAAAAAGCCCCTTTTAACCTCCAACAAATCCCGTCCCCCCAATTCCTCCCCTTAATATTCGTTATCCAAGCGACAAGACAAGTGACCTAATGCTCCCCCTTTCTACTGCAACTCACGTTTACGATCCCAGAATGACTCCCCTTGCGGTCAATATTATACATTAGAAGATGATGTCCGGCCCCCAAATAGCCTTACCCTTCGATTGTGGCGTCAAACTCGGGATTCCAAAACTCTCCGAAGCTATGCCTGAGTTTTGGCGTTGACCTGCCTCTCCGCGAATATTCTCGTTTTTTGCTATGTTATATGACTCTCTTTTCATTCCTCGCACTTCGGCGAACCCTCCCTTGTCCTTTTTTTCCTTCTCATGTTTTGTCAGGCTTTTGTATCCTACCGCTCCTTTCGTAGGCCGTCTCCCTTACTCTGTTACTCAAACCTGCTTCTTTGATTCTTTTTCCTCACCACAGACTATGTTCCTACTGCTCTGAAGGACTACTTCTTTCTGGGTACCCCCAGTTTATTGATGGTTACGGCAATCACTACATTCCCCGGTTAACTGCACCGTAGAGTTTTCCGGTCTCACTTCCTGAGCAACCCCCCCCGGTTTTTTTTTCCCCCCAAACCGAATTAACCCTTCCTCTCTAAACCCCCTTCACCCGACCCCACCCCCCTCTCTATGATCCCAGCAGCTCCTCGTTCCCGTTCCCTGGTCACCAATCTCCTTCCTTTCTTTATCACTTCCCTGCTTTCGCACCCCTGTTTCCACCCTTTCCTGATCTCCTAGTATACCAGACTAAGAGTTCTCCTTCGTTCGCCGACTTTTCAGCCAAGGAAAATCCTCCCAAGTCCCCATACGACCTAAACAACCCCCTTTCTGCCGTCCCTGACATCCTACGGACGCTTGTACCACTCTCACTCAGAATTGGGCCCTTTTGACTACAATCTTTCTTCCTAAGACATTCCCATTCCTCCCCATGGATCGTCCCCCTTTAATCCATCCCGGAAGTTTACGACTGTTTTCTTTTTTTCAAAAGTCATCCTCTTACCAACTCTTTTTGACTTGACTTAAAGACTGGCTCTGCCATCGCCCTGGCACGCTACCCTTTTTTTAAGGCATTTAGTCATGCAACTTTACGAATCCTTGTTTTGGTTTCCCATTTGGACCAAAATGCCCCCGCGGCCTCATGAACAAAAATTGATCTATTGTTTTTGGTACCCTATTTCCTCCTTAGTCTAATTCTCTCTTTCAAAAAAATTGTCAAGACTTCTGAAGGCCTCCGAAAGCCTTCGCAAATTTCCCCAATTTTTGTGGGGAACTTTTTCCCCACCCCCCCCTGGTTTCCTTACCTCTAGGGAAGACCAAAGTTAACCCATGTCGCATCCGTCCCCCCACTCCTTCGCAAAATTTTTTTCGTTATTTTTCACGTTGAACGATATAGTAATCCCCCCCCCCCCGATCTTAATTTGATCGCCAATTGCGCCGCTTTCGACCCAAGGATTACCTGCATGTTCTCTTCCTGTTCCTGCATTTGTCGAGAAGAACCCCTTTTCTCCTTTGCCCCCTCACCAACCCCTTGATGGAGCCCTACACCCATTGGCATTCCCTCACGCTCCCTTGCGGCCATGACCTGGCCTTCCTTCCCATATTTTGACCTTCAAAGCATTTTCTATTTTCCCTCGAACTCCTTGATGGTTTGTAACGACACAAACATCTGGACCCTCACTCCCCCCTCTAGATTTTCCTTGGAATTCCTGTCCCCCAAATTTTTTCCTCCCCGGGAATTTTTCTCCCCCCACGCTTTGTTCTTCCCCCGAGGACGTACCAAAGGGGTCTGAAATCTCTGTACTTCTCCACACGACGAGCGACCACCCCCCGAACATCAAAGCATCACCTTTGCCGTTTCCAGCCCCCCCCCTACTTCTTCCCTGACCCCCTTTATCATTTTTTCTAAACCCCAATTGAAATTAGCCTTACTTCACCTCCGGACCTGCACCCCTCTTCCCCCCCTTTCCCCTTCTTTCCTTTTTCCTCCTCTCGTTGTCTGTTGTTTTCTCCAGGGGGGGTGGGAAGATTTGCTTTCTGGGGTCTCTTTTCCCTGTAGTTGAGTTTTCAACCATGTGAAGCATGCGAGATCCTTTGCGAGGGATGTGTTTTGTCCTCTTTGTTTCTTGTGGGAAGACTTGTCAATTCGGTTGATTTTTCGTATTTCCACCCTCGGTAGAAGTCCCCACGCTACAGCTTCATTTCTACCAAGTATTATCCCTGAATTGGACAGTTGACTTCTTTTGGATGGTAGGAGTTTCGTAGTTTGCTCCCCTACCCTTCTTTTTGTTCCAGTCACAACATCAATCGAGCCGTACCTTCTTGAATTTCACCCGCTTTACGTTGATATCATTGGCCTTCTTCCCCCCTTTTACGGGTTCCTTCTCGTGCTTGTCCTAATTTTATCATCGGGGTGTTTTTGAGGATTGCTCCGAGGGCGTACTAAATGTCTGTCTCTCTGGCCCCCTTCGGTACGAACTTCGAATGGTTATCCTTTTGACCAGTTCTTTGCGGGCATGTGATTATCCCCTTTTGAGATTTTTTTCTTTTTTGCTTCTCTCTCGAATCATCCTTGGATAAAACGGTAGAAATTTGCGTCTATCTCCTTGATTTTTTTATTGTCCCATCGACCCTTGAACTTTGGTCTTGTCATGATCAGGATACCGAGTTCCCCAAGGTGGTTTTGTTTCTTTTCCCTTTGCTGGAAGTTTTGGGAGTCTCCGAGTCATCCCTTTTTTGTATGGACAGGTCGTCGGCTTTAAGTTTTTTTTTCTTCAAGCTAGATGACAACCCTTTTTTAGTCGACTCCTAGTCATAATCTCTTCAAGGCCGAGTTTCCTGGCATAACCAGCTACAACCTATTTTGGCTGAAATTGTGGCCTTTGCGAACCCCCTTTTCCGCGGGAGAGGCGATTTCGTGGACGCTTCCGCGGTGTACTCCGTCATCTCGAGCCTTTTTCTTTTGTTCTTCCCCGATCTTACAAAAAGTCGGCACTGCTTGTGTTTTTTTTTTTGGCTCCATGGGTGTCGACTTTATTTCGTCTAACCTTGTTCCTTCAACAATGTTCGGAGGGCCCCCCTATTTGAGTTGAGACTTTTTCCTTCTTTTTTTGACACCCTTCCAGATTGATTTGAGGTTGGCCTTTGTAGTTCTTTCTTTTTTGTTTCACCCCCCCCTAATAATTTCTTTCTACCGGAGATCCGGAGTCTGTTTTCGTACTCTCCGATTACCTCTTATAAAGAAAGTTTGGCTAACCTTTGTCCCCCCGTTGTAGGGATGAATTGCTCCCTGATCCGTTTGGGCTTTTTTGGCTTCGTTGGGTGTGTATGGAGGAATTGGTTCCAGGTTGGGTTTTTTTTTTTCCTGTATTTTTTTTTCTTATGGTGTCTCTTGTTGCTCCCGGAGGCAGCGGTGCTGTGTCGAAGGTGATACCGTAAACCGTCAACACTGTTTCCACTTCCCCTTTTTATTACTGACAGCCGGAAGAGTAGATCGCCTAATGTCCTTTTCAAATCTGTTCCGTTATTCCCTTCCAGCATGATTAATGCCGAGTTGCACCCCATTCGTCCGTACGGCCTTAATAGTTGTTTTTATTTTACTCCCAATGAAGAGTTCCACCCCCCCGTTCTCTCCCAGATCCCCAGGGTCGCTTTTTCAGAATTCGGAAGTGCTGGATCTTAGGTTCTCCCAGAGCCGCGTTGAGACGCCCCTATAGCGTTTTCCCGTTAAACTGCACCCCCCCTTCTCTGGTTACGGGGGGTTGCGGACTATTTTCCTCTTTTCCTTTTTCTCCTTCAAAGTCAGCCACGAGATCCCACTTTTTTATTTGGGCATACATGTTCCCTTTTTCCTCCTCGAACTTCTTTGGATGCGGAGTCCGATCGCCCTTTTCCACCCCCCTTGCTAAGGGGTTTCGGTCTTGTGTTGACTGTCTCAGGATGCCATTCGAGTGTTTCTAGGGTTTGGCCAATGTTGTTTGAAGCTTTGGGACTGAGTAAGAGGTTTTCTCTTTTTTTTACTCGGATCCGGAGTTTCCTTATATTATATCTCGTTGTTCTCTTCTCTTTCCTCCATACTTGAGAGCCTGACGAGACCCTCGAGAAAACCGAACTCTTTCCCATCCCCTTCCCCCTACCCCAAAGCTCCAACTTACACACCCTACGGGTGGACAACCATCCCTTCCCCCCCTGGTACTCGTGTCATTCCTGCTCTAAGGACAAGCCCCTCAACCCTTTCCTTTACAAGCCTTTTCTAGAACAAATGGGACAGAGAGTTTATCCGAATTTTTTGTTATTGCAGGCACCTGTGTTTCCCTCCCTGTCCACCAGGCCCTCCTTTTTCTTTCTTTTTGGCGTCCCCTCAGACTCAAGCGAGCCCAAGTATTTAACCCCCGAATGTTCGGCCTTTCTTCCTTGACCGAGCTAAATAGTTTTCTCTTCTCTTTTTTTCTCCCCCTCCCTTGGTAATTACTCGCCCATTAAACAGGCGCACCCTCTTTCGTTCCTCTTGACTGTCCCTAACCAGGATTACACACTTTTTCTTACTTCTTTTGCACCCTGTTCCCTCAAAACAGCTGAGCTTCGCTCTCCATTCGAGCCCTGACAATCTAGTACCTCCTCCTTTTTTCATTATAGGATTTATTGTCCACTTTTTTCTCTTTCTTACGGGCACTCACCCGTACTAAATTTTCAGCTCTTCTCCGGTACGAATCGCCTCCCCACCCTTCCCCTACTTCTCCCAACCCAACACTCCAATTTTCCCCCAGCAACCCTCCCGAGCAACCCTTCTCTTGCTCCCTTTACGCAGTGCCTACCTCTTGGCGATTTAATCATTCCCTAAAAGGATGAATCTTCGCAAACGTTTTCCCTGATCTTTCACAGAACGTCATGAGTTAGCGGATTTTTCCGCTTTAAACCCTGAAAACTTCCCCGCTTTCCGTCCATACGTCCCCCCCAACCCTTCCCTTGTGAAGAAGGGGCCCCAGAAACCTCCTCCTTTCCGTCCTCTTCCCCTCCTTGTGGGTTTAACGAGAGTAGGTCAGTTTCATCAGCCCTCATTCTCCCCCCCCCCTGTTGCCCTAGCTCTTACCTAAAGTCAACAGGACGGCAGTTACGACTGTCTTCCTTTTCCCCTTCCCTCACCTAGAAGTTCCGATACCATCTTCCACTATGATCCCCCCGTCCAAAGCCCGTGGCATTCACTCACCCACCCCCTTTTCCCCTCCCCCGTTCTTCTCATACCTCTGAGAGAAAACCACTTCCGATCTTCTTCGCTTTTTTTTTTTGCCAGGAAATCTCAACCTTCAACGACAGTGAACACACCTCCCCCCCCTTATCTATGACATGTTGCCCTTCTACAATATCTTCCGCCATCCCCAAAAAAGTGTCCCGTCATTTTTTTTCTTCCTCAAACTTCCCGCAAAAGCTTCTCTCCTTTTCCCCCCAAAAACCGGGGAATAATTCTGACCTCCCCCCCCCCCCCCCTTTTCTTCTCATTTTCTCCCAAGTTCAACCTTGCCTGCCTTTTAAACCCGCAAAATCGATTCGTCCTAGGTCGCAAATTCGACCCCTTTCCTATTCGATATAGGCCCTCCTCGACCCCTCCGTCAGTTGGTAAAGATCCGCCAGCTCGAAAAACTGCTGCTCCTCCCATTTTCTTACGCATTGTTCCAGATGCTAAAATATAGATTACCGCTGATCTCCCCCCTGCACCAATCTTCCAACTACACCCTTCTGTTAAAACCATCAAATAAAGATCCTTCACCCCCCTGCGTTCCACTAGTTTTCCCCCATGCCCCTGAAATTTACTCAATTTTAACAGTCCTTATTCCCCCCCCATATTTTTCTAAACTTTGATGTTGTCAACTTGACCCCATTTGACTCTGCAACTACTAAACTCTCGCCCCTCCTGATGTTGAATCCCTTTTCCCCCCATGCTCATCCGTTTCCGACCCGAAATATTTCTTTTCCCCCGGTTTTTCCGGAAGATTGCTATCAAATATTCCCTTTCTTTACTAGCCCAAACAGAGCAACTCGACCATCTGCACATCCCTCCCGTCCCCCCCCTTACCCCTCATTCAAAACCCCTATACTGGAGTTTTGCCAAAATACACAATTCCACATCCTTCCCCTCCACCTACCCCATCTATGTCAGCACAT
>Ga0179593_1576002_pt1 | contig 20767 bp, 23 predicted proteins | sample CZODoug2_1_08_16_FD_185931 | JGI IMG/M metagenome (GOLD analysis project Ga0179593, IMG submission 185931) | Vadose zone soil fungal communities from Angelo Coast Range Reserve, California, USA - CZODoug2_1_08_16fungal (PacBio error correction) | ecosystem: Environmental > Terrestrial > Soil >... | reverse complement strand
CCCTTCCCCCCTGCTGTTTCCCCCCTTGACACTCCTTGACCTCCTTGCGCCCTGTTTTTTTCCTCCTTTGTGCATCTGTGATCAGCCGTCGGCTACCTTGAAGCTGAGGACATACTCCCACTTTCTCCCTCCCTGCCTCTGTTCTCATGAGATAAGCTTTATGAGAAGCTGTTCTTCCTCTAGCCGAGCGAGAACACGATCGTGCGGACGGCTTTTGTTGCGTCTTTTTTTCAATTCGGACCGATGACCGTCGAGCACTCTTCTACACATTCGCGCACGAGTTTTGAGCTTTTTTGTGGAGCGTCTGATAAGTCCTCTGATTCCCGAGAATAATGTGAATTCTCCCTAATCCAGCCCATTTTTTCGATAATGCTTCTTCCTCGCTGAAGCATAATTCTCTTCAAAGAAGCTCCTCCCACCCCCCCCCAACCCCCCTTTTTTTTTTTTTTTTTTTTTTTTTTTTTTTTTTTTTTTCCCCTCCCACAGCGCAATCCTTTATTTTGCTTTCCCACCGCCTCAGCTGGTAGCCCCCCCCCAAATCTGCTGCGCCTTTTTTCCCCCCCGGTCTCGCTGAACCCAAATAGAAAGGCTCCGCTACCTTCCCGAAGCTCTTTTTCCTGTCGTTGGCACGCCACTCTTTTTTTTTTTCTTACCCGTTTATCGGCTTTTTTTTTCTTCCCCAACTGCAACCTCCCTGCTCAACTTTTTCCGCTTCGCTAATCTGCACTTTCCTGATCGAAATCCCTCTATCAGGAGCGTGTATTCGATCTGTTACGTTTTTTTTTTAGCCGACGATAATTCCCCCCCCCTCTTGATCGCTCCGAGTTAAGAATTCCCCACCAGTGTGGGACTCGCTTTTGTAATAAATCCCACCTTCACGTCACGGATCAGTACGGCTTTTTTTATGCAGAGTGCGAAATTCGTCTTCTCACTCCGTGACGTGTGCCGTCGGTATCGAAGCTGCTTTTCTCCCCCCTTTCTTCAGCTTGGGAAACTCACCGTACGCTACCTTAGGTTCCTAAGCGCGTCTTCTTCCCCCTCCTTAATCGGCCGGTCCACCTGCTCGAACCACTTTTTTTCTCGCCCTTTGCCCCATCTTTTCTTCTAGCCAGGCATTGCTCTCTTTCTTTCCCGTCATGCCATAGATGATTTTGTTCCCCCTCTCATTAGAAAGCTTGACATCTAGCACCGCCATTTTATTGTAGACCGCCCTCCCCCCTGAGCTATGTATTAGATTCTTCCTCTTGCCGCGTCCCAATCTTTCCTCTCTGTTCTTCTAGTCTTGAGTACACGAAGTCCTACCCTGTCCTGCCTAGTCTCTGCCACGCATTCCGCTCGCACAGACACTGGGCTCCCGAGAAACTACCCCGTGTAGCTCCGATTTGGTTTCTTCGGCTTTGACCCCCCATTTTTTCCTCTTTTTTTCAGCAACTCTCTTCGAACTCGCCCAGTCCTCTCCCCCCCCAGTTAATGTACTTGATGAATTCGGAACTGCCACCCCCCCCCTTTTCCCTGGACCTTCCCCTATCAGAGGATTTTTTTTCCCCCCTGAAAGTGAGTCTCTTGTCGGCTACGTCCCCTGAGAGTGAACGGCCCCCCGGGTGTTCGCCGACCCCCTTCATTGGCGATTACCATACCGAGGCCAGGCACATTTTCCGAGCGCTTGGCTGATTTCGACTTTTTTTATCGAGCGACGCTCTCTGCCTAGATGTTCTTTTGCGTCTCGCGCCCCCTTCGGCCAAGACCAGTCGATGCGGGCTTTTTCCTCTTGTCATCCAGTAGGCTACGCCTCCCTGAACCTGACTCTTTCTCCTTTTCGCGGTTGATCCTCCCCCCCCTCTCGCAAGCTGGACGTCGCCTCCCCCTTTTTTCTCGATTTTATTGATCCTCCCCCGCCCTCGGTATGTACCTTCTGACGATTGAACCCCCTTTTCACCGCCCAACACCATTTTTTTTCAGAGACATCTGGCCCTAGAGGTTTTTCCTTTTTTTTTCCCCCATCTCTTATCGGAGTGAACTCAGTATAGCGTAGAGGTTTTCTTTTGCGAACGCAAATCTTCCTTTTTCGAATGTCGACTCTAGTACTCCAGAACACTCCCCCCCCTCTTTTTTCCTCTTCCGTGCACATTCGCCGTTGTGGATACTGCGCGCTTTGAATATGCAGCTTTTCTTTCTCCTTTTCCCCGCATTGCAACTTCCCGCAGGTGAAGGGGCCCCCCTTCTCCACCCAAACCCAAAAGACTTCTAGCCCGACAAGTTTGGACCGTCTTCGTAATTAAAGACCTTAAGATGGGTGGCTTCCCTTTCCATCGTTCAGAGAGAACTTCGAGTGATCCCCCCCCTAAACATTAGCCATGGCGGATCCCCCTTCGTCAGTTATGATTTTTTAATTGATTTTCGCGAGTTGAAATTGTCAAAGCCCTTTTCAGACCCCTTAAGCAGAATTTTTCTTCATGGTACTTATTATTTTTCCCCCCCAGTTGATAATGTTTTTTAGTGGGACAACTTTACTTCCAGGGACAAAAGGACTACCTCCGAGAACCATTCTTTCTCAAAGGCCCGAAAGCCCCTCATCAACATAATAAGCCTTTGCTAAAATATATACCCCCTATTGATACTGGTAGACTCCCCCCCGTGAGAGACCGACTAAAGCATCTCGCCGCCCCCCCATCTTCAACGCGCGTTCCCACCACTTCCAACCCTGGTTCGCCAGAAGGCCCTTGGTTTTTTTTCCTTTCCACCCCGGCGTTCCTCTTCCAGTCCCTCTCCTTCCCCCGTACACGCTCTAAACAATTGTGCAATACGCGCGCCCACCCACTTGCCATTTCTGTTGCCGACCCACCTTTTTTTCCTCGAGGCAAGCCTGTTCCACGCACAATGTATCTCTCCATCGACCGGGCCTCCCTTTCGTTTCATGAACCACTATTACCGGCGCCCCTTTTTCCCTCGCCCCGAATGAGTCTTACATCCCAGATTCGCGCTCTGTCTGGACCTATTTCCTAGCAGTTTAGTTCAATTTCTTTTCGGGACGAAATGCTTGTGCAATAACAAGGGACTTTCCCAAGATCGAAGACTTCCGGCATTTGTCCTCCCCCTTTTGTCGACTTCTTGAAAATGGTTTTTAGCCCCGCCTTCCCCCCCGCCGACGCTTTTTTTCCAGTGCCCTTCTTCAAGGGCACTTCGACTTTCTCTCCTTACGTTGAGTAACCGACTTCTTCAATTTTCCGCGATGCTCCTCGAGCCTACTGCCAACCGCTTCCTCCTATTACCTCCGCCGCCAGCCCTTCCACAAGATCCCCGGTCGGCGAAGCGGAGGTCAAGCCCCCTTTGCGAATAGGAATTCCTGGCGCGTCACAAGGCGCACCACGTCTCCTAGCCCCCGACCTTTTCATTTCTGCCCCTCCTCAGAATCGCACTCGAGCTTTTTTTTGCGGGCCACATTTCGGAATCGGGCCCCCCTCACGTCATCAAGACTGAGACTGGAGTTTGGCCCCCGAAGGGTTTTCCTGCTTTTTCCTCCCCATCGGAGCTATGGGTCACCCTTCGTCACGCGCGCCCTCCCGGTCTACACGCAGGCTTTTTTTGCCCAGTGCTTCCGACGTCGGGGAAAGCGAAGCCTCGGGAGATACCGCGAGGTTCTTCGCTACGCCCACGAAGGACTACGGACTTTTTGCAATCCTTTTCCCAGACCGAAGTCCTTCAAGCTACTTTGGACCTTCCCCCCCGAGTCCTTACCCTCGAATACAACTAGGTCGGCCACCCCCCCCCCCTCACAACGTCATGAAGCTTTTTCCGAAATGGCCTCGAGATCCCTTTTCTCCTGCGTTGGACATCTTTTTAGTGGCCATTACGGGAGCATCACAGAACCCGTCCTGCTGATGAAGGATCCCCTGCTCTATTCCTGAATCTGGTTCGCAGTGCCAAACAGGTCTTCTCCCGCCGCCTTTTTAGTACGATATCTATCCTCTGAGTTTTTCCCACCAACCTAAGGTAGACCCTTCCTTGACGAGTTTTTTTCCCCGCCCCTTTACCCTCATCCTTTCTGATGGCCGGCCTCTACCCCCCACAAAATCTCAACCTTTCTTCATGGACCCCCCCCGAAGTTTTTTTTCGCCGAAACACCCCGAAATTGATTGGCATACCCAGAAATACTCCTTTTTGAGGTTTCTTTTTTTTTTCATTGAGCTAAATGCAACCCCCCCCTGCTGAACCCACTCTTGGCTTACGTGACTGCTAATAGAAACGTTGAGCAGAGACCATTATCCGGAAACCTTTCCCCCCGAACCACATCCCCCTTCTTCCAGAGCCTAGTCGTCTGAATTTTATAGCGGCTTGCCAAGCATGACCTCCGGAAAATTCTTTTCTCTTTATCAATTCTTCCAGTCCTGCAAACTGACATACTTGAAGCGCCCAGACAGCATTGTGCTCCCCTTTTTATCCTTTCCCGATAATCGTACATAGTTGGTTAGTTTTAGCGTTTCGCCTTTCCTACTCCATTTAGAACCTTTGATCGGCACAGTATATGCTCCCCTCTCCAGCGTTGTTTTACTTTTTTTTTCCCCTTTTTTTCCACCGCGATGCCCCCTTGTTTGAATTCGAGCCAAGATGTACCTAGCCCACGCGATTCGACTTTTTCCCTAGCCGACGGTCTTTTACCCGCTGCGCCTCCCATACAATATCCCCGCCCTTTCCCCCGCCTATCGCCCCACCCAGCCGTCTACGGTCCGCAACCTCCTCTATAGACCTTGTAGCCCCCAGTCTATTTCACGGTAACTTTTCCAAAACCAGCCGAACAAGAGTGACCCTCCCGCCCGCCCAGCATCATCGTGCTAATTACTCGAGAGTCGACTACCCCTATCATCGCCGGTCAGCTTTCCCCCCCCTTCTGCGTATTTGCTCGTAATGCCAACCGCTTCATTCGAGACCTCACCTACCCCGCCTTTCCCAGTCATCAGAATTTTTGAACAGCGTCCCAATTCTTCTTTGGACGACAGGCTGAGGAAATACATGTACGACCGGGCAAATTCTTCCGTTGGTTGAAGACTTCAATTTCCAGCAAAATTCCCTCTTTCTCTACTTAAACAAGATAAATCCAAACCTTAATGCATGGGAATTCCCTCCGGAATCCGCATTTTTTTTACCGCATTTTTTTTTTTTCCCGACCAATCCGCGTCTCCCATTGGCACCCCTTGCGCGTATAGACTCTCTCCGAAGGACCGATAGTTCCCACAGGGTACAGAACCTGCCCTAAAGATGTTACGATATACCTTTCCACCGCCACGCGTAAACTTATTGACGTAGAAGGGACCGCTCTGTAGACGGATCGGAATGCTTCCCCCTCCTAAATTTCCCAGTCAGCCATTAAAGCATAACCCCCAGATAACCATCGCTAAGCCCCCGCCGGAGGGTAGTTTTTTGCCTTTTCCGATAGCTCTAGAGTTCCCTAACCTCCTCCGTTGTTTGAGAGACCTAACAGTCAACTCCAACCTCATGCCTGTCTCCTTTTTGCAGGCTTTCCCTCGATCGATCTAACCCCTTGCGCAATCGCGTTTCTACCCCATCGGGACTTTTTTTTTTCTATGTAGAGCCCTTACCTTTTTCTTCCGTTCGACGACGGATGCCACGCTTTCAGGTCGTTTTCCCCCCCCACGATCCCCCTCCCTGGAGCCGGAGCAGTCTGAGCAAGCGGATGTACTAGACGCTTTGTCAGCTCAGGTTAGCCCCCCTTTTATAACGATTTCCCCCCCCCTCCTCCCAATCGCCGCCCACCGAAACGACTTTAACCCCCCCCCAGTCATCTCGACTTCCCCCTGGCCGGCTGTCCCTAATTCGGAGCTTTCCCTCCCCCTTTCTTCGAAATGACTGGACCTAAATTCGCCCAAAATTTTCTCAAACTCCGATTTTAGCTCGCGATTCTGATAAAGTCCTTTTCCTTCATCGCGATTCCTCCCGATAGTGTTCGTCCTTGCACGATTGTAAGAAAATTTTCTTCCCGTCCTCCCTGAGTTCTACAGAATAACCCCCGGTACGCTGCGACGTTTTTCTGACGGTTTGTGTTTTAGCGGATCTTCCTTCTTCCGCGAATAGTATGGGCCGGATCCTAGTCATCCGCTTTTTCATGCTCGCTAAACTTTCGCGTAGCGCCATTTCTTTCTGACCACTTCCCCGCCTTCAATTTCCGTGGCTTGTAAAACAACCTGCGCTACGCCGATGGATCCCCTCTGTGGTCAGCACCCCCCTGACAAGACTTTAACATAGAAAGGCTCTTCCCCGCTACTTTTTCCCGTCGACTCTCCATGATCTTTCCCCCTCTGTAGATGATGCTTAAAATTCTTCGGACCCACGCACCTCAAATGATCTTTTTCCTTGCTCAGTATCTTTGCAACCGTTATAGATGTCTCTCTCCCTAGTATAGTTTCTCCCTGTGGCCCGATCTGGTTATACTTGCGTATATTATATGTATCAACTTCTTGGATCGCGAATGATGCCCTCCCCACATCTTCCGCAGCTGGACCCCATATCCACTCAAGCATGATCGAGCGCTTTTTCGCCTCCATTTTTTTTTTCTTTTTCCCTGATGTAGTTCTCCATGATCAACCAGTTGTGCCCCCCTTAGTAGCTCCCCCCCCAGCAGCCGATGCGCGTTTCTCCTTATCATGGCTTGCTAACAATTACTTTAGGTTTTTCTTTTTGAATATGCTTATCGTCTCCTTCTAATTCGATGATATCTTTTCACACACCAATAGCCTTCCTTTGAGGATCTTTGATCCAAAACTGCATCTAGCCCTGGCGGTATTTCCTTCCCTTTTTTTTTTTTTCTCCCCTCTTGTCCATCATGCGATCCGCCCTCCCAATTCGGAGATCTCCGCGCATTTCTCACGTTTTGTCTTGTCGACCGTCCGCTGTGCATCTCTCTCTGGCGCTCTTATTATTTGCTTCCAAAGAGCTTTTTCCGGCTTCTCTTTGAGATTCCCCTTTATGGAAGGTTTTCCTACCCTGAGACTGCAGTAGGCTCTCCCCTCCCCTTCTTACGCTTCGCAAACAGGAAATGGCGACTTTTTTTTTGATCCTTAAAAGCTTCTATCTCCTTTGGAGCCGCTTGTCCCCTCTGTAATTCTTTCAAAAAAGGAGCTCTCAGACCGCCCAGCGACTTTCTTTCAAGAGAGTTTCCCCCCCAAGTCTGCCCCGTTTGCATGAACCGATTTTTTCTCCGCCACTTTTTGCCATGCGACACCAGCTCTAGCCCCCTAACACCAAGAGAGCGTGGGGATTCAAGTCTCCCACATTCAAGGGAGGCCAAGGCTCCCAACCCGGGCACAGGGTAGGAAAATGGCAGATCGGCACGGCTATATACCCGAAGCCTACTTTGGTTTCGATTACAGCTGGGAGGATATACAAGGGAGAGGTATGAGCTGTGGAGTCAGAATGTCCTGCGCCGACCCGCCGTTTTTTTCTAAGCCGAGGCCTTCCCACCCGTCTTGGAGAGCGACCGCCTCCACCTCCGCAGACAAGAATTTCACCTCCCGTCCCCAGTCGGTACACAAAGCGTCACGCATTGCCTGACCATTTTAGCCGACAGGTTCCATCATACACCTCCTCTGGAAAAGGCTAGTTAACGTCAACACAAGTTCCTTGACACGGACAATAGAGTTTACACCGAGACGGTCACGAGCCCCTCCCAATAGTTCCACCCGTATACCTCTCCAACCCCCAATGTGCTTCTTTCCAGGGTCGTACATGCAAAATTTACAAGTCGCCGCAGAACGGCACCCATTGACCAAGCGCCCCCCCCTTCAAAAGTCCCCACGGAAGGGATTTTTTTTCAGACCGTCCAATACAGTAAATCGGATCCTCGAACGTGCTTTCACTAGACCCCAAAAGGGCCTCTCCTTCTCTCCTTGAACCGTAGACCGGCCCTTTTCGGCACAAGTAGCCTGACGTCACGACCGCCCCCCCTTTTCCCGCGCCTCATCTTGTTATCCCCGACCCCACGCAAGGAACTTTACCTATGAAGTCCACACTCTGTAAAGGTATAGGACTCCTCGTGTTCCTATCCCCCTGCCCAAGAAGTTGAACGAGGTTATAGCAGAGGTGTTAGTAAGATTCCAGATCTGTTAACAGCCGCTCGCAACTCCCACCAACCCCTAGTACTAAGTAATGGAATTTTTCTATTGCCCCCGGAGGTGTACTCAAGACGAGCGCTTTAAGAATGTTTTTTTCGTACATTCGATCTTTGTTTTTGTTCGCGAGATACAGCCTGTATTTACTGCGTGCTCAGGCTCTTTCGAATTCGCAGCACGGGAAACCTCCGAAAGCGAGGAACACCAAAGCGGAAAATATTACTTTCCGAAAACGATAGTAAATTGTTCCGTAAGCTGACTCTGACTTTCGATTTTTTTCTTTGCAGAGGTTTTTTTAGAGATTCTTCGCTTTCTACACGACACCCCCTAGCCAACGCATTTAATATGGTCCAAGACGTCGGCCGTATCGGCGACGCGCATTCTATTAGGGCGCCCGAGTACTTCCTTTCCGCAAGCGTTTGACACTAGCGCCCTCCACCCCACCCTCACCGCGGAACAAAAGAACTTCCACGAGAACGCAGCAAGCAGCACTCTTGCTGAAGACCGCGGTGGCCCCCAGTCCGGCCCTCCCCCTTCCCCTCCGCTGGCCATCCCCGAGTTTTTTTCAGATATTGCCCTCGCTCCAAGCCCGGTATGTCCTCGACCCCCTTAGCACCCGACGTTTAGGATCATTAAATCGAGACCCCCCGACCACCCGACCTAGCGTCGCGTAACGGAACTTCGAGGCTCTCCCTTTTTGCGCCCCCTCTTTTGTGACCGAAAGACCACTGTTCCACCAACCCCAGATCGACGCTCGTGCAAACCCCCACAAGAATCCTGAAACCCGTGAACCAACCTCAAAACGGCGGATCTATCCAGCACCTCTCGCTATTCACACGCCCCCCCAAGCAAACTCCCCACACCACACCAATCGTTCCCATAGAAGTCTCTCCTCCCTCAAAAGGCCCAGACCCACACATCATTCAACATCCTCTCCCCCCTGCAGAACATCCACCGAAGACAGTACCCCCCCTAAACTTTAATCCCGAGAGACGTTCTGTCGGAGACCCCTTTCTAAAACATCTGTTTCCGACCGAGATTTGCTTCCTATTCAAGCTAATAACCAACGCGCCATACTACTCACCAACCACCGACACTCGCCCCACTTGCCAGATACTCTACCTGGCAACCCCCATCCCCCCTCGCACTCACTTGCTCGAACCGAGTACCCTCTCGAATCACCCTCTCCGCCCCCCCCCCTCCATAAGCCCCGCCCCCTCCGATTTATCCTTGCAACCAACCAACCAACCCTGAAGACCGCCATCCGCCCCTTGATTATTACCGTCCCACCCGCTCTGCTGCTCTCTTCAAGGCTTCCCTTTATTTTGGAACCACGACACCCCGAACCTACAATGGCACCAACCCAGAAACCACCGCGAAGACCAAGCCCGCCCCTGAGTACCTACTTCAGGCTTCAAACTTCGGCAATTGAGGCATTTACCCACCTCGGTACTCTTTCTGTTACTTTATTGTTCCGCCCTCCCTGCATCCTACCACCCCCCTTCCCACCTCAACCATTATGCCCCCCCGGACTGCACTGCTGGATAAAACATTGGACGCCCCCAGAAGCAGGTTACCCTCGCGGTTCCCTTTTTCACCCTGCCTTTACTTATTCGCTTCTCTTTCCCTAAGCCCGCCCCCACGAAAGGAATTAACCCGATCTATGCTACACTGAGAGACAACCCAACGTGCCCCTCCTACACCTGCCTACGCCAGAGTTTTCAACCCTCCACTCTTGAACCGCCCCTTTTTTGTCCCCTGCCCCCCTCCCCCCCCCCGCCCAACGACCCTTAAACGTCTGAAACCCCCCTCCCTCCCCTCCCGGCTGCAAGCACGGGAGCTTTAAACTGTTGAGCAACGAACCAAACGCCCCAACTTGAACAGCTTCTTCCGAGGAGGACCCAAACCCGTAGACACATAAAACGAAACATCACGACCCAATGAAGTGTAGTTCTTCCTACACCCCCACCCCCCAGACCCTTTCCAGACAGCAGAACGCAGGCCTGCCAATAACCACAGAATACCCTGCAAAAAGCCGTTTCGCAGGCCCCAAGCTAAACGAACCAGAACTAACAGGAGGGAACAGCATTTATCGTTCTCCCATGGACCCGATGAAGAAAAGAATGAGAGCTGAGGGGTGAAAATTGAGATAGAGGCGCACCAAGTCCCTCCTCTTGACTTCTCCAGGTGCGCACGTCCCTCGAGAGCCCTACTGGGACACTCAGGGCGGGCAGCGTCAGAGAAGATTTTTCCTATTTCACTTTTTTGGCATGTCTCACTTGAGAGCACGTTGCGGGGGCATGCCGCTCCCCGCTCTTACAAAGACGGCCTCCTTTTCACGGGACATGGCGGACCTTCTCCGTCTTACCTGGGGCCAACTCCATTGCCCCTTCCCCCGCCTGCAAAGAAGGTTTGTACTACATCATGAACCTGGTCCGCCTTATCGGATATTCCCTCCTAACCCCTCCGTGCAGCAGAAACTTTTTTCAAGAACGAGAGGTACCCATTGGCACTCACCCTTAACTCCTACCGCCCGCTGATAACGCCTCTCCCCGATCCGACCTGATACCGGATCTCATCCGACTTTCTTCCCGTCTAATAGTCGCTCTGCCTGTTCCGCCCCGACCCCACCTGAAAAACAAGAGTCCTATTCTAGCGCAGAAACGCAACGACTCACGCCGTGATACATAGCGTCCTCCGGTGCAAGCCCCGTAAAACGGTAATCCAACAACCCATCTACAAGCGAATCCCCTGAAAGGCCACCCACCGTCCGAATAATTATATTAATGCACACTCATGTAGCTTGGAAGCCCACCAGCGACAAGGCACGTCAGAACAAAAAGAGGTTCCCCCAACCTATTAATAAGACTCCCCCCCACCACCTCGAGGACAAATGTTTAAGAAACCATTCCACCCTGCGCCGCCCCCCCGTGGCCCCCCCCCCCATTCCCCCACTTACAATCTTAATCCCCTTCCAGCAAAAGCCACTCCTCCACGAGCCCCTCTCTTTTCACAATAGGAGAAGGACCTTCTTCCACTAGACCAGAGCACGATGCTTATCTTTCACTGCAGACCCCAAATAAGACAGACGTGTTTCCATCAGCCCACGGGTACTCGACTACCATTGTTTTTAATAAAACGCCCCCTTTTTACGAAAGGAAGTCACGATCCCCCCGATCTTTTTCCCCCAAAGAGACAAGGAATAAAGGGATCCAAGCCCCGAAACGGACCTCCAGATTAACAAACCCTCCATGTCGAGCGAGACATTCTGCAATTAGGTCCGAACCCCCCTGATTTTTTTCCCAAAAAGCGCCCTCCCGTTCAAGGTTCAGAGAATAGCCCCAGAGATCCATGTGGTATATGTTTCCGCTGTAACATAATTCTCCCCAGACTGTGTGTTCGTTCCACCGCCCAAAGGCTAGGAGGCTCCCCAAGAGACTTTGGTTCCATCGACTAGTCTATACCTTCACGAGGCGAGATCCCTGCACACTTGCGAATCTTTAAAGCCAAACAGATAACCACAGCATAGAAGTAGAAGACTTTTTGATGCCTCCATGCTGACAGATCCTACGTGTCGAGCTCAGACTCTTTGGCACCCTTTTCCCCATTAAAGACCATCCCTCGACCAACAGTTTTCCCTTAGACTTGCTAAGGACACTCCCGGCTCAAGAATCCTCTGGCGCTTTATCTACGCCCTGCCTAATTTAGCGGGATATGGACCTCTCTCTCTGCGACCTGAATGTCCGCTCCACCTGGAACCTTTTAAGGTTGTTTGATGCCCACCCTTTTATCCCGAAACTTTTTTTTTTTCGCCCTTTTTATACCTTTTTTCCCGCCCGATCCTTAGTCCGCATACGCCCATTTTTTTTTTCCTGCGGACCAACCCCCCTTTTTCAGGGATCTTTAGGAAGGGATTGGACTATCGGTCCCCAAGACTTCTTTACGCAAGGTATGCCCATCATCAAGGATTCTTTGAAAAGCTCTTTTTACCGAAGGGCCCCCCTCTAGATGATAATGTTGAGCAAAATACTAGTAGCTCCTTTCCTTGCTCTTGAAAATTTCCCCCTGAGTCTGTGCGGGGGGAGGGAGTTTTTAAGCTGTTTTCCAAACGGGGCCTTCCCCGCGAGCTTTCTGCGCCAGAGCTCCTATCCCTACTTTTTTCCCATTATACAGCGCTCGACTCAACCTTCTTACCTAATACTCCCCTAACTCGCTCTCCCTTTACCCAGATTACGAGAACCTTTTTCCCCCCTTTCCAGTAGTATTTTTTCCAAGCGTTCTTATTCCCGGACCCCCCGGGTTACACATCCAGCCTATTTTGCTAATGCCCTTTTTCCTTTTTTTTTCATCTTCGTGAAGTAGCGACTTTCTTTTTTATATTTTACCTGATAGTTTTGCCTCGCCACCCCCCCCGATTCTCTCCGGTTGTTCCCCCTTCACGGATGCCCTTAGAATTCGTTTTTTTTTCCGATGATTAAACTTCTTCCCCCCCACGCCCGATTATTCATAGCGGCGGATTAACTTGCCGACTAATACGCCCCCCCCCCCACTCGAAAATATAGCCTCCCCCACTTTTTGGGGCTTTTTTGTCTTTCGTCCACCAACTCGACGCACCCCCTCTCAGTATGCTCAGACGCGTCCTTTTTTTCCCCCATCCGAATTTCGCTTTTTCTTTGTGCCGCAGCCGCACGTCCTCCCCTCCCCCTCCGAGAGTCGACCGTTTTCTCCCCTCGCGCTGACTTTTCCGCAAAATATGCGTACCTTTTTTTTCGTTTTTCAATGATCCTTCCTCCCCGCTTCGGAAATCCCCTTTTTTTCCCCCCAGCTCCGGCTTTTTTGAACATCCGGCAAGGATTCCCCGCAGGATGCTGAACATTTTTTTCCCCTTGTTGGTAGAGATTTTCTCCCCTTTGCCAGGATATATACGGCATAGTCTTTCCTTACGGTTGCTTTTCCTTCTTATGATCTCTTGTGCAGTCATACCGCTGCTCCCCTCGACGGTCGATGGATCGTTTTTTCCCGGCCCGGCGTGATTTTTCCTTTTTTTTTCGACTCGCGCTACAGACGACTACTCTTTTTCCCCCTGTCGCTGGTCGTCCTGAGTATTTAAGCCCTTCCCCGCTTTTAGACGATATGATCATTATTTTGTGTGTGAAAAATACGGATCCTACGGCGCGCACAACACTACCTCTCTCCTACGGAGAGGTTCAAAGCTTGATTGCTCAATAGAATTGCGGTTGTTCTTTTCTCCGTGTGAACCATATATCGACTCCCACGTTATACAAATCTCACAACACACTACTATCTACTACTCTCACCTACCCTGCCTAAGTCCTTCCCTTACCCGGACGTTGCCATGGAGACGGCCGCCGGTATCACGGGGAAGTTCAAAGGCTAAGGTAGCCACTCCAAGCCCACCTCCCGACACCTCCATCGTTTTTAAGGTTTGAGCTTGAGGTGAATTGTTAAGAACAATCTTCCAATCCTAATCTTTTGCTTTTGTTTTAAGATTTTTATACGAACCCAGGTCGCAAACAACCCTAATTCGAATTGCATGCTTTCTCCGAAAGCTTTACCTCCCCTAGTCATACCCACGCGTCATGTTATCAATCGGCTCTCCCCCCTCGCGCACAAGACTTTTTAAGGGTTCTATGCTTTCGTTTATTCATTTCTCACCCGCGTGTGGTTTTTTTCTGTCGCCCTTTTTGTTTGTTGTTTCTTGGGCCATATATTTTCCCAATTGGACCCGACTCTTTTCGGAGCCTCTTCCTTACTCGACAATCGAACCCGTTAAGTCGTTTTTGCAATGATAATCCTCCCTTCGCAAATTTTCCCTTTCCCCCCCCCCCTTTGGCCACCGACTTCCCCTTTTTTTTTTCATCTCGCCTCCCGCTGTTTCCCCACAATATTCTTGTGAGCCTCTTCTTTTTATTCCCCCCTTTTTGAAATATAGGATCATCTTCTCCTCCAGAGCATTTGCCGCGTCTTTTAAGCCTCGAGAAGGCCCTTTTCCCCCTCCTTCTTCTCTTTGGAGAAAATCTCTAGATCCGTTATCCCGTGATGGCCACTCAATTTTCTGGAATCGGTTTTCCCCTCTGACTAACCGCATACCCAGGTTCCTCGCTCGATTTTTCTTTCCCGGGTTTGCTTTCGATTGCTGGCTTTTATTGTGCGAGACTCTCTAGCGCAGAACTCACTTCCCTCCTCTTTTCGAGAGCCTCTTTTCTTATAAGTTTCCTCCCACTCTGCGCCGGAACCCTTTTTTTTTTTCCATCCCTTTTCCTTTCCCTTTCACACCAACCCTTTCCTTTTTTTGTAGACATTCCCCTTTCGAGGCACCCTCTCGAATTTATAGGACAATCCCCCGCCCGCTCATTACCTTTTCCCTGACCCGATGTTTCATCCCAATAATTTTTCTGCCCCCTTTCCGTTTCGTTTGTTCTTCCCCACTAACCTACTGACTCCCTTTTTCCTTTTCGCGTCTCCCCCCCTCTGCCAACCTCCTCTCTCGAAGAATAGTATCGTCTTTTTTTTCTTGTTGATTATCTGTTCCGATATCCTTTTTTCTAGGGCATAGCGATCCTGCTTCGCCCGTCTTTTATGAATGTCCCCCCCCTTTTTGTCTTCTTTTGACCAATCCCCCCCCTTAAAGACACTGATCCCCCGGCTCCCGTGAAACTCGTTCAGGTTCCCCAACTTTCTTTTCATGTAAGTATAGATTCTTTTTCTCCCGTCCTTTAGTTTTGGCGTCCCCCTTCCAGTAGCCTGATGAGCGGTCCCCTCAATTACAGACCCTCTTCTTTTTTTTCCCCGAGGAACTTTCCCCTTGTAATCGCCCCCTTTCTTCGAGATGCATAGTTACACCTTCCCCTCTCACCCCAGATTTTAGCAAGACACACCTTTTCCTGGGGCCACGTTTTTTTTTTAGAAGATATAGAGCCCCTTTTTTTTTCTGAAATAGATGCACTTTTTGTCAAACCCCCCGTTTTTCCCGCCATTATCCCTTTTTTGGACATACTCGTCCCTTTTACGAGATTCTCTTTTTTAGAGTATTGTCGACTTCTCCGAAGCCTTCGATTTATTTAATATTGCGCCTTTCCCCCAAGTGAAGCCCTTTCCTATAGTAAATTTCATAATTTCAGCATGACCCTTGCAGTGCTAACCCCCCCTTCCCTCCCCCTCAGGACTTTCTCCCTTTTCTCTACAATTAGCAGCACTGGCTTTTTTCCTCCTATGGCCGCCTTTGTTCTATGTTTTGTGGACCCAGTGTCGACGATTCAGTCGCCGGCTTTCCCCTCTTCTTCTGACCCTCTGAGGTTCTTTCTTTTCTTGCTAGATAACCGTCCCTCACCTCCAATTCCAATGAGACCCATGCTTTCTCTTAGCAATTCCTATGAGCCATTTCCCCTCAAGTGCCTGTTCCCCCCCCCTTTGGTAGTCCCCGGATGGTTCTAGACTTTAGTGCGAGTTTGCGCGCCACGATATTTCCTTCTTTTTTCGCTGTATTTGCCGTGGCTCTTTATTTCATTCGAGCGTGGTTTTCCTAGCGCCTGATTCTTTCTCGCTTCCCCCCTCCGTGAAGAGTCCTTCTCCGCGAACTCACTTCACGCGCCCGTAGAAGGATTCCTCCTCCCCGGTCATGTCTAAGCCTTTGGCAGGATAGCTTTTTAGAACCTCATTCCCAGCTTTTTAGCTTTTTCCGCTTTCCCTTTTTCCCTTTTTTTCCCCTGCACTGGCCTTACATAAGCCCCATCCCGTATTGCCTGACTGACGTTAGACTAGCATCCCTCCCCAACGTTTGAACCCCCCACCAACACCCCTTTTTTCGTAGTTTCGACAAGACTCTCTCCGTTTCTTTTTCGGAATTTTCCCCATTCTTTCTGATTGAAGAGGTCAGGTTCCTTTTTTTCGAATTTTCGCTGCGTCACCTCTTCCTGGTCGATCCCCCCTCATGACTTTTTGCCGCACCCCCCCTCTAGGATCGTTGTGCGAGTCCATTCTATGGCGTTTTTGTTTTTCGTGCCGAGAAGGTTGTGAGGGAGGAAGAGTCATAATCCAACAGTTTTGAGACGCTTTTGGGCTCCCCTACCCCCCGCAAGGTGCTGCTTGACACCCTTGGAATTTTTTTTTTTTTTTTTGCAGTGATGCGTTTTGTTCTTGCGTGGGCTCCCCTTGCGCATGACCTTGTTTGTTGCTGTTTCCATAGTTAGGCCGTCGATCTTCTCGACACGACCATCGCGGTTTTCTTAGAGATATTTTTCTTTCATCGGATGGGTTACTTTGCCAGGCTATCTTAACCGGACGTTTCCCAACTAGATTTTTTTCCCGAAATTTTTTTTCCTTCCTGAAAGACCCCTTTTCGATGTCATCCCTCTACCTTTTTGTTGAGCTTTGACATCGGCCCCCTTCCCCCCCCGAGGAGTGACCTTTCCCCCCGATGAGCTAACCCTTCACAGCCCTTACACATAACTACCCCCCAGGCACCTGTGACAAAGAAGGAAATCCCCCGGCGACTTTTTGTTGCTTCCCCCGGAGCATTTTCAACCCAATTAGCCGCCCCACTGCCATAAACTTTTTTCCCCCCCCCCGGCCCCCCCCCCTCAAAAACGTGTCCTCCCTCTGAAGGCGCTTGTTCCGGCCCCGTACCCCCTGTTCCTCCGGCCCCCCAATGTACGATTTTCATCTACATTTTTACACGCCGCATCGCTCATTTTCTAACCCTTAGTTGACTTCCCCGAACCCCTGATCGAATCGGTCTTTTCCCTGTCGAACAGATAATCGACTCCATTCAGTTCGCTGAAGACCCCCCGCCCCCTTTTAAACAATCCCTTCTCCGTTCACCGATCGGCGAATTTTTTCAGCGACAACTCCCTCTCCATCCACTTTCCCCGCAGCAGATATGTGGGTCGCTTTTTTTTCCCGAATCCTTTTTTTAGCGATGACTCTTTTCCTGACCTTTTTTCGAGAGTCACCCTTCTGCACTTTTTTTTGAATTTATTTTTTTCCTTACGACGTTGCCAATTTTTTTTCCCTCTCACTACACACCTTTTCTGAAGTAGATTTCAAGGGACCCATGCATATCTAAGCCTCCGGGTAAGAGATATCCCCCCCCTAATTAGGCAGTGTCTTAATGTCTTTTTTTGAGCTGTTTTTCCCCTGGCCCTTCTTGCCACAGCGTTAAGTTCTAGACATACACCCTAGACTCCTGCCCCAACTCCCGCCGGCGAACTCCCTTCCTCTTCAACCCTCCCCTTCTACAGCCTAAAACCCCCCCCTTCCCCACTTACATCCCCCTTCCCTGCGAGGCTTTCCGCAAGCCATTCCCTCCCTTGAAGCCCCAGAAGTAGATTGACCTTTGTCGCAGTTTTTGACACAATCTTTGCGGGGATTTTTTCCCTTTCTTATACTCGAGTCATCATGCCCCCTCCTATTTCCAACCTCGGCCCGTTTGACGGCTTCCCCCCCAATTTCTCCCATTGGTCCACCACTTCTTTCAAGGGAGCATCGGGCGTCTTCTTTCCTTTCTTTCGCCTCCCCGAGGTACGGAAAAGCGGTCGCCGTCCGGGGCGAGCGATGCTGAGTCCCCGGAGTAGCACCTCCTTTTTTTCCTTTTTTTTCATCCCTAGCAATCTCTCTTTAGAAGCTAGCCTCGGAAATATTAAAGAGCTTCATACAAATTTTTCTTGAAGCCTTGTCGACCCTTTCCCAACTGCAAGAAGCCTCGAACTGTTTTTCTTTTTTTCCCGCCTTGGACTTTCCTTTGCCCCTTTCAGCTCGATCTCTGAGAGTACGGCTCTCCCTCTCACGCAACTCCGTTTCGAAAAGAGACGTGTTTTCTCTTTCCCCTCTCATATCCCTCCCCTCTTTTTCGAGCAGGATTTTACCTCCCCTCCGCCGCCTTCCAGTTTTTGCATCTTCCTTATCCGCCTAACATAAGGTAGCTGTTTTTCTTCTTTCGACATTTAACCTTTTCCTGGAGACCATCGATCCGTTTCTTCTTTTCCAATACTACCGGAACGAGCAACACTTCTGAGCGACCCCTTTTGTTCTCCTGACTACTTTTTTTTTTCAATGATAACGATTCCGGTAGAATTGATTTTCTTCATTCAGCTGCCGATACCATCTTCACTTCTGCTTCGCTATCTCTTGATCAGGCTAGAGACAAATTATACTCCCCTGACATCGACTCAAAAGGCTCTTCATTTTTTCACGACATAAACTCTCATAGCGATTTTTTTTCCCTAAGAGAACCTTTTGACAAACATCCTCTCCCCTCAAGCCAGGTTAATCATCCTCCCACGCTACATTAGAAAATACCCCGTTGAGCCAGATGGGCGCTTTCTCTTTCCTTAAACGTCTTTTCTCCTCATAGTTTAGTTCTCGGTCTACGTATCTTTTTCCAGTCGGAGAGCCCTTGACACTCGGCCCCTCTTTTTTTTTTCGCTACCCTCTGGCAACGTTCCTTCAAAGCCCGGATTTTTTACTTTTCGCGTCCAAGGATGGTGTTTTTCCCCCTCCCAATGATCTATGCATTCTTAGCATCCAGCTCCTCCCATTTATGGGTCCCTTTCCATTCCCGCTAGTTTCCCCCCTCACGATACTTCACAAACCTCCTTTTATTTTTTCCTCGCCCCCCATGAACTTGTAAGTTTTCTCCCTCGTTTTGACCTTGTCCCGGACCATCCGAATTTCGCCTCAGCACCCCCCCCCCCCCCGCCGCAAGTTTTTTTTTTGAACTCGCTCGTCTTTTAGCCTCCATCTCGGCTGATCAGCACGCAGCCACCTTGTCTTTTTTCACTTTGTGACCCTTTTGTCTTTTTTTGTCCTCGCATTAGGAACTCGGTGCTCACAGCCCCGGATTATTTTTGCAACCTCCCCTTTCCGGGTCGAAGATGACCGAGCGGTTGACCCAGATCTTTTTTCCCGTGACGACCTGCACGCCTGGACAACGGTGTCCAGACGGTTTTTTTTCGACGTGAAGGGAATCGCTTTCTTTTTTTTCCCCGGATCCCTTGGACCCTCAGACTCCCCCGAGTCCGTTGCTCTTGGCCGCTTTGCCTTCCCTTTTGATGACACCCCCTATGAGACTGGCTAAGATGGGCTTTCTCCTTTCTCACAATTGCGCCCCTTCCTCCCTACCCGATTGTAGACATCTCTCAGTCTGCCTTTTTAAACCGGTTTTCCCCCACAGACCCAGGGTCTTCCCTCCCCCCGAATCACCGGAGGGCACCAGTTGGGGTGGGCGCCAGGTCATGTCATTCCGTCTTATCTCCCCTCCCATAGGGGGTAACCGCGAGCGCCCATCGACATGACTCGCGCCCGGAGACGGTGTGCAATCCCGCCTACTACGCAAGATCAAATCCCACTGGCACTCTTCCTCAACCCTCATGCGCGTCAAATCCTGAAGTGGCACTCACTACCCGCACCCTTCGCATAGTCCGCAACGAACCATAACCAACCGGCGCTAATAGGAGCGCCGAACCTGCAATACCGCAACCATTCCCCCCCCAACAAATGGGCTGAATTTTGCAGTAGAGAGTCTTGCAGAGTGTATTTTCTCCCCCCCCCCCCGAATTTTTTTCTTCTTCTTTTCTTGTTGTTGTGCAGTTTTTTCCCCCAGCAAACACGACTGCCAAACCCTAGAGCAACGCCCTTCCCTGATTCCCCCCCCTTCTCATAGTATACATGCTTTCAGTCCGAACTAGATAGTCACGTCCCCCCCCCCCCCCCCCCCCCCCCCGTTTTTTGAGGTCCCGTTCATGTAGAGTGCTTCTGTCTTCCAGTGATCCCCCCGGATGTTTCTTACCGCTTCCACACAGCTTTCCCCCCCTTTTTCTCGCCAAATAGTTAGCTTGCAGGGTAGCGTATTACTTCCTGCCATACGATTTCCCCGTCCCTGGTTGGCATCTATTCGGCTATCCTTGTCTCAAATCATGAATTCCAACCTAGCACTTTGCTCTGGATTCTCGACTTCCTAGATATTTTTCCCCCATAAGGCCTATGCTGGGAGTAAGTCATTTATGGGACTCCTTTTTTTGCAGTCCAAAAGACTGGCCCCCCCCCACCACACCCCACCCCCTCCCTCCCGACAGTGCTCCCCTAGCCAGTCAATTGACTTCAATTTCCTTCACCTGTTTTTCGTTTCCTATTTTCTTTTTTCTTTTTCTTTCTTTTTTCCTTTTTTTTTTGATAAGGTGCCGTTTCCTTTCCCTACGAGCAGCCCTCCCTTCGCTTCTCCATGAAGCCCCCCCTGAAACGACTTTTTTCCTCTCAGCGACTCTCAACTCCCCCTTTTCCCTAAGACTCAGTTCCCCCTTTTTCCTTTGCCCACGCCGCTTCCCTGAGGTCGACGGGATTTCCTAACTTTTTCAAATTTTTTTTTTTTTTTTGTCCCCCGTACTCGTATCTGGTTCCTTCTTACTTTATGGCCAATCAAAATACCCTTTCTCTAGTACCCGCTCTTCCCCCTTTTGCACAGGAATGATTTTCCCATTCTCCCTCACTCCATCCCCCCCGATACCCCCTGTCCCCTTTCTAGACACCACCGACGGCTCTTTTTTTCTTCTGTGTTCTCCGACTTCGATCAGGCACCTGCAGCTCCGCACTTTTGCAGTGATTCTCTCCCTAATAACGAGAAGTTTGTTTTT
>Ga0179593_1356497_pt1 | contig 20767 bp, 16 predicted proteins | sample CZODoug2_1_08_16_FD_185931 | JGI IMG/M metagenome (GOLD analysis project Ga0179593, IMG submission 185931) | Vadose zone soil fungal communities from Angelo Coast Range Reserve, California, USA - CZODoug2_1_08_16fungal (PacBio error correction) | ecosystem: Environmental > Terrestrial > Soil >... | reverse complement strand
TTCACTTTGTGGTTTTTTTTGCCCCCCGCCCTCCCCCACTCTATGTGTTCGGAAGTATTTTTTTGGATCCATCGTTATGTCTATACCACGTCCTTAGTCCGAGATCCTAGCGGATGCTGTTTCTTTCTTCCTTTTATCCTCCTGGAAGAATTAGGGAAGCTGATGCTGTAATATAGAGATCTATTACTTCCCTTATGAGATTCGGTGGACTTTGTTTCCCGTTTCCCACTTAGTCACTCCGGCCCCGCCAGCGCCGAATCGGAAGACCGATTTTTTTCACGGAAAAAACCTTTTCCCCGGTCCTTTTTGTTTTCATCAATGTTTCGAAAGTCCCCCCGACGCCTTCCGTACCACTCAAACGCGCTATGGCCGCAACATCTGTTTATTTGGTCCCAAATTTTTGGCAGCGGGATCCTTGCCGTTTTTTTTTTTTTTTTTTTACCCCCACGTTTTCGGACAGTCAGGCGATAAGATCGAACATCCGTGCTTTGGTTTTGTCCCCCCTTTGGCCTTCCGTTTTAAGAGTTCGTTCGCCTTCCCTATGCAGGACATTCGTCCCCCACGAATTCTGGACTGGACTTCTTCGACGCGGAAGTAGACGCCCACCTTGAATCTAAAATCAATTTCCCTCCATCATTGCCCGGCTTCCGTTGTCGGTTTCTTCACGGAGCGTTAACCCCCCACTAGGCCCATGGCTCAGGAGGAGTTTGGGAGGGTTTTTTTTTTCTTCTATTTCCTAGAGACATCTTGGGGATGGTTTCCGGTAGGTTCCCCCCCCTGCTCCGGTCCGCTAACCATATTCCCCAAGAGGATAGACTCACCCCCTCAGTAATAATTCGCCACAAATAGCATTGGTTCATGAGGAAGACCTTACCCCGGATTCCCAAAAAGCTTGGGCAGGTTTACCCACGGAATCTGCCTTTTTTTTTCCCCGGGCAATCTCGGCTCCCTCTGGTGAAAGATTGAGCGATTAGTCAGGTTTTCTGGGACTGCGGGAGGGTCCCCCAAACTATCTTTCCCCTTTCGGTCCCAAATAGCTAACCCTTTAGTTGTCGTTTGTTAAGCTAACGTTTTTGAAGCTTGCAGCCCCCTGGATCATTCCGAATTCCGCGGTCTGGTGTTGATATATCAAAACGAGACTTCCTTTCTTTCTTTTTTTCGGCAGCAGACTTTTCCCTATCTTCCATACGTCAGCCCAAACCAACAACTCTCTGCAATCTTACCCATCAGCTGATAAAATTTTTTTTTTCTCTCACCCCTAACCGGCTGTTTTTCCGGTCAAAATTCCTGCCGCCAATGGTTGTTTGTAGGAGCCTTTTTTATGTTAAGAGTGAGCATCAATTCAAAGCGAGTTTTTCCATGCCACTTCCTCTTTCTCACAACTCTCGTCAGGTCCATCTTTCGGCAGGTTCTCTCTTCCAGTTTGGGCGTCAAGCTTTGACCCAATTCGCTTCGTTCAATAAGCTTCCCGGCGTCGCGGTATCACCTGCTTCTTCCATCGCAGTCACAGTGCAACTGAACCCCCCCCCCCTACCATAAGTGAATTCTCCTTTTATAATAAGTTAATTTGACTTCACGTCTTTCCTTGCTGTGTGCTAATTTGAGATTTTTCACCTTTTCAGTTTATTTTGTTTTCAATTACAGTTGGCCTCCGTTTCCCACATCTCTGCGACACCCTCCTACCTTCCACTCTCCCCTCCAAAGCGTAAAAGGGGTAGCAACCCTCGGCTATACCTGTTGTCTTAGTTCCCGGTCCCTTATTGCACCCAAATTTGCTTTCATTATTCTACGGGTCTGACATCTTTGGTGGTAGCCCCCGTCGAGCCATCTGTTCTCGCTCCTCTCGGGCTTTGATTCGGACTTGTTTTTTTTTTATGCCTAACCCATGACCGTATAATTCGAACTCCCACCCCAAAACTTTCGAACTCCTTTTCTTCCAAAAGATAACGCCCTGGCCCGTACGATTTCTTCCGTACACGGCAAGGTTTTGAGCCTCGCCGGCACTAGCGGCATACTGCCCAGCTTCCCCTCCTCGTCCAGCTTGAGCGTTCAAAGTCCCCACTTTTTTTGTTCCCCTAAAAGCATAAAAATCCACACCAACCTTCTCCGTCCTTCGTTTCCCTTGTCTCTTAAGCCAGGGCTTTCCGTCTGCAATTCTTTTTTCCTGATTTCGTATCCCCTTTCCTCCTCCCCCCCTTTTGTTGTTGTTAGATTTTTACGACCAGTCTCCCTTGCACGATGCTGCTCAGGCCCTCCCACCCTATGCTTGCATATTTCCTTCCCATCCTCTTTTTAGAAAAGATAGTCTCTTTTTTCAATGTTTATGGGGCTTGTCCTCCCTCCACCCTTGCACCCCTGTCAACCTGCTGTCGCGTGCCTCTTGGGCTTCTGCGCGAGCTTTCCTTCGGCGGCTGACAAAATTCCCCCCCCCCACCCGGAAAAGTGAAGGTTGATACCGCTTTCATAGTCGTGACCCCTTCGAGGTTCTGATTCCCTCCTTCCCGTTTTTTTGTGTTTTCTGCATGAGAGAGTATTTCAATTTTCCTTCCCCCGATCAACCCCGAGAGCTCCACTTTTGCTCTTCTTTTGATCACACTCCCTCGTGCCGCCCCCTTCCGTCACAGTTACTGGCAGACAATTCGTGACCGGGAACGGTCATCCGCCTCCTTCCCATATGGCGACTTTATTCTCGGTTCCTTCCCCCTTTCTTGGTGAAATAGACCAATCCTATTCGGGACTCCCTTCCCTGTCCCCCGGCACTGTCGCACGTGCCGACTCAATTAAAAAACCTGCCAGTCGGGCCGGAAGTCACGGACATTTGCACCCTTAACCACTTTCTTTCTTGTGATCCCGCCTCGCGATTTTCTGAACACATGATTTTTCCTATCCTTCCCTTTGCTGCTGTATGTTTGGATCGATCTTTTTTCCTCGAAAGGTGCTACCCCTAGCCTCCGGGATCCCTTGAGCTGGAACAGATTCGTCACCCCTGGCCATTCCGCCCTTGGAACGAAGTTACGCCCCTTCAAGATCGAAGAATCCTCCCCACAAGCCTCGTAGCGGTCGCTTTTTTAGGCCAGTTCCCTTTCCCCTGTCAACCTGGACACGCTTTTGACCTGACACTGTTCCCCGGTTTCATTTTTTTGGTACCGAGCCCCTGCCTTTGTAGAAGTTTTCCCCCTCCCCGTTTATAAAAGACGACCACCGGAGATAGTTTCCGTTCTTAATGCGACCTAAGGATATTGGACGCGGCACTATCCCCATACCCGTTCGTTTGTTCCCGCGTCTTCCCCCCCCAATACCGATCGGAGGATTAAAGGGTTTTTTGAAGGACCTTTTTCTCCAACCGTTGCTCATTTGACAACTACCCCTCCCCGTGAGCTCTTACTCCATGGAGTTGACTCGCCGTCCCTTTTGACCTCAACCGGAAGACTTGGCAGAAGTCCTCCTCTCCTTAGCCGGCCTCAACAACTTGATCCCGGCCTCTCCTGGCCAAGAATTGACCTCTAAAGGATCTGCCCCTTCCTCCAAAATTAAATGGCGAGCCTTTTATTCCTGGCGGGGTCCTAGCCGTTGTCCATTTCCCCCCTCCGGACCACTTATTATTTCTTCCCCTCACCAAAGATAAAGACAGCCTCCTCTGGGAGGGGGAGTGGCCCACCCCCCGGACTCAGCAGCCCAGCACCAACTTCACACCCCGATTTTTCGCCCTGTCAACACGCCGCCCCTTCTTTTTTAAAGAGTCATGCACGACTACGGTCCCCCAGCCCGAGGATGGAAATTGTTAAGGTAAATTCTGGGATCTGTTTCGCCTATAACTGTGAGGGTCTCCCCTACGGCCTTTAGTTACGTTGGGCTTTCAACGAAGTTGCCCCTCTCGCCCCCCTGCCACTCTTCCCCCTGTGCTTTCCCCGCTTTTAACCCCCACGCCCTACTATTATCGCATTTCTGGCCCAGACAAAATGGTTCCTTCCTTTAGAAGTCTTTTCCAGCTCCTCGCGGACCTTTTTTTTTTTGTTAACCCTTTCTAACCGGTTACTCACTCCTAAAGTGTGTTTGATTCCCCTCCCTTGCCGCTCTTTTTTTCTTTTTCTTATGCTGTTAAAAAAAAAAGGAAATGGTCCTGTGTTTCATATATCCCCTCCGGATTTCGGCGCTTGGCGCTCAGCTCTTGTGGTATACACCACGATGCAATCCCCATCTTGGCAGTCCCCGCTTTTTCTTGATATGACGCAACACATCAGGGTCCTGCTTAATGTCCAAACCTCCTCTCTCTTTCTCCGAAGCCCAAGCTCGAGACCATTACCCCGCTTAGTGAATCCCCCCTTTGTACCTTTTCAAGACACCCCTCAAGGACCTGTCGTGGTCTTGTTCCCAAATGCCCTCAAGTCATCTTTCTCCCTCCGTTTTTTGTTGTTGTCTCTCCATATTCAGGGGAAGTGGTACTGATTTTGTGACAAGACGTCCCCCCAGGTACTTATGATGTTGTCCTTTCGGCTAGCTACTGACCCTCCGGCAGCCGTGCTGCTGTTGAGCTGCATCAGACGCAATTTTCAGACTAGGGAAGAGAGTTGTTATCTTTTTCAGTTCTGCGGACGTTATGACTTCCTACGAGTGTGAAGTGTTGTCGGCCCACTTAGATGCGGCACCGAAGCAGCGCCCGACTCTTGGACTAGAAGATAGGTCTGGCCCCCCTCCCAGGTCCGGGTTGTTTTGACAGTCCGGGGTTACGGAGGCTTACCCCGCTGTATCTTTATGGCCTGACCTTGACGTTTGCCCCCCCCCCTTTTTCCTCGAGTAAGCGGTGCTCCTCTGAAGGATGGGTGAGGGAGCCCCAACCCCAATGGATGGCCCCCGTAAGGTGCCGCTTCTCGAAAGCAGTTTCTTCCCATTCTTTCTTTAACCTGTAATCGTTCATTACGAGTTGTTCTTGTTATCATCGGCCCACCTTTTGTGTTCCTCATCCCAACGTAACTGTTATCTTGTATAGGTATTCGTATCGAGGAGTTTTTTCTTCATTTAGCAAAAATAATGGTCCTCCCTCACCGCCCCAGTAATTTCTTCCGAATTTGCCCCGTCGTCGGGGGTTCCGCGCGGTATCCCCCCCCACTTTCCATGGATTGGAAGGGTTTGCCAAGTTCCTTAGGTCCGCTGGGTGTGACTTTCTGGCTGACGTAGCTTCTGAGTCCCACCCCCCTTTCTACTTGTAGGGAGTCGTAAGGTATACAAATTCTCTTCAGTTCTGCATCTTCCAACCATCTTACCTTTAGACGGCTCTAAAAGATAGTACTACGCGCAATGGACGGCCACGCATTTGCTGTCCACACCTTTTTTCCCTGGATTGTGACAGAGGCAGTACCTTTTTCCCCCCGTTTGGAGTGGAACGGATTATCAATATCGTCCCTATCGGATAACTTATTGCCCCCCTTCCGCTCTACTGTTGTCGGCTGCGGGAGGTCAACATTATTTTGACTTTGGGGCCCACTATTCTTTTTGTAGGGGGCTAATTAGTGCATAACCCTTTTGTCAGCTCGCCTGTCATCCAAGCTGGTATTGATCGCGACCCTGCGATCTTGTTCGTGATCGTGTCCTGGCCCGCATTCTAGGGACATAGAACTCGCTTGTAAGGCCATCAACAAGATCTCAGGGTGTCAATCAGCTTTGATACCCAGTGTATGTAAAAATCCCCACCCTGTCATGGAATTTTCACAATGGGGTCCCTTCAAAGTACAACCAGCATGCGTCCCCTTCTTCATTTTTAGTCCTAGTCTCAAAGATAGTTGGAAATTGACCTACCTCATTCGCCCCCCCTTCCCGCTACCTTATTCACTATTGTTTTCCGGCAGTCTTACGTTTTGGCGTCAAGTTTCTTTCCCGTCGCCTTCGGGCCCCCCTGGGGACAGATCCCTGTTCCTTCCGGGCTGTAGCGGTTTGGCTTTATTGCATCGAGGAAACCAGTGGCTGGCCCCCCACAGTGAAATCAGATTGTCCCCTTCCTCGCTTCCCTTCCCCTTTCCTCCCCCAAGGAAATGGGGATGGCCAGTGCCGAACTTCAGGGGAGCGGGCCAGTTCGCTTTTATCTTGGCGTCACCCGTGGTCGCCGTTAAAGGTCCCCTCCTAGGTATTTGCGATGGTCCCGCCCCCCTCACTGCTGAGAAACGAGTTACTTCACCAGATCGGCACCTCTCCGGTGGATTTGATTGAACTCCCACCGTCGCCGATGCTTGGTTCCGTAAACTGTGACGGCTCTTCTTTCTCTTTTTTGTATAACCGTCGCTCACTTGTTTCGCGACTCCCCCCCTAGGGAGGCGTTTTTCTCGTTTAACCCCATGCCACGGACCGTACTAGCTAATCCAAAACCCCCCCCCCCCCCCAACCACACACCCCCCCCCGGGTTTTCAAGATGGCACTCCTACCGCCCCCTGCCCCGGTGGGTCCGATTTTTTCCCCTTACCACCTTCAGTTTGTTTTCCGCCCCACCGCGGAAGTTCCTCCCCGATGTACAAACCTCCCTCAGATGGTTGACCTAGCCTGTGCGTCCATTACAAGCATAAAATCCAACAAATCAGTTCCCGATCGGAACCCCCTCGGGCACAACTTTTTCTCCCTGGAGCTTTCCGTGAGCCTACCCTTCGTGGCAGCTTCTTCCGGATCTACTCTATTTTCCAATTTGTTTCGAGAGATTCCCCCCTTAGTCTCCCGCAACCTATTATTTCCCCCGGCAAGCCACGATGCTATTTTTCCCCACCATGGCACGGACAGCTAAATAGAAGACGGTTCTTGTTTAGTGGATGATATGAAAGCCACTTTTACCCCTGCTTTCCATATGCCGTGCGGCTCTGTTTTGGAAGAGATGGCTTCTGCCGCTGGCAGTGCGGACCAGCCTCCCTCCCTTTCCTAATTGAAGGAGTCGGCCCCCGGCAGGAGGTACATTCCCTTTTCAGTTGAGCCTTAATTGTTTTTTGAGGTATTCGGCTGCATCCCTCTGATCCATTCTCACAAACTCCCCCGATTTTTCTGCTAAAAAAGTCCTGTGTGGTGTCTAGCCGCAGCGTCCTCCGTACCAATTTACTGATCCGCGGTCCGTTCTTAAGGTAACACGGTCCGAATTCAAAAGTCCTCCTCCCCGGAGAAAAGTGGTAACACTCTCGTCATAGTTGGCTTGCCCCCTTGACCATGTACCTAGGATTTCAGACCTGAACGTACTTTGTAATAGAAGTGCAAAGAACCACCCCACCACGCGGTCAGGCTCCCAACCCCACCCAGTCTTCTGTCCTGCCCGTGGTACTCCCTTTGACCTTTTTAGTTAAAGGAACTATCGAGGCGGAGCATCTGAAGGTCTTGATTTTTGAAGGCCCCCCCCTTGTGTCGGATTTTGTTTTTTCCCTCGATTTGGTATCAAGACAGGTGACCCCTCTTCGGCAGCCTTTGGAGATGACCACAGACTCTGTCCTTTACCAAGAGAACATGGACCGCAGCTTGGACGCAACACCTCCAGCTAGCAAACCACGTATTCCCGTCCTTTTTTTTCTCGGATGATCGCTTACCGAGTTTTAAGGTAAACTGCAACGCTACCGTGAGGCGACCCTGTTCTTCAACCCAGATCTGACAGCTTCATCCGTGTGCAGGTTCCCCCTTGGTCTCTTACGGTGGGAGGTTTTCCTGCCCAGAAAAGGGACCAGATTCCCTCTGTGACCGTGCTGTTTTTTCCGCCTCCTGAAGGAGATGAGAAGTTTGCGCCCCCCTTCCCCCTCATCCGACAGAACGCGCTTTTTGTCAGAAAACCGGTTCGTGCTTCATCCAAGGGTTGCGGCACGCTTCACACTTTTTTTTCCCCCCGCTTCTTACCTCCACTGTGACGCTATCTTTCCTAAAAATGGGAAAGATCGTTGACCTCAGACTTCGACTAACAGTACGAAGCGGCAAGGTCGTTTACTCGAAGAGCTTCCCCCCCTCACCAAACGGCTCCTGCCCTCTTTTTTTCCCCCCACCACCATCCACTGTCCCCCCCTCCTTTTTTTACTTTAAGCTCATCCCCCAGGTCCGGAGCCTTGCCTGGGTGGCTGCCGTTCGAGGTTTGGAGATGGTCTGTAATTCGCCCCCCTTTTCCCGGAAGCAGTATTCTTTCGACCTGACCTTTAAACCCGACCGAGTAGGAGGGGCTCCCCCGACGTTACTTCCACCCCCTCCCCTCACCATCAGTAACCCCAGCTGCATCCTGAGTCCTTTTCCCCAGGAACAAGGCCGTTTTTTTAACGCTCAGTCCTCCTACCCAGCCCGCTGGGAGGATGGATTCTTGGCCCTCTTGTCCGTATCACCCCAACCCAATTGTGGCGTCCCCCCTTTGGATAGTTCGAATCACCTCAAGTTGGCTTTATACACGACTTTGCCTTTGAACGCTCCCCCTCCCTTCCCCTGATCCTACATGAGACCAAACGCCGGAGGCCCCCTTGATGGTAGAGATGAGCTTTCCCCAAAAACAGGAATTCCGGCCGGCACTGTTGCGACCGCATCTATGTTTCCCGCTCGGCTTCCGCTTTTTTTCCCCCCCCCAGTCAGCTTCACCCATTTCGAGGCACTCTTTCCTTTTTCTACTTCTTTCCAAGGAAACTTCCTTTGAATCCCTTTTCACGGCTGTTTCAACCCCGCACTCCTTTTGGTTAGATATACTTTTTGTCTCTCCCATTTAGGAGATGAGGGACGGCTGAAGTCAGCTCAATGTTGGGACAAGACCAACACTTGCTTCGACCTTTCCCCTCCTTGGCGCTGTTCTCTAGATCTACAAAGCTCTCACGAATTCTTCCCCCCTGTCTTGGATGATTCCTATAAAAGTGAGTCCCCCTTTCCTCCTGGGTCGTCCCCCCTCCCCACCTCCACCCTTCCGAAGTGCATCATGCCATTACCCCCCTCATTCCCCCGTCACGCCCTCTCCCGAACCTTCCTCAGGGGGGAGGCGTGCACAAACTCCCCTGCTCCGTTTTTCCAATTATCCTCTTTCATCCCTTTTTTACCCTACTTTCCTTGTTCTTTTTCGTGCATCCCTCCCCCACGGTCATTCCCTTGATTCTTGTCTTCCCTTAGTAGTAGGAGTACGACGGGTAAGGATCTTTTTCCCTCTCTCCCGAAGTCCCGCTATTTTTTCGACGGCCGACCGCCTGTGTAAGCTTGTCTTGAGTAACGAGCATCGTTGTGAAGGCACACGATCCGGTTTTTGAGCTTTTGTCTTTTTTTTTTCCTTTTAGGAAAAAAGTTGATCACCTTCCCTCCTCCCCTAATTTTCTCTCCCGAATCTTATCTTCTTCCCACCCGGTCCAGTGGAACGAATAAGTTGCGAAAGCCCCCCCCCCCCGATCCCTGATGAAGTTTTTTACGTCTCCCCCTCCCACCGTTTTTCTATTTCCTCGACCCCAAGGGGTATATATGACGTGTTGCACCTGCAGGTCCGGCTTTTATCCTCTACTGGGTCGAACCTTGTGCCCCCTTTTTTTTCTTCCTTTTGTATAAGATATACTTGTGCTTTCCTTGTCTTTCTTTTTCCGAGGGGGAATCCGTGTGAGTTAGTTCGAGTACCCCCATAGTCCCCCTTTCTTTCTACATCCAAACTTGCCCTTAGGGGTCCGTTACTAGCTTTCCCCCCTTTTTCCTCCAAATCATTGAATAATTATTGCCCTTCTTACCCTCCTTTTGCCTGGCTTTCTTGCAGTGTAGGGGCTGAAGGTTAGCTTAACCCACTCCTGGTTTTCCGTTTCCAGCCACTCTGACGCGTGTGACTTGCGGCTTGCTGCTGTCCTGTAGTAGGTGAGGGAGCCGGCCCTCCCATTTATTTCGTTAGTGTTGCACCCATCCTTAATTTTTCCCTGGTAGAAGGTGATAATGACATGCCCATTCTTCCATCCTTTCTTCCACTCCCTGGCATACTGAGCACCATTCCTCGGGTGCATGAACCTTGTATCAGAGACTTTACTTTTTTTTCTCCTCCAGTTGCCCCGATTTATTCATTATTCTAACTTGATCGTTCACCAAGAGTAAGCGCATGGGTAGCGACCTATTTTTTTAGGTGCTTGCTGCGAGCGCTCTACTTGTACGGATGGATTTCATTGCTTGATATCCCAAACCCTCCTTATTATGTTTCAACCAGCAAGCGTCTCTATTCCGGGGAAGGGTTGTTTTGGTATAAACGATGATTCCTTTCCATCTTGGGACGTAGAACCCACCCTCTGTTTTCCTGGCTCGGTAGGGATTGGTGATAAGCTAGTCACCAGGTACATTGGTTTGTTGCCCCGTTCCCCCAGTAGAGGGAAGCAGCTTCAAAGCATACACAAGAATACCCCCCTAACCCCCCTACAGCTAGGTCGTACGGGTTGTTTACCCCAAAGTCCGTGATTCGCTCGAAGTTCTCCAGTTGCCCCTCATTGAACCCATGACTTACTTTTTTTCAACTACGCCGCTACCCTATGTTCCTCGGTTATTTGTGTCCCCTCGCCAGTTCTCTCACCATCTTCGAGAGATTTCCGACTTCTTTTCTTTTTTCCAAAATTTTGCCCCCCGCTTCACACCGCTTGCTCCCTGTCACTGTGTCGTTGGTGTTTTCTTAGCGCTCGCCAGCGTCACGTTCCACGTTCGCGGATGTTTGGACAGGTCGTCCCGTGTGTTGAATCCCCTCCTGACACAATGAGTTTTTCGGCTCCCCCCCCCATCACTTCCACCACTATCGCCGGTTTGACACCTCATTTATTGATGATCACTCCTTTTCTGTGTCCACCTCCCCGTGTTTCCTTTGTCTCTCTTAATTTTTGTGCCCCATACCATTTCCCGACCAAATGGGCCCTCTATTTTACTGCTGTTCCGAATCTCTGTTTTTTTCGAAGCTTCCGTATTTTACTGCAATTTCAGACCAAGACTCCAAACCCTTTTGCACTCAGTATATTTCACCCTTTTCCTCGTTAGGTCTTTACAGACCTGTCCTGGGAAAGCAAGCCTTTTTTCCCCTTGCCAGGCCCCCTTGTAGTTGCTTTTTTGACAGTTCTCTTTAGCTTCGCTTTCGATAACGATCCTCTTCTATTTTCATTCGTTTTTCCCCCCAGATCACGGCTGTTACTATCACACTACTGCCGCGCGTGGTTTTAACGCCTGTGTGTATATAAACTAGGGCTTTTCTCTCCCCCGCCTAGGCACAACATTTTCCCTAGCCTTCAATGGCTTCACCGATTTTTGAACGTAGAATTCCGCATCCTCAGTCCTCCTCCAGCAACCGTTCACACTTTTTGAGGGTTTTTCACGTGCATTTTCCTGCCCCCCCCTCTCGTGATGATCCGGCCACCCCTCCGCCCGTCTCTTTCCCCGTCGGTTACTCCCCCCTTGCGTCATCTTTTCATAGGTTCTTCCTTACATTTCTTCCGGATACACTTCGGCTATTGGCTCCTGCAATCGGATGAAAGGATCCCCTGTCTGGCCCCGCAGTCCAGGCTCCTGCCTGCCTTAGCACCTGATAATGCACACGACCCTCAGGTCGCACCTCGGACTTGACTTTTTGACTTACGTCTTCCTTTAACTGTGCCGGCAGTGACCTGCTCCTTTTTGCTGCAGTGGTAGCACGCCCCCCCTTCTCCCACACTAGGGTGTGACGAGAATTCTGCCTCGGTAGGCGCTGGTTTATAGAGTTAGATCTGTACCAGGGCTCCATCCAACAGGTAACAACCTCCGCCACAAAAACCCCTTTTATTTTTCTCCCCTCCTCTTGACACACTACCCTCATGTTAACCACTGCTTTTGCTCCGAAATCCTCTTTTCGTTGGACAAACTAAAGTATTGGTCCTTTGCAGTGGTCAATTGTCTCCCTTTTCCCCTTGACACCCATTCGCCCCTTGATGTTGCAGCATCTGCTTTCCAGTGCACCGTGGTACCTGCTCTCTGACAGTTACACGCAATTCACCCCCCCGCGCCGTATAACAAGATTGTACATATACGACACTTCCCCCCATCCACCCATATAAAGGCACAGTAAGACTAGCTTTTCCTTTTGCCTGTTCACAACTTCAGTCCTTTCAACCTTTCACATTTGACCTCGAGCCGGCGTATTGACCCCTTCTTCTTCTGCCAATCCGGTTTTTTCCTTTCAGGCCTATATAGTGGCCCTCGTCCCTTTGGCTCTCCCCCCCCGTTTTTGTGTGTTGGTGGACATTTAGAGCCGCTACAATATCCTCTCACTTCCCCCCTTTAGTCTACATCTTGCTTCGTTGTTACCTTCACCCCGTATCGCTATGCTTTTCTATCCCGCTGCTAGCTAGTGTGCCCCTCCTTCTCGCCAAGACCCCCCTCTCGGCTACTTTTTTGATTTCATTTCCTTGTCCAATGTCAAAATCACTATGTTTACCACTGAGACTTGTCATCCACAACCCCTCCCATCCTGACCTACTAGCCGGACCATAGATTTGTTCGGCGGTCCCTCTGCCAGAGAGTGGTTTGTATTATTTGGCTAGTCCCCCTGCCCGTCCCCCTTTCTTGAGTCACCATCACCCGTGTCCCAGGCCTTTTCCGCCCCTCATCTCATTGAGTATTAATTATGCCTACACACCTGTCTGTTTTCGTTTATATAGGCCATGCCCACGTCGATTCTCCCTTGTCCTTGTTCCAACCCACCATCTCTTCAGTCACCTCCCGCCGTTATGCTTGGCTCTCCCTGCCCCTCTATCGGTTTTCTTCGACTCGATTTAACCCTCCGTACGCCCCCTCCGGTGCCACGACGTCTCTTTTTTACCTCTCTTGTCTCAGCTTTCCTTCTTTTTTGTCCGCCTCCTTTCTTATCCTCCGATATTCTCACACCGTTAATGGCAGCATATGTCCTGTGTACCGTACCCCCCCCGTCTCGTCCGTTCCATTACAGTTTCTCTTGTGACGCCGCACTCCCCCACTAAAGTACTAGGTCATTCTTTTACGTATCCTTTCCCTCCACCATGTCAAGCATTGGTGTTAGTACCCTCCCACTTTTTTCCCCCCGACAGCTCCTATTTCCTTTCTTTCTTGGTTTAACTCCTTCACGAACGGTTACCCTTGCTCGGTTTGTTTTTGTCCCTCTCATTTTCTTAAAAAGGGAAGGTAGTCTCATTCTTGACCTTTGCTTATCTCCAAGGAAGCGTTTCTTAAGATCCCCTTCTTCGCGTTCATGCGCGCATGCATCCTGCTTTTCCTTTCACTGGGATCTTTTTTTGATCGTGCTTTTACTTACTACTATTTTAGCGACAGACCAACACATGTTCATCCCTCCCCCTTCAGTGACTTACCTCCTACAGCGGGCTGTTCAGAGGAGTTTAACCTCTTCTTGACACATTCTTCCCCCCGCGCGACGCACAAACCCCTTCCCAGTAGAATGATTGCACTGAACCCAAGATTTCCATATCCCCCCCCCCTTTGCCGCTGAGATTGAAGGTCTATAAAGTTGGAACCCCTGCTTTTAGTTAGTTTCAACCGACCTGAGCCAGCATCCCGGTCAGTGCAATGGTCAACCAAGATCTCAGTGACCAGCCCGTGTTTGTTACATTGCCGGCTGCCCATATGCCCCCATATCCGACGGCGCTTTGCTGGACCACACCAGGTGTGAAAGAATCGACGTCTACCGCGCAGCTCTTCCATGCCCTTTCCAGAGGTACTTCCGGCCGGCGTGCTCGATTCTCTTTTGTCGCCGCATGTTCGGACCTGTCCGTGACTCCTTGCCGCTCTGTGACCCCCTGATGTACACCTGATTACATGCTGTGTCGCGTCTACACCCCCCCATGACGACATCGAGCGGGCTTGCTTCCATGCCCCTTAATATTTTCTTCCCCGTCATCTTTACAAAAAAGTCGTACTAGTGAACCTCGCCCCCTTAGTGGTTTTTAGCCCAAACTGGTCCATATTCATTTGAAGTCCCCTAGCGCCCCCGTACAGGATAGATAGCTTCGGCCCCGGGAGATCGCGCACTCCCTCAGATAGACCTTTATTCTCGGCCAAGACACACACAGACCCCGGCGCCCTCTCTTGCCCCCTTGATTCTCTGACCCACCTCCGGGCACGTGCACAAACTTCTTTTTGGAACGCCTTACCCTATTCTAATCCACTATACCGTTGCAGCAGCTACATGTGTTTGTGTCGAGATGAGGACCCCCCCCCCCCCCCCTCACCTTCCTTCCCCCCCCCCCCAAAGGTCGATTTCCCCTTGTACCTACTTTATCTGTTCGTGACCTCTCACTTATCTTTTTCTTATTCGCCTCTATTATCCCTTAGACCTGAGATAACGTTGAAAAGCACTCACTTTCAGGTATTTCCCCTTCTATACTCCCCGGTTTTTCACACTCCTCCTTGAGCTTCGTGACCCTTCTTCCAAGTCAACCCACTTCCGGCTGGTATGATCTTGGCTCCCTGTGTCAGATTGACCCCTCTGTCTCCACCGACGCGGCCTTGCCTCCTTTCCATAGAGGCACGACAATCCCACGCCCGCGGACTCGACACTAATTGTGTCCACTCCCTGGAATTTCTCAGGACTGCGTGAATTATTTTACTCGCACACCCAGATTAATGTAAGGTTTTTTTTTTCCCCGGTTGTCTGGTTATCCTCTCGGAAGCCGCCGACTACTTCTTCTGCCATCAGCCCGAATGCGATGCCCTATTCTGTCTTCCCCCTCAGTCTTTTGTAAGTAAAGGATGGGTACGTCCCGGCTAGGAATAACCTTTTTTCCCTGCCGCTTCCCCAGAATTTTGCGCGTTACGTTGCCGCATATAAGCTCCTTTTTTGACCCTCTTGCAGTTTCTCTTAGCCCCCTCTCATAGCAGAACCTTCTTTCCCCCGCTCCGTACTTTTACCCGCAACATTCTTATGTCACGATTATGTTCGTCCCCTACTTTTCCCATTTGGGCCCCCCCTTTCAGCTTAACCTTTGTCCCTGCTCTAGCGTCGCGCGGCTCACCTTACTCTTCCCGCCATTCCTGTGGACCTCCACACCACCCAAACTTTCAGCGTCTGTCCTTCCCCGGATCATTCATCTTTTACTTCCCCATTTGTTAGTGTCCTTCGCTTACCTTCCTTTCCAAAAGTTAGAAGTGCAAACATTTCTTGTGTTCCACACCCCGGAATTTGGCTAGCGATAGCACTCTTGTCTGCACACCAGCTTCGGGTCCTGTGCACTGGATCCTTCGTACCTCATTTTGACAAAGCTGGGATCAGTTCCCGCACCCCCCATGTTTTCACGCCCACACGAGCGAACCCTTCGTGTGTATAATTGCGGGGACGTTGCGAGTCGTGAGCTATCCTTCCCACCCTCTCAGCTGCTGCAGTCTCGGGATTCACCTGTCCAACCATATATGTGGGCAGTTTCTTTAGCTTATACTTCCCGAGCGCCTCCCTCTCTCCATTACCCGCGTGCTCTGACGCCTACCTCCATGAAAACCCAGTTATTACCCATTCTATTTATCGTGTTCCGGCGCCTTCACACTCCTGCTCCACGTCTAGTCCTTGTATTCTACCCTATGTTTTTGTCAAGAGGATACTTTTTCTGGTGCAGCGATTTTCCCTTGAAGACTACCGTCTCGTGAATCGTTCGACACATCGTGTTTTGTCTACCTCTTTTTATCCTCCCTTCAGGACCAGTATGAGCACCTGTACGAAGCCCCGAGATAATCTCGCTTTTTGATCTCCTCAGCCGCATGGGTGAAGATCCTATGGTTCTTCTCTAAGTCCACGTTTTCACATCCGCTTTTTTATCAGGGTTTGAGGAGCCGTCTCCGATGCATGCCCCCTTCGTCGACATGTATGAGAATATTCGTCCCCACGAAGGACTCTTCGCCCCTGAACTACTGTCTAACTCTCCCTCTATATACAGGGTTCACACCTCTAAATAAACCGTTTACATCTCACTATCTCGCATGCTTTGGCACATATGATATAATGACATCAACCCCCCCCCCACCAATGCCGTTTTGTTTGCTTTTAGTTTGTTGTACCCCCTGTCCCCCAACCTTCTTAGAGGATTGCGCCTTTGAGTTGTACCATCCTCCGGTGTTCTTTTTCCCCCTTTCCGAACGGCAGGGTGCTCACAACTTCTTGCCGCTGTTCCCCTACACGTTATGTCATGTGATCAGTATCATTCCTCTCCCCGCGGTGATTACTCCCCGTTAATTGGGTAAAGAGTTTACTGTTAGTGGGAAGAGTTAGTTAGTGTTACTCCCCCCTCGGCAAACTTTGCTTTCCCCCCCCCGTAACATCGAGTTGTCTTAACCCTGCATCAACTCTCCTGCGTTTCTTTGGTTCTTAACTTTAGTACAATCACATGGAATGTTGGGACTGCCATTTTTTTCCTTTTACCTATCATTGACATATACCGCGTGATTTTTAACTAATAGTAGGTTCTTCCGCATTTACCTAGAGTCTAGCCCTTTTTCTATTCGGGTGCAACATACATTGCTTTTTAGCGTTCCTCTGCGTTACACGTACTTTTCTCGAGTGCCTCTCAGTCTGATGTACACCCGCTCAGGGGTCGGAGCCGATGACTTGGTGCTACAGGTTCGCTTCTGTCTCTCTCTATTGCAGCCAACCCTGATCCCTCCCACCCTGGATCTTTTGACGCTAACCGGCTTGCCCCGCTCACCCCCTTGTCACTGCAGTCTCAGCCAATTTTTGATGCTACCAAAACATGACTGCACCCGGTACCTCAGTACGGCCTCTTCCCTCTCAGTTTCGCCTTTTCGTCTGTCTTCGCGCCCAACTAGACGGGCATGATTCCCGCTTTCACAAACTTCATTTTACGGTTTTCATGCCGGCGGCTCCCTTCGAAATGCACCACGTGTCCTTTGATAACTTCCCCAATTGTGGTTGTCCCCAGACCCCTACCCCCTTCGGGACTTTCTCTCCTTTCCCCCCTTGCTTCCCCACAGCACTTTTTGGTTTATGGCGTAAACGGGAGCACCGTATCTTCGGCTTTACCATCTTGTGCTTTTCACCTGGTTTTTTTACAATTGTTATTGTCGCCATGGTTCTCTGAGCCAACGCCATCTTATTCCTGTTTCGTCCACGTACATTTTGACTTAGTGGTCCTGACTGCTACTTTATTGTCCACGTGAAAACCATGCCCCCCTTCACTGTCACGGGGTTCGTGTTGTATTTTCCTTTTTCAGAGGGAAGAGTAACCTTGAACCTGTCCTCCCTGTGCCCCCCCCTTCTTTGTTTTGATCGAAGAACACCGCGAACTGTATTGTTTGGCGGCGACAATTCTTCTTCATCCTTACACATTGAGGCTCCCTGTCCAGCACCCCTTCACATTAAAACGCTCGCCCTGGGTGAATCTCTTTTTCATCCGTGTAGTTGTTTTTCGTACTTCCACGAACAAAGCTGATTCGGGTGTGATTCTGTACTGGGCACCGCCAAGTTCTTGATTATTTTGTCCTAACTCTCTGGTGCAGTCCTGGTTCGCACTTTTCCGACAAGAGAGTTTTCACACAAACTTGCCTTCACATTATTCTTGACACCGCCCTTCTTGACTTTCTTTTTTCTGCCGATTCGAGATCTTTTTGTGAGGCATCTTCTTATCCCACCTTTCTATGTAGGAACGGGGTTTAAAGTATGTACATCTCCGCATGCTCCTCTGCGCTGTTCATAATTAGTGACCCTCTTCTGCCCAGCCTCCTTGTCATTCCGATCAGACTCCCTTCTAACCTCGAGACCCCACTGTACTCACCCGTTCTTTGCGAGTTCCGGCGCGCGGACGTTTTGCCTTCTTTTTTTACGAGCGGTTTCCTTTAATCGTCTTAACTCCCTAGTACCTTTTCTTGTGCACTGAAAAAGAAATGGACTGAAGTGAACCTCTCTTCAACGGTCACATTGGCCTTGTCTCTCCTGGATTTTTAACGTTCTTTCGTCACCAGTCCTTCTCCTTGATATCCCCCAGTCTGTCCCCCCTGATGCTGGTGGCTCTCCCCTTCATAAAAGAGGTGTTCTACTCTCGGAGGTCGTTTATGCTCTTTTTAACACCAGGACAGACCGTACCTAGCCTACTACCTCCCCCCCCCCCCCCACTTGGAAGAAATCTATGACCCCCTCTCCCCTGTCCCCTCCCCCCAGTTGAAAAGACCTTTGGTACAACCGGCTCTTTGGGTTTCTGCGCGGCAGCGCCCCCTCCTCCCCCCCAAAGATCACATAGATGTTGACCCTCGTCAAAGAACTTGTGGAGCCCTCCAAAATGCCGACGTTCGATTCTCCCGTTATTGCATAGCACGGCGCCTCTTTTGTTTTCGGTTCGCATCAAAAGCGAGTCCTGATTTCGTCCTCTCCTCCTTCCCCTAAGTTGTGTTTGATCCCCCCGAATCTCCTGCCCACTCTTTGCTTTTCACCCTTCTTCCTCATTGTGGAACTATGTTTTTTGAATACGACCCCCTCCTCGTCCCTCCTTCTTAATTTTTTATGTGGGCTGATTTTCCAACCTCCTCTGCAATTTCCTTCGTTGATTTGGAATTGCTGTCTTCAAGAGAGTTTTGCCCGGGGAGGCGGACACTGACTGACCTTGCCCGGTGTAATGACTCCAAATCGTTTCTGCCCCTTTCTTTTTAGAGTGTGTCTGTTTAGACCCCCTTTTTTTTTTTGCGTATAGGAATGAAGGCGTCCCTGTCCTGTTCATGGTTTCCAACCCCCCACGCCTCGGTCGCGCAACCGTTGCGCTAGTTTTTCCATCATGAGTGAACGGCCGTCAACCCTTGACCTGCTCTCGTTTCTCCATGGAGGGAAGGAACGGTCCCCCCCCCCATCTCAGAACTTTTGACTGTACCGTCGGTCCTTTCAGTCAAGATTTTTTTTCTGCCCTTTTATCACCTTCCTTCGATTCAGACAGTACCTTCCCCTTTTGCCCAGGGAAGGAGCCCCCACCGCCGCCAACGCGGAAAACCCGCGGGTTCCCGTCGGCCACTCGAACATCCCCCTTGATTTTTTCTGGGAATCGATGCGGCTGATCCGTCAATGATTTATTTTCTTGCACTTTGATGGTATGGCCTCCCCCCTCAATTCCCAATGTTATCCAAAAGCTCCCTGGATCCGGCCTGACATGGAACCCCCACCAGACACCCCCCCTGGCCCCGACTTTCATTGGAACGAAGCTGTCCTCAAACCGCTCGTACTTCCTTCGCAACACAAAAACGCTTCCGCTTCTGTTTTTTTGCGTTTCTTCCTCTTTTAAGGGACACCGACATCTTTTCACCCCTCCTTACTTTCCCCACACTATGAAAAGTTCAAGCCCATTTTGTTTTTTTCGGTGAACCCCCCCAGTTCCCGCTACCTTCCTTTTAAGGTGGACAGACCCGTTATCCAAAGCGATTCCCCTTTCCCTCTCTTTTGGACTGCTCTAGGGTATATGTCTCCAATTGGTTTCCTTCTCCAGAGACTTTTCCCTCCCCCCCCCAACTACCCCTGTGCTTGTTCTCATGCCCAAACCAAAACCCTTTTCTTTTTATTTATTCCCCTTTTTCCTCGGACTCTTCCAAAACTCCTCCCCCCTTCCCAAGCCCTTTTATCTATTTTCTTGAAGAAAAAAAGGGCACCTATCTCCCCAACGACCTTACTTCTAAAATCCCGCATTGCCCTTGCAGAAGTCACCCGTATCGAGATCTAGCACGCACACCCCTTTCCCTAGCGTCTTTTTTTTCACACCCCTCGGGCCAAAGATTTGCGGTTGCCTCCCCTTATTGCTTTCTCCCCCTTTCCCCAATCCTTTGTCCGTTTGAATGTTGGAACGTCGCATATGGAAGATGGTTGTTCCTTAGCGGAATGACAGGAAGCAGTATGTTGTTCCCTTCCCCGCTCAAGACGTACTCTTGGTGCGAGTGGCCCCTCACGCGATCCCCCAAGTCACACGAAAGCACCACTTCCACCCCCCTGGACTCTTTCCCTTTGGAAAAACCCCGGAAACTCCCTGCTTGTACCCGGGCCCTCCTACCTTGCAAGGCCCGTCCCCGGGCAGGATTTTTCCCTCTTTGAACTTTTCTTTACATTTCCAAGGATGGGATTTCAGACCCTGCCTTGATTAGTAATTAAGGTGTCTCGGTCCGAAATCCCCCTTGCCCTTCCTTGTTGGAGTCTCACCCGAATTGCCTATCCCCGACAACCTCAAATCATGTCCACCATCCCTTCTTAAACTCCCCCCAAATCACGAAAGGAAGCCACCCTTCTGGTTCGATATATATCCCATCTCCTCCTTGGCACTGTTCCCCAGCGTGTCAAAATAGCCTTAGCGTCCACCCTCTCTTTCCTTCTCAAAGGCTTGGGTTTTTCCCATTTTTTCAGACTTTTTCACCCAGGTCTCGGAAATAGTGACTTTCTTCGATGACGTCCACACGCCCTCCTCCTGCGTCTTCTCCCCTTTCATTAGCAGTTTGCCACATGTTTTTTTTTTCCCGACCCGTCTTTCTTTTCCTGGCGTTCAGATCTTCGCCCCGAGAGGTTACCTCAGTTCAGGAGATATTCCACGCGTCTTCAGCTCCCTTTTTGGTACGCGACCCCTCCCCCCATCACTTTCCCTGATCATCATGGAAGTAAGAAGGGCTCGATATGACGCTCAAGACTCTTTCTTTCGCGGATCGCCGCTTCACCCCATGGGACTAAATACTTTTTTCCCTTTCTTTAGGGCGCAAATCCCTTTCTCGAGCATACCCTCTTAGCCTCCTATTGTTTTAAAACATTTTTTTTTTGGTTTTTTCCCCCCGTTTTCCACAACAGAGCAAAATGGCCGTTCCCTTTTTTCCCCAATAAGACCAAGTAACG
>Ga0179593_1516663_pt1 | contig 20768 bp, 42 predicted proteins | sample CZODoug2_1_08_16_FD_185931 | JGI IMG/M metagenome (GOLD analysis project Ga0179593, IMG submission 185931) | Vadose zone soil fungal communities from Angelo Coast Range Reserve, California, USA - CZODoug2_1_08_16fungal (PacBio error correction) | ecosystem: Environmental > Terrestrial > Soil >... | reverse complement strand
GGTTTCCCTTTTTTCTTCCTGGAATGATTCGCGCCTGTTCTCGTATGGATATGTTCTTTCTTTTCTTTTTTGCCCTCTTTGATTTCCCGGCTGGGAATATACCCGTTTGATTCGATCTTTCTTTTACAAAGCGGTGAACCGTTGCCGATGCGGCGTCGTCCTCCAGTCGACTTCCGAGACCCCTTCTTTTCCTTCTTCGCCTTTTTTTCAGTTCTGGGGAAAACGGTTCCCCTCCCGTGAAAACTCCAAGAACCTTCCCTCTTTTCTTTTCCTCACACCCCCCCCCCTTTTCCCATCGTCTAGAGAGGAACCCCTTCGATTATCAGGGAAGGATTTTTTCTAGATTTCCCTTTCCAATCGGAAGTCTTTTTTTTTTTTATCCCTTTTCCTACGGAAACCTCCCTGCTTAATACGGAGGGCTTTGACTTCCCCTGGGGGCCCCTTTTTTTTGTCAGCTTGCCCGTTTGGGAAGTCTTTTGCGCCATGTGAAAGAACTTTTTTTTCCCTCCCTTCTTCTGCTATGTCTCAAGGTATTTTTTTCCCCTTAAAAAGTTGGTTTCCCTTTTTTGATTTCCCCCCCTTTGTCGCGTCCCCCATTCTTTTCCCCCCGAGAGGACATGGAATTTCATTTTCTAAGAAAGAACCTGTTTTCTCCATTTTCCCCCGGAATAGCGGGTTTTTGTTTATTTTTTTTAGCGGCGGCACCCCCCCCCTTTCACAACTGAGGGATACTTCCCTCCCTTTTTTCCCCTTTTTCCCCCCTCACTCCCCCTTCCCTTTCGGGTCCACGTTGGGTGCCTCCCCTATTCAATGGTAGAATCCTCTTTCCCGTCTTTCACCCCTTTGTGTGCTTGCTGGAACGGCCACCTTTCTTTTTCACGAACTGTTCTTTTTGGCGAAGATTGTTTTCGGCGCCCCCCCCTTTTTTTTTCCCCCCAAACTGCTTGGTTTTCTTCTTCTTTTTTTTGCGTCGGAACCATTCGTGCCCCCATTTTTCACGAAGAAAGAGGGGCTTTTTCCTTCCCCCTGCAAAACGGTTTCTAATTTTCTTTTTTTCCCCTTTTTTTTCCCCCCCCCACCCTTCCCCTGAGGGGACCATTCCTTTCTTGAAAGAAAGATTTCTCTTTTCTTTTTTCGAGGGGGACACGAGCTTCCTCTTCTGAGGAGGGTCTCCTTTTTCCCCCTTTCTTTTTCGCCAAAGTGCCCCGGTCTCTTTTTTTCTTCCCCTTCCGTCCAAAAAGGACTGCGAGGAAAGCGATCGCGATTTTACTCCCTCCTCCTTTTTCTTTTGCATTGGAGATCCCGTTTTTAGTTTTCTGGCGCAAAAAGGTAAGTATAACTCCCTTCTTATACGAAAGGGATTTTCCCCCTCCTTCCCCCCGGTCCATCTTCCCCCCTCTTTTTTTTCCTGAAATAAGGAGGAACTTTGTTTCAGATGGGGCACGAGTTTGACCCCTTTTCTTCCTCCCCCTCTGAGCATTGCCCTTTTTTCCTTCCCCTTTCTTTCCACCACCTTCCTGTCTTAGTCGGGGTTCCAGGTGGCATTTTTTTCACTGTAGAGAAGCATCCCCTTTTTTGTCCCTTTGCGGAAAACATTTCTTTATATATGGACTGAAAGCCTCCCTCTCCCTTTTTCCCCCCCCCCTTGAGTTCCTTTTCCTCAGGCCAGTTCTCCCTACCCTTTCCCCTTTTTCTTTCCCATTACAAAGAACAAGGTCTCCCCCAACAACCTTGCCCAAATTTTTTTTTCTTTCCCACACGAACGCTCGATCCTTTTTTCCTCCCTTTTCTTTCCCCCATTATGAACGTGCAGAGATATTTAATGTCTTTTGTTACACTTTGTTGTCCCTTCTCCACCCTTCCCTTCTTTTTTTGTGAATACGGCTTGAGCTAGCAGTGCCCTTTCACTGGTGTTGCACATTAGAAGTTTTCCTTTCCCCTCTCTCCCCCCCAAAGACGGTGGGAATTCCTCCTTTTATTTTTCCTGTCGAAAGAAGTAAACTTTGAAATTTCTTTTCTTTTTCCTTCTCCCCGTTGCAGGCGGGACCCCTAACACCCTTTCCCCCTCACTTAGTGCTTCCCAAGAGCACTCCCCTTTTGCATCGCAGTAGATTTTCCCCCTCCCATTCCCCCCTTCCCCTCTTCCGCGCTCTAGTAACCTTTTTTTTCCCTCCTCTGACCTGTATTCATAAGATGGCACATGATTCCTCTCCCCCCCCGCGACAAATTGCGTTCCCCCCTCCTTTTCTCTTTTTTCGCACCGTTAAACCCCTTTGCCTCCTTTTTGTCACAGAGATAAATGGGCCTTACGTGATTCCTCTAAAACGGCAAGTGTCGCGGAGGGTCCTTTTTTACCTCCTCCCTCCCCTCTTATCCTCTCGCTTCGCACCCCCTTTCCGTTTGACTTTTTTTCTTTTCTTTTCCCCTTTTTTCCCTAGGACGGACGATTGCAATTTCGTATTTAATAGAAGTTTTGAATGAGTGTTTTTTTTTCTTTTCTCTCCCCCCGTCAAAATCCCGTCCCCAAGCGATTTTTTTTTTTTCTTTTCCCCCCCCCTCCTTCCTTCATGCCAACGGCTTGAAAGTTCGCTGGTCTTCCCGCGAAGGGCAACCCACAGTCTTCCTTCTTTATTTTCCCCCTTTTCCTTCTGCCACCCCTTTCTTGCGGCTTCCCTACTTCTCCCCTTAACTTGCCACCTCATCACAACGTACCTTTTGTAACCTTCCCCCACCTTTGTACTTCGAATAAGTTCGTCTTTTTCTTGTCGCTTCCGATGGCAATGATGTCCTGAGGAACTTTTGAAACAAGGTTTTGGTTTGTCCCCCTCCCCCCTTTTCTTTAATGGCCCCAGCTGTGGTTGCCCCCTTTCTTCCGTTTTTTCTTTTTTTAACCCAGGATTCCAGTTTTACACTCTTGTCTTCTTTGGGCTAAGACGGAGCCCATTGAGTTCTAGCCGTCAATTTTTTCCCCTCTTTTTTCCTTTTTTTTTCTGCCACCTTCCCGATTTTTTTTTTTCCCCTCCCTTTAATCAGGCTGCCGGGCTTTTTGATCCCTCCTTTTCCCTCCCCATTTCCACTTGCGGTTCCCCCACCCTTTGTCCCGGATTACAGGCGACGATACTTTTCCCCGGGCAGCAGGGCAGAGATCTGCTCTTTTTTTTCCCCCCCTTTTCTCTGATTTTTTTCCTTTTCCGAGTGAAAGCAACACATGTTCCCCCCCGAATTTTTCCCGTCCCCCCCCCCTTTTTTTTTTTTTTTTTTTCTTGAACCGGATTCCACTTCCCCCTCCCCTCTTTTTTTTTCCTCTTTCAGGTTTGTAAGAGCGGAAGGGCACCTTTCCGCCGTGAAAGGCCTCTTCTTTTTCCCTTCCCGCTCTCCCCTGACCACCCCCCCACCTTCCTTTTTTTCCCCCTCCCCTTATTGGACAGCAGGGGGGCGTTGTCGCTCTCTCCGGTTTTCTTCGGAGGAACCCTTTTTTTTTCCTTTTTTCCCTTTAATTCAGGGTCCTATGTTCTCTCCCTTTTCCCTTCCCCCTTTTCCCCCCCCCCCCCCCCTACTTCGTGGGGCACGCACCCTTGTGAGCTTACAATTAGCCCCCCCCCTTTCCTTTTCCTTTCCCCCCCGCATTAATTGCCGGTTCTTGTTTTTTTTTCCGCGGGGAATATTTTCGCACCCTTTCCCGTTGGCCTCAAATGGTCTCCCCCCCCCTTTCTTTTTTCTTTCCCTTTTTGTTTCCCCTTCCCCTTTTTACTTGAATTTGTTTCGTTTTTCGGAGTACGGGAATTGCTCTTTCTTATTTCGCCCCCTTTCTTTCTCCCCAGCCGCGGGCATCCGAGGGTCTACCTCCCCCCCCCCCCCCCACTTTTCATGGCCCAAATCCCTGTAGACCTTATTTTCCTTTTCTTTTCCCTTTCACCCTTTAGAAGCTTTGTCACTTTCTAAAACCCGGTGAGGGGAATGGTGATTCCTCCCTCCTTTTCCCTTTCCCCCTTTTCTGAGTTCTCCCACCACCTTTTTCCTTTCCCCTTTGTCGGATTTAAGAGGGAATGCAATCTTCCGTTTTTGTTCTCGCTAGCGATGGGAAAAGTTTCCCCTCCTTCCCCTTTTTCCTTGGGCGATTCTTTACTTCCCTGTTTTTCCCCCCTCCTTCCTTCCCCCTTCGTCTAAGAATGTCGAGGAATTTTCCCCCAAATGCTCGCGCTTTTTTGCCGCTTTCCTACAGCTATTTCCCTCCCTACTCCACCCTTCGAATTAGAAATTGCGAAATATTCGTTACAATTTTTTCAGACGTTTCCCGGGGAACCACACCTTCTCCTTTCCTTTCCCAAAGCGAAGTTTCCCCCCTCTTTCCCTCCCCCTTTTCCCTTTAGTTTAAAGGGAATGATTAAGGGACGGGTTTTCCCCCAACGCCGGAAGTCTGCTTTTCCTTCGAGAACTCTAGTAACTTTTCTCCCCCCCTCTTTTTTAAGAGGACTTATGCGGACCATGCCCTCACTAAATACGTTTGTTGTTGGTGATACTGATTCCTTTTTTTCCCCTCCTTCTCCCGGCCTTTTTTCCCCCCCTTCTTTTAATTTCTCCACTAAGTTCTTTCTTTCTTTCCTCCCCCTTTCGCCGGTTTTTTTTTCCTTTTTTTTGTGTTCCCTTTTGGCTAGACCTCCAACCCGTTTTTTTCCTACGGCTTGAAATCTTCTCTCCCCTAGTCGTCCCCCTTTTTTTTTTTCTGCCCTGGAAACGTCTTGCTTTCGATTTTCCCCCTTCACCCCCGAAAGGGATTTCCAACTTTCCTCCCCCTTTCCTTTTTCTGCGGCTGTCTCCCGTCCAACACATCTCCCTTTTTTTTTTTTTTTTTTTTTTTTCTAAGTTTTTTTTTTTCCGCGGACAACATCGTATCCTCCCGTTCTCTCTTTTCCTCCCCCAACGTGCGGGGAAACTGGCTACCGTCACCCCTTCAAAGAATAGGATTGGATTCCCTTTTTTTTTCTTTTTTCCTTCTTTCTGAAAACCCTCCTTTCTTTTTCCCCGGACGGGAGATTTCAGTTTTAGGCGGAGCTTAGAAAGCGTTTTTTTTTTCCCCCTTTTCATAAAATGCTTCCCATCGTCTTCCCCTTCCCACCAGGCACTCACAGGGTTTTCCTCCTTCTCGAGCTGAGACCTGTGCCCCCCTTCCCCCCCCCCTTGAACAGCGATCTCCAGGATGTGCCCCCCCCCTTTTCTTTTTTCCCCCTTTTTTCCTTGGAGATTTGTGTATGCGTACCAATGATCCGTCTCTGCTCCCCTCTTTCTTTTCGATTTTCCCCCCCCGCAAGAGCTTCACTTTTCCTCCCCCCCCCGAGAGCAGCAAAAGGAAGATTTAACCCCTTCTTTTTTTTTTTTTCCAAGGCCCCCTCCCCCCCTTCTGACCCCATTGCAAGGACAAGTTTTTTTTGCATTTGCAAGAGAAAACCCTGCGCTCTCCCATTGTTGCGGTGTCCCTTTTATGCGGTTTTTTTTTCCTCCCCCCCAATTGTAAAAGACTAAGTAACGGGACTTCCTAGGCCTTTTTTTTGCTTCACCGTATCTTTTTTCCGGACGGGCACCCTCCCCTTTTTACCACGTGGCCCAACTGATTAGTTTTCCTCATCCCCCCTTTTTTTTCCTCAAAAAACGGTTACCTCAACACCCGCACCCCCGTCCCCCCCTTTTCTACTTCCTCCTTTTGCAACGTCTTGGTGGAAGCCTTTGATGTTTCGGTTTCCCTTCTTCTTCCCTCCGTCTGAAGTTTTTTTCCCTTTTGTTGGGGGGGGGGGGGGGGGGGATTTTTCCCTTCGGTGCCTTTCCGACCCTTCCCCCTTTCCCTTTTTTTTTTCTGAAACTCCCTTTTTCAAAGGACGCCCCACACCTCCTCCCCTACCTCTTCCAGCGTTCCCGATTTAACGAAAAGAGGGAATTGTTGTTCCCTTTGTGATGGATTGCCTTTTCTCCCTTTTCCTTTCCCAGGCTAACGCAAGTGTCTTCTCTGTCCTCTTGATAATAACCGTATGAGAGCTTTTCCCCCCTTTCCCCGTTCCTACCTTTGGGCCGCGATTTTGATACAGTTTTCTTCTCCCTCCTGGCAGCCTTGATTAACTTTCCTTTCTTCTTAGTCGTGTTTTTTTTTTCCACCCCCCCTTTTTCTCTCCCCCTTCCTTTTCCGGGGGAACGCATTGGGGGATTCTTCTATGGCTGACCGGAATCCAAGCTCGTCCCCCCCTTTTTTTCCAACCCTACGTCCCTTGACTACAGAAGATTTTTTTCCCCAAACCTCGGATAATGCCTCCCTAACCCCCCCTTTTCCCTTTCCCCCCCAACAAACCCCCTTCAACCATTTTTCCTTTTTTTTTCTTTTTTCCTTTCTCGATCAGTGACTCGCGAAAGCGTCCTGACGGGGCGAGCTAAATTTTTTTTCTTCCTTGGGTACAAGTGTTCTTCCGTCCCTTTCTTTGGTTTCGGCTCAGCCAGGCAAGCTTCCTTCCCTTTTTTTCCCTCCTTTGCAGACCCCCCCAAATGACCTTCCCCCCCCCTTTTTTTTTCCCCCCCTACTTATTTGGAATGTCGAACTCTTCCGGCGGGTGGGAAACCTTATTTCTTTCCCCCCCTAAAAACGTGCCTTTTGCACCCCCCCCCTCCACCCCTTTTTCCCCCTTCGTAGAGAAAGGCTTTCCGTACGTCCGGAGTTAAGTGGCCCCCTCATCTTCCCCTTCTTCGCCGGGCGCCGACATTTTTTTTCCTCTTTTCCTTCCCCCTTCCCGCTGCCATGAGATAGCTGATGCACTTTTCACAGACATCGGCAGTGAGTGGAGCACCTACAATGGCCCCATTTTTCTTTTTCTCTGAAGGTATTAAAATTTCGGTGACTTTCACTTTTCTCCCCCTTTCCTTTTGGCGGGGGGGGGTCCATTCGCCTTTTCTAATTTCCGTCGAGGCTTCGAAAACACACCTCCTCTCTTGTCTTTTCTTTTCCCAATGCGTTTCTAGTAGTCTATGTTCCCTCCTTCCTCGCGTTAATGGCAAGTTTTTTTCCGCTGGCACGTTTCGGGAGGGTAAAACGTCCCTTCCGTTTTTTTCCCCCCTTTTTTTTGACTGTCTTTTCGTAATAATACTTTCTTTCATCCCCCCCCCTTTCCTTTTTGTAGGATGACCCTCCTCTTTGCTGGCTGGAGCCGACAGATCTTTCGCACCCCTTTTTTTTCCATGAACACCCGTGTAAATCTCACTACGGTCCCCGGCCCCCCTTTTCTTTTTCATCGATTGAGAGCTCTTTTGAGGTGTTCGTAGCGGTTTCTGTTCCTTCTCCTTCCACTTGGAAAAGGTTTTGTCTCCCCCTCCTCCCCCCCCCCCCTATTTTTTGAAAGGTAGTCGATCTTCTGTCGTCAAGTTTTTCTTTCCGATTTTACTATTGTGATTCAGGTGCCGCCATTATAGCCCCTTTTTTTTTTTTTTTTCCGCGGGGAATGTTTCTGGGTTTGTTCTTTTTCTTCTCTCTTTCCCCTTTTTTCCTTTTCACTACTAGAGGGCGTGTTCCCGGAAGGTTAGAGGATTCCTCTTCTCTTTCCCCTATGAAACCCCCCCTTTTACCCTGTTTTTTCCTTACTTTACCGCCGAAGGAGGCAGCAGGCCTTTTTCAGCTTGAGTTAGACTTTACGTTCTCTTTCCTGCACCCCTATTCCAATCAACCATGCCGATGTCGGTCCTCCCTATTGCAGTTTTTGAGTCTTGAAAAACCTCTTTTTTTTCTCACTTGGGGGATTAAAGACTCTTTTTCCTTTCTTCCCCCTCTCGACGTTGGACCGGCAGGACTTCATCTTGCTCCCACAAAGAACGGGCCCCCTCTCCCCACTTTTTTTTTTCTTCTTTCCCTCTTGAAGGTTTCTCTTTTTTCTCTGGTTTTCCTTTCCCTCCCTTGGCACGATGGTCCGAACTGTGGCAAACTTCCTCCCCCCCTACTTTGGGCAAGCAAGACATTTTCCTTCTCCCTTCTTTTTTTTCCCCTTGCCCACCAATCTTTTTTTCATTTGCCCCCCTTCCCTTTTTTCCTTTTTGTTTAGGAGGGGCATATTTCCTCACCAAACGTGGCAATTACCATTTTCCTCCCTGTTTCTTTTTTTTTCTTTAAAGTTTTAATTGTTTCCCTCCCTTTTTGTCTTTTTGTAGAGTAAGGAATTCTTCAATACGCGTAAATTATTAAGTCCGTTTCCCTTCTTTTTCGAGAGCCATTCCCCCCCCCCTTCCCCAATTCCTTTATCTGTTCAGGGGAGAACCCCTTTTCTTTCTCAGCTCGCATTCCCCAAGTTTTCGACTCCTTCTTTACCCTTTTTTTTCCTTTTTAGGGTTTAAGACTCCCCTTTTCTGAGTTTAATAGGACCCCCAACCGTTTTCCCTTCTTTTTTCTCCCCTCCCGCACTTTACTTTTTGACGCCATCTCCCCTTTTCCTTTTCCCCTTTTCGCCGCTTAGCAGATGGGCCCACTACTAAACGCAAGAAGTGAAGGTTTCTGGACCCTTTTTCTTTCTCCCAGTGTCCCCTTTTGAGTTGCCCTGCCTTTTTCGCTCCTCGGAAGTAGAATGGACTTTCCTTTTCTCTTCCGCGCGATGTGAAGCTTTCCTCATCCCCTTTCCAACCTGGAGGAATTTCATTTCTTTCCTTTGTTTTCCCTCCCCTTAATGCGTCCTAGAGGAGGACGTTTTTTTTTGGGGCCAGGCGAGAGGCAGTTCCATTCCTTTTTTTTTTCTCTGAATCTTTTCACCTCCCCCCCCTCTTCCTTTTCTTTTTTTTTTTTTTACGGTTGGAGGTACGAGACAAATTGACCCTTCGGCCTCGAAGAAGAATTAGAGCTCTCTAACGTATCCTTCCCCCAAGTAAGTCGGCCTGTCCTTGCCTTTTTTTCTTCCCCCCCTCTTTCTCTAATAAGTTGTTGTTGTTTCCAATGGAAAGAATTCATTCTTTTTCCACCTTTCCCCTTGGCAAAATGAATTTCCATCTAACACTTTTACCCTTTTTTCCCCCTTTTTTTCCTTTAGAGGGCCTCTTTCCCGGAGGGGTTTCCTTGGATCGACCCGTCAACACCTTTTTTTTCTCCCCTCTTCTTTTGAATAAGGAGTCTTTACAATCTTACAGAGATTCTACTCCTTGCCTTTTTCCTTTTCCGACCTGGTTTGACCTTTTTTCCCCCTCCTTTTCCGTAGTGCCTTAACGACAGGGAGAATGAGACCCTTTTTACCTTTCTTTTTTGCTGAGGGGTTAACGTTTCCCTTCCTTTCCCAATCCTTTTAAAAAGAAAGGTTCTCCTTCCTTTCTTTCGCCCGGTTATCGTTCAGCCCCAATTTTTTTTTTTTTTTTTCCGCAACTTACCAGACCTCAGGATTGACCCCCTGGGCCACAGATCTTAGTGTGCTGTCTCCCTTTTTCCTTCTCTAAGGACGCGTCATTCATTTTCCTTTTTCGGGAAGGAGAGGCGCTTGATTAGACCGTGTTTTTTCCACCGAAGAAACTTTTTTTTCGTTCCTCCGGCTTGCTCTTCCTTTTTTCCCCCCCCCGGCCGGTTTTTCAGGCATTACGTTTTTTGAAGATTTTTTTTTTCCCTGTGGGTGTTGTCCCCTCTTTTCTTTCACTGCGATTCGCATTAAAGGATTGGCTTTTTCTTTGTAGAGATTTTGCTTCCTTATGCAGTCCACTTTTGACCTTCTTTTTTTTTCTTTTCCCTCTTTCTAGAGTATTGAGTCAAAAGAGTTTTAAGGGAAGGATCTTTTTTTTTTTTTTTTTTGGGTTCTTTGATCGTTCTTTTTTCTTTTTTTCCTTACAGCCCTTGTCTTTCCGAAGTTCCTCTGCCCCCCTTACCCTGAGGGACATTTGAGGCCCACTTTTTTTTTTTTCCCCTTTTTCTAAGGTCGAATTTTGAAAGTCTTCCCCCCCCCCCCTTTTTCTGCGAGACCTTTTCGTGGAGACTGGATGGTGTCCTCCCAATTTTTCCTACTCACCGTTTCTTTCCTTTCTGACCAAAGAGTACCCTCCACCTTCTTTTGCGTCGGAAAACATCGTGCCCTGATTTTTTTTTCCCCTGACGAGGATGGCTGAACAAGGTTTCTCCTCACCCTTCTTTTTTCTTTCTTGCCATTCCTGAAGAAGCGGCCCGTATTGTGGACGCCCACGGAAATCCGCTATGGTGGTCTTTTTTTTTTTTTCCTGTTCCGTCTGCAGACCCCTTCCCTTTCTTTTTTTGCCTTTAGAGCTTAAAATGGACTTTCCGAGATGTTCTACGGGTTTCAAGACCCCCCCCCCCTATGCAACTTTTGGCCGATTTTGTTCGCGATTTACAAGAAAGTCCTTCCCTTCCTTCTAGATCTTGAGTATCCGCCCCGTCCTTTTCCTCAAGTCTTGTGTTTTTTTTTTTTTTTTTTTGCAGAATAGGATTATCCTGATCCTCGATGGGAATAAGGCCAGATTTTTGGTCTGTTGAATGCTTCCTCTTTTTTTCTCCAGCTTTTCAGGCAAGCGGATTGATACTTTGTCCTTTTTCTTGCTGGTTTCCTTTGCAGTGCCTCCCCCCCTTTCTCCCCTCTGGACACAATTCGAGAAGGAAGTCCCCAAGGACGGTTCTATATGGGATGACGTGAAATCCTTTTTTTTTCCCCCCTTCCCCCCTTCCCCCCCGGAAGTACACATTGAATACAAGCTTGCAAAAAAAACTAGTCATGCATTTAAATAACCCTTTTTTCCCAACACTTGCACACTCTTTTCTCTTTTTTTCGATAAGTGAAATCGCTTTTTTTTTTCATCGATTGAAAGGAAACTTGACGGCTCTCCCTTTTTTGGGTCAAGTTGGTTTTCCTTCCTTCCCCACCCCTCTTTCTTTTTCGGGTCTGCTCTTTTCTACAAATAGTCGATCCCCACAAACAATCAGCCCTAGACTTTGTCCTTGTGTCTGTTCTTTCCAGTTCCTCCTCCTCCACGCCCAACTCAACTCATTGAAGGACCCCCCCGTGACCATTTAAGGGCTCTTCGTGACCATCTCCCTTGATCCTCCCTCCCAAGACCCACTCACAATTCCTCAAGAGAGCGGCTCCCTTTTTCCCGCCGTCTACCATATTCCTGTCCCCCTCGTGGGACGCCTACCCTTTCACACTGCAGAAGGAGGGGGACCCTCTCCCTCTCCCCCACCCCCCTATCTTTCCCCAATCCCCGCTTTTTGGCCCCATTTCCTCCGCCTGCCCCCTGTTCCTTATCCCCCATCTCTACTTCTCCCTAATTTTTCCACTTTCCCCTTTACCCCCCGCCCCCCCCTCCCCACCCCCCCACAGAAGAGAGGGGAGGAGGAAGAGAAGAAAGAGAAAGAAACGAAAAAATAAACAATTCACACTACATCCCCCTTCACAGCTTTCGCTATCAATGAGTAAAGGGAAGAATCGTTCAACACCCCCCTCCGAACCCACCCTTACTTTATCCATATCTATCCTAAGTATAGTTCCCTCATCTACCCCCGGAAATTCCCGTTCCCAACTACAAAATCCCCGGATCCTCAGGTTATGGAACAAGACGCTTAGGAGAATCGCAAAAAGAACGACCCATATGACTGCTTAGGTGTGGGTAAAGAAGAAAGAGGACCCCGGGCGGCTAAGCAGAAAACCATTACAACTCCAACTCCCGCGGCCCGAGCACGTTTAGAGACATCCTGACCCTTCGGATGTTTCAGACCCTCTCCTTTCCCTGTCCCTCAAGAGAAAGGTTGGGGGCTTCCCCAATGAGCTCGATTGCGAATGGGGAAACCCTCCTGCTCCCCCTTTTTTTCTTTGCGTGGCCACCGTTTTTGGCCCTTATCTCTCTTTTCCCCTCCCTTTTTTTGATAAAAATGGGACTTACGGTGCGCCACTCATTCCTCACACCCCTCAATTGTCGCGGAGGGTAACATTTCGCAGCTATCTCATTTCTTCCCACCCTTTTTTCTGCAGGGTCCCTCTTTATTCTTTGTTTCCCTCTTCATTTCGACGGCGATGAAAATTACGTCTTCTAGTTAAAATAGAAGTTTGGACTTCGTGGTTGATGTTTTCCCCTTTCCTTTTTTTTTTACCACGTTCCTCTTTCACTCCGTCACTGTTTCCTTTCTTTCCCTTTCTCTCCCCCCCCCCCCTTCCTTTGCCAGTCGCGTTTCGTGACAGAGAAGGGGCAAAACAAACCATTTTTTTTTTTTTTTCTTTTCCGCAGCTTCTACCTGAACAACCCCCCCCCTTTTCCTTTCACCCCGTGTTAACAAGTGCTTCCCTTTTTGACTTCCTGATGAGGCGTCTTTTTTCCGCTCCTTTCGTAGCTGTTTTCGTTCTCGGTTTTTGTATTCCCCTCCCCTTTTTTTGTTGAAGACCCCTTGTTCTTTACATTTTGCCTGAACAAGCGGTTTTGTCCCTTTCTTCTTCCCCCTTGACTGCCGTGGTTTACCCTGTCCCTTCTCCTTTCCAGCCATATAGACCGGTATGGCTAGACGTTCTTTTTCCCAGTTGAGGCTTAGAGAAAAGTGTGGGGGAGTGTTCTCCCCCTTTTCCCTTCTTGCTTTTTCTCTCCATTCCAAGGTCGGTTCCTTTCTCCTTTTTTCCCCCTTGAGAAAGGACATATCCATACAGCGTTTTTTTGATTCCCAGCGAGAGAAGGTATTACACTCCTATTTTTTTTCGGCCCTTGATATCCTTCTTCCTTTTCCCTTCTAGGGGGGGGGGGAAGGACCGCAACCCATGACGATTTAGGTAAAATCGCTCTTTGCGTCCTTCACCGTCTAAACTCTTCCCCCTTTTTCCCCCCCCGTAAGGTGGAACGTTCCGAACCTCCTACGCCGTTGAAAGGGCAGAGGCTTTTTTTCTCTTTTCCCCAATACCCCTTCCGCTTTCACCCCTTCTTTCCCCCCCTTTTTTTTTTCCTAGAGGTTTAAGACTTAACATGTTTCCCTCCTCGTCTTCGTGAAAAAGAAATCAGTTGCACCTCTTTTTCCCCGTGCGTTTGGCACAGTCCCCCCCCCCCTTTCTCCCTTTTTACAGTCCAGTAAGCCCTTCTCTCCCACCCATAAGTCGTCACGCACTTCTTCCTCCCCTTGCTTTTCTTCCTAGTTGTTTGTTTTTTTTTTTCTCCCCTCCCCCCCATTGATATTGCGGAAAGTGCCTTTTCCTTCAATGTAAGTAAGTTGCGTTAGTTCCCCTCCTAGGGGACCTTAGAATTTTTTTTTCCCCCCCTCTATGGTTCGTCTTCTGGACGCTTAGTTGCGGGCTTCTCAATACTCCTCCTGGTCCCCCGGTTTTGACCCTTCTTTCTAAGCAAAGATCACAAAGTACCCCCCCCTCTTTAGCGAATTAGACGTCCATTGTATGACCCCTTATGGCTCTCCTTTCAAAACGGTATTCTTTACACTTTCTTTTTGAGGTTTAAGAAAAGGAAATCTACCCCCTGTCTTTAAAGCGAAGGCTTTCCGGGCCCTCTTTTTCCCCCCCCCTGTCTCCCTCCTCTTTTTTTAGCCGCTAGCGCTGTTTCCCTTTTCCCTCCCCCCCAATACTGAGGTTATGGAAGTGGGCCTTTTTCCCCCCCCTGCCTTGAGGCAGGAAAGAGACCGGGGCGAATTTCCCTTTCGATTGCTTTCCCAATTGTCCTCCCTCTCCTTCCCCTTTTCCCTTCAGGAAGCAATTTCGCCCCCGGGATGAATTAGACATTGGACTTTTTCTTCGTTCTCTCCGCATGCTTCCTTCCTCGCAATGTACTTTCTTTTCTTTTTTTCCCATTTCAGTTCACCAGGTTTTTTTTTTTCTGAAATTATCGAAGATTTTCCCCTACTGATTCAGACTTTTGATTTCCCCTTTGAAAAACGACCGTTTCCCTTTTTCTCGGACGAATGAGGAAGGGACCGCCTTCTCTGTCCACCACTGATAATTGTGCCCCCCCTTTTTTCTTCATGTAGGGAAATGTAGGATCTCTTTGTTTTTTAGCGACCCTTCCCCCCTCCCCATGGCTTTTTTCCCCGCGGGACGCAACGCCTTTTTTTTTGCCTGACCCCCTCAACGTTTTTTTTTTCTTTTTTTCTTTTTAAATGCGTCTTGAGGCAGGATCCTGTCCCCGGTTGTGCTCTCCCCCAAACGTATGAATCATTGTTTTTTCCACTCTTTCTCTCTTTTCCCCCTTTTTCCTGGAAATGCCTCGTGTCTTTGAAACGTCTGCTCGAGGGACGTCCTTTTTCCCTTACCCCGCCGAGTTTCCCTTTTTTTTCCCTTCTAAAGTTTGATTTTTTTCTGATGTGACGCGTGTCCCCCCCCCCTTAGTCCTATCCCCATTTCCCCCCTTTTCATAAGCGTCATTCTGCCTTTCTTCTTTCTGCCCAGGGCTTTTGGTTCCAACTGGCTCCCCTCCCCCCCAGAAACCTAGGAATGAGTTATTGCTTAGAGAGAACCCGACCGTACTTCAAGTCCCGGAACCTTCCACCTCGGAAGAGAGGAGATTTAGAACGTTTACGCAAAGAACTTGAGGATTTCCTCCCGGATTCTCCGGTCCCCCTTTTTTTTTTTCCCTCCTTTCCTTTCTGAAAGATGGAGACAGTTTTTTCTGTCTCCCTGTCTTTCTTTTTTTTCCTTCTTTTTTCGGATCTCCTTTTTTCCCATCCTTTTTTTCCTCTTCTTTGGAGATTTTGATGCGAGCTTCCAAATGGCTGGCCCCTTTTTTCTACATGTCCTGGAATATTTTTTTTGTTTCCATTTTTCGAAGAAACCGTATGCTTTTTTCTGTCTCCTTTGGTTAGCGGGAGACACAAGGACCGTTTCCCCCCTTCCTTACCACGGCCCAATTTCCCTCCCTAAACTGAGGACAAAAAAAAACTTGAGTGAACGTCTGTCCTCTCAATCTTTTTTTTGGCTAAACACCCTTTTATTGGCGGTCCACCCCCCTCCCCCCTTCCTTGGAGTGAAGAGGTTCCCTCTTCCGTTCATCCTTGATGTGAGTCCTTCCCGGTTGGGGAGGAACGGGCTTCCCTTTCGGAAGAATTCGTGCCTTGATTTTCCTTCTGTCTTTATGCCCAGACCCCACCTGTCCCTCTCCTTTTCACAACGGACCCTGAGGGGCCCATTCCCTTTCCAGTCGTTTGGCAGTTATTTGGAAGCCCTTCCTTGCTTCTTTTTGTGGGGAGACTCTTTCCCTTTTTCTTTTTTTTTCTCGGGAGGGTACGGTTGCCTCCTTTTTTTCCCAAGTGAGGCGAGATTTTTTTCTTCTTCCCCACACTCCTTTTTTTCTCTTGGCTGTATACGGCTCTCACTGAAGGCTCATGGGTTGATTTAAGAGGTATTCTCTGCGATCCGCGCACTTCCCCGCTGATGCAGGTGATTTCCCTTTTCATTTCGGGGGTAATACCATTCTTTTTCCCCGTCCCAGGAATTTTTTCATTTTTTCTCGCTGATAAGGATTGATCCCCTTTTTTTTTTCCGGCAGCATTTGATACTTTTCCCCTTTCCCGCTTTCTTCAGGGTTTTTCCTTTCTCCACAACTCCCACAACTGTCGCGGAAGACTCCGGACCCCCCCCCTTTTCCCTTTCTCGGTTTTTTTCTTCTCCTCCCCAGTATATGGCTTGCCCCCTGTCCCCCTTCCCTTTCCTTCTTTGAGTTAAAACCACGGGCAGGGTTCCCCGTTCGGACTACCTTGAAAAAAACCCTTCCCCCCTCGTTTTCCTGGGGATTCAACCCCCCCCCCGCGTCAACCAAAAGCCGTTTTTTTCTTCCCGAGCCTTCCTGATGCAGTCCCCTGTTTTTTCTTTTTTTAAATTGGTTGGGTACTACCTTGTTGTTACTGCAGGCCAGAGACTTCTGGTGGTTTTGGTCGTACCCCCCCTCAGTCCCTCTTCCCCTTTCCTGGTTTTCCCTCCATCGAACAACGAGAATGTTTTTTTTTTCCCCCCCTCAATTATTTGGAATGTAGACGCAGTTAAACCCTATTTCTTTTTTCTGCGTCCCCCGTTTTTCCGCCGGAAAACGTTTGAAGAGTCCCCCCTCCGGCAGGAAAAACTTACTATTTCCTCTTTTATGACCTTTTTCATTTTCATCGCCCCCCGGTCTTTTCCCTCTTTTATTAAATCATCAGAAGAAGGCCCCCCCTTTTGGGGTGTGCGAAGAAGAGAACGGAATCCTCCTCTTTTTTCTTCCTTTGACCTCAGTGACACTTGCTTTCCCCTCAGTTGGAGTGGCTTTTTTTCCCCCCCCCATTTTATCTCTATCTTTTAATCTATCCGTTTGTTTTCCTTTTGCGCCCCTCCATTTCTGCTTCAACCGCCCCCGGCTTCCCTTTCTTTTAGATAATGGGAGAGTAGGATTCAGTCCCCGTTTTTTGATTTCGCAGGGGAGGCTCTGATGATTGAATCCCCTTGTCCCCACCGATTTAGTGGCTGGATTTTTTTTGAATGTTGTCACGCGAACGTTTCGGCGTGTCCCCCCCCTTTGTTGAACTTCGTTCCCGACATTCACATCCACTCCTTTCTTTTCCAGTAGAGTTTTATTTCGATTTGTGACCAGAGAAGGGAAACACAGTTCCCTTTTTTTTCATGCTCTCTTTTCTCCAAACCCCTCGTCTCTGTCTTCCTTCCCCTTTCTCCCCCATTCTCTCGCAGTTCAATGACTTCCTTTTTCTTCTCTATGGAAATGATCTATTCTCTTTTTGCAAGGTTTTTTTTTTTTTTACCCCCCCTTCCACATTGAACAGAGGTTTTGCAACCCTTTTCAAGGGACTTCGGTTTAAACCAAGGATTCGTTTTACTCTTTCTTTTTTTTTTTTTTTCTCTCCTCTTTCCTGATTCGCTCCTTGGTTCCCCCCCCCCCTTTTTGAGTGTTTTCTGCCACATGAACCCCGCTTGGTCGCGGGAAAGTAATCAAGTTTCCCTTTCTCCTCCTTCCTTCCCCCTCTTCTGCCATATGAAAGTTACTTTTTTCTTCCTATACGTCTTAAAAGGAAGAGGCGCAGCCTCCCTTTTTTTCTTTATTCGGCTTTTCCTCGGGATAAGGAAAGACCCCTTTTCAAAAACCCAGGAAGATTTAGTAAATTCGCTATTTTTTTCAGTCTTTTTTTTTGTTTTCCCCCTGTTCCTCCCCCTTCCCAAGTAGGTGAAGCTTTCCCTCTTCCTCCTTCCGTTGAACGGAAGACGGAGCGCGCTCCGCCCTTTTCCTTCCCCCCTACCTTCCCTCTTCGTCCCAAAGCCTTCCTTTTGGGAAGTTTGTGCTTTTTCCCTTAAAAGTTTTTCTCCATTCTTTTTTTCCCCCCCCACAACTTTACAACCCTCCCTTCTTTTTCCGACGCAAAGAGTGCGGTGCTCACACTAATTAGTGGGCCCTCCAGTACAGTAGACGAAGGAGCCCCACCCCCTTCAAGGTAGTCACGTCAAGCCCCCGGTTCCTCCCCCTGGGTTTCGGGCATATTTTTCCCTTTTCCCCCGTTGACCAGTGAAACAAAAGTGTCCCCCTCCCTTTGGAGTTAGTGGACTTGCGCTTTTTTTCCTCTGCCTCAGGGGTTCCCCTGGGACCAGCAGATTGGTTCCGGGAAGGGGCCCTTTTACTTCGCAAATCCTTTTGTATTAAGCCGGACGGTTTTTCTCTGGCGCGCAGACAACTCACCACTTGGACCCCAACCACCTTTTCTCCTTTTTGTGAGGACAAAAATGCTTTTCCCCCCCTGCTTCGCATTCTTCCCAAAAAACGTTCTGGATTGGCCTGGAGTTTCGCCCTTTTCCTCCCTGAAAAGGTATGCCTTTCCCCACCGTTTCTATTTCCGCTTCACGTCTCTTTACCCTTCCTTCTGATAATCGCGCAATTTTTTTCCGCTAGGAGCTGGGCCCACCCACCCTCTGGAGTTTTTGGTTTGAGGAGTTAAGGGGTCTCTCCCTTGCGGGCGGAACGTCTTTTCTTTTTCTCGATGTTCCCTCCATGGGCTTTAAAAACTTTTTTTCTCTTTCAGGCGCGATCCCTTTACTTCGATTTCAAAACGGGTTTCTTTCTTCCTTTTGGAAATCTTGTTAAGGGCACGAACTTTTTTTTAGTCCCCCTCCCCGTTTCGGCGCCCCCCCCCCCCCGCTCAGTTCCAGGGCTTCCTTCCAGAGTGTCAACCGGCCTTTCTTTATTCCCGCCCTTTTGTCGTTTACCACCCCGGCTTTCCTCGCGACGGCTTGATTTAGGATTTTTTCCCTTTAGTGGTAGATCCCCCCCTCCAAATTTGCCAAAAACTTCTTTTCGTCCGCCTGACCATGTTAGGTCTCCTTTCCCCTTTCCAGTGTTTTGTTTTCTTATTTACTAAATGGCCAAGAGATTGCTCCCTTGACTTTGGTGCCCCCTTTTCTGTTACCCCCCCCCTCCTTTCCTTCCTTCGATAATGAGGGCTCTTTTTTTTTCCCCCCCCCGATCCCCTTCGGTTGGTCACTTGGATACAGACTCAACGTTCCTCCCCTTTTCCCTTCTTTTTTTGAAAATATTTAGAGATTCGCTTTCTTTTTTTTCCCTTTTTCCCTGAAGGAAACGTCTCTTTTGTTTCCCTCAGTTTGTGTCCCCTTCCCTTTTCCCAAGGGCTCCCCCCATTCTCCCGTTTTGAGCAGATTGAGGATTTTGCTGAAAACCTTTTCCCTTTGCGAGAAGTTGGACCCCTTCCCCATTCCTCCCGTTCTTTTTGTAAGAAGAAAGGATTTTTTTTTCTACCCGTAAAAGGATTTTTCTCCATCACCATTGTTGATTTTCTCCTCCCTGGGGAAAATTTTTTCTCTAACAAAAAGAAATCCGCCCTCTCCTTTCCTTCAGCATGACAGGTCCACTTTTTTTTCCAGGACGGTTCTTTTTTTATTCCCGTGTAGGTAGAGGAAAGAATACCCTTCTGTTTTTTTTCAACCCTCAACCATTTCCCCAGAATTTAAAGTGTTTTTTTCCCCCCCTTTTTTTAAAGATGAGAGGCTGGTCCCTTCTTCTTTTTTTTCTTACCCTCGCATTCTCCCTTTCTCCCTTTTTTTTTCTTTCCTTTCTTTTTTTCTTTTGGAAGCTTTGCTTTTTTGCTCCTTCACTGGCTTCCTCCCGCGTTTTTTTTTTTTTTTTTACAGACATTTTCCCTTTTTCTTAGTGCGAAAGCCGCAACTTTCCCCTTTCAAAGCGTTTTTTCTCTCCCCAAGGCAGGTTCCCCCCCCCCCTCTTTTTTTTTTCCCTCCTGTCCGCGAAAGGTCCCTTCTCCCGTTAGTCCCCACTTTTTTCCCACTGTCGGAAGATGACCCCCCCCCTTGCGCGGGCGAAACCCTCCTTTGCTTTGACGACTCTTCTTCCTTGTAAGGAATAAGCTCATTCTTTTTTTCTTAAGCGTGAGTGCCCCCCCCCTTTTTGTCCGGTCCCCGCCCCTTTTCCCTCTTGCCCTCGATTTAGTTCAAGAAGGATTTCCTTTTTTCTCCTTCAAGGAGAAAAACGTTTTCCCCCCTCCTCCCTCCCCCCGTGCAACAGCGGGGCCATTCCTTTTTTTTTTCCCCCCCGTCTTGTTGGAAGCAAGATTTTTTTTTTCGGGGCCGAGATCCGTCTGCCTGTCTTCACTTGCCGGGGTATTCTCCTTTTCCCCAAGTGAGGACCTCCCGTTTTTTTTGGACCCTCCAAGGAAGAGGACTACTATCGGGATGTTTTGACAGAAAATCCCTTTTTTGCCCGTTCAGGCGGTCTTATTTTTATTTTTTTTGTCAAGAGAAAAGGTACCACCCTCCCGATGATTTTTCTGGTTCCTTCTCGGCTTTTTCCCCCTCTGGGGGAATTCAAGGGCCTTTTCCTATTTGGCCGCTGCTTTCTTCAGTTTTTTATTGAGCGGTGTGCCCTTTCCCTTTTTTCTCCGCCGAACCCACAGGCACGCTTTTTTTTTTGTCCCACACAACTCCCCCCTTTCTTTCCTTTTAGCCCCCCCCTTTTTTTTTTTTCCCTTAGCCAAGAATTTTTCTCCCCCTTAATCCAAAGAGTTGAAAACTTCCTTCCATTCCCCCCCCTAGAATAGCTGAACCTCCCTTTCCCTTCACATGAACAAAGGATTGTAGTTGGATTCCCCCCCCCCCCTTCACAATTTCGGGAATCGTCACCCTCCCCTCCATAGCGAAGCGCTCATCTCCTCCAATGAAGGCGAAGATTATGTACTTTTTTTTTTTTGGTTTCCGCCCTCTCTGGGGGTTCTCCTGAAATTCGAGATGGGATCAGCCCTTTTTTTTCCTGCCCCCTTTTTTGTCCCCCCCCCCTAGACCCACACGAGTCCTTTTTCCCACCCCGTGGGCACCCCCTCCATGCAATTGGACGAAATTATTGAATTTTCTCTTTTTTGGACTCGTCTGTTTCCCTTGGTACGCCGAACCCTTTTTTTTTCCCCTCCCCCCCGCAGGGCAAAAAACTTATAATTACTCTCTCCCCTTTTCCTTTTCCCCCTTTGCGTTCCCTCTTTTTTTCCCTCCCCCCCCTCTTGCAGCCGCGCAATTTCCCCCTTTTCCCCTTTCCCTCCTGAATCCTAAGGCTGCCATGACGCTCTTTTTTTTCCCCTTCAACCTTTGCGTTTACAGCCCGCCTTTTCTCCACCCGTCCAGGCACATTATCTCTCTGTTTCCTCCTCTCCCTTCTCTATTCCCTTACTGTGCTGCCACTCCACTGCTCTTTTTGTTTTTTCCTTCTGGTTTTCCATTCGGCAGCTAGCTCCCTCTTTTTCTCCTCTCACCCAAACGTTCGGATTGCGGCGGAGGGCTTTCTTTCTCATTTTCCCCCTTCATTTGCATTCG